>TBL_comb47_HYPODRAFT_10000712_pt1 | contig 44088 bp, 25 predicted proteins | sample TroBogypolimnion_40_FD_10682 | JGI IMG/M metagenome (IMG submission 10682)
CTCTTCACCCAGATCGGCTTGGTGGTGCTCATCGGGTTGGCCTGCAAGAACGCCATCCTCATCGTCGAGTTCGCCCGCCAATTGCAGGAAAGCGGGCAAAGCCGAACCGACGCCGCCCTCGAGGCCTGCCGGCTCCGCCTCCGCCCCATCCTCATGACCTCGCTGGCCTTCGCCTTCGGCGTCATCCCGCTCATGCTGGCCAAAGGCGCGGGCGCCGAAATGCGCTCGACCCTCGGCACGGCCGTCTTCTTCGGGATGTTGGGCGTGACCTTTTTCGGCATCTTCCTCACGCCGGTGTTTTACGTCGTCATCCGGCGTGTGCTCGAGCGCAAAACGGCGCCCGTCGCTCCCCTGTCGGTGATCAAACCGACCGTGGCGGGCACGACGCTAATGCTGGCCTTGACGGCCGCCGGCGCGACGTTCCTGTTCAGCGGTTGCTCCGCGGGCCCAAACTACCGTCCCCCCAAAACCCAGGTGGATGCCGCCTTTGCCAACGGCACGCAGACCAACCTGGCTTTCGGGCAAACCGCCGCCCAGTGGTGGCGCGCCTTCAACGATGAGCGCCTTAACCAGTTGATCGCCCTTTCGCTCGCGTCCAACCACGACCTCCGGGTCGCGACGGCCCGCCTGCTCGAGGCGCGCGCGTTGCACACCCAGGCTGTGGCCCAGGAAATGCCCACGATCAACGCCGATGCCGGCTATACCAAGTCCACCGCCAGCGGCGACGCCGAACCCTTCGCCTTGCCCCGCAGCCAGCGTGAGTTGTCCCTGTTCAACGCCGGCCTGGACGCTACCTGGGAGTTGGACCTCTTCGGACACGGGCGGCGCGGGATCGAGGCGGCCCGGGACGAGATCGCCGCCTCGGAAGCAAATCGGCAGTTCCTCTTGGTCAGCCTGATCGCCGAAGTGGCGCGCAACTACTTCGAGTTGCGCGGCGCGCAAAGCCAGTTGGCCGTCGCCCGCCAGAACGCCGACAATCAGCGGCAGACGCTCGCCTTGACCCTCTCCAAATTCCAGGCCGGACGATCGACCGAATTGGACGCCGCCCGGGCGCGCGCCCAGCTCAATGTCACTTTGGCCGCCATTCCGCCGATCGAGGCCGCCATTCAGCATTCCATCCACCGGTTGGGCGTGCTCGCCGGCCGGGCGCCCACCGCCCTGGCCGCGGACCTCTCCCCCGCCGCCCCGATTCCCGCCTTGCCGGCCTTGGTCGACATCAGCCATCCCGCTGATTTGCTGCGCCGCCGCCCGGACATCCGCGCCGCGGAGCGGCAGTTGGCCGCCGCCACGGCCCGCATCGGCATGGAGACCGCCGACCTGTTCCCACGCGTCACTTTCGTCGGTAATATCGGCTGGTCCGCGCGCCAGGTTTCCGGCTTGGGCAAGGCCGGCACCGATACCTATTCCTTCGGACCAAACCTGACTTGGGCCGCGCTGGATTTGGGGCTCGTGCGTGGCCGCATCAAGGCCGCCCGGGCTCAGACCGAGGCGCAGTTGGCCATCTATGAGAAGACCGTGTTGACTGCGCTCGAGGAAACCGAAAATGCCCTGGTGGATTTCGGACGGGAAGAACTCCGCCGCGATTTCCTGCGCGAGTCGGACCATTCGGCCACCGAGGCGATGGGCCTGGCTCGCCAGCGCTACGAGGCCGGCGTCGCCGACTTCCTTTCCGTCCTGGATGCCGAGCGCACCCAACTCGAGGTGCAAGCCCAACTCGCCCAGAGCGAGACCCGCACCGCCACGACGCTTATCGCCGTTTATAAGGCCCTGGGCGGCGGCTGGGAAATCGCCGCCAACGATCAGTTCAGCCCCGTCCCGGCGCGTTGACTCACCGGACAATAGGAACCGCTTGGCCAGGCGCCTAATTGACAGAAGGCGCGAGCGGTGGTCGATTGTCCCCGGTAAGTTGAGTGCTCGGGTCGAGCGCACGCTCGGCTGGCTACTTGACCGACCTCCGCGATATGGACTCATCGGATACCTCGACTGCGGGAGAGGCTAACCCGTGGTTTGTCACCACGCATTGGTCGGTGGTCCTGTCGGCCAAAGAGCTGGATCCGGAGCGTTCCAGCCAGGCCCTCGAAACGTTGTGCCGCACTTACTGGTATCCGCTCTACGCCTACGCCCGCCGGGTGGGCCAAAGTCCCGCCGATGCGGAAGACCTCACCCAAGGGTTCTTTGCGCGGTTGCTGGAAAAGGACTATCTCAAGGCGGTGGCGCGGGAAAAGGGGCGCTTTCGCAGTTTTTTGCTGACCGCGCTGAAGCGGTTCCTGGCCAATGAATGGGATCGTCAGCAGGCGGTGAAACGGGGCGGGCGGGCGGTGATTGTCCCCATCGATGCGGAAGTTGCCGAAACTCGATTTGCCTCCGACGCGGCGCACCAGGTTCCGCCGGATGTGCTGTTTGACCGGCAGTGGGCCACGACCTTGCTGGAGCGGACGATGTCGGCCTTGCGCGAGGAGTATGTGGCCAGCGGCCGCGCCCGGCTGTTCGAACATTTGCAGAACTGTCTGGCGCGCGACGAGTCAGCGTTGTCCTACGCTGAGATTGCCGCCCAGCTCAAGCTGACCGAAGCCGCGATCAAAATGGCCGTCCAACGCTTGCGGAACCGGTACCGGGAGCTCCTCCGGCGTGAAATCGCGGAGACTGTCTCGACGGCGGCGGAGGTCGAAGAGGAGTTGCGGCACTTGTTCGCCGCCTTCGGTGGTTGAACCGGTGTAGCGGCCGATGCTGAGGGGCGGATGCCCGTCCGGCAGGGTGGCCGGCCGCCTTGCCTCGGCGGCCACACCGTTCCCAGCGTCGGCCCGTCGCCGCGCCAACCGTGGCCTCAAACATTAATGTGACACCGACGAACAGCCGCCGCAACTGGCGTGAGCCGCCAGTTCCGCCGGGTCGGCGGGGAAGCGACGCACCAGGCTGGCGGCGAGATCCTTCAGCCTCGAGAGCTCCTCCGGGCCGAGCACCTGCCGGTCGAAGTCCGCGCACGATTGGTCCAGGCGGGCCAGCTCCGCCGGCGGCAAAGCCCGTTGTGCCATCGGGTAGAGAATGTTGTTTTCCTTTTGGATGTGTCCATACAGCAACGGGACGAATTGAGCGGCACAATCGATGATCGCAGCCGTCTCCTCGGAGCTCAGGGGGCCGGAGCCGCCGCCGATGGCCCGCAGGACGCGCACCTCCTGGCGGCCGGCTTCGTGTTCCGAGAGCATCACGCCGATGGGGCCACTCTCGGGGGGAAAGCCCGACGCCACCATCGCGCGGAAGAGCCGGTCTTCCTCTTTGCCGTGGTGGCAACGGTCGGCAAACTCCGCGAAAAACCGCCCGAAGTCCGCCAACTCCGGCCGGCTGACCGGCCCCCCCTCGTTCAGGGTTTCGGCCAACATTTGCAACGAGGCCAGCACTTGTACGATGAGCTCATGTTCTTCCATCATCGTTTCAATACATTGATTCATACGCTGAGCTTACCCCGCAGCCCGGCACGCGGCTTTGACCGCCGTCAAGAAAACCAGAAGGATCTTGTCCCACGGTCGTCGAGGACTATCCTCGTTGCCGTCGCCGCCGGATCAAATTGGCCCCACATTCCACGTTACCTTTTCCCCGGTTTGCTTATGTATTGGGTGGAATGATTACTACGGCCGAGTCCCAAGACGATGCAACCCGGCGCACGTGCGAGCAATGCGGCGCGGAACTGCCGAGCCAGGGCTCGGGGTTTTGCCCGAAATGCCTGCTTGGCGCCGGGCTAGCCGATCCGATCCGCGGACCGGAGGCGACGGTGGTTCTCGCCCCCCCGCCGGCTTCGCCGCCCGGGTCGCTTCAGCCGGGAGACCAGCTTGGCCACTACCACATCGAGCGGCGGTTGGGCGGCGGTGGGATGGGGATGGTCTTTGCGGCTGAGGATCTGGAGAACGGCCGCTGCGTCGCGCTCAAGGTGTTGAGCCAGTCCCTGGATGCCCCACAGGCGCGGGAGCGGTTTTTCCGCGAGGGGCGGCTGGCCGCCGCCATCAATCACCCCAATAGCGTCTACGTGTTCGGCACGGAGGAGATCGCCGGGATCCCCGTCATCGCAATGGAATTGGTCGCCGGCGGGACGCTGGAGGAGCAGGTGCGCCACCACGGTCCGATGCCGCCCAACGCCACGGTGGATGCCGTGCTGCAGATCATCGCCGGGCTCGAGGCGGCCCAGGCCGCGGGAATCCTCCACCGCGACGTCAAACCTTCCAATTGCTTCCGGGAAACCGACGGCACGGTGAAGGTCGGAGACTTCGGTTTGTCGATTTCAACCGCGATTCGCACGGAGCCGGCGCTGACCTCGGATGGGGCATTTCTTGGCACCCCGGCGTTTTCCTCGCCGGAACAACTGCGGGGCGAAGAATTGAACGCGCGCTCGGACCTTTATTCTGTGGGCGCAACCCTGTTTTACCTGTTGACCGGAAGGATGCCGTTTGAAGCCAGGAATGTCGTGGCCTTGATTGCGATGATCCTGGAACAGCCGACCCCGTCGCCGCGAGACCTCCGTCCTGAAGTGCCGCGGGGACTTGCCCGAGCCGTGCGGCGCTGTCTGGCCCGCCAGCCGGGCGAACGGTTCAAGACCTATGAAGAACTCCGGCGCGCTTTGTCCCCTTATAGCTCCGCCGCGCCCGTCCCAGCCACCCTCGGTTGGCGGTTCCTGGCGGGGGTGTTGGACCATGTCCTCCTGGGCCTGCTGGGACTTGCGTTGTTTCTGCCCGGCACCGGCAGCCCGTTTGGGGATCCCTTCGGTTTTCTCGCCTTGCTGGGCCACCACCCGATGAAAGCGCTCCTGCTGGGGGTGGGCTGTGTCCTCGCGTCGCTCAGTTATTATGGCCTGCTCGAGGGGTTCTGGGGGGCGAGTGTCGGCAAGGCGCTGTGCCGCCTGCGGGTGGTGGATGCCGCCAACCATCCACCGGGGTTTTGGCGAGCCCTGGGCCGCGCGGCGATCTATGCCCTGTTGCCCGCTATTCCAAGTTGGGTGGTCATCGGATTCCATCCCAACGGCTACTTGTCCGGGCTCAACCCCGTCCAGTTCGTCTGTGGCGCCTCGATTTACCTGTTGTGGGGGCTGTTGTTCTCGACCGTGCGACGGCGGAATGGCTTCGCCGCGCTCCAGGACCTGGCCACCCGGACGAGGGTCGTTTCGCGCGTGGCGGTGGGCGCCCGTCCCCGGCTCTCCGGGTCGGCCATCCTGCCCGCGGAAATCGAGACCCAGGCCAAGATCGGCCCCTACCACGTCTTGGAGACCCTGGAGCAAACGGCGGAACAAACCTGGTTGCTCGCCTACGATCTCCGTTTGCTCCGCCGGATTTGGTTGCGGGTGACTCCGCCGGGGACTCCGCCGGTGGCGCCGGCGCTGCGCCGTCTCGCCCGGGTCAGCCGCTTGCGTTGGCTGTCGGGCCGACGCTCGTCGAACGAAAACTGGGATGCTTTTGAGACTCCTTCGGGCCGGCCGTTATTACGGATCGCGCAGACCCCCCAGGAATGGCAGCAGGTCCGGTATTGGCTGGCGGACCTGGCCGGCGAAATCAGCGCCGCCCAGAAGGAGGACGCGCCGTGTCCTCAACTCGCGCTCGACCGGGTCTGGATCACCAGCGAGGGCCGCGCTAAGTTGCTGGACTTTCCGGCTCCCGGGCTCGGAGGAAACCCAACGCCCGCGCCGGGCCAGAACGCCGGCCAGCCGCCCAAGATCGACACCGCCCTGCCTCAGGACTTTCTGCTCGCGGTGGCCCGCACCGCGCTCGGCGGGGAGCCGCTCAGGCAACGGCGACCCGAATCCGAGGTGGGGGTGCCACTGCCGGTGCACGCCCGAGAATTCCTGCGCCAACTGCCAGGGTTGGCTGACCCGGACGCCGTCGTGCGCGCCCTGCAACCGCTCTTGCACCGGGCCGCCCTGGTAACGCGTGCGCGCCGCGTGCTGCTGGTGGCTGGGTGCGTCGCGTTCCCGGCATTCGTCGCTGCCAGCATGGTCCTCGGGATGAGTCTTCAGCGACAATGGAATCAAAGCAACGCCGGCATCATGGACCTTAACCTGCTCCTGTCGATGCGCCACGCGATGCAGTCCTGGGCCCAAAACTCCCAGCGACCTACCGATCGCCAATTCGCTTGCTACCTCGCCCGTCATTATCAAGCCACCATCACCAACCAGGCGATCTGGTCCAGCCCCCTGGCGCTCGCGCTCCTCAAGAACGATGCCCGCCGGTTCGCTGAGCAAAGCGTGGCCGAACCCGTCGTGGCGACTGAAGCAGAATTGGCCGACGCCGAGCAGGCCGTGACCGCCCTCCTGTTGCCGGCACAAGGCGCCATGAACCTCACCCAACGGCCCTGGTTCCTGTTCCTGGTCGCGTTGATGGCCTACGTCAGCTTGCCGGCGGTGCTGGCCGCCCTCATCTTCCGTGGCGGCCTCGTCTTGCGCCTGGCGGGGGTGACCTTCGCGCGGCCGGACGGCACCCCGGCCTCGCGCGGGCGGTTGCTCTGGCGGTCGTTGGTGACCTGGGCCCCTTTCTGGGCCCTGGCCCTGATCCTGCTGGCGCATGGCATCTTGCCGTCGCGGACCGTCCCGCCGCCGGGACCATTGCTGCACCCCGGTTTACCCGGCCTCACCCATGGCCTGGTGCACCCGACGGAGTGGATCCCGTGGCTGGTAGCCGCGCTGGGGGGCGGGTTGGTGGCACTCTCCCTGGCGTTGCCAGGACGCGGCCTGGCAGACCGCCTGGCCGGTACCTGGCCGGTGCCGCGCTGACCCAGTGAAAATTGTTTTCCAACCCTGAGATGAGCCCTAATCGGCCTCAACGAAAAAACTGAACCTATGAAATACCTAATGATCGTGTTATTCGCGGTAGCCGTGGCCGTCCCCATCTCGATGATCGGCATGAAAAAGCTAACGGTGGAACGTACGCAGACCGCGGCGCTGCGGATCGAGACGGAGGAAAAGGCAGCGCAGATTGAACGGCTCGAGGCTGAGCGGCAGACGGCCCGGGAGCAAAAACAGGAGCTGGCTCGCCAGGCGGATGAACTGACGGCTGAGCTTCAGCGTCAGAAGGCGGCGGCGACCAAGGTGAGCGCGGTGCCAGCCCCCATCCAGGTGCCCACGGAGGCGAACGCCGGGGCGGAACCCGGCCAGGCTGGGTTCGGAACCACCCTCGCCAAGATGATGAAAGACCCGGCCATGAAAAAGCTCATCCGCGACCAGCAGCGGGCGATAATGGACCCGCTCTACAAACCGTTGGTCAAGCAACTGGGACTGAGCCCGGAGGGGGCCAGCCAATTCAAGGACATGCTGGCCGAGACCGCCACCAAAGCGGCCGATAGCGCGGGGTCTCTGCTCGGAGGCAGGCTCGCCCACGAATCGAGCGGAGGCCGTCAGCGCCCTGGCGGCGGGACAGAAAACCGCGGAGGCGGAGATGAAAAGCTTCCTAGGCGAGGCCGGCTATGCTCAATACCAGGACTACCAGCAGACCGTGGCCGAACGGATGCAACTCATGGCCTACCAGCAAACCGCAGGCGCGGAGTTCCCGCTCACCGATCAGCAAACCGAACAACTCCTAGGGTTTATGAAAGAGGAGAAGCAGAATCTGGCCGCCAGCGGCAACCAACCCTCCCCGGGCGCGGGACAGGGCGGTTCGCCGGGAAATCTCTCGGATACGCAGGTGGAACAACTGCTTCAGACCCAACAAGCCCTCAGCCAACGCGTCTATGACCGCGCCCGGACCATTCTCTCGCCCGACCAGGCGAACGCCTTCGGCACCTTCCAAACCAACCAAATCCAGATGATGCGCATGGGCATGACCATGGCGCGGACGATGTTCTCCCCCGACCCAGCGCCGGCGGGACCATAGCCGGGAAGAGCCCTCAGAAGAAGATGTCGGGCGTGAAACAGCACCCATGGAACCGACACCATGTCCGCATCGAGCTAAGCCCCGCCATTCAGCGTCCGGTTCGGGCGGCTTTTCGGCTCCTGGGTTGCTCTCCGCGGTTCCCTGGGGCAAGGTTTGCCTGATGAACTGGATCTCCTGGGCTTTGCTCTCCGCCTTTTTTGCCGGACTCACCGCCATCCTGGCCAAGGTCGGGGTGGCCCGCGTCGACTCGAACCTGGCCACCGCACTGCGCACCACGGTGGTGCTGGTGTTCACCTGGGCGATTGCCTTGACCGGCAACTCCCTGGCTTCGCTGGGAGCGTTGTCGGGACGCACGCTGCTGTTCCTGGCCTTGTCGGGCATCGCCACCGGACTTTCGTGGCTCTGCTACTTTCGCGCGCTGCAACTCGGCCCGGCCTCGCGGGTCGCGCCCGTGGACAAGTTGAGCGTGGTGTTCGCCATTGCCTTGGCCGCCCTGGTGCTGGGCGAACCGCTGAGCTGGCGTCAGTACCTCGGCGGCGCGCTCATCGCGGCGGGGGCGATCATCCTCGCCTGCGGGTAAGTTCAGCGAGCCAGCCGGTAGTAACCACCTGCGCCACTCCGCGGCACGGTGGTGGCATACAGGCCGTTGCTCAACACCGGCGTGGCGCTTACCGTGCTCCACACCGCCCCGGTCCCCAGCGCCGGCGAGGTTTGCAGGCTGTATCCCACGGCGGCGCCCGGCCAACTCAAAAGCACGTTGCTGCCGGAGAGCCGGGGTGAAAGCGCCAACGGCGAGGGATCCACCGTCACGCGGTCGAACACCGACTCGTTCATCTGGGTGGTATCGTGCGAGGTCACCGCCAGGCCGACGTAAATCGCGTTCGTCATGGCGACCGTTTGCTGCGTGGTCAGCGTCCAATTGGTGCCGTCGAGCGAGTAATACCCGGTGAACACGTTGCCCTGGCGCTTGAGGCGCAGCCACGGTTCGGTGGTAACATTGTTGACCCAGAACGCCACCGTCGATCCGCCGGTGGCGTTGCGGCAGAGTGTCTCCACGGTATTTTGCGGCATCCAATCCACCAGCACATGCCGGGCCCCGGCACTCAAGCTCTCACGCATCATGACGCCCGCCTTCGCATTGATCCCGGTATTTTGCTCGGCGCATAGACGCGTGGTGATGGTGCCGTCGCCGGTAAGCGGCTCATAAACATAGTAGAAGGCGTCGGCGGTGCCCCAGATGTCCGCGCCGGAGCCGGTGATGGCGATTTGGGTGCCGCGATTCCCACTCGCGCCTGACAGCACCACCGCGCCGAGGTCCTGTCCCTGCCAGGGTGATCCCAGCGGCTGCGCCAGGAAGAGGTCATCGGCAAAATAGACGTAATCATAGCTCTGGGGCGTGTTGATCAGCGCCACGGTGGCGGTCGTCGAATTCCCCGTGGTGAAGCTCAACGTGCCGCTTGTGTAGCTGCCGTTGGGACTAATGGTCAGACTGGCGTTGGGACCGCCGGAATTAGTCACGGCCACTTGCAGCCCCGGCCAACTCGGCCCGATGGCCCAGGCCTTGAGATTGTAGGCCGTGTTGGGCAGCAGGCCGGCAATCTCCTGCCAAAGGCTGGAGCCGCTATGAAACTGGGCCGCGTACAGGCCGCTCCGCGGCGAATACTGGAGCAACCAGGAATTGCCCGATTTGTTCCAGTACGGGTCGAGGTAATTGGACTCGAAGCCCGGGTTGTTGACAGTCGCGGCTCGGCGCAACAGGATATTGTCCAGGTAAATCCGGCCCCAGGTCGGTTGGACCTGGAACGAAATCGTGGCGTTGGTGGCGACCGCTCCGTTAGTGAAGACCACGCTGGCTTGGGTCCAGTTGGGATTACCGCCCGAGGCGGAGCCGGCCAGCGGCCGGCCGCCCGTGTCCGTCACGCTCACGTTCAAGCCCGGCCACCAGGAATTGACCCCCGCATCGTTGTGGTACCAGCCGGTCAGGACGTAGGCGGTATTGGGCCGCAAGCCATAGATAGTCTGCGAGGCCGTGCTGTTCACCACCCCACTGGTGTCAGTATCCAATCGCATCGCCACGCCGCCGCCGATGCCCTGGCCGGCCGCCGCGCTGGCGTTGTTGGCCAGGTTCCAAGCGCCGTTGTAGGCCTCGAAATCGCCGTTGTAGACCAACTCCGAGCGTTTATAGAGCCGCAGATAATCGAAATAGGAGTAATAGGGAAAGGCCGCGCTACCGTTGGGACCGGGACTGGTCGCCACCCCGCTATTCAGCAGAAAATACATGGTTTGGTTTGGCACTGAGGTGGAGCTCACGTTGGCCGCGGTCGCCCCGTCTTTAAACCAATTCGCGTAGTTCTCGCCCCAGTCCAACCCGTAGGTGTGGTAACTGGCGAAATTCGGGTCGCTCACGGTGGTCGTGTTCCAGGTGCTGTTGTTGTCATAGAGCGCCATGTGCAGGTAGTTGCCGCCGCTGAAATATTCGGCGATGTCAAATTCCGGCGGCCAGCCGTCCGAGAGCGTCCAGAAGGCCGGCCAAAGGCTGCCGTTGGCGTCGTTGGCATAGCTGGCGCTCACCTCGACATATCCGTAAGTATACCGGAACTTGCCATTGGAATAGACGAACCCCTCGCTGTAGGAATGATGGTTGCCGTCGCTCCCCGAGAAAGTCCCTGCCCGATTCCGCAATACGAGGTGGCCGCTCCCGTCCAGGTAGGAATCCGCCGCCTGGATGACGCTGGCGTATTGGTTGTTGTGGTAATTGCCACCCCAGGGTAACTGGCCCCAGCTCCATTTGGTGGCATCGATGGCCGTGCCGCTGAATTCATCACCCCATACGAAGGTCCAGTAGTCGGCGTTGCCGGGTGGGGCGGCGGTCGCCCGGAGAACCAGCGCTGAGGCGATAACCAGGGCCACGATCGAGGCGACGTTCAAACCGTTGGTCATCGCGATTCGGGTCAACAACGGCGGGACACGCCGCACGCCCGCGTTGAGGCTTGGTTCGTTCGCAGGACCACCGCATTTCATAGGCGGAATGATCTAAACATCAACGCAGCCGGGCGCAAGGCCCAAGGGGCGCTCTGGCAGGCAAGCGCCGCGCGGACGAAGGCCTCCACGCTCCGGGACTGCTGCCCTCACGGCGCGCTAGCGGCCGTCACGGCCAGCAGAGCAGGCACCCCGCGGTCCTTGTCTTTGCCGTAGACCAGGTCCACGGATTGGATTTCCACCTCGGGCCGCGGGTTGTTCCATTGCTTGGCATAAACCGCGGCACTGTCTTCGGAGTTATCAAACTGGGCGGTCCAGGCGAGTTGCGCGCCCGGAAGGGCCTTGGGGTCGCGCTGCAGGAAGTGGTCAATATCTATTTCACAATAGACGGGCACGGTGGCAGTTTGGCCGTCGGCGTAATGGACGAGGTATTGGCACAACTCGAAGCGCTTCTTCTCGGCGCGCTCGCGCTCGTCCAGGCGCCGATCCAACCGCGCGGTGTGGAGGAAGAAGAGGGCATCGGCCTTGAGGTGGATGGGGATGCCGGTGATCTGGGCCGGGAGGTTGCCCGGCACACCGTTGGCGCCGAGCATGAGCACCTGAGGCACGGGCGAGGTGGGCATTTCATAGACGTTGAATTTCACGCCGGCGAAGACGTGCTCGCCGGGGGGCAAGGCCTTGAGTGTGCGGTTCTTATCGCCGAACCAGCCGCGCTCGTCCTTGTAGGTGGTGGCCTGGGTGTGAATATCAACCGGTGTGCAGGCGAGGTTGGCCCCGGCGATGACGGTCTTCCCGCCGGAGAAAGGCGCCTTGAGGTTGCGCAGCACCGTGGCGAGGATGGCCTGCTTCTTGTTCTGGTTGGCGGGCACGGCCTCGTGGTCCTGGAACTTGAGATTACAGAGCACCACGCCGCCGTTCCCTTTCACATACTGGACCAGGGCGCCGAGGTTGAGCATCGGCTTGACGGTAGCATGCCACTCGGGTGAACGCCGCACCTTCAGCCAGATATTGTCGATCCCCAGCAGCGGGCCTTTGGCCGGGTCCGAGAGCCAGCCCACGAGCTGGAGCGTGACGCGGCGGGCCTGGCGCGGCGGACTCACCGCGAAGGTCTGCGCGTCGCCGTTGGGTTGAAGATCGTATTCCACGCGGTTCTGGCCGTCGAACTGCAGCGCGATCTTGGTCGTGGGATTGTAATTGACCGACGCTTTGTGCGTGTATTCGACGATGATCTCCGCCTGCGGCAGCTCGAGGTTGATGTCGAAGGGTTTGCCGTCCTTGGGATACGGGAAGTCGATGATCAAGGGCCAGCCATCGGAGCCGACGAAACCATTGACGATATTGTCGTAGCTGGGGAAATCGCTCTTGGCGAAGGGCGCCAGGTCGTCGAGGTCCACCACGTAAGTGAAAACGTCCGAGGCCACATACTCATCGGCGTTCCAATCGAACATGCGTTTGCCGGAGAGCATCACGATGTCGCCGGTGGTCAGGCCGGAGGTGAGCGGGTTGCGGACCGTGGGAAAGGTCACGCGCTCGCGCTTGAACGGACGGAGAACATGGTTGACGCCGACGATGCGGTTGTAATCGGCTAATCCCTCCGGGGTGAGGCCGCAGAGCAGGAGCGTGCCGCCACGCTGCCAGAAGGCCTGGAGCGCCTCGAGTTTCCCCGCCAGCAATTTCAGATTCGCGGGCGTGGCGGAGACGAGGGCGATCTTTTTGGCACCGTCCTGAAGGGCGGCGAGCGCATCACCGGCCTTGGCGTATTGCAGCCCGATCGCCTCGACGGCCTTGCCCAACGGTGCGTCCGCGATCGCGGCGACGACCTCGGCGTGCTCGAGGCGGTAGGCCGCGCCGCATTGGATCAGGTTGAGGAGGATGCGTTGAGCGACCGGGTTGACGGCGAGTTTGCTCCCGAGGTCGAGTTGGCTCAGATACATCACCCCCCGGCCCACCGGCACCTCGACCAGCGCGGAGAATTCCAGGCGCGGACCGCATTGGACCAGGCTCTTGCCGCCGCGCACGGGTTTCAGGTAGGCGTTACGGAAGACGAGGTGGCCCAGCGGCGCCGCCCCCGATGCCTCGCCAGCGAGAGTGGCCGGGTCTGGTCCCCAGGTAAAGAAGTCTTTATCCTGGAGCCCCGCCAACGCCGGGTGCGAGGCATCTTCCACAAAGGCCGTGCGGCCGTCCGCGACGGGGACCTCCGTGCCGAATTCGTTCTTCCTGGTCCGTTGGGCCAGTTCTATTTCCGCCGGGATGGCCTGGTATTTCAGCGGCTGCGATTGGTCGAGCACGATGACCGCCCGGCCTTCCGAGGCACAGACCGCTAGGCGTGTCGCAGTGCTGTCCTTCGCCGTGAGGGCATCCGGTCCGACCACCACCACCTTGGCGCCCGCAGGAATCGCCTCCAGGGAGCTGAGCGCGGTGAAAGGGACGCCCGCGAGCTTGAGGAAAGCCGCAGCCTGGCCCGCGGGATCGAACACGGCGACGACGCCATCGGCAAGCTTACCCGCCACCGGACCGGGGAGAACCGATACGGCCTTGGTGTCGCGATAGATTTCCTTTCCGCCGACACTCAAAGTGAGCGTGAGTTCGCCTTCCTGCCGCGCGGCCACGGCGGGCATCGTGAGTTCCTCGTCGAACTTCTCCGCCGTGCCGGGGGCGACGCGGTGGGTGGAGGTTTTGGTGTAGGCGGCTTTGCCCTGGACCATCAACTGCCGGGTGAAGGTCAGCGGCTCCGCGTATTGGGTGTCATTGAAGACGCCGAACGTGCGCTTGACCTTCTGCGACGATCCGAACGTCCAGTCCCACTGCCGCACCAGCACGGCGCGCGGGTAGTTCGCGCCCCACTGCCGCGGGCCGCCCTCACCACCGAGCCACAAGTGCCACGCGGCATAATAGCCGCCCCAGCGGTAGCCCTCGGTGAGCATCCGGTAGCAGGTGGCGATCGCGTCGCTCGCCGCGGCCTTGCCCTGGAAGGCGGTCTCGCCGCCCCAGGTGGCGTAATCGGCGGGATTGATGCCCGTGGCGAAGAAGTCTTCACCGAGGAACCGAGGCCGCTGCTGGTCCCATTTCCAGCGCCCGCGCCCGCCACCTTCCACAAACGGTTCGTAGGCCAGGTCCGGATACCGCGCATCGAGCGTGGCAACGTAATGGTCGCCCGCGACTCCCAGCGTATTCTTCTTCATCGCGCCGCCGCCGTCGGTCATGGCCGAGCGGGTCGGGTCGGCGGCCATCACCGCGTCGTGGGTCTGGGTAATCTCCTCCTCGTAACGGTCCATGTTCGGCGAATTGCCGAGCAGGTTGATGAGATTGATGTACGAGAACTCATTCTCGATCGACCAGATCTGGATCGAGGGATGGTTGCGTTCACCCCGGACCTGGGCGACGCACTGGTCGCGCCAGTGCTTCATGAGGGCGAGTTTAAGTTCCGAGCCGCCTTGCTGGCGCCGCGTCTCGGCGTCGCCTTCGCTGAACTGGTAGCCGATGGTCTCGCCGTCCACCGTGGTGTTGCGGCGCACCACGACGCCATTGCGATCACAGAAGTCGAGCGCGTCTTGGGGTTCCAATCCGAGCCAGCGCGACTCGTGCCCGGCCTGACCGGCGGTGCCCAGGCGCGTGGTGCGCTGGTTGGTCCGCCGGTAGGCCGCCAGCCAGTCCTGGGGCGAACGGCTCTCGCCGATGAGATCAGCCCAGAGGTGCCAGACCACCCCGTTGAGCGTGAACTGCGTCCCCTCGCGCCGCCATTCCCGGAAGCCGAAACGCGTCTCCTGAATGTCCAAGGGCTTCCCGGCGACGGCCACTGTCGTCCGCAGCCGATAAAGCGTCGGCCGGTCCGGCCACCAAAGCTGCGGCTCGGCCCATGCCTCCGAGAGCGTGACGGTCTGCGTCTGCCCCGCGGCGACCTGGAACGGCTGCGCTTTGAAGAGGTGGGCCGATTTGCCGGTCGCGTCGTCCACCGCCTCCCAGCGCACCTCGCCTGCGGCCTCCTGCGCCGTGGTGTTGTTCAACGCGACCTCGGCTTCCAATTGCTTCCGCGCGACGGAGGGCTTCACGAACACGTCGGCAGCATACACCGCGCCGCCTGCGGCCACGAAGGTGGGGGTTGCCAGGATGCCGGATTGCGGGCAGTTCCAGACCGGGTAATCCAGGTCCTGGAACCCCTGGTTGAACAGGCCGATGGGATAATTGAAGGTCTTGCGGAGTTTCAGGGGCCGCTTCGGGTCGGCGGAGCGCCCATACCAGGCGTCGCGGATCCCCACCCAAAGTTCGTTGGTCTGGCCGGCCTTGATGCCTTGACTGACGTCCACTTGAAAACGCGCGAAGGGGCTCTTCTCAAAACCGCAGTAAACTCCGTTGACGAAGACCGTCGTGTTGAGGTTGTTGTAGGGGAACTCGACCGTAAAGGCGCGCCCGGCCAAAGCGGCGGGGACGGCGAGGCGCGCGTGATACCAGACCCGATGGGCGAAGAGCAGGTCCGGCCGCAGGAGGTTCTTGTCTCCGGGCACGGTAATAGTGTGCCAAACCGGGTGTGGCGGGAGCTCGCGGATCGGCTCCGCGACCTCGCCGGGCATCTGCTCGTCGTCGCGCGTGATCTCCCAAATGCCGGCCAGTTTGACACTCGCGCGTTCCGCGGACCTCGCCTCGGGGATCTGGAAGACCGCCTGGCCGGCCGCCTCGTCCGCGGGGTCGCGTCCGGATTCGCCCGGCTTGAATTTCGAGTTCGGGCGGAAAGGTCCTTCATGCAGGCAAATAGCGTCCGAGGCATAAAGTATCCGCTGCCACTGGCCCTTTTCGTCTTTGGTCTTCGGCAGGCGGATCTGCAGGCGATGGTTCCCCGCAGTGATCTCCTCCTCACCCAGTTTGAGCCAAGCCACCTCAGACCAGAACTCCATCTCCATCAAGTCGACGGTGAGATCCTCGGGTGCGGCCTTCCGCCACGGTCCCTCATCGAGTCGCCACTCGAAGGCCGAGCGCGCGAACTCGAACCCGATCCGATCCCAGACCTCGTAACGGGCGGTCTTGGGGCTGGCAAAGGGGTAATCGAGCAGAAGGCCCTCGGCCGGCACCTGTTTCTCGACCTGTCCCGCCTCGACGCTCAAGTGCAGCCAATTACCGCCCGAGAGGAACTGCGGCCGTCCCCAACCCCCGATATCGACCTTAGCCGTGGTCAGCGCCGATTCGCCTTCGAGCCAAACGAACGCTGACGTGGCGGCCCGACCAGCTAAAGCAAAACCAGCCACCAGGCTCAAGGTGAAAACCCAACCGCGTAGCGCGAATGATCTCATGCGCGCAGAGTATAGGCAGGCGGCAGCGGGTCATCCAGAACGCAATCGCCGGCGGATCAGTTCCCCACGATAACCCCGCACACCCCAGCGTTGGCTGATGAATTCCCGGACCCACTGCCGTAAGCCGCCGGCCGGCCCGGTTGCGTGTCCTCCTGGACGATTACGAATCAGCTCCAGTCACGGTTTTCGCCGCCAACTCCACTCCGCGGAGGTTGTTGACGCGGAGGATGTGGATGGCCTCGCCAAAGCCATTGGCACGGGCGAGCGCGGCCAAGACCCCGCCGGGGCCGACCTCGAACAGAAGCTGCGGCTCCCGGGCGCGAATCGCCGCCATGCAGGCCGTCCAGCGCACCGGCCGGGCGAGCGCCTGGCCCAGGTGGGCGCGGATCTCCTCGGGTGATTCCGCCGGTGCGCCACTGACGTTAAACAGGATCGGAAGCCGCGGGGCTTGCATCGGGACCCGTCCCAGCCAGGCGCCAAAATGGGCCGCAGCCTCCGCCATGAACGGGCTGTGCCAGGGACCCGATACCGGCAGCAGCCGGCTGCGGCCGAGTTTTCCGTTGGTGATAAATTCGGCGCAGGCCGCGAGGACGGCGCGGTGGCCCGAGAGGACGACCTGGGTGGGGGCGTTGTCGTTGGCCAGCACCACTTCATTGGCTGGTTGGTGCGCCGCGAGCCAGGCCATCAACCCGGAACGGTCCTCCAGCGTCACCGCCAACATGCCGCCCTCCACCCGGGCGGCGGCCTCGTCCATCAACTCGCCACGTTTGGCCGCGAGCCGCACGGCCGTTTCCGGCGCGATGACCCCCGCCGCCGCCAGCGCGGCGATTTCACCCAGAGAATGGCCGGCCACCAGGTCCGGTTTTACGCCACGCTCGTTCAATTGCCGGTGGTAGCCGAGTGCGATGGCCACCAACAACGGTTGCAGCAGCCGGGTGCGGACCAGTTTTTTCTCCGGCCCCCGGAGGCAAAGGGGCTCCAGGTCTTCCCCCACCAACTCGCTGGCCAAGGCCACCCAACCGCGAAAAACGGCATCTGATTTGAACAGGTCGGCGCCCATGCCGACTTCCTGCGAGCCTTGGCCGGGAAAGAGGAAGACCTTCATTCCTCGAGGCCATCAGGCCACCGCAGCCGTCAAACCACCGTCCACCACGATCGTCTGACCCATGATATAGGAGGCATCATCGGAGGCGAGGAAGGCGACCGTGCCCGCCACCTCGGCGGGCTTGCCGAAGCGCTTGACGAGGATGCGCTGGAGGTTCTGGTCGCGGATGGGCTTGGGCACCTTGGCGGTCATGTCGGTTTCAATGAAGCCCGGCACCACAGCGTTTACCCGGATGCCCCGGACGCCGAGCTCCGCCGCCAGGGCGCGCGAGAAGGCCAGCAGCGCCCCTTTCGAGGCGCAGTAGTTGGTTTGGCCCGCCACCCCGGTCAATCCCGAGATGGAAGCGATGTTGATGATAATGCCCGCGCGAGCGCCGAGCATGACGCGGCTGACGGCCTTGCACCAGCGGAAGGCGCCGCCGATATTGGTGTCGAGCACCTTGTTCCAATCATCGGCCGGCATCAGCATGAGCCAGTTGTCCCGCGTGATGCCGGCGTTGTTCACCAGCACATCGATCCGCCCGGCCGTCGCCACCACGTGCTGCACGGCGGCGTCAATGCCCGCGGCATCGGCTTGCGCGCACTGAATTTTCTCGGCGCCGCACGCGGCGGCCACTTTCTCCGCCTCGTCCTCGCGCTGGTGAAAGGTGAAAAAGACCCGCGCCCCGCCGGCGGCAAACCGTTCGACGATGGCGCGACCGATGCCGCGGGAACCGCCGGTGACAATGACAACTTTGTTTTCGAAAGGACGATCCATGATAATTGGTGCTCGGGTTGCCCGCCGCCGCGGGTTGGGGCACTCTGCGAGTGCGGTTACTTCAATGCTTGGTACCTCGCCCAGACCGACTCGGGCCAGGTCTTGATCAACTGGTTAGTCCGATGGTCCACCAGCGTCACGACGGACTCGCCGCAGGCCATTTCCGTCCGCAGCTTTTCGTGCAGCAGGTAGTGTTTGAAGATCAGGCGTCCCTGATAAATCGGATCGACGTGATGGGTGGTATAAAGCTGGAGCCGCAGGCCGAACTTCACGGGGCGGCGGTAACGGCAGACGTTCTCCACCACCGGCATCGCCACCCCCAGACGCATGGCCTCCTCCAGCGGCAGAATCTCCTGGAGGATCTGCATGCGCCCCTCCTCGAACCAGAGGAGATAGACCGCGTTGTGGATGACTCCCATCATGTCCGTCTGGTGAAAGAGCGGGGTGATGGCCAGCTTACGCTTGATGAGGCGACGGGGTGATGGGCCGGGGGGGATCACGCAGCGGGTTCCCGGGGTGGTTCGAATGGGCGGATCACATCTCGTCCAACTTCACGGTCAGACTCTTGGGCATGATCGGCGGCATGGAAATCGTCTTCACGCCCGGCCCGTCCGCGGCCCCGAGCCGGAACGGCAGGCCGGAATAGGCGAGTTCGATGGGCATTACCGCCAGGGCCAGCATCCGATTCAGCGTGTAGGAATGGCAGTCGGCCACCACCTCGCCCACAGGTTGGCCGGCGTGGAAGATCGGCGCTCCTGTCACCAGCGTGCCGCAGCCCGGCTCGGCGGCCACGCCCACGATCTTGCGGCGGAGGCCTTCCGCCCGGCGTTGATGGATGGCGTCGTGCCCATTGAACTCCTCTTTATCCGGGTCCATCATCCACTGGAGGCCGAGCACGAGGGGATCACGCACCCGCAGTCCCTCGGCTTGAATGTTGAAGAAGCGGCCTTCCAACCGCAGGTCGTCATGCACCTCGACTCCGCAGAGTCGGCCGCCCCGCTTCTCGACCGCGGTCTTGAGCACCTCGAACAACGCCGCGGCCACCGCTTCGGGCGCCAGCAGGAGATAGCCGAACTCCGAAGTTTTGCCCGCGCGGATCAGCCGGATTGACGCGCCTTGGAACGGATAGACCTCGATGGACAAATACGGGAGTCCGAGCACATCCGCGCCAAAGACCTCTTTCATCACGTCCCAGGCCTTGAAGCCATCCACGCTCAGCAGGGCGTGGCTGGCAGTCAAGTCTTCCGCGCCGGCCTCGGCGGCGCCCCCGGCCTGCCACACCCCCCCCAGATCCCCGTTGGGCGCAATGCTCTCACAGAACACGACGAACTCCTCGTCGTTGTTCGCGACGTAGCAGTCCCCAATCAGCAGGCCGTTGCGATCGGCCATAAACGTGTGGAGGACCCGGCCGAACCGGATCTTGGGCACGTTCCCCGCCAACAGCAGGTCCAGGAAATCCAGCCCCCGATCCGCGGGCAGCCGAAACTTGTGCAGGAAGGAAAAATCCGTCAGCCCCACCGCCTCGCGCACGGCCGCATACTCCGCGGCCCGGTCGGAAACCCGGGCGGCGACTTCGGCGCCGTGGCGCTCGCGGAAGACCGCGCCGGCCGCGCCAAACTGTGGCTTGAGCAGAGAAGTGATCACGCGACCCCTCCCTTTTGTCCCTGCTCCTCGAGCACATGGTCCACCACCGTGTTAATGGAGCGCAGGATGGCGACATTCTGGTCGGGAATCTTGATTGATTTTGAAGCAACCTTCGATGCAGAGCACCACCTCCAGCGCGTCCAGCGAGTCCAGCCCGAGTCCGGATCCGAGCAAGGAGATGTCCTCGTGCAGATCCTCGGGCGAGTAAGGCAGATTCAACCGGCGAATCAACTCATCCTTAAAGGTGGCGATGATTCGCGCGCGCCGGTCTATAGTTGACTGAATATCTTCTGGCATGGTCTGCATCACCGAACGTTTTTGCCTCAGCGTGGCGTTGCGAACGCGCCGAATCGGGCGATCCGAACGCCCAAACCGCTTCACGCTGTCAAGTCGCGCCCCTGAAGCGCTCCATACTTACCGTTTGCGTAGAGGACTTTCAACCTTTTTGAAGATCGCCGCGCCGTTAACGCCCTGGGGCGAACTCACGACCCCTAACACCAGGTCATCGGGCGCGGCACCGGCGAGGGAGGCCTGCCAGGCCGCCCCCAGGTCGGCCAGGATCTGCGCGCCTTCCAGGTGGCCCGTCAGGCGGGCCAGGCTCACGCGCCGCCCCCGCCACGCGGGGCAAATTCGTGCCGCGGTGGCTTCCCAGCGGGCGGGCGGCATGTCCGCGCACACCCGGGTGACCTGGTCCGCCGTCGCCCCCGCCTCGTCCAGCGCCGCCCGAATCGTCGCTTCCAGGGCTCGCGGGGAGTCATCCGGCCCGGCCACATAACCCGTCTCGGTCGAACCGGCCACCGCGCAAAGTTCCGCGATCCGGGGAGCACCGCGCGCCTCCGCGTGAACCGCAGTCTCCAGCAGGAGTATGGCCGCGCCTTCACCCGGAGCCAAGCCGCCACGTTCCGACAGCCACCCCGCCCGGTGGTAATCGGCGAGGATCCTGTCCGAAAGCTCGTCCACCGCGCCGCTGAGGACTGCGGCGGCTTGTCCCGCGCGCAAGGCCGCCACCGCGGCCGTCAACCCGAGGAGGCCCGCTCCGGGACCCGCGCTGAGGGTCAGGTTCGGCCCGGCCAACCGGAGCGCGCGGCAGACATTCCCGGCCACCGAGCCCGGCACAATATAGGGAAACGCCGAGATCTGCCGCACCTCGCGATGGTGCTCGAAAAACGAGGTCAGAAAGTCCGACTCAGCCCGGCTCGGCCCAGCCGCCAGGTGGAGGAACAAACCGAGTTCCGCCAGCGCCGGGGCGTTTTCCGGAAACTGCGCCTCGCGCAGAGCCATGCGCGCCGCCAAGGTCGCCCAAACACTCGAGGAATCCATGCCGCGTAAGTCGAGACGGCGATCGAACTTCTCGACCTCGGCCTGGTTTACCCTCCCCGCGGAAATCGCCGGCAGTCCCGGGAGCGAACCGGTCGCAAGGCCGCAGCGGCCTTGCGCTTGCGCCTCGCCCAGCGCGGCGGTCCCCAGGCCGAGCGAGGAAACCACCCCGCACGCCGTGACGTAGATCCGCTCCGGCGCACCATCGGATTCCGCGGCCGCCACCCTCGGTTTCCCGCGGACTTCCAAAACCAGGCTGGTATTGTGCCCGCCAAAGGCCGAGTTATTGGTCATGAAGAGCCGCCGTCCGGCCCAGGCGCGGCCGGCCTCCGGCACACAATCCAAGGCGCACCCTTCGCGTGCTCCGGTGAAATTGGCGGTGGGCGGCAGCACACCGGCTGCGCCGCAGACGATGGTGGCAATGGCCTCCACCGCGCCCGTCGCCCCCAGGCAGTGACCCACCATGCTCTTGGTGGAACTCACCGGCAGATGCTCCGCGCGGGGACCGAACACCTTGCGCATGGCTTTGGCTTCGGCCTTGTCGTTGGCCTCCGTGCCAGTCCCGTGCGCATTGATGTAGCTGATTTGATCGGCGGTGATCCCGGCCTTGGCCAGGGCCCGTTTCATCGCGCTGGCGAGCCCGCGCCCAGCCGGTTCGGGAGCCGAGCAATGATAGGCATCGTTGCTCATCCCTGAGCCCAGCCATTCGGCCTGGATGGGAACGCCGCGCGCCTGTGCCGCCGCCTGGGTTTCCAGGACCACGAAGCCGGCCCCCTCGCCCAGGTTCAACCCGAACGGCTTGGAGAAGGGCGCGCATTTGCCCTCGCAGGTGGCCTTCAGTCCCTCGAAGCCCGCCAGGGTGCTGAGGGCAAACGCGTCCGCGCCGCCCGCCAGCGCGGCGTCGAGCATCCCGCAACCAATCAGATCCGCCGCCAGCGCCATCGCGGCCGTGCTGGCGGAACAGGCGGTCACCACCGTCGTGCTGAACCCTTCCACCCGCAGCGCGTGCGCCAGGACCTTGGCCCCGCAGTGATACCGCTTGGCGAAAAGCTCTTCCCCGCTCAACTGGCTGTCCCCGGCCATCAGGCGCTCGTAGTGCCGCTCGATCAGCAGCATGGGGCCGGAGCAGGTGGCGAAAATCAACCCCATGCGCCGACCCAGGTCCGCGGGACGAATGGTCGCTTGCGCCAGCGCCTCTCTCGCCGCCACCAGGGCGAGGTGAACGAAACGATCGTAAGCTCCCAAGCCCGCTTCGCTCCCCAGCCTGGCGGCGCTGCTCCCGGGGATCAAACCGGCATAGCGCGAGCGTAGCGTGGCCGCCCGGGGATCCTCGATGCGCGAGAGACCGGACACGCCGCGCAGGATGTTCTGCCGGAATTCGGAAACGTCGCCACCCGCGCAGGACAACACGCCCAAACCCGTGATGACCACGCGGCTGCTCATGGGGCCTCCACCGCGGCAGTTCGGGCCGGCCGCCCCGAGCGCCTGCGCCGAAAAGCCCGAGGCGTCTGACCGCGGCACTTGGGAGCTGCGCTCCTCACGGCTTCCACCCCCGCCTGAGGACCGCCGCGAAATTATAGCCGAAATCGGTGCCGCCCAGCGCGAGGATATGCTCCGGAGGCGCACGGAGCGCCCGCTGATCTAGCGGCTCAGAGCCAGTGCGTTGGGGCCAAAGTTCCGTGCCGGCCTCCAGCGCCGCCAGCGCCGCACCCAGACTTACCAGGATGGACGACGCTTCGATATAACCGGTGTTGAAGGTAGTCGTCACCAACGGCAGGGCGGCGAACGCCTGGCCGAACACCGCCTCGCAGACCTGGAGCAACTTGAGGTCCTGGCGGTTGCCCTGCGGCGCCCAGACCAGCAAGCCAATTTGCTCCGGCGCCACGTTGGCCCGCCGCAACGCGAGGTCCACCGCATGGCGCAAGCCGCCGGTGCCCAGGTTCGCGGCCGTGAAGCCCTCCGCGTCCATCCCCATCCCATAGCCCAGCACTTCGGCGAGAATGGGCGCGCCGCGCGCCACCGCGCTGCCGGCCGTTTCCATCACCAGCATGGCCGCCCCTTCGCCCAACACCTTCCGCTTCTCGTCGTCGAGCCGCAGACGGTAGTCGGATTCCTCGGCGCCGGCGTACAGAAAACCGATCCGGTCGTAATTATAGAAGGTCTGGCCGTAAACCTCGTCCGCCGCCCCGGCCAGGATGGCACGGCAGCGATTCTCCGCCAGGGCGTCGAACGCGCAGGCCAGGCTTTGCAGACCCGCGTGCGGCCCCGCCGAAAGCGTGGTGTTCACCCCTCGCAGATAGAGCGCGTTGGACACCCATCCGGCGGTCGAGTTGGCCACGATATTCGAAAAACTGGTGACGTTGCCCTGATACGAGTCACTGCTGAACACGCTGTCCATGTGCCCCATTTCCGAAGGGCCGTTGCACGCGCCGAGCACCACGCCGATTTCGTCCGCGTGGCTCGGGGAGATTTTCAGCCGCGCGTGCTCCAGGGCCAACCGGCCCGCCGCCACCGCAAACCGGCTGATCGCATTCAGACCGTCAAAATCGATCCGCCGGTCCACCTCGGCGGCCTTGAACGCGCCAACCTGGCCCACACACCTCGACTGCTGGCCGCCCAACGGAAAACTTCGCACCGGCGTAATCCCGTTCGCATTCAGGCGGAGCTGTTCGAGCGTCTTCTGGATCCCCAACCCCAAAGCGGTTACCACCCCGACGCCGGTGACAACCACCCGCTGACTCTCGCATCGCCGCGGCGGCACCGCCGCGTCCCACTTGGACACCACCACCGCCGCGTTGTTCCCGCCGAAGGCGAAATTGGCGGAGAGAAAAGCAGCATACTCCTGCGGACGCGACTGGTTGGGCACGTAGTCAAGCGAGCAGCCCGGCCGGGGCTGCGAGAAATTCAGCGTTGGCGGCAGGAAACCGGCGTTCATGGCCAGCAACTGCGCTGTGGCTTCGAGAATCCCGGTCACCCCCATGCAGTGGCCGAAGAAGGACTTGGTCGAGACCAGGGGGATGGGCCGCCCCTCGGAGAAGGCCGCCACGCCGTGCGATTCCGCCTTGTCATTGGCCTCGGTGCCGGAGCCGTGGCCGTTAATGCAACCGATGTCCGCCAGCGTCAGCCCGGAGTCCTCGAGGGCCTGGCTGAGCGTGCGCCGCACCCCCTGACCGCGCGGGTCCGGCGTGGTCGGGTGGTAAGCGTCGGAGGTCGTCGCGTGGCCCACCACCCGCCCATAACAGCGCGCGTGCCGGAGCAGCGCCTTCTCCATGTCCTCCACGACCCAAAAGCACGCGCCTTCCCCGACGTTCATCCCGTAGGGCGTGGAGAACGGGGCCATGCGGGCCGGCGCGGTGGCTTTGAGCGAGTCGAAGCCGGACATGTTCGCCAGGCAAAGCACATCCGCGCCCCCCACCAGCACGGTGTCGTAATACCCCCGGTTGATGAGCCGCTGCGCCAACCCCAGCGCCACCGTGGTCGAGGAACACGCGGTGGTGACCACCCAGGTCTCGCCGCCAAACTGCAGGGCGCTGGCCATCGCCTTGCCGAACCCGTAAAGCTGCGCCTGCAAGTTCATTCGCTCGTCGAACGGACGGGGACTGCGCCCATGTTTCCAGGCATACTCCGCCTGGGCGGAGCAAAGGCCGCCGTTGCAGGTGCCCAGCACCAGGGCGATGTCCCGGCGAAGTCCACCGCCCGCTTGAATCCCCGCATCCCGCAAGGCCCGCCGGGCCGCGGCAATCGCATGGCGCAGATAGAGATCTTCATATTCCGCCAGTTCCGCCTCGCTGAGCCACGCGCCAAGGTCGTAACCCTTGATCTCGCCGCCCAGGTTGCTGCGGAAGTGCCGCGCGTCGAACCGCGTGATGGGCGCCAGCCCGTGCCGTCCCTCCCGTAGCGCCTCCGTCACCGTCGCCGCGTCGTGCCCGATGGGGCTGGTGATGCCGATGCCCGTGATCACCGCCTGCTGGCTGACGCCCTGGCGTTGCATCGGTTTGCCGAGCACTTGCTCCCCGGCCTTCCAGGTGGCCGGTTCGAGGCTGGCCGCATGTTGCGCCTTCTGCCGCTGGAAGAACTGGCTCCACAGCTGGATGAATTGATCGCGCAGTGCCTCCGGCGTCAGATCCAAAGGGCGCGCGACCACGTGGGCGCCGTTGTAATGGGCCCAGTCGAAATCGAAAATCCGCCCTTGCCGCCGCATCCGGTCCCAATGCACCGATCCAGGATAAGGCGTGAAAATGAAGAACTCCGCCGTGTGAATTCCCGCCGCGTCAAAGAGGTTGAGCACCCGGTCGGCAATATGCGCATCGTCCCAGTCGCGCCCGATGCCGCATGACCCGAAGAAGCGGATCCCGCGGTCTTCGAGCGCCTTCACCAGGTCGACCAGCACCTGCCGCTCGCGGGCTTCCCCCTGGAGGGCGCGGATGGACACCGGGTCCACATTCATCGTGCAGTAGAAGTTCCGCACGCCGGCGCGCGCCGCCAGATCCAGGAACTCAGGGTCGGTGTTGAGCGCCAGGGTGGACGAGACAAAGTACTTTTTGCCCAGCGGCTCCACCGCGCGGAAGAGCGCGCGCGCGTATTCGTTAATCTTGCGGTGCGGAAAGAAGAGCGTGTCATCGGCCAGGTAGACATTCTCGTGCTTTAGTGAGCGAAGTTCCTCCACCACCCGCTCGATCGGGCGGAAACGGATGCGACCGCCCATTTGGCCCGGCAGCGAGCACATCCCGCAGGTGTAGGAACAACCGCGGGTGAGTTGCACGAGATCCTCGTCCCAGTCGTAGTGTTCGTTCCGGTAGAATATCTCGCGGCGCGGGATGGGAGTGGTGGAGAGGTCGGTGGCGCTTCCGCCCTGGTAGATGCGCTGGAGTTGGCCGGCTTGCGCATGCGCCAGGATGCGTGCCCAGGTCGGTTCGCCCTCGCCCACGTTCACCGCATCGGCATGCTTCAGGCACTCCTCGGCCATGAACGATGGAAACAACCCCCCCATGATCACCTTCTTGCCATGGGCGCGAAAGGCGTCACCGATCTCAAACGCGCGGGTCGCTTGCGGCGTGAAGCTGTTGATGGCGACCAGGTCCGTGGGCGCGTCGTAGTCAATCGCCTGGCCGCTGTTATCGTCGATTAATTCAACCTCGATCTCGGGCGGCGTTAGGGAGGCGAGAATGGGGATGCCCAGCGAGGGTGGGGTGGTAAAATTGCCCAGAAAGTAGTCCACCAACCCCCGGTCCAGTTCCGGCAGGCTCGTCAAGAACTTCTCAAACCGAGGATAGACAAACGTAACTTTCATTCGGGCACAACGGAAACCTACCAGAGCGGCGGGCTCAGGCAAGGCACAAGGCGGATGTTCATTCCTCCGCTCGCACGGGGCGGGTGGCTCCTGCGGAGGGAACCCCATCGGTGTGGTTTGCAAACAGTGGTCGCAGTTGCGCGCGCGGCAATTTCCCGCGCCCATTGACCGGAAGGGCGTCGAGCATCCGCCAGTGGCGCGGCACCTGCCAGGCGGGCAGGCGGCGCAGCAGGAAATCGCGAACCTCAGCGATCTCGATGGGCCGGCGGAGCACGAGGCAAGCCCCGATCGTCTCCGCGCGCGTGCCTCCGAGATCGGCCAGACCCAGGACCACACAGTCCTGGACCGCGTCATGCTCCAGCAGAACGCGCTCGATGGCCTCCGGTGCGACCTTGCGCCCGGCCACGTTAATCACATCACCACTGCGGCCGCACAAGTGCACGGCCTCGCCCGCCAGTTCCGCCAGGTCGCTGGTGTGAAAGCAGCCGCCCGCCAGCGCCGGATCCGGTTCCGGCCAGTAGCCCAGGCCGACCGCAAGACTGCGGACCTCGAGGCATCCGTCCGGACCGCAGTTCAGGGCCACCCCGCGCATGGCAGTGCCGACGCAAGCCCCGTCCGAACGCGGAGTGGCCGTGGCGTCGTAGGCGATGCCGCCGCACTCACTCGAACCGTAGAAGTTGTGGATCTTCAGTCCGCCCTCAGCGAACACCTCCTGCTCCAGCGGCAGGGGCAGCGGTGCGCCGGCGGAAATAGCCAGACGCACAGGGGCGGGAATCGCGCGAGCCTCGTGCCAGGCCCGCCAGAGCGCCGGCACCGCCGCCAGGGTGAGGTCATCTGCTGCCGCGCCGGCCTGGCTGAGGCACTCGGGCAGCGCCGAACGGCTCAGGACCAGCGGGATGCCGTGCAGCAGGAGCGGCAACACCAGGTTGGAAAAACCGTACGAGTGCGCCAGCGAGATGACCCCCAGGTTCGGCCACTCCGGGCGCAGCCCCATAGTAGCCACGATTTGATCCGCATCGGCCGCCAACTGGGCGCCGTTGAAGGCAATCCAGCGCGGCCGCCCGGTCGTCGCGGAGGTGGTCTTCAGGTGGGCGCAAGCGGGAAAGGTTCGCTGGAGTTGCGCCAGCATCGTTGGCTCGGTGGCCGGTGCGGGCGGCGTTTGGCCGTCCTCCAGCGGTGCCGCGATAACCCCCCAGCGCCAGGCGCGGAGCAATTCGAAAATAAAGCCTGCTCGCGAACCCTGGGGACAAAGGATCCCCCCGGCTGGCGGCAGGCTGGCCTCCGCCGCGGCCCCCAACTGATCGAAGGTCCACTCTTGGCGGGTCGCCAAATCGCGCAACGCCATCCTCTGGCGCTGCTGGCGGACGACGTGCAGCCAACGGTGGTATAGCATTGCCGAGTGTTTAGCCCACCGCTATCCTACCCGGCAAGTAATAATTGTTCATGACCTCCGCCTCGGGCACCTTCCGGTTTGAACGGGATACGTTCGCCTTCGCCAATGAGCTGGTGTGGGTTTACCGCTTTGATCCCACGACGGGCAAAGCGGTGTCCTGCCGCCGGGATCCGCCCCCCACTTACTCCCTGCATTGCTTCGTGCTGGCGCGCGCCGCGCGGCAGTTCTTTTACCATGCGCGATTCGAACCGGCGGCGGCCCCGNTCGACGATNCGGCCAGCCGCCAACTCGTCCGCCGCGTTATGGCGCGCAACCCACGGCGGCGCTGCGCACCGGACCAACAAATCGTGTTTCCCGGTTACGACAGCCTGCGCGCCTTCAGCCAGGCGCGCGAGCCGGTGCTGAAAGGGGCCTGCGGCGGCGCCTGGCAATCCTATTTCCTGCGCAGTCATTGGCGCATGATCCTGCCGGTGTTTCGCTGGCAGGAGGCTTGGGTGGCTCCTCGGTTGGCGCAGGCCACCCGCGAAGGCCGGGTCCCCATCGTCCACCTGGTGCGGTTCCCCCAACTCACCATCAATCACGGCATTGTGCTGTACGACGTGGCCGAGACCGGCGCCGGGTTCACCTTTACCGCTTACGACCCCAATTCGCCCGACCATCCCTCCGCCTTGCGGTATGAGGCTGCCAGCCGGACCTTCTTGTTCGCCGCGAACGCTTATTGGCCGGGCGGCCGGGTCGACGTCTTTCAGATCTTCCACAATTGGCTCTATTGAGCGCCGCCCCGCGAGCCCGGGAGCGGATTCACCCCGCTGGGTTCTTCGGTTTCGGCCGCGGGGTCCAGAAGGTGGTGCCGAATACGACGATCCCACAGAGGTTGATGCCGATGGTGTAGCCGAGCTTGTAGGTGCGGCCCGTGTTGGGCTCCGCGTAGATGGTGACGTCCTGTCCCGCCACCAAGGCGGGCAGGGCCATCGGCATGATGGCGCCGTGCAAGCAACCGTAAGCAAAACCGGGGGCGCCCACGCGCGGGCGGAAGTGCGGCACCGCCCACGAGTAGAACAGCGTCAGCGCCACTCCCATAATGACCACCCTCACCGCGCGTTGGATCAGCCCGGTCAGCCAGGGCGGCCAGGCCGATCGTTTCACTTCCGATGAAGAGCCGGTATTCATGAGCGTTGAGGTTCAGGGGTGAACCCAATCGGATTCAAGCAGAATTCTGCGCCGCTTGCAGTTTTGCGTTGAACGGGAAAGTGCCGGCGGCTTTAATGCGGGCGTGCTGCTCGAAGCAAAAACCGACTAGGCGCGGGGTGTTATTCCCTCCGCCAGTCCAAGAGTGCCCGCCGCCCCGAGTCGTCGTGACGGGTGCCGGTATCGTGACCGCTTACGGCCTGGGGTGGTCCGTGAACGCCGCCGGGTTCCGTTCCGGTCGCACGACCTTCCGTCCGGTCACGCTGTTCGATGTCAGCCGGCAGCGCTCCAAGTTGGCCGCCCAAGTGGATTTACCGGACACGCTCCCCGCCACCCGGCTGCCCGCGCGGCAAGCGGCGCGCCTGGACCGCGCGAGCCGGACCCTGCTGCTCGCCGCCGACGAGGCCTGGCGCCAGGCTGGGTGGGAAGCCACCGAGAACCTGCCTTTGGTGCTCGGCACCACCTCGGGCGGCATGCTCCTGGGAGAAGATTATTTCAAGCGCGCCGTTGGTTTTCCCGCCTCGCACCGGGGCCAACCCACTCGCGCCCTGCACTACCAGCCCCAGACCCAGGGGCGGATCCTGGCCGAAGCGTTCGGCTTCCAGGGACCGATGTGGATCATCGCCAATGCCTGTGCCTCGGGTGGCAACGCCCTCGGCCAGGCCTGGGAATTCATCCGCGGCGGCCGCTCCACCCGGGCACTGGCGGGCGGCTACGACGCCCTCACGCAACTCGTTTTCGCCGGCTTCGATGCCTTGCAGTCCATTTCCCCCACCGGGTGCCGCCCCTTCGATGCTCACCGCGACGGCTTATCCGTGGGCGAAGGCGCCGCCGTGGTGGCGCTGGAAACTCTCGATTCGGCCCTCGGCCGAGGCGCTGACATCCTTGGGGAGTTGATCGGCTACAGCAGCACCATCGACCACCACCATCTGACCCAACCGCACCCGGACGGCGACGCCGGCCTCACGGCCATGAGCCGCGCGTGCGATTCGGCCCGAATCAATCCCGCGGACGTGGATTATGTGAACGCCCATGGCACGGGCACCCCGCTCAACGACCAATCCGAGGCCGCTGCCATCAATCGCTGGGCGGGCAGCCGAGCCGCCACCCTCCCCGTCAGTTCCACCAAGGCGGGCATCGGACACCTCCTGGGCGGCGCCGGCGCGGTGGAAGCCGTGGTCTGCCTGATGGCCTTGCGCGAGCAATGGTTGCCCCCGGAAATCAGCCTGGAAACACCCGACCCCATTTGCCGGTTCCCCCTGGTACGGCAACCGACCGATGCCCGCCTGCGCGTGGCGCTTTCCAACTCGCTCGGTTTTGGCGGCGCCAATGCCACCCTCATCTTCAGGCAGTTTCCATGAGCCGCGTCTTCATTTCTGGGATGGGTGCGGTCTCGCCCGCTGGCTGGGGCGTGCCGGCCTTGCGGCGGGCCTTGGCCGCCGCTTCCCCTCTTCCCGTCCAGCCGATCGAACGCCCCGGCTGGACCAGGCCCTTCCTCGCCCGCCCAGTGCCCGAGGCGTCGCCGCGGCCCGCCTTCCTGGCCCACCCGCGGTTTCGCCGCGCCAGCTCGCTCACCCATTACGTGGCGGCGGCGGCCCTCGAGGCGCTCGGCCCCGCGCCGGCGAACCCCGTCCCGGAGCGCCGCGTGGGCCTCATCGTCTGCCTGCAATCAGGCTGTGTGCAATACTCCTACCGCTTCTTCAAGGAGGTCCTGGAAAACCCGTCCATGGCCAGCCCCTTGCTCTTTCCCGAGACCGTCTTCGCCGCGCCGGCCAGCCATGTGTCGGTCCTGCTCGGCGAGGTGCCGTTGGTGCATACCCTGGTGGGCGACCCGGGGGTCTTTCTCCAAGCCGTCGCCCTGGCCGCGGACTGGCTGATCGCGGGGCGGGTCGATCGGGCCCTGGTGGTGGGCGGCGGCGAAGAGGCCAACTGGCTCCGCGCCGATGCCATCTGGCACTTCGATCATGGCTGCGTTTCCAGCGCCGGCGCCGGCTGCCTCGGCCTCAGCCTCGACCCCGCGGATTCCCTGGGGGTCAAACTGGAGACCGTCACCGACCCGCAAACTTATCTCTCCACCTGGAGCCGCGGCCAGGCGGCGCTGGCGATGCGCCAGCAACTCCCGGCCGGCTCCGCGGAGGATCTTCTGTGCGATGGACTCCAGGGAGTCCGGCGCCTGGACGCACCCGAGGCCGCCGCCTGGCAGGCCTGGCCCGGCTCCCGCCTCAGCCCTAAGCGGGTGCTCGGGGAAGGCCTGATTGCTGCCTCCGCCTGGCAGTGTGTCGCCGCCTGCGACGCGGTCGCGCGCGGCAGTTTCCCGGCCGCTACCGCGAGCCTGGTGGGCTGTAATCAGCAGGCGATCGGCGCGCGCTTCCTCCGCGCGGCGGCTCCTGCTGGGCAGTAGCCGCCACCAACCCCCGTTTCCACACCGTCGTTTCCGCTTGTGCCGGACGGGGCGACGGGTCAGACTGGCTTCATTATCCCGTAAGTGTTAGTGTTTTTTGTATGACCGACGACCTGAAAGCGTTGAAGCTCGAGATCAAGCAGATGATGGTGGAAAACCTGATGCTGCAAACTCCCGCCGAGGGGATTGCCGACGACCAGCCCCTGTTCGGTCCCGGCGGGGTCGGCTTGGATTCGGTGGATGCGCTGCAACTGGTCGTGGCTTTGGACAAGACCTTCGGACTCAAGATCACCGATCCGGATCACGCGCGCGCGGTGCTTCGCGACGCCACCACGATGGCCGAAGCGGTGAGCCAGGCGGCCGGCAAGAGCTGAAGCCAACGCCGAGTTCAGCCTGACCCGACGAATACCAGGCGGCACCCCTTTCTCCTAGCCGCGGAGTTTCTGTTCCAGGATGGACCCGGCGAGGGCGGGGTTGGCTTTGCCTTTGCTGAGCTTCATGACCTGGCCCTTGAGGAAATTCAGGGCGGCCACTTTCCCCGCCTTGAAATCGGAGGCCGGACCGGGATTGGCGGCAATGGCTTGATCGCAAAACTGCTCGATGGCCCCGGTGTCGCTCACCTGGGCCATGCCTTTCCGCTCGACCACCTGGCCGGGCGCCTCGCCGGTCGCAAACATCTCGGCGAAGACCTCCTGCGCCATGCGCGTGCTGAGCTTCCCGCTGTCCACCAACTCGATGAGTCCCAGGATCGCCGACGGCGGAAAGCGAAGGTCGGCGAGGTCGGTGCCCGATTCGGCTAGCTTGGCGCGCAGGTTGTTGATGATCCAATTCGCCGCCGCTTTGGGGTTCTTCGCCGATTTGACCACCGACTCGAAATAGTTCCCCAGCGGTTTGTCCCAGACGAAGGTCTGGGCGTCCGACGCGGGCAATTGGTAATCGCGCATGAACCGGCGCTTGCGCACCAGGGGGAGTTCGACCTGGCGGCGCCCGACCTCCTCCAGCCACGCCGCGGTCGGCGCGAAGGGCATCAGGTCCGGCTCGGGAAGATACCGGTAATCGTGGGCGTGCTCCTTGGTCCGCATCTCCTCGGTGATGCCGGCCACGTCATCCCACCGGCGCGTGGATTGGATGAGCTTGCCGCCTTTGCTGACCACCTCGATCTGGCGCGGGATCTCATACTCCAGCGCCCGGCGCGCCCCGCTGAAGCTGTTCATGTTCTTGATCTCGATCTTCGCGCCCAGTCCGGTCGTGCCTTTGGGGCGCACACTGACGTTCACATCGCACCGGACCATCCCTTTTTCCATGTCGCAGTCGCTAATGCCGCCGTAGACCAAAATGTCCTTGAGGGCGTTGAGATACTCGTAGGCCATGTCCGCGCTCGTGAGATCGGGTTCCGAGACGATCTCGAGCAGGGGCACGCCGGCGCGGTTGAAATCCACCCCGCTCTGGCGGTCGAAATGGAAGTTCTTGCCGACGTCCTCCTCGAGGTGGGCGCGCGTGATGCGCACCCGCGCCAGGCCGCTATTGAACTCGAACTCGACGTGCCCGCCGAGCGTCGAGGGTTTGTCATACTGGGTGATCTGGTAGTTCTTGGGCATGTCCGGATAGAAGTAGTTCTTCCGGTCGAACTTGGCATAGGCGGGCACGGCGCCCTGGAGCAGCAGGCCGGTGAGGACGGTGAGCCGGAGGGCCTCATCATTGGCGACGGGCAACACTCCGGGCAGGCCCAGGCAGACCGGGCAGACGTGGGTGTTCGGCGGGGCGCCAAATTCATTGGCGCACCCGCACCACATCTTCGATTTGGTCTTTAACTGGACGTGCGTCTCCAGTCCGATCACAGCTTCATAGTCCATAACGCGAGCAGATTCTTACCACGGATCGAGCTGAATGCACGGAGTTTTTGACCCGCGAGGGGTTTTCGCGAGCGGCGACCGCGGGACGTTCCCCCATCACGCCACGATCCGGAAACCTGCTGGCGCCGGCGGAGCGTTTTTCAACGAGGATCTGAGTGGTGATGCGCTCCTTGAGCAGGTCCACATGCGAGACGACGCCGATGGTCTTGGCGTCCTGGCGCAGCGTCTCCAGCGCCGAGATGGCGGTGTCGAGGGTGTCGGCGTCCAGCGAGCCGAAGCCTTCATCGATGAAGAGTGAATCGATGCGGACACTGCGGCCGGCCAGGGCGGCCAGGCCGAGGGCCAGGGCGAGACTCGCCAGGAAACTCTCCCCACCCGACAGGCTGGCCATGGGGCGGGTGACCCCGGCCTGGTAGAGGTCTTCGATTTCCAGTGCGAGCTCCTCGCCGCCGCGGCGGCGCATCCGGTAGCGGTCGGTGAGCCGCGCCAGGTGGCGGTTGGCGTGCTCGACGAGCACATCCAGGGAAAGACCCTGGGCGTAGCGGCGGAATTTGCGTCCGTCGTGCGATCCGATGAGACCGTGGAGCCGTTGCCAGACCTGGACGCGGCCGCGCTCCCGTTCCAGTTCGACGGCGATCGCCGCCTGGCGCTCGCGTTCCGCCTGGTCGCGCCGCAGTGCGTCCTGGTCCAGGCCGATGGCGGCGGCCAGTTCCTCGGTGGCGTGTTGGAGGGCCTGAAGCCGCTCGGCTAACTGAGGAACGGCCACGCCTTCGGCGGCGTGGGCCGCCCGGAGCTCGCGAATCCGCCCGCGCACCTCACCCAGACGAACCTGGAGGGTCTCGGCCTCGCGCCGCAGTTGTTGCTCGAGGCGTTCGAGCCGTTCGGAAACCTCGGGCAACAGCCGCGCGGCTCGCAGGGCGGTCAGCGTGGCGAAGGCGGAGCCCTCGAGGCGAGCCTCCATTTGGGTGGTCATACGCCGGGCGGTTTCGGAAGCGCGCTCGAATTCCTGTTGCCGCTGGACCGTGGCCGCCTCGGCGGAGGTGAGGGCGTCGGCGCGGCGGCGCAAGCCCTGCTCGGCAGCTTCCCAGGTGGTCCAATTCGCTCTTTCGGTGGCCCGGGCGCCCGGGGTGGGGAGGTCCGGGTTCGCGGCGTGCAGCCCCGCCTCCGTGAGCAACGGGTTGGTGCGTTGCTCCAGCACGCTGAGCGCCTGCTTGGCGGTCTCGACCGAATGCCGCGCCGCTTCCAGCGTGGTCCCCGCCTGGCGCAGCGATTCCTCGCGCGCCTGGAATTGGGCCCGCCGGGCAGTGAGCTCGCCCAAGAGCCCAGGTTCGCCGCCCGCCTCGGGCACGGCGACCTGGTAGGGCTGGAGCCCGGCGGCCAGAGTTTCCAGGGTCGTGGCGAGCCGCTGGTCCAGGGTGGCGATCGCCTGGGCCTGCTCCTGGATTTGCGCCTGGCCTTGAGTGAACAGGTCCTGCGCGGCCACCCGCGCCTGATCGGCCCGGTGGCTCTCGTGTTCGGCCTGCACGTGGGCTTTTTCCCACTGGTCGAGCGCCTGGTTCGCCCGGGTGATTTCCGCCAACTCTTGGCGCAAGGTCTCGATCTGCTCCTGCTTTTGGATTTGGAGCGCCGCCAGAGTTTCCAGGCTCCCGGCCTCGAGGCCCCCCGCCTGGGCGAACCGGTCGGCGCGCCTGCGGAGGGCGTCCAAATCGCCGGCCGCCTTGGCCTGAGTTTGGGTCAGGTTCGCGTGGTCGGCGCTCAACTGGGTGGCGGCTCGCTCGGCGGCGCGCCAGTTCTTCTCCGCCGAGGTCAGTTCTTCCCGGGCACGCCCGACTTCCGCCTCGAGCAGGGGTTCGGCAAGCGGAGCCCGCCCCGGACCCGCGAACGGGTGCTCGGTCGCGCCGCACAGCGGGCAGGCCTCGCCCGGTTTGAGCGCGGCCCGGTGCTCTTGGAAGCTGGCCACCAATTTCGCCGCTTGCAGATGATCCTGGCGCAACACCAACGCGCGTTCGGCGGCCTCCTTCTTGGCACCGGCTTCCACCGCCGCTTGCCGGGTCTGCTCCAGCCCGATCTGCAGTGTGCCCAGCCGGGCCTGGTTGTCGGCCATGGACTGGCGCTGGTCGCGGGCGGATTCCTCCCACAGGATGAGTTTGCCGATCGCCTCGAGCTGCATGCGCAGGGCTTCAATCTCCGGCGCGCGCACCGTAAGGGGCTTGCCCTGCAAGAGGGATTCCAACTGCTGCCCGGCGGCCGCCTTCTCCAATTCGCGGCGCCCCAGCAGCGCCCTCGCCTCCGTCAAGGCCTTGGTGGCGGCGGTGATTTTCTCGGCCTGCTGGCGGGCGCCGGCGGCAAGGGTCTCCCGTCGGGCGCAGCCTTTGGCCANGTCCTTCCGGGTGGTGGCCAGGCTGGTGAGCTGGCCGGCGATACCCGGCAGACCGGAGTTCAGTGACCGATCCGGCTCATGGTCTTTCAGCCAGTCGGCGGCCTGCTGTCGTTGGCTCGCCGCGGCCTGCACCTGTTGTTCCGCCTGCTTCAGGGCGTCCGCTCCCTGCCGCACCAGCGCCCCGGCAAAATCCCCAGCGGCCAGGAGTGTGCCGACCCAGTCCTGGCGGGCCTGATCGCGCGCCCGCCGGGCCAACCCCAGTCCGCGCTCCTGCTCGCGGAGCTGTTGACCCGCCAACTCCAACCGGCTCAGATCCTCGGCCAACGGGAGGGCCAGGCGGTGCCGGGCCAGTTGCGCCAACTCCGTTTCGGCGGCGCGCGCGCGTTGCTCGGCCGCCGCCTGGTCGGACATCAGCCCGCGCTCGCGCTCCAGGTGTTCCGCCAATTCCCGGGCCTGAGCCTGGGCGCGGTTCAGTTTCTCCAAGTCCGCCCTTTGACCAGCCTGCGCGGTTTCCCGCTCGACGACCCGCCGGGTCAACTCGTCCCGCTGCTCCGCCGTCATCAGGGCCACCCGGCCAAGCTCCTTTTCCTGCCCGGCCAGCACGGTCTCTCGCCGGGTGGTTTCCTCGTGGGTGAGTTGGCTCAGCTCACCGTAGATGCCGGTGCCGGTCAGGCTTTCGAGCAACTCCGCCCGCTCATCCGGGTCGGCATGGAGGAACCGCGCGAATTCACCCTGCGCCAGCAGGACCGACCGCAGGAAGCGTTGATAATCGAGTCCCACCAGTTTCTCGATCATCACCTCGGCGTCGCGGATATGCTGGGTCAGCACCTGGCCGCTCGCGTCATACACATAGCGGCGGGCCGCCTGGATGGCCCCGTCGGCCTTGCCGCGCGCCCGGCGCAAATGCCACTCGGCGCGGTAGCGGCCGGAGGCCACCTCGAACTCGACCTCGGCGCGGCATTCGCCGCAGAGCCGGGTCATCATGTCCTCCGGGTTCGGGTCTTTCGCGTAGCGCGCCGCGCGGCCATAGAGCGCCAGCGTGAGGGCGTCGAGCAGGGTCGATTTGCCCGCGCCGGTCGGCCCCGCGATGAGGAACAGGCCCGCCTGGGCCAGTGGCCCCTGCTCGAAATCCACCAGGTGCTCGCCCCGCAGCGAGTTGAGATTGAGCAGCCGGATCCGCAGGATCTTCACGCGCTGGTCTCCCCCTCTCTGGCCCGTTCGTCGTGGAGGCTGAGCAATTCCCGGAAGGCGCCGTTGAGGGCCGCGCGTTCCGATTCGGAAAGCCCGGCCTCGGCGGCGAGCCGGCGCGCGAAGATGCTCGACGGGTTCCCCAGCAGCACCCCCAGGTCCTCGGCCTCGGTCCCCGCCGGGGCGCTCATCCCCGCCAGCGGCGTACCCCGCCGGCCCACCACGCGGATGACCTCGAAGTCGCGGCCCTCAACGAGGCGTTGCACACGGTCATAAACATTCTCGCCAGGCGGGGGATCGTTCACCACCACCTCGACCCACGCGGGCAGTTCGCCCGGCGGCGGCTCGAACCGCCGCAGGTCGGTCTCGATGGCACCGGGGGTCGTGTTCACCTGCGCCAGCGCCCGGAATCGGGGAACCGGCAACGGCGCTTGCGAGATCAGCCGGCCCTCGTCGAAGTCCAGCAACCGCAATTCCTTGGCGTCGCCCGCCTCGCTGAAGCTCAGCTCGATCGGCGAGCCCGCGTAGCGAATGTGCTCGCGCCGGCCCACGCGCTGGGGCCGGTGCAGGTGACCCAGGGCGACGTAAGCGAAAGCCTCGGGAAAGCAATCCGCCGCCACCGCACCCTGGCCGCCGATGTGGATCTCGCGTTCACTCTCGGACGTCACGGCCCCCAGCACGGTGAGGTGACCGGTTGCCAGCAGGGGGAGGCCGCGCGCGCCCCAAGGCCGGCAGGCCTCAGCCGCTTCGGCATAACGCCGCTGGATGCCCTGAACCAACTCCCGCTGGATCGCCGCCGTGCCCTGACCCGCTTCGCCCTGGCGCAGGTCGCGGTCGCGCAGGAACGGCACGGCCGCCACCACCAACCGCGGGGCTTCGGCCGAGGGCAGCGGGATCAGGCCGCCCTCGACCGGGTTGGGCATCACGCCCACCACATGCGCGCGTAAGGCGCGCAAGACCTGGCGCGGGGCCTCGAGGTGCGCGGGGGAATCGTGATTGCCCGCCACCACCACCACCGAGCACCCGCCCTGGCGGAAGAGCGTCGAGAGAAAATCGTAGTATTGCGCCACCGCGCTTTGGGGCGGGTTGGCCGAGTCGAACAGGTCGCCGGCGATCACCAGCGCATCCACCGACAGCGACGCGACGCGCTCGAGGAGGAACGCCAGCAACCGCCGATGCTCTTCCGCGCGGGAGCGCTCCCCCAACAGCTTCCCCAGGTGCCAATCCGCCGTGTGCAAGACGCGGAAACCCCCCGGTGCCTTGGGGCCAGGTTGCGGGACTGCGTTCATACGCCAGGCGCCGGCAACCCCCGACAATCAGACCAGCGCCCGAAATCGAGGGGTTGCGGACCGAAATGGGGCGTTGGCTTCATGACAACTCAGAGGTTGGCCCAAAGCAGGCAGGCCCGTCAACCTCCCGGGTGGAGATTTCTCCCTCCGTCGCGGCGGACCAGACTCCCGGGAGCGGTCACGCCTCCCCGGTGGCCACCCACGGGCGCGCCTCATTCCCGCATACTCACCACCACCCCGCCGCTGACCAGCAAGGCCGCCACCACGAGTTCCCAGCCCGGCAGTGTCTTCAGGAAGAGGCACAGCAGGGCGGTCGAGAGCACGGGGGTGGCGGCGGCGATCAGGCTCAGGGATTGGACCCGGGCGCGGGGGAGGGCGATTTCCCACAACAGGTATCCCGCCGCCAGCGGGCCGATGCCGTAGAGCGCGGTCAGCCAGACGGCGGTGGCCGAAGTTTTGGCGGGCCAGGTCCCGGTCAGCCCCACTACCAGGCAGGCGATCAAGCCGATGAGCAGAAAACCGATGGGGCTGGTCACGTAACCCTTGGCCCACTGACGCCACCGGCTGAGGAAGGCGGAATAGACTCCCCAGGTCACTGCCGCCACCAGGGCCAGGAAGTAGGGCAGCATCCGCGGGAGGATGGAATCCTCCTGGACCGCCCCGGCCGCCAGCAGCTCCCGAATGGTCTTGAGATTGGCGAAGGCCAGCCCGGCGACGGCGAGGCCCAATGCCAGGACCGTCCGCGACGTCAACCGCACCCCGGGAACCCACCAAACGCTAAAGACCACCGTCAGGATCGGCCAGAGGTAGTTGATGAGGCTCACGCCCAGGACCTGCCGGGCATTCGAGGTAGCCAGCGCCCACGGCCACACCAGGCCATAAGTGACAAAGCAGACCAGTGGCACGGCCCAGAGACGCCACGGCAAGCGGAGCGCGCTTCGCCACTCGCCCCGGTAAACCCGCCAGCAGGTCAATTGGAGCACCCCTCCGATCAGCGACCCGACCGCCACAAACGGCCACGGGCCCGCCTCGCGCGCGCCCAGGAACACCAGGGACGCGCCGAAGGACCAAAACGCCACCGCCACCAGGCCAAAAATGATCCCCAATCGAGAGTTCGTCTGCATTCGGATAACGGGCTGGAAGGATGGCCGCATCCCACCATCGCTTCAAGAACGGACCGGGGCATACCCTGTGTTTTTCGACGGAGAGATCGGAGCGCTGACGAGCGCCGCTACGCGGGAGGGGTTTCGCCGCCCGCGCACAACCGCATTGTGGCCCACACCTCCCCAGCGGCCGCCCGGGATCCGGGTCGGCCGCCCACGGGATCGCTTTAGCGCCGCAAGCGGAAGGACTTCATGGGCAGGCTCAGGTCCAGGTTCGTGTAGGGCATGGACTGGGTGGCCACGTCGTTGTAGGGACCGGACGGCGTCGGTGCCCATTGCAGGATGCCGGGCCCAATCCAGCGGATGACGATCGGGCCGGAGTCCCGAGATATCAGCAGGTTGGCAGGAACCGGGACCAGGGCAAGCCCCTGGAAGTCGCCACAGGCCACAGCGGTGGCGTTGGTGAGCGTCGCCGGAAAAGCCAATTGGCCGTAGGTGTTGTCACCCCAGGCGAACAGACGACCATCGTTGCGCAGGGCCAAAGTGTGGAAGTCGCCCGCCGCGAGCGCGAGGATATTGGTGAGGCCCGGCGGTTGGTTGGTTTGGCCGAAGGTATTGTCGCCCCAGGCCACAACGGTGCCGTTGGAGAGGAGGGCCACGCTGTGCAGGTAGCCAGCCGCGATGGCGGCGGCATTGGTGAGCGCCGGAGGCGTGGCCTGGCCGAAGGTGTTGAAGCCCCAGGCCACCACCGCCCCGTTGGTGCGGAGGGCCAGGTTGTGGTTGCGTCCGGCGGCGATGGCGCGCACGCCATTGAGGCCGGTTGGGATGGTGGTCTGGCCAAACGAGTTGTCCCCCCAGGCGGAGACGGTGCCGGCGGAGAGCAAGGCCAGGCTGTGGGCATCGCCGGCTGCTACCGCGAGCACCGCGTTGCTGGTGACGGCAGGAATCGTGCACTGGTTGGCTTCGTTTCGGCCCCAGGCCACCAGCGAACCGTTCTGGACCAGAGCGAGGTTGTGCGCGGCCCCCGCAGCCACCGCCACAAAGCGTTGCGCATTGGTCGGCACGTTCGCCTGCCCGTCGCCGTTGTAACCCCAGGCCAGTAGGGTGCCGTCGTGGTGCAGGGCCAGCGTATGATAATCACCCCCGGCGATGGCGACGATATCGCGCAGGCCGGCCGGCACATTGGTTTGTCCACCCGAGTTGTCCCCCCACGCAGCAACCTGGGCCGACCAACCGAGGACGCTGACCCGGCTGGTGGAGGAGAGGCTTCCGTACTGGTTCGTGATGGTGACGCGGTAATAGCCCGACTGCGCCGGCTGGATGTTGGATAGGACCAGCGAAGGTCCGGAGCCGGCGATGGGCTGGCCGTTGAACTGCCAGACGAACGCGGGCGCGGGGCTGGCTTGCACATTGACCGCGAGCACGGCCGTGCCGGTGAAATCGACCACGATATTCGTCAGGGGTTGCACCAGGGTGGGCACCTGGTAAACGGTGATCTGGGCCGGCGTGCTGAACGTGATGCCCACCGCGTTCGAGGCGACGAGCGCATAGGCTCCGCTGTCCCCCATGGCCAGGTTGGTGAGGGTCAGGGAAGTTTGGGTGGCCCCCGAAATCGGATTCCCGCCCCGCTGCCACTGGTAGGCGATGGGCTGGGTGCCATCGGCCAGGCCCGTAAGGGTGCGGTTGCTGCCCACGGCGACCGCCGCGTTGGTCGGCTGGGTGGTGAAGTAGGGGGCCTGCCCGTTCACCGTGAGGGTGGCTACGGCGCTGGTGACCATGCCCAGTGAATTGGAAACCACCACCAGATACGGCCCGTTGTTGGTCGCCTGGATGGCCGCTAGCGTGAGCTGGGCCGCGGTGCCACGGATGACCGGGAGCCCGTTGAAATACCATTGGTAGCCCAGTGGTTGGCTGCCGAGGGCCGCGACGCCGAACACGGCCGTGGCGGAAGCGGCGAGCGCGAGCGAAGTGGGATTGGCGACGATGACCGGGGCCGAGGGGTCCACGCGGACCAGGACGGGCGCGCTGGTGACCGCGCCGGCGATGTTGGTGACCACCACCCGGTAGATGCCTTCGTTGACCGCTTGGGCATTGGTAATGGTGAGGGCGGCATTGGTGGCGCCGCTGAGAACGTTGGTCTCAAAAATCCAGCGGTAGGCGAAGGGCGGGGTTCCACCGGGAGTGACCGCGAGGTTGATGGTCTGTCCGGCCAGCACGTTGGTCCCTTGCAGTTGCCCCGCGATGGCGGGCGGGAACACCACGGTGACATGGGCGAGGGTGCTGGTGACGGCGCCGTTGGGGTTGGTCACAAGGACGCGGTAATCCCCTTGCTGGGCCAACTGGATCGAAGGCATCGAGAGGAAGTAATTCGTCGCGCCCACCACGTTGGTGCCGTAACACGTCCACTGGTAGGCAAGGGGCGCGATGCCCATGGCCGTGGTGCTCAGGTAAACCGAACCCCCATTCATCACGAGCGTGTTGGTGACCGGTTGCTGGGTGATACTGGGGGACAGGATCAGGCTCATGGGCACGCTGCCGATGGTCGCCGCCGTGCTGTTGAAATACCAGAACCTCTGGTTCTGCCCGTCCACCGTGGAGACGGTGGTGGAGACGGGGAGATTGAACACCGCCAGGCGGGTGGTCGAGTCGAAGGCCGAAGCGCTGCCGAAAGCCACGCGGCCATCGCCGGAGCAGGAGTAGATCTCGGCGCTGAAAGTGCCCAACTCGTTCAGGTTCGTGTCGTACAGGTAGCTGTTCCAGAACAGCCGGTTGCCATCGCCGCTCAGGACCAGATTGCGCGTCCCATAGGCGTGCTGGGCGCTGGCCGCGACCTCCACCGGCGTGTCGTTGGTGACCATGCATTTGTGCACATGGGCGTTGGAGATATTGTTGTCGCAGTGGTAGTACACGGTGCCGCTCGGATCCACCTCGCCATCGCCCTCCCGCCAAACGTAAGAACTGGAATAGACGTCGGTGCCGGTGCCGGTGTCCACGATGCCAAACCCGACCCATTGATCTTCACCCTCCGTGTAGATCCGGCCCGCCCGCCCGGCGTTGATCTTGAAGATGTCGGTGCCCAGGTGCAACGAGGGCAGCAGGGTCTGCGTCGCCAGGTCCACCACGTACACGGCATTTTCCGTCCAGCTCGCGATATACAGCCGGCGCTCGCCGTAATTCACGCAGGCGTCCGTCGGGTTAATCCCGATGGGCAGCGTGTTCACGATCAGGCCGTTGGTGGTGCTGATGAAGAGCAGTTGCCCGTTCTGGCCGGTGAGCGTCGGGGGTTGCAGCGCGTAGATAAATGGCTGCTGGCGGTCGACGATCATCTTGGTAATGTTCAGGCCCTTGATGGTCACCACGACCGGCACCTCGATTTTCAAAGCGCCGACGGTGATCTCGATATTGTTCGTGGCGGTGCCGACCGCCAGCGCGGCGGTGCTGAAGTTCACCGTCACCGTCCCCGCCGAGACCCCGCTGGTTGGGTTGAGACTCAGCCAATTGGAGCCGGTGACGGCGGCGGTCCAAGCCAGGGCCCCGGCGCTGCTCAAGGTCAGGGTGGCCGCCGGTGGGTTGAACCCGCTAATGGCGTTGACCGCGATCTGTTGCGGGGTGACCGACAACGGCGAGACGGTGAACGACCACACCGGACCGGGGCTCGTCGAGGAAAAACCGATGATGTCCACCCGCCAGTAGTAGGGTGTGGTGGGAAGGAGCGACAGCCCGAGGCCGAGAGTGGGATTGGCCACCCGGCCCAGGTATTGGGGTGAGGTCGGGGTGGCGGCGGCGACCGCTACCGGGTCGGTGCCGAAATAGACGTCATAGGCCAGGGCGATGGGCGAACCGCTCCACGAGAGGTTCGCGGGCGCCACCGCCACCGCGGCGCCGTCCGCCGGCGTCGGCGTTACCGCCGGCGCGGTCACCGTTCCCAACGGACCCATATCGAAGACGACGAGATTCGTCGCGGACGCATTCCACCGGAACAACTGCTTTTGGTCACCGGACACTGCCTGCACGGTCGAGGAAAAGCTGAAGTTCGTCATCAACGCCCCGCTATAGGCGTTGAATACCTTGGTGGGGCCAAACGCCAGCGAACCGTCGTAAGAAATGGCGTAGACGTTCTCCGCAAACTGCGTCAGCAGGACCGAGACATTGGTGGCGGAGACCACCTGTTGTTTGTTGAAGACCCGCAACTCCGGGGCATCCAGCATGATGGGACTGTCGATAGGGTCGCGCGCCTCGCTGGGGCCCGTTTCGAGGCCGTTGAGCGCGTTATTCTGCGCGTCCACGCGACGGATGTAGGAGTTAGCCAGGCCGGCGCTCCAGCCATATTGCATCCAGGTGTACATCGTTCGGCCCGAGTGCGTCAGCACCATCCCCCCAACGCCGTTACCGTCGTTGTAAGAAGACAGGTTGCTGCCCCCCGCGTAGTCAAACACGTATACGTTCGGCGCCCAGGCGCCGTCCGTAAAGTAGACCACGTTGCCGGTGCCGACCCCAACGTGCAGCGCATTGGCCAGGCTGTAGGTGTTCGGCGTGGTGATCGGGACGTCGGCCACCACACTGAACGAGGCGAGGTCCACCTTGGAAATGGTCCTGCCACCGGTGTTGATCACGTACAGCGCATCCCCCGCGGGTGTCATGGCCATGTCGGTCGGGTTCAGCCCCACCGGAATTTCGGCGAGGATGCCGCCGTTGGTGGCGTTCAGGGCCAGGACCGTGCCCGGCACGGATCCGTTGGCGGCGTTCAACCCGTAAACCCGCGGCCGGGCGTAGTCGGGCACCAGCTTGTTGAGCGTCCGGCCCGGCAACGACACCGTGATTTGTGCGGCCGCGGACAACACGAAGAGGATTGAGGCTATGACGGCGACATAAGCAACGCGACTTTTCATAATTTTTCCCTATAATTCCAGACTGAAATCTGTTCAATCATTCTAATGAACAGGGCCGCCCGTGGCAAGCAAAATCGCCACGAGCATCCACCCGCCGTGTCGCTGTCCTGGTTCATCACTTGCGCGTCATTGGGCGGCCATGGATGGCGCGAGCGCGAACGGCCAGAGGCCGGAACGTCGGTTGAATACA
>TBL_comb47_HYPODRAFT_10000713_pt1 | contig 44082 bp, 27 predicted proteins | sample TroBogypolimnion_40_FD_10682 | JGI IMG/M metagenome (IMG submission 10682)
CCATGGCGTAGATGATGAGGACCAGGAGTACGAGGCCCAGGCCGAAGAAGATGTAGCCGGCGGCCCGCGCGATGCCCTTCCAGGCCTCCCACTCGTCCTTGACCCGGTAGTCCTCGAGGCGGCCTTCTGCCACAAGCCGGTCATACCAGCGCTTGCGCTCGTGGATCATCTCGGACTTTGAAATGCGGCCCGAGAAAATCACGGTGTCCATGGGGAACTTCTCCAACCGGAAGTGGGTGTTGAAGAAGTGGACCGTGAAGATGAAGCCCGAAGCCAGCAGGGCTTCATCCGAGTGGATGATGAGCGAGACATTGATCATCCAGCCGGGCATGAACTTGCTGAAGAAGACCGGGAACCACATGATCAGGCCCGAGACGCCGATGGCGAAGACACCCCAGAACACGGCCAAGTAGTCGAACTTCTCGAAGTAGGTCCAGCGGTCGAACTCGGGCTTGGGGCCCTTGCCGAAGAACCAGCGGTTGTGGTCGATGAACTCCTTGAGATCCTGCTTGGTGGGGATCATGGAGTCCGGGTGAGCGATGGCGGCGAAGATCCGCTTGGGCTCGAAGACACCAGTCTCGGGATTGCGCAGGAAGCCGCGCTTCTTCCAGAGGAAGGACAGGGTGGTGCTCACGTGGAGGACGAAGTAGACGAAGGTGACCACCGCACCGAAGTGGTGCAGCGTACGGGCCACCTCGGCACCGCCGAAGAAGCCGAAGATCGCCTTGGCCCAGTCCGTGTAGTAGAACTTCAGGGGCATGCCGGTGATGGTCAGCAGCAGGAAGCTGGTCACCACCAGGATGTGCAGGAAGCGCTCGAAGGGCTGGAAGCGGGTGTACTGCACATCATCCGCCAGGATCTTGGCCTTGGCCTCGCGGAACTGCTTGGAGTCATGGCGGTAGAGCCAGATGGAGCGGAACAGCCAGAGCAGGGTGTGCACACCGAAGATGCTGAAGGTGATGACCAGCAGCGCGGTCATGACGATGAATACGTAGTTGAGCTGGGGGAAGTTCTTGCGGTCCATGGGATTGGCATGGGGCGCGTAGCGGGCGAAGCTGGCATTGGCCTTGGGGTGGCACTGCCTGCAGGTGTTGACGATGTTGCCCGCAGATAGGTGGGAGTTGGGATCGGCGACCGGCAGGACGTCATGGTGGCCGTGGCAGTCGTAGCAGGCAGCCACGTCGCTGGCGTTGTTCGTCTTGCCCAGGGCCATGGCCTTGCCGTGGTAGGTGTCGCGGTAGTGCTCAAGCCGCTCCGCGTGGCACTTGCCGCAGATCATGTCGCTGCCGGCCTTGAAGTGGCCGCTGACGGGGGTCTCGATGGAATGGGCCGAGTGGCACTGGATGCAGACGGGACCCCGGGGGTCGCCCTTGGCCAGGAGCTTCCCGTGGATGCTCTTGTTGTAGACCTCTTCGACCGTGACGTGGCACTTGCCGCAGGTCTTGGCCACGTTGGCGTGGTTGATGGGCGAGCTGCGGTCCACGCTGCGCTTGATGTCATGGATGCCATGGCAGTCGTTGCAGCTGGGGGCCACGATGAGTCCCTTCACCAGCAGGGCCTTGCCATGGATGCTCTCCATGTACTGGGCGCCCACCGAGGGGTAGCGCATCTTGTACTCGTCCGAGATGGCCTTGTTGGCGTGGCAGGCAGCGCACGTCTTGGGCAGGTTCATCTTGTAGACGGGGGAATCGGTCTGGTGCACGGGGACGATGTAGTGGTTCCCGTGGCAGCTCGTGCAGGTGGCTGCGGCGGAGGAGCCCAGGGCCTGGCTCATGCCGTGGATGCTGGTCTGGTAGATCTTGTCTTCACCGGCGTGGCAGTTCCCACAGTGGACCTTGCCGGGCGGGTTGGTGCCACCGGAGTGATCGTCCTTCAGGTCCGCATGGCAGTCCCTGCACTTCAGGGACGCATGGACAGCCTTGCCGAACTTGGCTTCATCGACGAAGAGGGACTTGGGCTGGCCGCCCTGCACTTCCTTCGTCATGGTCGTATCGCTGTGGCAGTCGAAGCAGCTTTCCTTGGCCTTCTCCTTGGCGGGAGCGGCCTGCAGGGGCGCCAGGGCCAGGACCAATCCGGCCATGAGGGCAACCAGGAATTGGCCCGTGCGAGGCCGGGCGGAGCTGATGTCCGGGAGGACGGGTGCAGTTCGGGTCATGGGACGTTCCTGTAATGAATGGAAGTAAAGCTGGGGGGGATCCGGAAGGATATCAGTGCTGGTCGGACTTGGGCTGATCAGCCTTGGCGTCCTGCGCTTCCACAGTCTTGCGGTAGTACTCGGGCCGGGTCATGCGGACATGGTCTGCCGGGGCCTTGCCTGTGAGCCAGGCCAGGTCCATGGGATAGACATCGGGATCGAAGATCACCAGGTACCAGTGCCAAACGAGGATGGACAGGGTGGCCAGGATGGCTTCATACCAGTGGGCCGCTGTGGCCGCGTCCATGACCCAGGTGGGGAAGAAGCGCAAGCTCAGGTTCTGGGCCCATAGGATGAGGCCCGTGACAGCCATGACGATGGTGCCCCACATGAAAGCCCAGTACTCCATCTTCTCGGCGTAGCCGAACATCCCGAAGGTGGGGCGGTCGTTGATGAGGCCCAGGTTGAACCGGATCATGTTGAACATGTCCATGGCGTCCTGGAAGGTGGGCAGCAGTTCGAAGAGGATGACGCGATCGCGGCGGTTCAGGGCCAGGTGGATGAAGTGGATCACCGTGGCCGCGATCATCACGACGGCGGCGATGCGGTGCACCACGCCCCGCAGGTGCGAGGTGGGGTCCAGGCTGCGGAACAGCTGCACCCAGGTGGAATCCGGGAACTTCAGGGCAAAGCCCGTGACCACCAGGGAGATGAAGGTGACCATCACCATGGCGTGAGTGATGCGGAAGGTGCGGTTCATGCGGGGGAAGCCCTCATGACTGCCGCCGTGATGGGGTCCGCGGCGCAGCTTGGCCAGCCAGTCCAGGCCGTTGTGGAGGAGCATGAAGCCGATCGTCATTGGGATCAGGGCGTAGTAGGCCAGTCGGATCCAACGCACCATGGAATGCTCCGCACCGCCAGCCGTGCGCACGTGCACGCGACCACGGGAGATCTTCTCGCCCAGGCCCGGGTGGCACTGGCCGCAGGTCTGTTTCAGATTGGCGGGGTTGATGGTGGAGCGGATGTCGGCAGAGGGCAGGATGTTGTGGATGCCATGGCAGGAGGCGCAGTTGGCGGCGGTCTTCTGGCCGCCCCGCACGGCCAAGCCGTGGAAGCTGTCCTGGTAGGCCGGCACCTTGTCGCCAAAGCTGTAGCGGGCGTTCAGGCGCTCGTCCCCGTGGCAGCGGCCGCAAGTGACCGCGGAGACGCGGGCCGCGTTCACCAGGGAGCCGGCTTCTGTAGGTGCCAGGATGCTGTGCTCACCGTGGCAGCCGGTGCAGGTGGGGGAATCCTTGGAGCCCCGCTTCACGGCCAGGCCATGGACGCTCTCGGTATAGACGGTCTGGACTTCGTTGTGGCAGACACCGCAGGTGTCGGCCACGTTGGCCCGGTTCACCTTGGCCTGCGGGTCGGTGGAGGCGAGGATGTCATGGCTGCCGTGGCAATCCGAGCAGGAGGCGGCGCTCAGATTCCCCTTGGCCACCTCGCGGCCATGGATGCTGAGGCGGTAGGCCTCTACCGGCTTGGCGAAGGGAATGTTGTGCTTGGTCAGGAACTCGGGATTGGAGTGGCAGGAGGCGCAGGTGTCGGCCAGATGCTGCTTGGCCACGGGCGAGGCGGCATCCTTCACGGAAACGATCTGGTGGGCCGCGCCGTGGCAGGACTTGCAGGTGGCGGCGTCGATCATCCCGGCACTCTTGGCCTTTCCGTGCACGCTCTTGCTGTAGGCCTTCACCTGGTCGGCGTGGCAGGTGGCGCAAGCCACGGGAGCCACTTTGTCTGCATGGGGGACGCGGGTGACGCTCGCGTGACAGTCCGTGCAGCCCAGGGAGCCATGCATGGTTGTGGCGAACTTGGCCAAGTCCACGTCGTGGCAGCCGATGCACTCCTTCGCGCTGGGGGGCGCGGCGGCGAGCACAACGGATAGCAGTCCAGCCAAGAGCAGACGCATAACTACCTCACAAGTCCTTTATACCTTATCCAGGATTGGAGGGGGTGTGTGGAGCGCCGGTGATCTGGATCACGACATTAGTATTGAATCCCTAAATGCTTCTATAGCCTTTTATTTATTGAAATGGACAACATAAGCCCGCTTCCGGTTGGCCCAGCCTCTGTCACCACAGGGTCACAGTGGATCCTGGCCCAGGTTCCGTACAGAAAAGCACCGGATGGAAACCCATCCGGTGCTTTCTAATGCTTGAATATCGGTAGGTTAGTTGCCCTTGTATTCCTTGAGCCAGTTGAGATCCACCTCGGCGGCCTTCTTGTCGGCCTTCATCTTGAGGAGGAATTTACCGCGCTCGTTGGCAGCGTGGGCATCCTTCTTGGGCATGGCATCGACGTGGCAGGACTTGCAGCTGGTGATTTCGGTGAAGCCCAGCTTCTTCGCCTGACCGACGAAGGGGGCCTTGGCCTGAGCGGGCACAGCAAGAATCAGCGCCGCGGCAGCGATGAGAATGGCAACACGCATGGTGTCTCCTGATGGGGGTTCCGCAGAGCGGAACGGGTTGGACAATGTCGAGGTTGCAATAAGGGTACCCCGTTTGGGGCAGTGTTCCAACCCCCGCTTGATATCCAATGACTTACAACACCAGGCGCTCCTGATACTCGCCGAAGACCCCGCGCATGGCATCGGAGACCTCCCCCACCGTTGCCTCGGCCTTCACCGCGGCGATGATGAGCGGCATGAGGTTCTCGGTGCCCTTGGCTCCGGCCGTCAGGGCGGCCAGGCGTGCGTCCACAGCTTTCTGGTCGCGTTTGGCTCGCATGGCGGCCACCTCGGTGCGACGCAGGGCGCCCAGGGACTCGTTGACCCGCAGCAGCTCTGGCGCGACTTCCCCGCTGATCTGGAACTTGTTCACGCCCACAACCACCTGGCCGCCCTTTTCCACGGCCTTCTGATACGCATAGGCGGCGTTCTGGATCTCCCGCTGGGGGAAGCCCTTTTCGATGGCGGAGACCATGCCACCCAGCTCATCGACCTTGGTGAGCAGGGTCTTGGCACGGGCCTCCAGCTCGTCCGTGAGTGCTTCCACGTAGTAGCTCCCAGCGAAGGGATCCACCACATCCGCCACCCGGGACTCGAAGGCCAGGATCTGCTGCGTGCGCAGCGCGATGCGGGCGCTCACTTCCGTGGGCAGGGCCAGGGCTTCGTCCCGACTGTTGGTGTGGAGGCTCTGGGTGCCACCGCAGACGGCAGCCATGGCCTGCACCGTGGTGCGCACGATGTTGTTGTCCGGCTGCTGGGCGGTGAGCGTGCTGCCGGCGGTCTGCGTGTGGAAGCGCAGCATCTGGCTCTTGGGATCGTCAGTCTTGAAGCGGTCCTTCATGATGCGGGCCCAAAGGCGCCGGGCGGCGCGGAACTTGGCCACCTCCTCGAAGAACTGGTTGTGCGCGTTGAAAAAGAAGCTGAGCCGGGGCGCGAAGGCCTCCAGCTTCAGGCCCGCGTCCAGGGCCGCCTGCACGTAGGCGATGCCATCGCCCAGGGTGAAGGCGATCTCCTGCGCCGCCGTGCAGCCCGCCTCGCGGATGTGGTACCCGGAGATGGAGATGGTGTTCCAGTTGGGCACCTGATCCGCACAAAACGCGAAGATGTCCGTGATGAGGCGGATGCTGGGGCGGGGCGGGTAGATGTAGGTGCCCCGGGCCATGTACTCCTTGAGGATGTCGTTCTGGATGGTGCCGCTCACCTGCGCATAACTGACGCCCTGCTCTTCGGCCACGGCCAGATACAGGGCCAGCATGACGGCGGCGGGGCCATTGATGGTCATGCTGGTGCTCACCTTGTCCAGGGGGATGTCCTGGAAGAGGCGGCGCATGTCGTGGATGGAGCTGATGCTCACGCCCACCTTGCCCACCTCGCCCAGGGCCATCTCATGATCGGGATCCATGCCGATCTGGGTGGGCAGGTCGAAGGCCACCGAAAGCCCCGTGGTGCCCTGAGCCAGCAGGTAGCGGTAGCGCGCGTTGCTCTCCTCCGCCGTGGCGAAGCCCGCATACTGCCGCATGGTCCAGAGGCGTCCACGATAACCCGTGGGCTGCACGTGGCGAGTAAAAGGGAACTTGCCGGGAGCACCGAGGTCCCGCAGGGGATTCATCTCCGCCACGTCAGCGGGCGTGTAGCTGTTCTTGAGCGGGATACCCGAACTGGTTTCGAACACCTTCTCCCTGAGCTTGGCGGGATCCTCTTTCACCGCTAGCTGGGTCCGAACCTGGTCGAGGAAATCCTTCTGGTACATAGGTCCTCCTATCCAACCACCTTATCGCCTATAGAGGCCTGGGGATACACTTACGGATTCTTACCGTGGAGCCCCATGCACCTGCCGCCCCCGCCTGCCCAAATCCAGCTCCTTGTCGGCGCCGATGTATGGACGGCCCAGGGCCCACAGAAAGGGCTGGGACTGCTGCTCGGCAAGGGGAAAATTCTCGCCGTGGGCCCGGTGGAGAACCTGTATAAAAACAACCCCAAGGCGCACAAGGTTGAGCTGCCTGGGGGTGTTTTATTACCGGGATTCATCGAAGGTCATGCCCACGTCAATGGCCTCGGCGCCATGGCAGGCGAGGTGGACCTCGTGGGCCTCGACTCCCTGCCGGCCACCCTGACCCGTACTCGGGAGTGGAGCGGCGCCCACGCCCAGGGCTGGCTCCTGGGTCGCGGCTGGGACCAAAACCGCTGGACCGTGAAGACCTTCCCACGTGCACTCGATCTAGACGCCTTCACGGCCACACAGCCTGCTTTCCTGGAGCGGGTGGACGGTCACGCCGCCTGGGTTAACACCGCCGCCCTGACCCTCGCCGGCATCGGACCCCAGACTCCGGATCCTGCCGGCGGCAAGATCCTGCGGGATGAACAGGGCCGCCCCACAGGCATCCTCCTGGACAGTGCCATGGACCTGGTGGCCCGGCACATCCCCAAGCCCACGGACGCGGAACTGGAGTCCCGCATCAAGACCGGCCTCGCCACCCTGCGCGCGAATGGCTTCACCAGTGTGGCCGACATGGGCATCGATGCCCGCGAGCTCGCCGCCTACCGGCGCCTGGCTGCCGCCAAGGCCCTGCCCATCAGGGTCTTCGCCTATCTCTCGCTCAACCACGCGCTCATGCTCCGCGAACTCAAAGCTCCCCGGAACCGGCGCCTCTCCTTCCTCCAGGTACAGGGGGTGAAGTTCTACCTGGACGGGGCCCTGGGCAGCCGGGGCGCGCGACTCCTGGCACCCTACGCCGACGACCCCAGCACCACGGGGCTCTGGGTCACGGAACCCGCCAAGGTCGCCCTGGACGCCACCATCACCCTGAAGGCCGGCTACCAGCCCGCCCTCCACGCCATCGGCGATGGTGCCAACCGGGCGGCCCTGGACCTGCTGGCCACGGCCATGAAGAAGGGGCGCGGCACCCTGGCCCCCCGCATCGAGCATGCTCAGATCCTCACGGCCGAGGATGCGGCCCGCTTTGGCGCCCTGGGCGTCGTGGCCAGCGTGCAGCCCATCCAGTGCGCCTCAGATCACAGCTGGACTCCGGCCCGGCTGGGTCCTGCCCGCGTCGAGGAGGCCTTTCCCTGGCGCCGCCTCCTGGATGGAGGCGCCCTGCTGGCCTTCGGTAGCGATGCCCCCGTGGAGGATCCCAATCCCTTCCCGGGCCTGGCCGCCGCGGAAACCCGCCAGGACGGCGCCGGGGATCCTCCCGGGGGATTCCTCCCCAGCCAGCGCCTCAGCCGCCTGGAGGCTGTCCGCGCCTACACCGCAGGCAACGCCAAGGCCCTGGGCCACACCAAGGATCTGGGCACCCTCCAGAAGGGCGCCGTGGCTGACCTGCTCTGGGTCCAGGCCCCCCTGGGCGAGATCAGCCCCGAGGCCCTGCGAAAGGTGAAGCCCGGCAGGCTCTGGGTCAATGGGGTGGAAGTGGCGCTCGGGCGCTGAAGCCTAACAAGGAGGTCATTGCCCCCCACCTCTGGAATACTGTTGGCATGAGCCTCCGCCCCGCCTCTCCCCTGCTGGCCCCGTCCCTCCTCTCCGCGGACTTCACGCGGCTGGGAGAGGAGTTGATGATGATCGAGTCGGCCGGAGCCCAGGTGGTGCATGTGGACGTCATGGATGGCCGCTTCGTGCCCAACATCACCATCGGCCTGCCGGTGGTAGAGAGCCTCCGCAAAGCCACCACCCTGCCCCTGGATTGCCACCTCATGATCGTGGAGCCCCTGCGCTACGCGGCGGACTTCGTGAAGGCCGGCGCGGACTGGGTCAGCGTCCACCAGGAGGCGGATCCCCACCTGCACCGCACCCTGGCGGCCATCCGCCAGGCCGGCGGGAAGGCCGGTGTGGTGCTGAACCCCGGCACCCCCGTGGACACCCTGGTGGACCTGGTGGGCGACTTCGACTTCATACTGCTCATGAGCGTGAACCCCGGCTTTGGCGGCCAGTCCTTCATCCCGCGCACCCTCGACAAGGTGCGGCGCCTGGACGCCCTGCGCACCGAGCGCGGCCTGCCCTTCTTCATCCAGGTGGACGGTGGCGTAAGCCTCAAGAACGCCCAGGAACTGATTCGCGCCGGCGCCGACGCCCTGGTGGCCGGCAACGCCTTCTTCAAAGCCCCCGACCCCAAGGCCGCCGCTGCAGGACTGCTGGCCGAAATGGCCAAGGGCCGGAGCGCCTGAACAGGCCACAACCACACTCGCAGAGAACTGACGAGAAGACCGAGCAGGCTGGTGAGAGGCGAAGGTCGAGGGCTCATGCAACCTACAGAAGGGCGGCCTTGGCGCTCCGCCGCATGCGCTTGATGGCCCGCTCCCGCCGCAAAGCTTCTGGCCGGCTGCGGCAGGCCTCGCGGTAGACCAGTTCCAGAGGCCCCCGGCCCCGGGTGTATTTGGCCCCCTTCCCGGCCCGGTGCTGCTCCAGCCGGGCCTCCACATCCAGGGCGATGCCGCAGTAGAGTGCCCCGTCCCCACAGCGCAGGAGGTAGACCCACCAGGTGGGGGTGGCCGTCATGGTGTCCGCCAGGAGGTGGGAAAGGCTTCGGCAAGGATCTGCTCGGCGCTGGCGCCCTGCCCTGCCCGGTAGCTGGCCGTGGCCAGGCAGAGGCCCGCGTTGTGACCCCAGCCCCGACCCCGCAGCAACAGGGAGCCGTCCGGCTGCAGCTCTGCCTCGCAGGCATTGCTGGGCCAGGCAGTCCAGCCGAAGGCCCGTCCCGCAGCCAGGCGCAGCTCCTCCACAGCGTAGGGTCCCGAGTTCCCAAGGCGCAGGCCGCTCTGCCCCTGGCGCAGGCCCGGCGCGACGGCCTGCTTGAGCCGGGCCACCTGGGCGGCACTGAGGGACCGCTCCCAACGCTGCCAGCGATCCCCAGGCACCTCGGCGGTCGTCCCAACGTCGGCAGGGCCCTCGCCCCAGACGGCCCGTGGGCTCAGAGACTGGCCCCCCGCAGAGCCCGTAAAGAAGGCCCAGCGCGGATCCAGGTCCAGGGCCGGGGCGCTGGCGGCGGCGCGGACCGTGGCCGCCGTGGGCTGACCCCGCACCACGGCGCAGTGGGTCAGGGGACAGAGCCGGCCCCCGGGGTGCTGGAGGCCGTGACCCTCCAGCCAGCGACCCAGCACCGCGGCCAGGGCGCGCCGGGCCTCCAGGGGCGCCTCTGGACCCAGTTCGCCTTCCGTGGCGGCGGCAATCCAGGTGCCGCGGTTGGCCGTCCAGGCCAGGCTCCAGCCCCGCGCTTCCGCCCTCAGGGCCACTCGGCCTCGCAGTTCCCGCACTGGGAAGCCCTTGGGGAATCGCACGCGTCCCTGGAATCGCCAGGTGTGGCCCATTCGATGCGACAGCCGCTGTCCATTCACCACCATGGGCCCCCGGAGTCGCTCCGCGGGCCAGACCACGGTCACGGCGCCTGCGCCAAATTCGGTCGCGGGCTCCGTGGCAGTGAGTGCCTCCCGCTTCCAGAGCTCGGGTTCGCGGTGGGGCGCCCGGGGTGGCGCAGGCGGCTCCTCCCCCTTCAGCCAGGCCAGGAGCCAGTGATAGGCCCAGGCCTGCTCTTGAGTGGTGCCTCCGGCCAGGGCCCGGTCCAGGCGCTCCTGCAGGGGTCGCGTCGGCGCCGCGGGCCAGGTCTTGAGGGGATGCGAGTGGGCTTCGGCCCAGAGGCAGCGGGCCTCTTCGGACCAGCGCCGCAGGCCCTTGGCCTGGAGACGCCGATGGGTCAATTCGTGGCGCAGGATGGTCCCCAGGGGGCGGCGGCAGAGCTGCTCCCATGGGCGCAGATGCAGAACCTCTCCCACCCACTGGGCGCTGCGCGCAGGCGGCGCCCCGGTGGCCTGCTCAAAGGCGGCGCTGTCCAGGTGGAGGCGCACTTGCCAGGCCCCCGGGGGCCAGGCACCAAAGGCCTCCGTGGCGGCGAAGGCCCCGCGCAGGGCCGCCTCCAGGCTGGTCTGGGGGCTGGGATCCCCTTCCAGCACGGGAGGTGTGAAGGGCGGCGCGGAGCCCGCGAGCAGCAGGAGCATCAGCCCTTGAGCCCCAGGATGGCTTTGACCCGCGTCATGCCCTCCACCCGCCCGCTACCCCGAGGCGCATGGAACACGAAGAGCACGGGGCCGCAGCCCCCGGCCACCCAGGCGCTGGTGGCGCTGGGATCCCCGGGCACCGGCGCGGTGCCGGTCTTGAACCACCAACTTTCATTGCCCAGGAGATTCTTCACGTCCACCCACTGGCCCGCCAGCATGCGCCGACCGAAGGAGCTCACCTCGGCATTGCCCGGGTCCATGAGCCAGTGCAGGAAGGCCTCGGGGCTGGTCCGCAGCAGCTCTCCATCGCCCACCCAGGCGGGCGTCAGGGGCGGCAGAGCATCGCCCACAGGCAAGCGGCGGCCCAGGAAGGAACCAAAGACCTCCTCCATGCGCGCCCGGCCCGCAGCCTCGCCGTAGTCCTTCTTCCAATGCTCCTGGGAGTCGGCAATCCAAGCCAGGAAGGCCAGATTGCAACTCTGCTGTAAGGCCTTGGCCAGGTCCACGCGGCCATGGCCCTGGTGGTTCCAGCAGCTGAAGGTGCCCAGCTTCCCGGTGCACTTGAACTGCACCCCGCGACCGGACCAATCGGCGCCCTCCAGGCGCATCCACAGCAGCTTGGCCAGGCTGCCCATGGGGTGCTCGCGACTCACCTCCCCGTAAGTCAAAACCTGCTCATCATCTAGCGTGATGGCGAGCCCCTCCCCGGGCAGGAGCACCGGCGTGGGGGGCTTGGTGGGGGCGGGCTGGGCCTGCAGGCTGCCCAGGCCCAGGATCAGGCCCAGCCAGCAAGCCCGCAGGCCCAGGTGTCGCAAGAACGGTCGACTTAGTTGGCAAACGGGCATGGGGGGCTCCCGGATGTGGTCCCCTTAAGGTTCCACGTCGAAGGTTCCCAGGATGGCAGCTCCGGCGCCGGGCAGCATAAGGCGCTCCATGGTCCAGCGGCGCTCCTGGTCCGTGCCGGCGTCAAGGAGCACTTCCACGCGAACGCGCGCCGGTCGGCTACCCCGCCAGCCCCCGGTCCACTTCACGGTGTAAGTGCCCGGCGGGGGCGTGTCGTGGCTGTAACCATCCGACCAGAGCATCCGGCCGCCCGAAGGCGTACGCTGGCCCTGGTTGGCGATGGCGCCATCGGGTTCCAGGATCTGCATGGAGCCGCTGGAATATTCACCATCGCGCTGGACGGACAGGATCCTCAGCCGGGTGCGGGAGGTGGAGACCCACCAGCTCCGCACGATCCTGAGGCCGGAATCCGGCTCCAGGATTTCCAGCCGGTTCTCGCCGTTCTGGGAGGTCAAGGTGAACGCCTCAGTGCGCCCCACGCTCAGGCCCCGGGTGCTGGCCTCCCCATTGAACCAGACCTTCAGGGTGCGCTGGCGCCAGGCATTGCGCTTGACCTCGGCCTCCCGCTCCTCCCGCGCCTTCCGCAGCTCCGCCGCCGAAGGTCTGGCCTCGTCCGAGTCCTCCCGGTCCAGATAGCGGCCCTCGTCACCCTCGTCCTCCCAGTCGTAGCGCCGGGCGCGCTCGTCCTTGGGTGGGTTGGGATCGCGGGGATCCACCAGCTTCACCGTCAAGGGAACCTCGCGGTCGCTGGTCCAGCCCCCCAGCTCCGGGCCCAGCTCCAGGCGCCAGAGCTTGAGGTCCGGCTCGTAGGTTGCAGGTTTGGGCTTGGGAGCGAACTTCGGCGCAGCCTTGGCAGGAGCCTTCTGGGCGCTCAGGAGGCCCGCCGCGAGGAGGAGCAGGGCAGTCAGGACCTTCATCTGCGCCCTCATCGCGCACCTCCATCCACGACCTTGAGGTCCAGGCCATCACAAGTGGCCCACTGCCCCTCATTCGACATGAGGCTCAGCTTGGCCGGGCGCAGGCGGTAGCTCCCCGCCATGCCCGCCCGCAGGTGGATCCGCACTCGGTGCGCACTCCAGTACCAGCTCTTGGGGTAGAAGAAGGTGACTTTGTCCGGGTGGACCTCGATGCGGGGCTTCTCCCAGGCATCCGTGGAACTGCCCTCCGTGAACGGATTGCCCTCCAGCACGAAGCCTTCCAGCTTGACCGTGGGCGTGAGCCCGGCGGGGATGGGCACTTCGAGCATGAGATAGTCCGAGTCCTGGCTGGTCTGAAAGTGCACCTCCATCCAGGCCTCCTCACCGGCCTTGAGCGTGCCGGCCCAGGGCTGCCGAATCCAGCCCTGGTGGGCATTGCCGGTCTCCTGCGGGGTCTTCAAGCGCCAGATCTGGCGGTTCACGCTCAGCTTCAGTGCCGAGGAAGAAGCATCGGCCTTGAGCACACCCGAGGCGCTGCCCGGTACCTGGTAGGCATAGGTCCAGACCAGGATGCCCCGGCCCGTGGCACTGAGGGTGACGGGCCTGGCTTCGCTCATGGCATAGGAACCGGGCCGGGCCTCTCGGGGATTCCAGCGCCGCGCTTCTGGGCGCTCCTTGAAGTCGAAGGTGGGCCCGCCCTGCACGGTGGCCTGAAGGCCCGGCGCGGTCCAGTCCAGTTTCCGGGTCTTCATCAGGTAGGGCAGCAGGTCCACCACCTGGGACGTGCTCCAGGTGGAATACCAGCCGTAGCCCCGGTATTCGGAAGCCAGGAAGATCTCACCCTGGCGGATGAGGGGCGACTGGGGCCGAGTCAGGCAGAGGGCCTTCAGGGCCATGATGGTGGGCACCACATCGCCGGAGGCGTAGCTGTACCAGTCCGCCTGCGGGCCCTCCCAGCGGGCCAGGCCATTCTTGAAGGTGGCCTTCTGTTCCAGGCGCTCGGCCAGCAGGGCGGCCTTGGGATGTTTGGCCAAGCCTGCCGCCAGAGTGATCATGGCGTGCACATGGGCGCCCGGCCACTTGCCGCTCAGCACCTTGTCGGCGGCGCTGTCCAGGAGGCCCACGAGGGGCTCCCCGGTCTGGGCCAGGGAGACCAGCAGGAAGGCTGCATCAGCCTGGGGATCCACAGCCCGGCCTTCGCCCTTGATGGGCTTGGGCTGGTCCGCCTGCCGGGCCACCTGCTGGAAGAGGTTCATGGCCGCTATGCGGCCCCGGTGGTAGACGTTCTCGTCCACGGCGTAGCCCAGTCGCTTCATGGTGGCAAAGCTCTGGATGGCAAAGCCGGTGGTGTGCGGATTGGCGTCCAGGCCGAAGTCATGGGGGGCGTACCAGCCCCAGCCGCCATTGGGCTGCTGGTAGCCGTAGACCTTGAAGACCCCGTCGCGGATGTTGCGATCCAGGTCCGTCAGCTGCTTCCAGTCCAGAGCGGGCATGGCACCCGATTTCACCAGATCCGCCACCAGCACATTGGGCACGAAGCTGGACAGGGTCTGTTCCACACAGCCATAGGGGTAGCCAATGAGGTAGGGCAGCGAGGGCGCCGCCAGATGTTCCAGGTTGCCCACGGCGGTGAAGACAAGGGTTGCGCCCCCCTTGGCCATGGGTGGTGTGGGGATGCTCAGGGTCTGGGAGCCACCATCCAGCACCATGGAGCCGGAGAGGGTGGCGGGGACCAGCTGGTCCAGCACTGTGACGCGCTGGCGCTCGGCATCCTTGAGGTTGCCTCCCTCCACCCGGGCCGTGACGACCAGGGGGCCAGTCTTGTCCGAGAAGAGCGGCAGCGCCAGGCGGAACTCACCCTGGTCCTGAAGGCTGAAGGTGGCCTCAGGATTTCCGGCGAAGCGGCCATTCTGCACTTCGAGCTTGATCTTGCCCTGGAGCGGCTGGCCCGAGAGGTTGCGCACCAGGGCGATGGCCCGGGCCTCTTCGCCCACACTGAGAGTGCGCGGCAGCGTGAGGGCCACCTGGAGGGGCTTGGAGGCGGGTTTGGAGCTGCGGCCCACGCCCACTTTGGTATCGCTGGTGATGGCCGTGGCCGTGGCCCGCCAGGCCGTGAGGTTGTCGGGCAGCACCAGGTCCACGCTGGCCTTGCCATCGCGACCAGCAGCCACGAAGGGGACCCAGTGGGCCGTGTCCTTGAAGTTCTGGCGCACCTTGTCGTCGTCATCCGCCTTGAAGTCGCCGCGCTTGGTCTGCTTGAGGCTCCAGACCGGACGCTGGCGGTTCAGCACGTCATGGAAGCTCCAGTCTGTGGAGCCGGAGCGCAGGACGCCGTGGCGTCTCGTGGGATGGAAGAAGCGCACGGGATCGGGATTCAACTCCTGGCTGAGGGCATAGATGGCCTCGTCCACCACGCCCACGCTGAGGTCCGCAGCGGTGGGCTTGCCGGCGGCATCGGTCACCGCCACAGAGACCTTCATGGGCTGGCCAGGCTGGTAGCGCTCCTTGTCCGTGGTGACGGCCACTTGGAGGCGGCGGTCCCGCTTGGGCACCCGAATGGGCACCTCGACCAGTTGGCGCCGACCCTCGGCCACGATCTCGAAGACAGCCCAGGCATTGGGCTGCATGGCGGCTGTGACGGGGATTTCCACCAGGGCCGTGGTGCCCGCGATGGCGCGGCTCTGGCGTTGGCCCAGGGCCTCACTTTCGAGGGCCCAGTGCAGGGTGAGCTTGGGGCGGGGCAACTGCACAAGGATGCGGGCCGTGTCGCCGGGTTGGTACTCGGGCTTGTCCGCGGAAGCCCGCAGATCCGGCACCGCCGGCAGGGGCGTGCCCTCGGCGGCCACGGTCATCTGCCGCTGGGCCACCACGGGGCGGCCCTTGGAATCCTTGGCCTCGGCCACCAGCAGGTAGGCGCCGCCTTCGGGAATGCTGAGACTGGCCTGGGGTCCAGCCGCTGAGGCCACGGTCTCGCCGGCCTTCAGGGCACTGGGGCGCGACCACCAGTAGGTGTTGTCCTTTTCCACCACAATACGGGCCGCCCGGAGGGCGATGGCCACGCCGGGAACCTCCTTGCCATCCAGATCCAAGGCCCGGGCCGTCACCTGGAAGGGCTTGCCGGGCAAGGCCACGGAACGGTCCGCAGCTATCATCAGCACCAGATCGCCAGCGGCGGCGCGAACCTGAGCCTGGCCGCTGTTGCGCTGACCGGAACCATCCACCACCTTCACCACCATGCGCCAGAGCCCGTCGCTCTGGGCCTTGAAGCTGGGGAGCTCCGCCTGGCCCTCGTCGTCCAGGTCCAGCTGGCCGCTCTCCATGAGCTCAGGAGCGGGGCCCGAGTCCTCGTCATCCCAGATCCAGCGGCTCTTGGGTGGCACCACCTTGTAAAGGAACCAGTCAGCCTTGGCCCCGCGCACCACGGCGCCATAGAAGTAGCGGGCGCTGGCGTGGAATGCCAGGGCATCGCCCAGGCCCACCTTGGTCTTTTCCGAGCTGACCTTCACCTCGAAGGCGGGCTTCACAAACTGCTCGACCTTGAACTCCGCCTGCCCCGGGCCCTGGGGCCCCTGGAATACGATGCGGTAGAGGCCCAGGCGCCCGGCGCCGGGCAGGTTGAACTGGGCGGCATAGGTGCCAGTCTCGGCGCTGAGCAGCTTGGCCTGCCCTTCCGTGACCTTGGTGTCCTCGGGATCCAGCACGGTGTAGGCAAGGCTGGCGGTGCCGCCGGCCACGTGGTTCTCGCCGTCCTCCACCCGGCGGAGGATGGCTTTGGCGAAGACCTCCTGGCCGGGCCGGTAGAGGGGCCGCTCCGTGAAGGCATAGAGCCGCTGCCGTACCGCCGCGGTGGCCTGCCCTTCGCTGGCCAGAAGGGCCAGGCTGGCCCCGCTGCGAGCCAGCACCACCCGGCGCAGGCCGGGGCTGGCCTTGAGTTCGGCCCGGCCCAGGGCGTCGAAGGTGGCCGCGCTGAGTTTGGTGCCTTCGAAGACCTGGGCACTCACGCCCGCCTTGGGCGCGCCGTCGCGGCTGTCCACGGCCTGAAGCCGCAGCTTCGCCCCATCCTGCTCTGACAGCAGGGCCAGATCCGTGACCATCCAGGGCACGTAGGCCGCGTCGCTGCCCTTCAGGACCTCCACCAGGTAGAGGCCCGCAGCCTGGGCTGGCAACTCCACGCGGCTGAGGAAGCCGTCCTCGCCATCGCCTTCGTCTTCATCTTCCACTTCGGCCTCGCCTTTGCGGCGCTGCTTCTTGGTGATGTTCTCGCTGGCCTTGGGCACCAACTCTGTGATGAGCGTGAAGCCGGGCTGACCCTCCAGGGGCAGGGCATTCCCTTCCCTCACCTGGGCGCTCCGGGTCTGGGCCGGGGCCAAGCGCTCCGCCTGTTTTGCGGCATCGCGCAGGGCGCGTGTGGCCGTGCGGTGCACAGTGACGAAGGCCCGCCGCCCGCCCCAGAGCACCGCCTCGCGCAGCAGGTCCAGAGGGTCCTTGGCGCCGCGCCCGCCCTCGGCCACGGGCTTGTCCCGCTCCAGGAGTACCTGCTTCAGGAACGTGTCGGGATCCTCCACGCGGTAGATTCGGATACGGGCGCCCACAGGGATGGGCCCCGCGGCTTCCAGCTGGCCGGGCTTGCCCGGCAGGGTGGGCCGGAGGGTGGCGAAGGCGCCGGTCCAGCCCTCCTCCCGCCAGGGGGCTTCCGAGCTCTTCTTCTGCGCGGTGCCCAGGGTGGGCAGCAGCAGCGCAACGGGCAGCAGCAGGGTGAGGAGGGGACGGAACCAGCGCATATCAGGACCTGGGGAGGAGAGGTTCGAAGGGTTCACCCGCCAGCAGGCGCCAGCGGAAGAGCCCCAGGAAGGCCGGGTTCTCGGGAAGGGGACGGAAATCGGGCTCGGGATGGTGGAGCAGGTCCTCCAGGCGGACGCGGCGCAGTTCGCCCTCCTGCCTGGTGGCGCCGCTGCCCTCGGGACCGGTGTGGTAGAGCAGCATGGGCAGGCCGTCCACGTCGGGCCTCACGAAGGCCATGGCGTGGTCGGGTTGGGAGCGGGAGCCGCCCCGGGCGAAGAAGAGCAGGTCCCCGGGTTGGGCCGACTGCAGGTCACGGCCCAGAGACACACAGGCCAGGCGGCGCAGGAAGGCCCCCTTGGCGAAGGGCTGGAGCCCCTCAGGCGTGGGAAAGCCTCCGCGCCAGGTTCGACTGAAGGCGGCCGAGGGATCCTGCCCCGGCGGACCCGAGCTGAAACCCACCCGCTGCTGCCAGGTGGTGGTGTGGGCGGCAAGGGCCTCCCGGAAAGCGAAGCGGAGCAGGCCAGCGCAGTCCCGCTGCGCTGGCTCCCAGGCGGGACTGGGGCCTTCCAACTGCTGCTCGAGAATGGCCACGAACCAGTGGCGGAAGGCCTCGCGATCGCCCTCCTCCCGCAGCGCGTGGTGGGCCGTCACGGCCGTGGGAGCCATGGACAAGAACTGTCGAAAACCCGGCCAGGCTCGCACCGTGAAAGCCAGGGGCTGGTCCACCATCAGGTAGAAGCTTCCGTGACCATCCGTCGAGGCGGCAGCACCCTCCAGGCTCAGGCTCCAGGCGGGCCGGACCAGACCCAGGAGGCTGCGGCTCTCCACCTTCAAGCGACGCACGGGGTTGAAGACATCGGCCTCCACCCGCACCCGGTGCCGCAGCGGTACCAGAGCGAGGGCAGCCAGGACCAGCAGGGCGGCCGCGGCGGCCAAGCCCCGGTCGGAATGTAGGAAGCGCTTCATCGCGGGCGCCCCTCCAGCCCAGCGGCGCTCCAGTTCCACTCCAGATGCACCGGACCCAGGCCCCGCAGAGCCCCCAGGAAGGGACCGAGGCTGAAGGCCAGTTCGGCGGCGGCCTCATCTTCCGTGGTGACGGCCCCGATCCACCAGGCACTGCCGCTGCTGCTGCGCAGGTAGGCCAGCACCAGGTTTTCCAATTCCTTGGAGGCCCGCGCACCATCGATATCCATGCGAGCCCAAGCCTGGGATGGGCTGTCCGCCAGGGTAGGTGCCTGGCCCTGGAGACCAGCACTGACGGCCTTCACGGCACCCTCATCGGTACCCAGCACCAAGGTGTCACCCACCAAGGTCCAGGAGGGCCGGAAGGCCTGGGCCGTGGCCACTCGGTGCAGCTCCGCCGCCCCGTTGGCCTGCTTCTGGTTCTCGCCCTTGAATACCTTGGGCACCAGCCGCTTGAGCAGGTTCTCAACCTGGGCCCGCTTGGGCCCCTGGATGGGGATGGCCAGGGCTAGGCTGGGCGCCATGCCGGGTTCACCGAAGCCGCCGAAGGCCGTGATCTTGCCATCCCGTTGAGCCCGCATGGCCTGCCAGGGCGATTCCCGGCGCAAGCGGTTCAGCTCCGCCAGGGAGGCCTTGTCAGCGGCACTCAGAGCGGGCGCGGAAACCCAGCCGTTCCAATGGAGAGCAGCCCCTCGGGGATCCAGGCAGGCCTGCAGGGCCACCACGTCCATGCGTAAGGCCTGGCGCTGGATCTGGCGCTGCTGGGCACTGGCCTTGGCCGCCAGGAATTCCTTCTTCTGCTGGGGATTCAAGCTCTCCAGGCCATTCACGTAGCTGGGCAACTCCGGCTCTGGAATCGCCGTTTCGTCATCCACCCGCAGGATCGACTGCACCATGAGCTCCGTGGGGCCCGCGCCCACGGCCAGGGACATCGCGCCGGTCCGGGGCGCGGCCTTGGCGATGAAGGGATTGGGCCAGGTACCCTGCTGTGCGCGGCCCAGGCGACGGGCCAGGGCCTGAGTCTCGAAGGTCGCGTCGGCGCCGATGCTTGGCATCACCCAGAAGGAGAGTTCCGTGCCGGGGTTCATCCCCGAGAGGGCCACCCGCGCCCACTCCAGGCGCTCGCCCAAGGTGGGCTGCAGGCCCGGAAAGAGCAGCGCCCGCAGAGGGGCCTCCTGGTCGCTGATCCAGGTGCCCTCGGGCCGCTGGATCAGGTGGAAGACGCCACCGGAACCGCGCAGCTGCTGGACTTCCACGCTGCCGCCGGGTCCAGTCCACTGCAGCGTCCGGGAGCGGGCCCCACTGCTCAAGGGATTCAGCTTCAGCAGGCTCATCATGAGGTAGGTACGGTTGGGCAGTTCCCCAGGCAGGAAGACCAGGGTGCCCTTGAGGCTGGGCCTGGCGCTGCGGTCCGCCCCGTAGTGCAGCACCCAGGCCTCGCGCTGGGCCAGGGGCTCCAGGGCGGGGGACACCTGCTTCAGCCAGGGCTCCAGGTGCCGGACCAGGAAGCCGGCGCGGCTGCCCTGGGCCAGGGCGGAGACCATGCCTGTGGGAGTGCCGCCACCCGGCTGGCTGCCACCCGCTAGGCTCACCAGCTTCTCGAGGCCGGGTCGCAGGCGGTTCAGGTGCATGAGCACGCCGGGCTGGGGAGCCTGTTCCAATCCCTTCGGAAGCTTGGCACTGCCGGACTGAGTGAACAACACGGGGCTGGGGATCCACTGGAAGCGCCAGCCCCCGTTCTCCAGGTGCAGGCCCAGGCCGTGGGTCCAGGGGCGCTCGAGGTCGGCATGGTTTTTCAGATAGTTGATGGGGTCCTGCCCAGGCTGGCGATACCCCCGCTGGTAGAGGAAGAGGGCCGCCTCGGTCCCGCCCCGCTCGAGGGCCATGGGAGCCCACTGTTCCATGGGCCAGGCGCTGAGATACCAGAGGGCCGTGCGGCGGTCTTGGCTACTGGCCACGCGGCCCAGGGCCTCTAGCATCTGCTCATTTGTGGAGGCCTGTGCCCAGGTATGAAGGGTGCTCTGCTGGTTGCCGTATTTGTCCCAGCTATGGGTCGACCAACCCTTCACGCGCTCATTCACCCAGGGTGTCGCCTGGGCCAAGAGCGGCTGGTTCGCGCAGGCCAGCCACAACGCGGCCACGCACAGGGGAGCACACCACGGTCGCACGATGGATTGCCTGGAATTGGCCCTGGGTGGCACGGGTACCTCCGGTGTGTGCCGATGCTAACAAGGGTGGGGATCCGTGGGGACTGGCACTTGCTTACAATTGTGAAAAGTAATGAACGGAATCGCGGAAGCCCGGATTCGGAATTTCAGACCCAGGCGGGCGGAGGCGAGGCCACCCTGGCAGACTGGAGCCATGTCCGAACGCCGCGTCCTCATCAACCTCCGGGGTCTGCTCACGCCCGATCCCAAGCAGGCCTGGGCCGTGGACCGCATCCCCGCCGCGGCCCTGGCCCTGGAGGGCGGTCGTGTGACCTGGCTGGGCGCCGAGGCGGACCTGCCCGCGGCCTGGGCCGACGCGCCCAGGGTGGATGGCGGGGGCGCCTGGGCCACACCGGGCTTCGTGGACCCCCACACCCACCTGCTCTTCGGCGGCAACCGCTCGGGGGAGTTCAACCGCCGCCTTCACGGCGTCAGCTACCAGCAGATTGCCGCCGAGGGGGGCGGCATCCGCGAAACGGTGCGCGCCACCCGCGCGGCTAGCGTGGCCGAGTTGGTGGACCTGGGCGAGGCCCGCCTGCGGGCCTTCCGGGAACGGGGTGTGGTGCACCTGGAAGCCAAGACCGGCTACGGCCTGGAGCTGGAGGCGGAGTCGCGCCTCACGGCCGCCTACGCGGAGCTGCGCCGCCGGGGCTGGAGCCTGGACGTGACCCTCCTCCCCGCCCACGATCTGGCACCGGAATTCGGCGGCGACGCCGAGGCCAATGCCCGCGCCGTGGCCCAGGACTGGCTGCCGGAGCTGGTTCGGCGCCACCCCGGCGTGGCCCGCTTCTGCGATGTGTTCGTGGAGACCGGCGTCTACAGCGCTGAGCAGGGCCGCCGCATCTGCCAGGCGGGCCAGGCCCTGGGGCTCATCCCGCGCATCCACGCGGACGAGCTCAGCTGGACCGGCGGCGCCGAGCTGGCCGCGGAGTTGGGGGCCGCCAGCGCGGACCACCTGATGTTCTGCAGCGCGGCGGGCATGAAGGCCATGGCCGCCGCCGACGTGACGCCAGTGCTGTTGCCGGGCACCACCCTCTTCCTGGGCATGCGGGACTGGGCCCCTGCCCGGCAGATGATCGAAGCGGGCTGCCGCGTGGCCCTGGCCACGGACTTCAACCCCGGCTCCTGTCCTTGCGTGGATCCCCTCACGATCCTGCGTCTGGGCTGCCTGCAGCTGCGCCTCACCTTCGAGGAGGCCTTCACCGCCATGACCCTCCACGCCGCCCGCAGCCTCCGCCACCCGGACTTGGGGCACCTGCACCCCGGCGCCCGCGCTGACGTGCTGCTCTGGGATGTGGAGGAACTGCTGGAGCTGGTCTATTGGGTGGGGGAGCCCTATCGGCCGCGGTTCCTACCGGCTTGATCGCCTCCAATTTTCGCCTGCGGCGAAAATTGCTAGTTAAGGAAGCACCAGACGACGAAGCCCCGGGAAATCCCGGGGCTTCGTCGTCTTCTTGCGAGGGCTACTGATCAGTGCGCTTGGTCGTTTCCTGCACGATGCTGTAGATGCGCTCCTTGGCCCGGAGCTTGGTCTTCTTCAACTCCACTTCCTCAAGGGATTCCTTGGCGGAAAGGCTGGGTTTCTTCTGGAGATCACTGAGGCGCGTATCAGCGGCTTTGTGTTCTTCCATGAGCTTCCGGAATTCGAAATGCTCCTTCATCAAGCGGTCCTGAACCTCAGGGCGCAAGAAATCCATGATTCCTCCATTCCAGGTCGGTGTCTGTGGGACACCAGGGTGATTGGGTGGACCAAGGGTAGGACCGCCCGGTCGGGCGTCAAGTGCTTTTCGGCCTTATTCGGGAAGTCCATTGACAGCCATCACTTCCCTGCGATGCTTCGGCCATGTCCCTGGTATTAGAGGCCTTCGAGCTGCGCCGGACGGATGGGGTGCCCCTGCTGGGGCCCCTGCGACTGAGCCTTGGCTCCGGGGAACGCTTGGGCCTCGTGGGCGAAAGCGGCGCCGGCAAGAGCCTCCAGGCCCGGGCCGGCTTTGGCGCCCTGCCTCTGGGCGTGGTTCAACACGGTGGCACTTTGCGGGTCTTCAGTGTGACCCTGGAGCCGGGTCCAGCCCGGGAGGCCCTGCGCCCCCGCCTTGGGTGGCTACCCCAGGACCCGCAGCAGGGCCTGCATCCCCTCCTGAGCCTGAGTGAGCACCTGGCCCTGCTGCCCAGGCTCTACCGCGGCGAGTCCTCTGCCTCAGCCCTGGCGCGCCTGGACTCCGCCTGCCCGGAGATCCCGCCTTCCTGGGCCGCTTCCCCCACGAGATCAGCGGGGGGCAACGCCAGCGCCTGGGCCTGGCCATGGCCCTTGCCTGCGACCCGGAACTCTTGCTCTTGTACGAGCCCACCTCCGCCTTGGATCCGGGCGTCCGGGGGGGATTTTCTGGACCTGGTGCTGGACCTGCAGCGGGCGCGGGGCCTGAGCTGCCTCTGGATTACCCACGACCTGACCCTGGCGGCCCGGTCCTGCGAGCGCCTGGTGGTGCTCTACGCAGGCCAGATCCTGGAGGCGGGCCCCACGGCCGAACTGCTGCGCGCCCCGCGCCATCCCTACACGGCGTGCCTCCTGGCGGCGGCCCGGGGGCTGCCATCCACCGACGCCGGCTTCCAGCCCGCAGCTGAAGCTCGTCCGCCCGGCTGCCCCTTCCAGCCCCGCTGCGCCCGACAGCTGGACAGTTGCCAACAGTCCCAACCCTGGCGGGGCAGCACTATGGACGGTGTGCGTTGCGGGCGACCTCTGGGACCCGCCCACTGGGTGGGTCAAGCGTCTCCCACCCCGAACCCTGGACATTGCCCCCGGTAGGCGTCCTCTGCCCTCTCGGTTTTTCTCGGCGAGTTTAGGTAAGAGCCCCCGCCGTTGGAGTTAGTTGACCACCACAGACCGCCTGCTGGAACGAGGCCCTGGGCCGTGAGACCATGGCTTGCAAGGTCCCGCAGACAGCGGGCCAAGAGAAAAGGCACCCCATGCTGACCTTGCCCCTGATGCGCGCCCTCACCTTCGACGATGTCCTGCTGGTGCCGGGCTTCTCAACGGTTCATCCGAACCAGGTGGCCCTCGACAGCCAGCTGGCGAAGGACATCCAGCTGCGCATCCCCCTCCTGTCGGCAGCCATGGACACGGTGACCGAGAGCCGCATGGCCATCGCCCTGGCCCAGCTGGGCGGCATCGGCATCATCCACAAGAACCTCAGCATCGAGCGTCAGGCAGAGGAAGTGGATAAGGTGAAGCGCTCGGAGTCGGGCATGATCACCGACCCCATCACCATCGAGCCCAACGCCCCCATCCGCGAGGCCGAGGCCCTCATGGCCAAGTTCCGCATCAGCGGCGTGCCCGTGGTGGAGGGCCACAAGCTGGTGGGCATCCTCACCAACCGCGACCTCCGCTTCGAGACCCGCTGGGACATCCCCGTCAGCGAGGCCATGACCAAGGACAACCTGGTGACGGTGCCCGTGGGCACCACCCTCCAGGAGGCCCGCGCCATCTTGCAGCGGCATCGCATTGAGAAACTCCTAGTGGTGGATGCCCAGGGCCAGCTCAAGGGCCTCATCACGGTCAAGGACATCGAGAAGTCCATCGAATATCCAAATGCCTGCAAGGACGCCATGGGCCGCCTGCGGGTGGGCGCCGCCGTGGGCGTGGGCAAGGACCTGCTGGAGCGGGCCGCGGCTTTGGTGGAAGCCAGCGTGGACGTGCTCTGCCTGGACAGCTCCCATGGTCACAGCCAGGGCGTGCTCGAGGGCGTGAAGGCCCTGCGGAAGGCATTCCCCCACGTACAGCTCATCGCGGGCAATGTGGCCACCTACCAGGGGGCCAAGGATCTTGCCGAGGCCGGCGCCAATGCCGTGAAAGTGGGCATCGGGCCGGGCTCCATCTGCACCACCCGCATTGTCACTGGCGCGGGCATGCCCCAGATCACCGCCGTGGCCGAGGCCAGCCGGGCCTGCCGGGAGGCGGGCATCACTTGCATCGCCGATGGCGGGATCAAGTTCAGCGGCGACGTGGCCAAGGCCATTGCCGCCGGCGCCGACTGCGTCATGATCGGCAGCCTCTTCGCGGGCACCGATGAGGCCCCCGGCGAGACCATCTTCTATGGCGGCCGCACATTCAAGGCCTACCGCGGCATGGGCAGCATTGGCGCCATGAAGCAGGGCAGCAAGGACCGCTACTTCCAGGAAGGCAAGGAAGACACCAAGCTGGTGCCCGAGGGCATCGAGGGTCAGGTGCCCTACAAGGGCCGCATGGCGGACCTCGTCACCCAGCTCATGGGCGGCCTGCGGGCCGGCATGGGCCTCACCGGCGGCTCTACCATCTCCGACTTCCAGCAGAAGGCCACCTTCGTGGAGATCAGCGGTGCCGGTCTCCGCGAAAGCCACGCGCATGACGTGATGATCACCAAGGAAGCGCCGAACTATCGGACGGAGTAATGCCTCGACCTTGGGCCGGATGGCTCGCAGGCCTGTGGCCTGCGAGATGGGAAAAGCTAGTGCGGCGCATCGCGCGGCCTCAGGAGCCTGTGCCCCCAGACTCCAGACTCCAGACTCCAGACTCCAGACTCCAGACACCGATCCACCGGCTAAACTGTCCCTGTCTCCGGAGCCTCACATGTCCCTCCTCGTGAAGAATGTCCATCTGGTCGATCCCTCCCAGAATCTGGATGGGCCAGGCGCCTTGCTGATCGCTGAGGGCAAGGTGGTGGCCATTGGGGCCGAAGCTGTCAAGCATCCCCAGGCAGCCGGTGCCGACGTGGTGGACGGCGGGGGCGCGGTGTTGGCGCCGGGCTTCGTGGACCTGCACGTGCACTTCCGGGAGCCGGGGCAGACTCGCAAGGAGAGCATCGAGACCGGCAGCCGGGCGGCGGTGGCGGGGGGCTTCAGCTCCGTCTGCGCCATGGCCAACACCAAGCCGGTGAATGACACCGTGGCCATCACCGAGATGATGCTCAGCCGCGCCTCCAAGGCGGACCTCTGCCGCTACTTCCCCATCGGCACCGTGAGCCGGGAGATGAAGGGCGAGGAACTCGCAGACATGGGCACCCTCAAGGCTGCGGGCTGTGTGGCCTTCAGCGATGACGGCCTGCCCATCGGCAGCGCCTCCCTCATGCGCCGGGCCCTGGAATACACCCGCTGGCTGGATGTGCCTGTGGTGGCCCACGAGGAGGACAAGGACCTGGCGGGCAAGGGCTACATGCATGAGGGGGCCGTGAGTGCCTCCCTGGGTTGCCTGGGCATCCCCTCTGCCGCCGAGGAGGCCATGGTGGCCCGGGACATCGTGCTGGCCGAGCACACGGGCGGCCACCTGCACCTGGCCCACCTCAGCACCCAGGGCTCCATGCGCATGGTGCGCGAAGCCAAGAGCCGGGGCCTGCGCGTCACCTGCGAGGTGACGCCCCATCACTTCGCCCTGTCGGACAAGGAGCTCATGAAGTTCGACAGTGACTTCAAGATGAACCCGCCCCTGCGCACCGATGCGGATATCCAGGCTGTGCTGGAGGCCATCGCGGATGGCACAGTGGACGCCATCGCCACAGACCACGCTCCCCACGGCTGGGATGACAAGGAGGTGGAGCTGCCCTTCGCCGCCTTCGGCATCATCGGCCTGGAGACCGCCCTGCCCCTCACCCTGGAGCTGCTGGTGAACCGCAAGGTCATCAGCCTGGCCAAGGCCATCAGCCTCCTGTCCTGGGAACCCGCCAAAGTCTTCCACCTGGACCGCCAGGGCCTCGGCGGCCTGCGGCCCGGGGCGCCGGCGGACTTCGTGCTCTTCGATCCCAAGGCCCAGGTGCAGGTGGACCGGGAGTTCATCCAGTCCAAGTCCTTCAACACACCCTTCAAGGGCTGGACTCTCCCAGGCCGTATCCTGGGCACCTGGGTCGGCGGCAAGAAGGTCTGGGGTTAGTCACGCCCCTCCTGAACCATTCACCTAACCAGAGCACCCATCACGTGAGAAGGAGGACTGAAGCATGCGTTTCAACCCGCTCGTCCCCGCCGCCCTGCTGCTGATTCTGGCCCCGGCCCAGGCCCAGATCCGCCTCAGCATCGGCGCGCCCCATCTGAGCATCGGCATCAACATCCCGATCCTGCCAAACCTGGTGCCTGTGCCCGGTTCGCCGGTCTACTATGCGCCGCGCCTGGACCAGAACTACTTCTTCTACGACGGGATGTACTGGGTCTTCAAGGACGATACCTGGTACGCCAGCTCCTGGTACAACGGCCCCTGGGCTCTGGTGGGTCCAGAGACGGTGCCTCCCTACCTGCTGCGTGTGCCCGTCCGTTATTACCGGCGTCAGCCCACCTACTTCCGGGGCTGGCACCGTGAGGAGGCCCCCCGCTGGGGCGAGCACTGGGGCCGGGACTGGGAGCAGCGTCGTCAGGGCTGGGACAAGTGGGACCGCCACGAAGCGCCCCCTATGGCCCAGGTGCCCAACTACCAGCGCGGCTACGCCAAGAACCACTACCCCTCCCCAGAGCGCCAGCCCCAGATCCACGCCGAGAACTACCGCTACCAGCCCCAGGAGCCAGTGGTGCGGGAGCACTACCAAGAACATGTGGAAAGAGGCCGGGGCCCTGATAACCGCGAGGGCAAGGGCAATGACAAGGAGCGCGGCCGCCGCGAGGAGCGCCCCCACTAACCAGGTCGGGACAAAACCCGGACGCAGCCGCAATGAAACCAGGCAAGAATTCACGTATGAACATCTACCCAGGGGCCGCTCACAGCGGCCCCTGATTTGTCCAAAGGCGAGTTTTCCATAGCAGTAGCCCGCAGCCGTGTAGCTTCCCGATCAGCTGACAGTTTCTTACCAAAACCGATCGGGCCCTAAATACCGCTTAAAATATGCCCATCTGCTCCCGGCCCTGTTTACTGCCATTGCCCGGCCTGGCAGTGCTGCTTGTCGTGCGGTAGTCATTCAGGATCAGGTTAGGCTCGAGGAGTTGTCATGGGAGGTTTGCAGGATTATCCGACGCCGAGGAACATGGCGACGCTCTATCCCAACCTGCTCCTGCCCATCGCCCACCCGCCCATCCTGCCCCAGCCCCACATCTACCAGGCGTCCACCATGCCCGACCATCTCAAGCTCCTCCTGACTGAACTCGAGCGCTTTGGCGACACCAACGACCATCTCGTGCAGGATCGCCAGCGGCGCATGCTCAACATCACCCGGGATACGGGCGAGTTCCTGTCGGTGCTCATCCGGGCCACGAGGGCCCGGGAGATCCTCGAGATCGGCACCTCCAACGGCTACTCCACCCTCTGGCTGGCTGAGGCTGCCCGCGTCATCGCAGGCCATGTCACCACCGTGGAGGCTTCGGAGTTCAAGAGTGAACTGGCGTCTCGGAACTTCGCCCGCTCCGGCCTCACCCAACTCATTACCCAGATGCAGGGGAACGCCAGCCCGATGCTGCTGCAGACCCCGGATGACAGCTTCGACTTCATCTTCCTGGACGCAGAGCGTTCCGAGTATCCCGCCCTCTGGCCAGAGCTCCGCCGGGTGCTGCGGCCCGGCCGCCTGCTGGTGGTGGACAACGCCCTCTCCCACGCTAGTGAGATGGCGCCCCTGCTGGAGCTGATCCAGGCGGATCCCACCTTCACCACGAGCCTGGTGCCCGTGGGGAAGGGGGAATTCCTGGCCATGCGGGCCTGGAGCTAGAGCGTCTTCAGATCCAGCACGAAGCGGTAGCGCACATCGTTCTTCATCATGCGCTCGTAGGCCTCATTGACCTGCTGGACAGGGATCAGCTCGATGTCTGAGACGATGCCGTGCTCGGCACAGAAGTCCAGCATCTCCTGGGTCTCCGCGATGCCACCGATGAGGGAGCCGCTGAGGGTGCGGCGGCCGAAGATGAGCGAGCCGGCGGCCACCGGCGTGGGCTCCGGGGGCACGCCCAGCAGCACCATGGCGCCTTCGATGCGGAGCAGACCCAGGTATTTGTTGTAGTCGTGGGGGGCGGAGATGGTGTCGATGATGAGGTCGAACTGACCCGCCAGGCGCTTGAAGGTCTCATCGTCCGACGTGAGCCCGAAGTGCTGGGCGCCCAGCTTGCGGGCATCGGCCTCCTTGGACTTGGAGGTGCTGAGCATGGTCACCTCAGCGCCCATGGCGGCGGCGAGCTTCACAGCCATGTGGCCCAGGCCGCCCAGCCCCACCACACCCACCTTGTCACCAGCCTTGGTCTTCCAGTGGCGCAGGGGCGAGTAGGTGGTGATGCCCGCGCAGAGCAGGGGCGCCACGGCGGCGAGATCCAGCTTGGGCGAGATGCTCAGAACGAAGGCCTCGTCTGTGACGATGGCGGAAGAGTAGCCGCCCTGGGTGGGCGTCACGCGGTCCATCTCGGTGCTGTTGTAGCTGAAGGCGGCGCCCTTCTGGCAGAACTGCTCCAGCTGGCGCTCACAGCTGGGGCAGGTGCGGCAGCTGTCCACCAGACAGCCGACGCCCGCCAGGTCGCCGACCTTGAACTTCTTCACGTGGGCCCCCACAGCGGTCACGTGGCCCACGATCTCGTGGCCCGGGACCATGGGGTATTTGGAGCCGCCCCATTCATTGCGGACCTGATGGATGTCCGAGTGGCAGATGCCGCAGTAGGCGATCTCGATCTGGACGTCGTGGGCGCCCACGCTGCGGCGCTCGAACTGGTAGGGCACGAGGGGGCTCGTGGCGGCGGTGGCCGCGTAGGCTTTGGCGAGGGTCATGGAAGCTCCTTGATGCTGACCCTTCCACTCTAGCCCAGGGGTCCAGGGCGAACTTTTGGGTGCGTAGGGGTTGGCGAGGTGAAAATCCTCGGTGATCCTGGAGTCATGACGCCCTTGACGACAGAGCATTTGACCATCCGCCCCTTCACCCTGGAGGACGCGCCCTTCATCCTGCGCCTTCTCAATGAGCCCTCGTTCATCGACAACATCGCCGACAAGGGCGTGCGGGACTTGGACCAGGCCCGGGACTATCTGCGGGGCGGGCCCTTGGCCAGCTATGCCGCCAACGGCCATGGCCTCTGGCTGGTGGCCCATGCCGGCACCGGCAACCCCATGGGCATGTGCGGCCTCATCCGGCGCGACATCTTGCCGGAGCTGGATCTGGGCTACGCCTTCTGCCCCGAATACTGGGGCCTGGGCTATGCCCGGGAGGCTGCCAAAGCATGCCTGGCCTGGGGCCGAGCGACCCTCGGCCTCCAGGGTGTGCTGGCCATTGTCTCCCCAGGCAATACCGCCTCCACCCGCCTGCTGGAGGACTTGGCCTTCCAGCACATGGGGAAAAGGGAACTGACGCCTGGTGATCCTGTGGAGGTATACCGGGTCGCCTTTGAATGAAGGCCAAAAAGGAACGGTGAGACCCTCAGTAACATCTTATAACCAGCTCAGGAGTTCCCATGCCCCGTCCCGCCACGCTCCCCGTCCTTGATTGGAAGGCCATCTTCGAGTCCGGACTCGACTATGCCGCCTGGCTGGCCGCGGCGGAATCGGGCACCCAGCGGGACCTACTGGTGGCCCAGCACGGGGCCTTGAGCCTGGAACCCACCGTAGCGGCCCACCTGGGGGCCCTGCCCCGCCCCGTGCACGTGGTGGCCATTGCCGAGGACTGGTGCGGCGACGTGGTGCGCCACGCGCCGGTGCTCCAGCGCATGGCCGAGGCCGGTGCCAACCTCAAGGTGCGAATCATCAGCCGCGAGCAGCACCCTGAGGTCTTCGTTCGCTTCCTCACCAATGGCGGCGAGGCCATCCCCAAGTTCATCTTCCTCAGCGAGCGCTTCATCGAATGCGGCAGCTGGGGCCCCATGCCCGACGCCTGCCGGGAGCTCATCGCCCGCGGCAAAGCCTGCGGGAACGTGGCCGCCGCCCGCAAGAAGGTCTCCGTCCGCTACGAGCAGGACGCTCAGTGCCGCGAAGTGGTGGCTGAGCTGCTTCACTTGGTGGACATCGCCGTCAGCCGCGAGCCCTAGGATCCTCCATCATCTGGAACATCAGGATGGCCCCGGCGGCGGCCACATTGAGGCTGTCCATGCCGGAGGCCATGGAGATGGCTACGGACCGGGTGCACCTGGCCAACTGGGCAGCGTCCAATCCTGTGTCTTCGGGCCCCATCACCAAGGCGCACCGGGAGCTGGGCTGCCAGAACTTGGCATCTTCCGCTGCCGGCGTTAAGGCGGCGGCCACCACTTCGGCGCCGGCTTCGTGGGCTTGCCATTCCGCCAGCAGGGCCCATGGCTCATTCACCCTCCAGACAGGAATGCGCCAGACTGCGCCCATGGAGACGCGCACGGTGCGCCGTGTCCACTGGCCTGGCCCCGGTCCCGCCAGCACGCCATCCAGGCCCAGGGCTGCGGCGCTGCGCAGCAGGAGTCCCAGGTTCTCACTATCAAAGAGCCGCGGCAGGACGAGGAGCTTACGCGCCTTGACCAAATCCTCCAGGGGCGGTGGAGCCGGCACCTGGGCGCAGGCCATGAGGCCACGATGGAACGGGAAGCCCGCCAGCTCTGAAAGGGCCGCGGGTTCTGCCGTCAGCAGCTCCGCCCCCGTGGGCAGTTGCTCCTTGAGTGAGGCCGCTGCCGCCGTGGTCGCGGCGACGGAGATGACCTTCAGCCGCCCTGCCTGGGCGGTGCGCAGCAGGTCCTCCACCAGAATCCGGCCCTCGGCGATGAAGCAGGTTCCGAACTGGGGGTGCTCTCGCGTGGATGCGAAGCGCAGGTCTCGGTAGGGATCCCATGGATCAAATGTGCTCATGGGTCCAGGGTAGCGGTGCGGCGCACGTTTCGGGTCGGCGACCCAATGGGTAGCTCTCTCGCACCCTGGAACCGAGGCGATGCTTGTGGCTACAGGAATTATCGTGCCCCAAGTTTTCGGGCCACTGGATCCCATTTTGGGCAGCCTGTGATTCCCACCCTCGGGATGATCAAGATGCGGGTTTCGCTAATGACAAATCCGATAAATATTTAGGTTCAGAATCGCCTAATTATTTTTATGGCATTTTTTGCCGTGCATTATTTTTATAGATTGATCGCGTGTTAATACGTATTTCTTTCGGTAACACAGATTGACTTTAGATTCGCCTGACCGCATCTTTTATTTCCAGTAGGAGGCCTTTGCTCCATTGTTCTTTTTGAAATACTTTTATGACCCTTCAATTGTACTCGCAGGCCGATTCTATCCTCTGGAGCCATGCTTGAGAATGCCATTTCACGCCCATGGAAACCACCCCACCCACCCTTTGATCAACTGTTTTACGACCCCAAGCCTGATGCTTCGAAGCTCCGCCACCTTCAATCGCCTAGCTTCCAAATCCTCCTGCCGAGCGCAGGTTGCCTCACAGGATCCAATCCTCCATTTTGTGGTCCCTCCCCTGCATGACCCGCTGGCTACTGACCTCCTATCCCGGTCCGAGTGGGCTGTTGCAGATGGACCTGCTTTTTCGAGGAGCCTCCAGTGACTGCTGAAGTGAATTCCCAGCCTCAGTCCCTACTCGGATCACTCCTGGAAGTGGGCACCAGACCCAATGTCCGTCAGGCTGTGAAACTCACGTTGGACGCGGGTCTTGCGGCCGTCGCCTGGGTGGCGGCCACCAGTCTGGTTCTGGGTGCGCTTCCTACGTTCAGTTCGGTACTCATCTGGGTCGCCTTCGCCATGGTCGTGAATGTCGCCTTCCAGCACACGCGACAGCACTACCGCCTGATGGGTTACCTCGAACTGAGGTCGCTGCTCCTAAGCATGCTGGCCCTGGTCCTGGTTCCAGCGGGGCTCTTTCTACTGGATCGCCAAGTCGGACTTGGCATCCAGCATCCGAATGTCATCCTCTGTGGCGGTCTGCTCACCGTCCTGAATTGGATGGGGATTCGAGCCGCTTCCGTAGATTATTTCAAGCATCGGTATCTGAAGAAAAGGCCCCACCGTCCCACCACCGACCGTCGAAAGACGCTCCGGCACGGTTCTTCCGCGAATGATCTGGCACTGCGGACCCTCATTGTCGGAGCTGGGCAAGCAGGGGCCCAACTCTGTCAGGAGCTGCAGTCGAANCCGAACATGAGGAGCCGGGTCGTCGGCTTTGTGGATGATGCGCTCGAAAAGCAGGGCGTCAGGATCCAGGGCGTACCGGTGCTGGGAACCTCCGAACTGCTTCCAACCATCATCAAGGAATCGGGGGCCACCCAGGTGATTCTCGCCATCCCCAGCGCCCCCGGATCCCGCATCCGGGCGTTGGCCAAGATCCTCCGCTCGCAGGATGTCCGAGTGAAGACCCTACCGAGCATGCAGAGCCTCCTTAGCAAGGAAGGCGGCAAGCAGGAGCTTCGCGACATCGCCATCGAGGACCTGCTCCGGAGGGATCCCATCACCCTCGACCTGGACTCGATCCACCAGGCCCTGGAGAATTCGGTCGTGCTCATCACCGGGGCAGGAGGCTCCATCGGCAGCGAGCTGGCCCGACAGGTAGCCCAGTTCAATCCCTCTCGCCTGATCCTTCTGGGCAGGGGTGAAAACAGCCTCTGGCACGTCGAGCGGAGCCTTCGGCGTCAGTTTCCAGAACTGGTCCTGGAGGTTGAGCTGTGTGACATCCGGAACGCCAACCGCCTCCAGCAGACCTTTGAGACCTGGTGCCCCCAGTTCGTGTTCCACGCTGCGGCCCACAAGCACGTTCCCTATCTGGAACGCCACCCGGAAGAGGGCATCGAGAACAACATCTTCGGCACCATGAATGTGCTCAAGGCGGCGAAAGCCATCGGGGTCAAAAAATTCGTCAATATCTCCACGGACAAGGCGGTCAACCCCACCAGCGTGTTGGGGGCTACTAAGCGCATCGCAGAGTTCCTTGTTCTCCGGGCATCGGAAGAGGAAGGCGAGGAAGGCCAGTATGTGAGCGTCAGGTTCGGAAACGTCCTGGGCAGCCGCGGTAGTGTCATCCCCCTCTTCCATGACCAGATCCGCCACGGGGGCCCCCTCACGGTCACCCACCCGGACATGACCCGCTACTTCATGACCATCCCGGAAGCCAGCCAACTGGTGCTCCAGGCGGGGATCCTGGGCCAGTCCGGGAAGGTCTTCGTCCTCGACATGGGTGAGCCCGTCCACATCGTGGACCTGGCGACGGACATGGCGATTCTTTCAGGGATGACCCCCGGCTTCGATATCGACATCAACTTTTCAGGGATCCGTCCTGGAGAGAAGCTCTTCGAGGAACTCTTCATGGAGAATGAGCAGCGGCCTTCGGACGTTCATGCAAAGGTCTTCGAGGCTGTCCCTGAGACCAGGAGCCGGAAGGTTCTGGAACGGGTGCTGCGGTCCATGCGCGAGGCCTTGACGCTGCCCGATGGCATGCTCCGCCGTCAGGCCATTCTCAATGGATTCATGGAACTCGTGCCAGCTTACAACCCATCCCCCTCTGGGCTGGGAAGGTATCTCTCGGCAGCGCCGACTCCCACCCTGGAAACCCAGGATCCCGGGGAGGAACTGAACCCTGAGGGTGTGGTGCCTTCCAAGATCGTGGTACTCCGACCCAACTATCCTTTCGCCCAAGCCGAATCATGAAGCGTGGGAGCAGCCTTGAGGGCCACTCCCACGCTCATTCACGTCCATTAGCCTAGGGTTACTGAGCAGGAAGGGGAGGTGTCAGGTCGGCCAGGCGATGCCGAAGGACTGACTTCTATTTCTGGATGCCGATGAGGGCGGTATTGATGCCGGGGAAGCCGGGGATGGCGAACATCGGGCTTCCAGACTGGAGACTGAAGTCGAGGTTCGCCGGGTTGGTGAAGAGGGGGTTCTGACTGATGTTCGAGCCGACCTGGGTGAAGAAGGTGGTGATGGCACCCATCGAAGGCGCGTAGTTCGAGGTTTGACGATAGGCATCGGTGGATCCGCCAAACTGGAGATTTCCGTAGCAGACCGAGTTTTCCGGTTCCAGCCAGTGCGATCCAGGCAGCTGAGCGTAGGTATTCGGGATCACTGCCAGGTTCGGATAGGCTGTCGACCAGGGCGCCGACTGGTAGTTGTAGTACTGCAGCTTCTGCAGGAAGTTGGTCTGCGACCCTGAGCTGTTGTTGTTGATGCTGAAGATCACGTTGCTGATGTCGATTCCGTACCAATGCCCGTAGCTGATGTTGTAGCGGGTCTGCACGTCCCGGCCACCATTATGCTGGATTCCGCACAACTGGCCTGACTTGTAGAGGATGTTCCCTTCAATGTCGACGCCGCTGCCGCCCCCATCGATATAAATGCCTGAGATGAAGCCACCCAGAGGCCCACCACAGTTGAAGATGAGGTTGTTCTTGATCTGGTTCCCCTGGGTACCCCACTCACATCCGGAGGTGTAGATGGCCCCGGCATCGCTCGTAAACTGGTCGACATCGTAGATCTTGTTGTACTGGATCGTGTGGCTGCTGCCGCTGTAGATGATGGCGTCATGCGGGCCGCTGTGAATCTCGTTGTGCTGTACCGTGATGCCCATGCAAAGGGGATTGTAGTCATTATCCTGCAGGATCTGGATGGCCGGCTGGTAGGTCCAGAAGAGCCGCCCGAAGGACTGGAACTGGCAGCTCTCGATGAGCGTTCCACTGGGAGTCAGGGTGCTGCGATTGCCCCCCCAGGTCGACACGCCACCTTGACCGAGCTGTCGGAAATCACAGGCTTCCACAACATTCGAGGAGCCGCTCAGGACCAGCCCATAGCCGCCACTGTTCCAGAACTGGCAAGTATTGAAGCTTACGGACTGGCAGTTGGTGGCCGAGATCGCCAGGTCCTTGTCAGCCTCAAAGGAGATGCCCTGCCAGGTGATCCCAGTGCAGCCCGCCATCTGGACGATGGGTGTCTGCAGTGTGGAGAGGATCACTTCCGTGGGAAGCACGTCACCGAGGGGACGCATGTAGAGGCGGGCATTGACGCGGTCGATGAAGTAGTCGCCGGGTGCCGTGAGCTCTTCCAGCAAGTTGTAGATGAAGAAGGGCTGACCGGTGCGGCTTCCGAGCGTTGGGGCATTGGCCAGGGTTATGGTTCCCGTGCTCGGGTTGAAGGAACTGATGGCGCAATGGTCCCCCCACCAACTCCAGTAACTGAGGCCGTAATACATCGCTTCCGAAGCATTCCACTTGCTCATTTCAGGGGTGGAAACGGTGATCTGGCTGGCCCCATTCGAACCTTGGATCAGCATGAGGCCGGGAAGGGGTGCAGAACCATCTGCCGGGGTAGCGTAGGCTAGGCCACTGGCGCCGACAACACCCTCAAAGCGGCCGACGGGTCCTGCGAGGTTGTCATAGGCTCCGAAGTAGACCGACCCGGCCGCATTGGAGATCTGCCACTGGGGGCCACCAGGATCGGCGCCAATGGTCCAGGTCGTTCCACCCTTCGTCAGCTGATAATGGGCTCGGCCTGAGGCATCCAGGCCCGCGTAGGCATAGGTGCCAGTCACGTCCGGCGTAACCGATCCCGACACGACGATGGAAGCCTGAATGGAGAGATTCACCAATTTGGGATCCACAGCCTTGGGGTAGCGAGCCAGAGTGAGTGGGACACCGTTGGCGAAGACTTCCATGGCCTGGTTGGTGCCTCCCGACTGGACCGAGCTATGACGGCTCGCGAAGGATCCAAGACTTGCCTTATAGGCACTCAGGTCTGCCACGTAGATCAAGGACCGGGTGTTGGCATCCAGCCGCGACCAGTTCGGATCCGCACTGGTGACCGGTTGCAGAGCCGAAACCGGCAGGGAGACACCACCCACCAGACGCGGCTGTTCCCCAGGGTAGGCCGCCCACTGGACGGGGGCCGCCGCGGTGCCGGAGTCCGCCGCGCCCAAGGTCAGGCTGGCCGAACGCTGATAGACGCCACCCCGGAGCAGGACCGTCAGGCTGCCTGACTTCGCTGTAATCGCCTTCTGGATCAGGGCCTGCGCCCCCTCCAAGGTGGTCGGCGCCGCCAACGTTCCAGGGTTCCCCTGCAGGCCCGTTGGAGACACGATGATCCCGCTGCCCGCCACGACCGCCAGCACCGTCACCGAGGCCGTCGCGCTCTTGGTGGTGTCCTGCACACTGGAGGCCGTCACCACATCGGTGCCGCTTGTGCTGGGCGCCGTGTAGAGGCCGGTGCTGCTGACGCTGCCCCGCTGCGCCGTCCAGGTCACCGCAGAGCTGAAGCTCCCCGTGCCCGTCACGGTGGTCGTGAACTGGTTCAGACCGCCCGTATTAAGGGAGAGGCTGGCCGGGCTCAGGGTCACAGCGCTGATGCTGATGGCGACCACAGTGATGTTAGAGGTCGCGCTCTTGGTGCTGTCCTGCACGCTGGTGGCTGTCACCACGTCAGTGCCGCTCGTGCTGGGCGCCGTGTAGAGGCCGGTGCTGCTGATGCTGCCCCGCTGCGCCGTCCAGGTCACCGCAGTGCTGAAACTCCCCGTGCCCGTCACGCCGGCCGTGAACTGCTTCTGGCCGCCTGTGCTTAAGGAGAGGCTGGCCGGGCTCAGGGCCACAGCGGTGATGCTGGTGCTGACTGCCACAGTGATGCTGGAGGTCGCGCTCTTGGTGCTGTCCTGCACGCTGGTGGCTGTCACCACGTCGGTGCCGCTCGTGCTGGGCGCCGTGTAGAGGCCGGTGCTGCTGACGCTGCCCCGCTGCGCTGTCCAATTCACCGCAGTGCTGAAGCTCCCAGTGCCCGTCACGGTGGCCGTGAACTGGTTCTGGCTGCCCATGTTCAAGGTGAAGCTGGCTGGGCTCAGGGTCACAGCGGAGATGCTGGTGCCCACCGCCACCGTGATGCTGGAAGACGCGCTCTTGGTGCTGTCCTGCACGCTGGTGGCCGTCACCACGTCACTGCCGCTCGTGCTGGGCGCCGTGTAGAGGCCGCTGCTGCTGACGCTTCCCCGCTGCGCCGCCCAGGTCACCGCCGTGCTGAAGGTCCCCGTGCCCGTCACGGTGGCCGTGAACTGCTTCTGGCCGCCCGTATTAAGGGAGAGGCTGGCCGGGCTAAGGGTCACAGCAGTGATGCTGGTGCCCACCGCCACGGTGATGCTGGAGGTTGCGCTCTTGGTGCTGTCCTGCACGCTGGTGGCCGTCACCACGTCGCTGCCGCTCGTGCTGGGCGCCGTGTAGAGGCCACTGCTGCTGACGCTGCCCCGCTGTGCCGTCCAGGTCACCGCCGTGCTGAAGCTCCCCGTGCCCGTCACGGTGGCCGTGAACTGGTTCTGGGCGCCCGTGTTCAAGGTGAAGCTGGCCGGGCTCAGGGCCACAGCGCTGATGCTGGTGCCCACCGCCACAGTGATGCTGGAGGTCGCGCTCTTGATGCTGTCCTGCACGCTGGTGGCTGTCACCACGTCGCTGCCGCTCGTGCTGGGTGCCGTGTAGAGACCGCTGCTGCTGATGCTGCCCCGCTGGGCCGTCCAGGTCACCGCCGTGCTGAAGCTCCCCGTGCCCGTGACGGTGGCCGTGAACTGCTTCTGGCCGCCCGTAATGAGAGAGAGGCTGGCCGGGCTCAGGGCTACAGCGCTGATGCTGGTGCCCACCGCCACGGTGATGCTGGAGGTCGCGCTCTTGGTGCTGTCCTGCACGCTGGTGGCCGTCACCACGTCGCTGCCGCTCGTGCTGGGAGCCGTGTAGAGGCCGGTGCTGCTGACGCTGCCCCGCTGCGCCGTCCAGGTCACCGCAGTGCTGAAGGTCCCTGTGCCTGTCACGGAGGCCGTGAACTGGTTCTGGCCACCCGTGTTCAAGGTGAAGCTGGCCGGGCTCAGGGTCACACCAGTGATGCTGGTGCCAACCGCCACGGTGATATTGGAGGTGGCACTCTTGGTGCTGTCCTGCACGCTGGTGGCCGTCACCACATCGCTGCCGCTCGTGCTGGGCGCCGTGTAGAGACCGCTGCTGCTGATGCTGCCCCGCTGGGCCGTCCAGGTCACCGCAGAGTTGAAGCTCCCCGTGCCCGTCACGGCGACCGTGAACTGCTTCTGGCCGCCCAAATTCAAGGTGAGGCTGGCTGGGCTCAGAGTCATGGTCGATATGGCTGCACTGCGGTGGATGCGCAGCTGTCCACTGGCCGCCTTGGTCGAGTCCTTGCTGCTGGTGGCCACAATCACATGGGTGCCCTCAGCCGCCGGAGCGATGTAGGTGACCGAGGTCCCGCTGCCCTGGATCGTCCCGACCTCGGCATTGCCGTTCACCACGCCATCCACGGTCCAGACCACTGTGTCATTCGGCACCGTGTCCTGGGCCGTGATCTGAAGGCTGTCGGCCACATTGACGTCTGCTGGCACCCCAAGGAGGGTGATGCTCCCGGAGACGATCGGGGTGACGGCGTTCCCACTGGACTTGCTGCCACCCCCCCCGCCGCAGGCGAACAGGATCAGAGCCCCGGCAAGGGCCAGACACTGAACCGTGGCAAGACGATGAGCTACTCGCATGGGAACCTCCGATGCTCTCTTAAGGCAACGGTGATGCCACGCGAGTCCACTGAATCGCTTGCCCTTAAGTCATTTGTTTCGGTCATTAACAATTCCCGGCCAGATGGCCTGGAGGGGCATTGTCTGGTTGCTGGATCCTGATTCTAGAATCCAGACAACTCGGGACCGTAAGTCTTCAGTTTTTGGTACAAGGTGCTGCGGGGGATATCGAGCCGCTTGGCGGCACGGTCCACATGCCCGCCTTCCTCGCTTAGGACCTTGATGATGTAGTGCCGTTCCAGCTCTTTCAGCGTCAGGTTCGACTTGGAATCCGGGAGGCGACCATCAGGGCTGGAGGCAAAATCCAGGTCAGAGGCCTCAAGGGTCGTTCCCTTCATGCCCATCAAGGCCCTTTCCAAGACATTCCGCAGTTCCCGGATGTTCCCCGGCCAGGCATGCCGCTGGAGTTTCAGTCGGGCCTCCTGGGAAAGGCTGCGGGCCTCGAAGCCGGAGCCGGTGGTGAGCCGGTCTAGGAGGATCTGGGCAAAAATGGGGATATCCTCGGCTCGCTCACGAAGGGGTGGCATCGTGATCTGGATGGCGCTGATGCGGTAGAAGAGGTCAGAGCGGAAGAGCTGCTCCTGTACGAGGCGATCCAGCTTCTGGTGGGTGGCAGCCACCAGCCGGAAGTCCACCTTCCGGTCTTGCAGGCCACCCATGCGGCGAAACCGCTTCTCCTCGAGGGCTTTCAGGACCTTTGGCTGGATCTGCAGATCCATGTCACCGATCTCGTCGAGAAAGACGGTGCCCCGGTGAGCCGCCTCCAGCAGCCCGACCTTTTCGGTGACCGCTCCGGTGAAGGCCCCCTTTTCATGGCCAAACAGTTCCGTCTCCAGAAACTCCTTGGTGAAGCCGCCACAGTTGAGTTCCAGCATCGCCTCCGAGGCCCTGGAGCTGTTCCGGTGAAGCCAGCGTGCCAGCTCGCTCTTCCCTGTCCCCGTTTCCCCCTGAATGAGAATGGGGCTCTCGGTGGCAGCCGCGAGCCGCGCCTGCTCCTCGAGCTTCAGGACGGCCATGCTGTGGCCGATGAATGGGTCGACCGCCCGCTGTGGGCGGTACAGCGATTCTCGGGCGAACTGTTTGCGGTGGTTCTGCTGGTTTTTCAGGGCCCTGTTGAGCACCACCAGAAAGGCCGGCAGGTCCAGTGGCTTCAGCAGGAAGTTTTCTGCTCCGAGTTGAATGGCCCGCACGGCGAGCTCGATGCTGGCGTGCCCCGTGAGGAGGATGAGAGGTACACCGGAATCGATGGCCTTCAGCCTGGGCAGCAGGTCGATGGCATTCCCATCCGGCAGGGAGTAGTCCAGGGTGACGGCATCATAGACATCGGCCTTGAACCTGATCTCCGCTTCCGCACAGCTTTCCGCTTCGTCCACGACAAAGCCGTGTTGCTCCAGAAAATTCCGGACCGCAAAAACGATGACTTCATCGTCGTCGACTACCAGTATTTTTCCCTTTGCCATGGAACCCTCAATACTGAGTAGCTAGAGGCAAAGAATAGGGCAGTTTTGAGGGCAGCATGAACCGGATCCTCAGCCCCTCGGTTCCCGGCCCGGACTCAAGGCTTCCGCCGTGGGACTCGAAGGCCCGCCTGACCCCCGGCAAGGTCAGACGGCCCAGCCCCGAACCCTTGAAGTAGAAGGGTTCGAAGAGGCGAGCGGGATCCATCTGACTGAATTTCACACTGGCGGCATCCAGGCATCCGACAATCCGGGATTCGCCTCCTGAGTGGTCTGAATTGAGGCGAAGGGTCAGCTGACTCCCCGGCGGCTCATCGCGGAGGAGAATCCCCAGCAGCTCCAGGAAGGCCGTCCGTAGCCAGACTTCATCGCCCTGCAGGTCCGGCAGGGCCCCCTCGACCTGCAGGTGGAGCCCCACAGCGCGAGCCTCCGCCTGAGGTCGGAGCTGTTCGAGGACGTCCCGAAGCAGCCGTTCCAGATCCAGCCGTGCCACCACAGGTGGGCGCGGGTATAGGAATTCCCTCAGCTCCGTGACGAAGAGGGTCATCTGGCCCAGGCCCTTCCGGAGGATGGCAATGTATTTACCGCTCTCATCCCCCGCCGGGAGCCGGACCTCGAAGGCATCGAAGGTCGCGGAAATGCCGAAGATGAAGCTGCCCAATTCATGCAGGAGCCCCCTGATGAACGCCGCAGTGACCAATGTGGGTGGCTGGCCTGTTGTGGTCTCGTGGTCCATCCTCAGGATCAGCTGGACGTGGTTCACCAGGCGCAGCAGCCCTGACTGGACGGGCTCATCGAGCGCCAACCGCGTCGGGGAGAGCAGCCACAGGGTACCGAGGCCATGGCCATTGGGCGCCACCAGATCCAGATTCAAGGCCGTTTCCAGCCCCTGCTCCAGCAGCAGGTGGCGCTCCCTTTCCCCCACGGAATTCAGGGCCAGAACCGGCGCCACCGCCTCCAGCCGATCGGCGGAAAGCCCGCTGGCGTCGTGGTACCAAACGCCAGATTCATCCTGCAGCAGCAGCACCGCCAGGGCTCCACAGAGGGTGGAGACGACCTGCAGCGAATCCTGCAGCAGCAGCGGTGTTTGAGGCAGATGAAAGCCGCGGCAGGACAAGGCAGATGATGGACCGGGTTGGTCGGTAGTCATGGGGGTTCCATTGAAAACCGCGTGTACTTATTTCTGGATGCCGATGAGGGCGGTATTGATGCCGGGGAAGCCGGGAATGGCGAACATGGGGCTTCCAGACTGGAGGCTGAAGTCGAGGTTCGCCGGGTTGGTGAAGAGGGGATCCTGGTTCACGTTCGCCCCCACCTGCTTGAAGAAGGTGGTGATCGCCCCCAAGGACGGGTAATAGTTCGACACCTGCCGGTAGACATCCTTTGTCCCTCCGAACTGCAGGTTCCCGTAGCAGATCGAGTTTTCCGGTTCGAGCCAGTGCGTCCCCGGCAGCTGCGCGTAGGTGTTCGGAATCACCGCCAGGTTCGGGTAGGTCGTCGACCAGGGCGCCGACTGGTAATTGAAATACTGCAGTTTCTGCAGGAAATTCGTCTGCGAACCCGTCGTGTTGCTGATGATGCTGAACGTCACGTTGCTGATGTCGATGCCGTAGGAGGATCCGTAGCAGACGTTGTACTGGGTCTGCACATCCCTGCCCCCATTGTGCTGAATCGCGCACATCGCGCCCGTCTTGTACAGGATGTTCCCCAGGATCGTCGAACCGCTCCCACCAGCGTCAAGGTAGATGCCAGAAACCCAGTCCCCCAGCGGTCCACCGCAGTTGCGAATGAGGTTGAACTGGATCAAATTCCCCTGCGTCCCCCACTCGCAACCTGTGCTGTAGATCGCGCCCGCGTCGTTCGTCCACTGGTCCACGTTGTAGATCTTGTTGTACTGGATTGTGTTCCCGTTACCACCATAGATGATCGCGTCATGCGGCGCGTTATGGATCTCGTTGTGTTGCACCGTGATCCCCATGCAGGCCGCGTTGTAGTCCTCGTCGGCCACGAGCTGGATTGCCGGTTGGTAGGTCCAGAACAAGCGCCCGAAAGACTGGAACTGGCTGTTATCGATCAAGGTCCCACTGGGCGTCAGCGTCGACCGGTTCCCGCCCCAGACCCAGACTCCCCCCTGCCCCAGCTGGCGGAAATCACAGCCTTCCACCAGGTTTGACGAGCCGCTCAGCACCAGTCCGTAGCCGCCGCTATTCCAGAACTGGCAGCCATTGAAGGACACCGACTGGCAGTTCGTGGCCGAGACCGCCACATCCTTGTCCGCCTCGAAGGAGACCCCCTGCCAAGTGATCCCCGTGCAGCCTGCGAGCTTCAGGATGGGTGTCTGCAGTGTGGACAGCAGCACCTCCGTGGGCGCCACATCCCCGTTCGGACGAAGGTAGAGCCTCGCGTTCACGCGGTCGATGAAGTAGTCGCCCGGGGCCGTTAGCTCCTCCAGCAGGTTGTAGATGAAGCAGGGCTGCCCGATCCGGATACCCAGCGTGGGGCTGTTGGCCAGGGTGATGGTCCCGCTGGCCCCGTCGATCGCCGAGATCGCGCAGTGGTCCCCCCACCAGCTGTAGTTGCTCAGGCCGTAGTACATGGCTTCCGAGGCCTTCCACTTGCTCAACTCCGCGCTGGGGACCGTGATCTGGGTCGAGCCATTCGTGGTTTGGATCAGCAGGAAGCCAGGCAAGGGGCTGGAGCCGTCCGCGGGACTGAGGAAGGCAGTACCGGAGGCACCCGAAAGGGCCTCAAACCGCCCCGCAGGCCCAGAGAAGCCCTCAGGAGAGCCCCAGTAGACACTATCCTTCCCGCCGAAATCAGCACTGTCCGACAGCAGCCAGCTGGGGCTCCCCGCTGGCATGGCGATGGACCAGACATCGCCTCCCTTCGCCAGCTTGTAGTAGGGGTTCCCATGGGTGTCCAGGCCCCCGTAGGCGTAGGTCCCGGTGACATCCGGGCTGAGGGTGCCCGTGACGCTGATCGATGCCTGGGGAGCCAGTTTCACCGCAGTGGCGTCAACGTACTTCGGATACCGCGCCAGATTGAGGGGTACGCCATTGGCAAAGACTTCCATGGCCTGATTCACGGGTCCGCCCATGATGACCCCGCTGGTGTTGGGACGGCTGCTGAAGCTGCCAAGGAGGGACTTGTAGGCGCTCAGGTCGGCCACATAGATCAAGGCCCGGCTGCTGGCATCCAACCGCGACCAGTTCGGATCCGCGCTGGTGACCGGTTGCAAGGCCGAGACGGGCAGCGAGACACCACCCACCAGGCGCGGCTGTTCCCCGGGGTAGGCCGCCCACTGGACGGGGGCCGCCGCGGCACCCGAGTCCGCCGCGCCCAGGCTCAGGCTGGCCGAACGCGGATAGACACCGCCCCGGAGCAGGACCGTCAGGCTGCTCGATTTCGCTGCGATGGCCTTCTGGATCAGGGTCTGCGCCCCCTCCAAGGTGGTCGGCGCCGCCAACGTTCCAGGGTTCCCCTGCAGGCCCGTCGGAGCCACGATGATCCCACTGCCCGCCACAGCCGCCAGAACCGTCACCGACACCGATGCGCTCTTGGTACCATCCTGCACGCTGGTGGCCGTGACAGTGTGGGCCCCAGGCGCGAGCGGAGCCGCATAGGTGACCGTATTGCCGCTGCCCGCGAGGGTGCCCACCGTGGCGTTCCCGTTGGTGATGCTGTCCACCATCCAGGTGACAGCGGTGACGGTGGTGCCGGAGACCGTCGCCGTCAGGGTCATGGTTCCGGCGCTGTAGAGGCTCAAGGGGCCCGAGGGCGATAGGGTGACGCTAAGCGCCGCCACGGCCTGGACCGTGGCCCTGACCGAGGCGCTCCTCGTGGGATCCTGCACGCTGGTGGCGACGAGGGTATGGGCGCCCGCCGTGGCGGGGGCGGCATAGACAGCCGTGTTCCCACTG
>TBL_comb47_HYPODRAFT_10000714_pt1 | contig 44068 bp, 42 predicted proteins | sample TroBogypolimnion_40_FD_10682 | JGI IMG/M metagenome (IMG submission 10682)
TCCTAGAGCGCATAGGGTTCTACACACGTTTCTTATCGGCGTGGAAACGATAAAAACACCCTAGGGGCGTATTGCATACGCCCAACATTGAAAGTCCCATTTTATAGGGCTTATTTTATAAGGGCGTATGCAATACGCCCCTACGATCTCCACCACAATGTTATCGTCTCCCTGCTCGGATTGCTGGGATTCCGCTGTCGAGACTGTGAAAGTATTATGGTTTTAGCTTCCCCCTTTGTAAAAGGGGGATCGAGGGGGATTTTATTAAGTCATAGGTTATTGATAGTTAATAATAATTTTTTAATAGATCAAATCTCCCCTAACCCCTCTTTGCTAAAGAGGGGAATAAAAGAATACTTTCACAGTCTCTGTCGCTACATCCCAGCATTTAGCCAGGGTTCTTCTAAGTGCAGACAATGGCATTCAATAGTCGTCATTGTCGGGCATGAATGCCTGACCTACAGCTGTCCCGTGTTAAGTGGGTAGCCCTAAAATGACGCTGCTTTTACTTGTGTAGATACCTATGCCTAGAACGTAGGAATGCATCCTGCATGGTATCCAGCGATGCTTTAGCAGGGCGTTACCATCTGCGTGGGAGCGATGTAAGTGCTTAGAATAGCAACGAAGAAGCTAATGCCGTTTGCAGAAATATATGGAATGTCAACTCTGAAGCTAATGTGGTCAACAGCCATGTTGGGTGTGTCAACGCAGAAGCTAATATGGTCAACAACAATGTTGGGTATGTCAACGCAGAAGCTAATATGGTCAACAGAAATGCTTGGAATGTTAATCCGGAAGCTAATGCGGTCAACAGAATTGTTGGGTGTGTCAACAATAAAGCTAATGCCTTTAACAGCAATATCTGGAATAACTGCACAGAAGAAATTGCCGTCAACAAAAAAACTTGGCTTGCTGGCATAGCAATCTAAACAAATTAAAATTAACTATCGGTACATACACAACGTAAGAAGAGGTCGCGACCTGTCCTTGAATTACGATCATAGCATGTCAAAAGCTTTTATGTTGACAGATAAAATTATGAGGCGTACTTTATGCTCTAGTTTCATAGGTCGAGTTAGCGATAGCGTAACCCGACAAAATCACCGATAAAATGTCGGATTACGCTATCGAGACTGTGAAAGTATTATGATTTCAGCTTCCCCCTTTGTAAAAGGGGGATCGAGGGGGATTTTTAAAATCATAGACTACTGATATTTTATGATTATTTTTAATAGATCAAATCTCACCTAACCCCTCTTTGCTAAAGAGGGGAAATAAAAAGAATACTTTCACAGTCTCTATCGCTAACCCAATCTACATAAAAGCTTAACTGTCAGCCGTGAAGGTTGGGTGGGGCTTTTATAAAGGCAACGATTATTAGTTGTCTTAATCCATAACTTATAGTCTAAGTTTTCTGATTCAATACAACCATCATCAAAATCTATCTGTTTATAATGATTACATCTTCTATTTCATCTAACTCAGAGCTAGCATTATCTGATTGGTTACTTAATTATCAAGAAAAGATCGTTGAACAAGGTTCGCTATGTAGTCTCGGTGTAGCAGAAATTAACGCCACATTAGCGGATATTGATTACTATATTTTTTTGTTGAAAGAGTTGCATATAAATAACGCTTATAAGCAGCTAATGATCGTAGGCTATTCTAAAGGTAAGGTGGTTCATCCCTCGTCTCCAGAATTTCCGAATATGCCTCCTGTACCAGCACCTGGCATAAAAAATCGTTTACTTGACCAAATTGTGCGTATTAAAGCGAGTGATCAGTACACTGAAGCCATGGGATATGAGCTAGGCATTATTTCAACAGCTGGTATTGCTTTAATAAATTCAGTCAATCATTTTGTGGGTGTTGGTAATCAAGTCCGTAAAGATATTACAAGCTACGATTATGGAGGGGCTTGGATTGATAGTCATCTGAACGGTGCTGATTGGGCTTTCTTTGGGGAATAGCAAGGTTGCAATAGAAATATAGAGATAGGTTTCAATTTTATGCTTGCTGCTTGATTTAGATCAAGTCCAAGTTTTATTAATAATGCAAGAATAGCCCCACCCAAAAAGGGTGGTTTAAATCGATTGTTACTTATCGATTTTTTTTATAATTATAAAGAGGAAAGTATTATGAAAACAGTTAGCCATTTATTATTGTTAGTTATCGCTCTTGTCACTCTTACTGCCTGTGATTCAGGTAAAGGTCCTAGTAAACCAGCTTCTACTCAAGCTAAAACAAGTGTTAATTAAGTCTATTTAATAGCGTTGAATCGTATCAGCTTAACAAGGGACAAAACACTTGTGTAGTTCGGGTTATGCGCTAGCCGTAACCCAACACACCGCAATTGAGTCGGGTTACGCTATCGCTAACCCGACCTACACCTAATAATATTAATTTAAATTTATAATCGATATTATTTGCAATGTAGTGTTGGGTTTACATCTGTTTGCTATCAAACGCTACTCTGCTAGATCTTTGAATACCATCTTATTGGTTTACTCTTCCATTAACATTTATAAATTCTCAATGATTGTGGCAGGGCTCTATTATGGCTTGTAATAAATTTAAGTCATTAATTTGGATGTCTCGCTGATTAACTGAAATGATATTTTCTTTACTCAGTGCGGTAAATTGGCGACTAATTGTTTCATTGCTCAGTCCCAAAAAACTGGCAATCGTCTGTCTTGGCATACTTAAGTTAAAGTGGGTATGCGAATAACCCAATAAACCGTAACGTTTCGAAAGCATCAATAAAAAAGTCGCTACTTTTATTTTTGCTGAGTTATTACTGAGCAGAAACATTTGATCATGATTAGTGCTGATTTCTTTGCTTAATATCCGTGTTAATTGATATTGCAAGTTTGGGATTTTTGCACAAAGTTCATTGAGTCGGATGAGTGGTAGTTCACAGACTGAGCTGGTTTCAAGTGCGTCTACCGAGCAATTAAAGCGTTCATCAAATAAAGCATCCAAGCCTATTAATTCACCGGGTAGATAAAAGCCTAGCGTCTGTTCTACACCTTCAGCATTAATCACAAAACGTCTAAAAGAACCTGATTTTACAGCAAATAAACCAAGGCACTGCTCGTTTTTGTTAAATAAAATATCACCCAAGTGTAAAGGGCGTTTGTTTTTAATGATGATTTCTAAGGTTTCTATTTCATCTATTTGCAAACCAAACGGTAAGCATAAGTCAGCTAAACGGCAGGTTAAACAGGATGTTTTAGGAGGGCAGGGCGTCATTACTAATAATAGTCTCTTGTTAGTTGAGTTCCGTTTGGGCTGGTTTCAAGCTATTAAACAATCTAAACATGAATAATATTGACACACTTTGTGGTTAAGAGCAAAGGCAGAGCTCTTGTTTTGTCTAAACTGGTGTCTTGACTAAGGCGCTATTAACTACTATAGTCCGTAGCTCAATGGGTTCCGTTTTGTTTCATTTAGAGTAAGCATGGGGATAGTGTATGTTTTTAGATAATGTTTTGGGTATTGTAAGTTTCGTTTTAATTTTATTAGTCTTTATGTCTTTGAGGATCGTCAAAGAATATGATCGTGGCGTTATTTTCTTTTTGGGTAAATTAACGGGGGTCCGAGGTCCAGGGCTAATTATTCTTATCCCATTTTTTGAGCAAATGACCTCGGTGACTTTACGTACCATCACCATGAATATTCCTTCACAGAAAATTATCACCAAAGATAATGTCTCTATTGATATAGCTGCAGTCGCTTATTATAAAATTATTGATCCGCAAAAGTCAGTCGTTGCCATTGAAGATATTACTAGTGCCGTCAATCAAATCAGCCAAACCACGGTGCGTAATGTGGTCGGTCAGTTTTCTTTAGATCAATTGTTGTCGCAGACCGGTGACATTAATCTGCAAATCAAAAATGTTATCGATGGTCATACTGAACCTTGGGGTGCTGAGGTAACAGCCGTCGAAATTAAAGATATTACCTTGCCCGATAATATGCAGCGTGCAATGGCTAAAGAAGCCGAAGCTGAACGTGAACGTCGCGCTAAGATTGTAGCGGCGGAAGGTGAATTCCAAGCAGCGGTAAAATTGGGTGAAGCCGCTGATATTATTGCATTGCATCCGGTCGCGCTCCAGCTTCGAACCCTGCAGACCATGGCTGAAATAGCTACAGAAAAAAACTCCACGATCATTTTCCCTGCGCAATTTATGACGACGGTGCAAGAGGCAATTTCAACAATAGGCAAAGATAGTATTAATAACTGACGTTACGCAGTAACTAAAAAACAGTAGATTGTAGGTCGGGTTACGCTATAGAGACTGTGAAAGTATTCTTTTTATTTCCCTTCTTTAGCAAAGAGGGGTTAGGGGAGATTGGTTCTGTAAAAATAATCATTTAATATCGATAATTTATAACACAAAAATCCCCCTCGCTTTGCTCTCCCCCCTTTTACAAAGCATAGGTATCTACACAAATAATTGTTAGCATTCCCACGCAAGAACGATAACATTGTGGTGAAGATCGTAGGGGCGTATTGCATACGCCCTTATAAAATAAGCCCTTAACATATAGACTTTCAATGTTGGGCGTATTGCATACGCCCCTACGGTGATTTTTATCGTTTCCACGCCGATAAGAAACTTGTGTAGATACCTCTGTTTACAAAGGGAGAGGCTAAAATCATAATACTTACACAGTCTCTATGGCTAACCCGTCCTACAAATTTATTAATTATGGGCTATAAAACAGCCGTTAATTAATAAGATTATTGTCTAGTTGGAAATTACTTGTTTCTGCATGATTGCGCTAGTTTATCAGCTACATTGTTTTCTTATGAGCTGCTTGCTTTTTGGTTAGATTAACGAGTCAATATTAAATTGCTCGATAATTAAGTAGCTTAGCAAGAATTATCGCTTCTAATCAGAATGTAATTATTTACTGATTAATGCTGAGCTAAGTGTCTCTGACATTAAAACAGCGCTAAGGTACGTGACAAAAAATCGTTTTATTAGCGGTAGTTAAGCTGACATTTACTAAAACGGGTGTATTGACTTGCATCATTTGTATATACTATTGACCTTTAGCTAGATGACTCTGTGCACAAGTTGCCAGAAATGCTTAATAAAGAGAGATTTTACGAGGCCATATGACCCTGCTAATTTCATGCCTCCTTTTTAAGCCATGCACAACCCGTCCCAACAGGATTACTCATGAATAACAGCTTAATATCAGAAATTACCGGACAACACGATATAGATCCGGCAGAAACTAAAGAGTGGATAGAAGCACTGCAATCGGTTCTGGAGCAAGACGGCAGTGAACGAGCACACTTTCTGATTGAACAGCTCGTTGCAGCAACAAGACATTCAGGATTTGATATCCCATTCAGCGCGAATACCGCTTACCTTAATACCATTCCTGTTTCTCGACAGGCGCAATTTCCGGGTGATGCTACCATAGAACAAAAAATTCGTTCTTATGTACGCTGGAATGCCATGATGATGGTATTAAGAGCCAATAAACATACTAATGTCGGTGGTCATATTGCTAGTTTTGCTTCCGCAGCAACACTTTACGATGTAGGTTACAACCACTTCTGGCATGCTGCTTCCGAACAACATGCAGGCGATTTGATTTTCACTCAAGGTCATTTAACTCCGGGTGATTATGCTCGTGCTTTTCTACTGGGTCGCTTATCGCAAGAGCAAATGGATAATTTCCGTCAGGAAGTAGACGGTAATGGTCTGCCTTCTTATCCACATCCTTGGTTAATGTCTGATTTCTGGCAGTTCCCAACAGTTTCTATGGGCTTAGGCCCCATTATGGCTATTTATCAAGCTCGTTTCATGCGCTATCTAGAAGATCGCGGCTTCGCAGATACTTCAAATCGTAAGGTTTGGAGTTTCTTGGGTGATGGTGAAACCGATGAGCCAGAATCTTTAGGTGCCATTGGTATGGCTGGCCGTGAAAAATTAGATAATCTTATTTTTGTCATTAATTGTAATTTGCAACGCTTAGATGGACCTGTGCGTGGAAATGGCAAAATCATCCAAGAATTAGAAAGTGAGTTCCGTGGTGCGGGTTGGAACGTGATCAAGTTAGTTTGGGGTCAACGTTGGGATGCTTTATTTGCTCGTGATACCAATGGCGTTTTAGCTGCACGGATGATGGCTTGTGTCGATGGCGACTTCCAAACCTTTAAAGCCAAAGACGGTGCTTATGTCCGTGAATATTTCTTTAATTCACCTGAGTTAAAAGCCATGGTCGCTGATTGGTCTGATCGCGATATCTGGGAATTAAATCGTGGCGGACATGATCCCGCCAAAACTTACGCTGCATTTCATGCTGCCGTTAATCATAAGGGTCAACCTACGGTTATTTTGGCTAAAACCATTAAAGGTTACGGCATGGGGGCATCTGGCGAAGCACAGAATATTTCTCACCAGCAGAAAAAAATGAGCGAAATCTCATTAACGCATTTTAGAGATCGTTATGATCTGCCAGTTAGCGACGAGGAAATGCACAAACTGCCTTATTTGACTTTTGCTGAAGGTTCAAAAGAGTTGGTTTACATGCAGCAACGCCGTGCTGAATTGGGAGGGCATTTACCTTCCAGAAGAGCTAAGTCCTATGCCTTGGATGTGCCTGTACTCAGTGATTTTAAATCATTGCTAGAAGCTACGCGTGAAGGACGTGAAATTTCTACTACGATGGCTTTTGTTAATCTGCTCAATATATTAGTTAAAGATAAAAATATTGGTAAACGCATTGTGCCGATAGTTCCTGACGAATCAAGAACTTTCGGTATGGAAGGTATGTTTAGACAGTTGGGTATCTGGTCACAAGTTGGACAACTGTATACGCCGCAAGATGCTGATCAACTGATGTTTTATAAAGAAGACAAGCATGGTCAAGTCTTACAAGAAGGTATCAATGAAGCCGGTGGTTTGTGTGATTGGATAGCAGCGGGTACGGCTTATTCGACGCATAATGTCCCAATGATTCCGTTCTTTATTTATTATTCCATGTTCGGCTTTCAACGCGTTGGCGATTTAATTTGGGCTGCAGCTGATCAACGTACTCGTGGTTTCTTAATGGGTGGTACAGCAGGCAGAACCACTTTAAACGGTGAAGGTCTGCAACATGAAGATGGTCATAGTCATTTGATGTCTGCGACTGTACCTAATTGCGTTTCTTATGATCCTACTTATTCTTATGAGTTAGCCGTCATTATTCAAGACGGGTTAAGACGAATGTATGTAGAGCAAGAAGATATTTTCTATTACATAACAGTAATGAATGAGAATTATAGTCATCCAGCTATGCCCAAAGGCATTGAGCTCGATATACTTAAAGGTATGTATAAGTTTAGTGATGGTGAGACTAGTAAAGCACCTAGAGTGCAATTATTAGGTTCTGGCACTATCTTTCGTGAAGTTGAAGCTGCCGCTGAATTGCTTAAAAATGATTGGGGTATTGAGGCTGATTTATGGAGTTGTCCTAGCTTTACTGAGTTGGCGCGTGATGGTCAAAGTTGTGAGCGCTGGAATCGTCTACATCCAACCGAACCGGCAAAACAATCTCATGTCGCTAGTTGCTTAGCTAAAGCAGTTGGACCCGTTATTGCAGCTACTGATTATACGCGTGCATTTGCTGAGCAAATTCGTAGCTTGATCAGCGCACCTTATACTGTATTAGGTACCGATGGTTTTGGACGATCAGATACTCGTGAAAACTTAAGACGCTTTTTTGAAGTAAATCGTTATCACGTCACTATTGCTGCACTCAAAAGTCTAGCTGATTTAGGTCAATTTGATCAGGCTAAAGTAGAGGTTGCTATTGCCAAATATGGCATAGATCCCGATGCTAAAGCTCCTTGGCTCATTTAACGATAAGGAACAATCATGACTGTTTTAATAGAAATAAAAGTTCCTGACGTTGGAAATGTCGCTGAAATTGATGTTGTAGAAGTATTAATCCAAGCCGGTGATGTGGTGGCACTGGAACAAACAGTAGCTACCCTAGAAACTGATAAAGCGAGTATGGATTTGCCCTCTAGTGTTTCTGGCACTATTCAGCAGGTCTATATCAAGCCCGGTGATAAAGTATCTGAAGGTTCTTTAATTGCAACGGTACTGGCTAATAATGATCAAGCCATTGCTGCTCCTGTTCCAGAAGCTTCGATACCTGAGCCCGTTGTTCAGGTTGAGGCGCCAGTTGTCGTTAAAGAAGTAGAGCCAATCAAGCAACCCGTTAAAACACAAGTTGAAGTTGCTGTTCTTGACTCAGATCCAACTCAAAGAAAAGCACATGCCTCACCTTCGGTACGCTTGTTTGCTCGTGAATTGGGCGTTGATGTCGCTAAAATCAAAACAGGCAGTGGCCGTAAATCTCGAATCTTAAAAGACGACGTCAAAAAATACGTCAAAAAAGTAATGGCTGAAGGCGTAGCTGCAACAGGCGCCGGAATACCGAGTATACCTGCTGTTGACTTCACGCCTTATGGTGAAACAGAAATACTTAAGCTTAGTAAAATTAAACGTTTAACTGGACAAAACTTGAGTAGAGTTTGGTTAAACTTACCCATGGTGACTTACCATGATGAAGCCGATATTACTGATTTAGAAGCTTTCCGTAATAGCCTTAATGCTGAAAAAGTTAAAGGCGAAGTCAAAATCACTGGCTTGATGTTTATCATTAAAGCCTTGGTGGCTGCCATGCAACAGTTTCCAAATTTTAATGCCTCTTTGTCTGCCGATGGTGAAAGCTTAATATTAAAGAAATATTTTAACATTGGTATCGCTGTAGATACCCCAAATGGTTTAGTTGTGCCTGTCTTACGCAATGCCAACACTAAGAGTATTAACGAGTTAGCCTTAGAATTGAATGAAAAAAGCGAGAAAGCACGTCTAGGTAAATTAATGCCTGCTGATATGCAAGGTGGTTGTTTAACCATTTCTAGCTTGGGCGGTATCGGTGGTATGGCTTTTACACCTATTGTTAATGCACCTGAAGTTGCCATATTGGGTGTAACTAGGGCCAAAATGCAACCGGTTTGGAATGGCAAGGAATTTGTGCCACGCTTAATGTTGCCATTAGATTTAACGTATGATCATCGGGTTATTGACGGTGCTGAAGGCGCAAAATTTATGGCTCTTATCAAACAAAATTTAAGTGATATTCGCCGTTTGTTACTTTAATTGGAACGATTACTATGAATGAAGAAGTTTTACACGCGGAAGTATTGGTATTAGGTGGTGGTCCTGGTGGTTATAGCGCAGCATTTCGTGCCGCTGACTTAGGTAAGCAGGTGGTTTTAATTGAACGCTACCCAGTCTTGGGTGGAGTTTGTCTTAATGTGGGTTGTATCCCTTCAAAAGCATTACTACATGCCGCGCAAATCATTCATGAAGTTGATGAATTTGAGTCACACGGTATTAGTTATGGCAAACCTAGCTTAGATTTGCCTAAAATTAAAGCATGGAAAGAAAGCATCACTAAAACTTTAAATGAAGGTTTAGCAGGTCTGGTTAAACAGCGCAAAGTAACTTTGATACACGGAACGGGTCAATTTACTTCACCTGATACTTTAGCGGTAAACACTGAAGAGGGTGTAAAGACTATACGCTTCGATCAAGCCATTATTGCTGCAGGATCACATCCAACTAAAATCCCCATCTTTCCACATGATGACCCACGTTTATGGGACTCTACCGATGCTTTGGAATTAAAAGAAGTTCCAAAAAAATTATTGATCGTGGGTGGCGGTATTATCGGCCTAGAAATGGCGACTGCTTATCATGCTTTAGGTTCAGAAATCAGTGTTGTTGAGCTGATGGATCAAATTATACCGGGTTGTGATAAAGACTTAGTGACGCCTCTATTTAGACGTATTAAAAAACAATATAACAATATCTGGTTAGATACTCGAGTTAAGTCAATTGAGTCCCATGAAGAAGGTTTAAAAGTATTCTTTGAGGGCAAAGGAGCGCCTGAATCTGAAATGTTTGATGCTGTTTTAGTTGCGGTTGGTAGAAGACCTAATGGCAAGTTAATTTCAGCAGAATTAGCCGGTATTAATGTTGATGAACAAGGTTTTATTGCCGTAGATAAACAGCAACGCACGAATGTTCCTCATATATTTGCAATTGGCGATATAGTCGGAAATCCAATGCTCGCACATAAAGCGGTGCATGAAGGTAAAGTGGCTGCTGAAGTCATTTCAGGATTGAAATCAGAGTTTGACGCCTTAACGATTCCTTCTGTTGCTTATACCGATCCTGAAGTTACCTGGATGGGCTTGACCGAGAATCAGGCGAAGCAGCAAGGCATTGAATATGACAAAGGTGTTTTCCCTTGGGCTGCCAGTGGTCGTTCACTCTGTTTGGGGCGTAAAGAAGGTCTTACTAAAATAATCTGTGAAAAAGAAACAGGTAGATTGCTTGGGGCTGGCATGGTGGGTCCTAATGCGGGTGAGTTAATCTCAGAAGCTGTTTTGGCTTTAGAAATGGGTGCTGATGCAGAAGATATCAGTCTTACTATACATCCACATCCAACACTTGCAGAAACCTTTGGTTTTGCAGCCGAAATGATTACAGGTACGATTACCGATTTGTACATTAAAAAATAGCTTGCCAGCTTAAGGTTGGAGCACTCTGATGTGGTTTTGGTTTACACGCATCGAGTCACTGTTAAAAAGTTAAGGATTAGAAAAAATGTAGGGGCGAATTCATTCGCCCAGTTTTTTGTAGGTCGGGTTACGCTTTGGCTAACCCGACCTACTTAACTGTTTTTGCTGTGTTAAGTTGATAGCCATAATGTTTAAGATGAATACAGTTAATAGTTATTTACTAGGATGATTTAATGGAAGACTTAAAAAATTTGGTAATAAAAGTTAAATACCCAAGTTCAGAGAGCAAATCTGCAAAACCCGCTAAAAATTCACAAAAAACAACTGTATGGAATATAAAGCGCCTATTGATGGCGTTTACTATCATTGCCCTTTTGTTGTTCGTAATACTTTATTTGTTGCTAAGTTCTTCAAGTGAAGTATCAAATACAAAAGACTCCAATCCTGTAACAGATACAGTTAAAACCACAGCCAAAGACACCGCTTTAGTCAAATCGAAACCGGGATCTAAAATTAACATAACTAGAGCACTATTAACGCTAGGCCTTAAAAATAACGAACCTGCTGCTGAGTTAACCCCGCCTTTAATATTGCCTGCTCATAAAACTGTTTCCGTTTATTATTTTCTTGAAGTTACCGACATGAAAGATCGCATTATTTTTCATGAATGGTGGTTAGGTAATAAATTAATTAACAGAAAGAAAATAAGCATTTCAAATAATGATAAATGGAGAACCGTCAGCCATCAATTAGTAGCTTATGCTGCTAAGAATGATTGGACTGTAAAAGTTGTTGATGAAAAAGGTCAGTCAATTATTGAAAAACGCTTTGATATTATAGATCAACAATAAAAGAACATTAGCATGTAGGTCGGGTTACGCTATCGCTAACCCGACCTACAATAAAGTTTAACGGTGGGCTGCTTAACATCAGTTAAATAATTTATAACTATAATTATAATTATTATGAAAATACTTATACTAGGTGCGGGTGTCACTGGTTCCTCGGTTGCTCAAGCGTTAGCCAGTGAAGAAAATGATATTGTTGTTATTGATTTTAGACAAGAGCTCCTTGATGCTTTAAAAGAGCGTATTGATATAGCTACCGTTACCGGTAATGCCGCACATCCAACGGTCTTAGAGCAGGCCGATGTCAAAAATACAGATATAGTCATAGCTGTCGCAGATAGTGATGAGACCAATATGTTGGCTTGCTTAATTATTAAAGCACTCTATTCCCGACCTAAAACCATTGCACGCGTTCGTGCCATCGATTATCTAAAGAATCCTAAATTATTTGGAGTTGACGGCATTCCTATTGATATCGTGATTAGCCCAGAACAGATTGTTATGGAATCTATTCGAAATTTAATTGAATTTCCTGGTGCTTTGCATGTATCTGATTTTGCCGGTGGATTAGTGCGATTATTTTCAGTGTTGGTGGTTGCCGATGGTTTTTTAACAGGTAAAAAAATTAAATCATTGAAAGAACGTTTGGCTGATGGCAAGACGCGCGTCGTGGCAATTTTTAGGAATGGAACACATTTGTGTGTTACAGGAGAGGTAGCCATTGAAACAGGTGATGAAGTCTTTTTTGTGGCACCCCGCGATGAAGTTCGTAAGGTTTTAGCAGAGCTAAACAAATTAGAAGCGCCTTTCAAACGTATTATTATTGCAGGTGGTGGCCATGTCGGTAAGCGCTTAGCGCTGGCTTTGGAGCATGATCATCATGTCAAGATAATTGAAAAAGATCCTAAACGCGCTCATGCTATCGCTAATGTTTTTAGTAAATCGATTGTTTTATTAGGCGATTGTACTGATGAAGCCTTATTGTTAGACGAGTCTATAGAAAGTACGGATTTATTCTGTGCAATTACCAACAATGATGGCGTTAATATTATCTCTGCTTCTTTGGCTAAGAGTTTGGGCGCACGTAAAACTATCTGTTTGTTAAATCATAATTCATATACTAAGCTGGTTCCGGGTACAGGTATCGATGTCACGGTTCTACCCAATCAAGAAACCTTAGGTAGTATTTTAAAGCATGTTCGTCGTGGAGATGTCGCGCAGGTAACGTCACTTTGCGGGGGAACTTCTGAGGCCATAGAAGCAATTGCCCATGAAAATAATGATGAAAATTCTGTGGTGGGTTGCAGAGTAGATGCAATTAATTTTCCTGCAGGCATAGTTATAGGGGCCTTGATTAGGAATAATGAAGTTATTTCTATTCATCATGATACGGTCTTTAAAGACGGTGATCATGTGGTCATGTTTGCAATGGATAAGAAATTGGTTAGTAATATCGAGCAATCTTTCCAGCGTATCGCTTAAAGATGCAGTTTAATCTATTCTGCTTTTATGAAAACACTTCAATAACTAAAGTTAATAATCAACGATGAATGTCATATTTACCATTATTCATATCTTTGGTTTAGTCACTATGGGTGCTAGTGCTTTGATGAGCACCTGCCTTATAACTTCAACACTCGCAGAAGATGGTGCAAGGCATGCGTTTTTTGAAGGCACTTGGATAACCTTGTTGTTGGGTGCGTTTATGTTTTTAACTACGTTTAAGGTGACTAAAAAAGTCTCTCGACAAACGGGTTTTTTATTAGTGACGATTACTTGGTCATTAACTCCCGTACTCTGTACGATACCGTTGATGATTTACATGCCTAATCTCAGCTTTATTGATGCATATTTTGAAACCGTTTCAGGTCTTACTACAACAGGTGCAACGATACTCAGTGGTATTGATAATTTACCGATGTCGATTAATTTATGGCGGCATGAATTGAATTGGATAGCTGGGATGGGCATTATTATTTTTGCTGTGGCTGTTTTACCTATATTAGGTATTGGCGGAATGCAGTTGTATAAAGCTGAAACCCCGGGTTCCGTTAAAGCCTCAGATTTACCGCCACGTATTGCTCAGACAGCCAAAGCGTTGTGGATGGTTTATGCGGGCATTACTGTTGTTTGCATGTTCGCGCTACACATAGCGGGTATGAGTTGGTTTGACTCGATTTGTCATGCCTTTTCAACCATGAGTTTAGGTGGTTTTTCAACCCATGATACAAGCATCGGTTTTTTTGATAGTATTTCTATAGAAAGGGTGTTGATTGTTTTTCAGTTGTTGGCAGCTATTAATTTTGCCACACATTTCATCGCACTGCGTAAGCAATCCCTTAAGCCCTATATAAATGACCGTGAAGCTACTACTTTTCTAATTTTAGTGTTGGCTAGTGTTTTGATAGCAACATGCGTTTTGTTCCAGGCAGGCACCTATCCCGATTTTATGACGGCCTTGCGCTACGCTAGTTTTAATGTAGTGAGTGTGGCAACAGACTCTGGTTTTAGTACCCAAGACTTTAATCAATGGCCGATATTTGTGCCTATGTGGATGTTATTGCTCAGTTGTCTTTCTGCTTCATCTGGTTCCACCGGTGGCGGTATTCGAATGATAAGAACTATTATTTTGATGAAGCAAGCGCGCTTAGAAATGTTTAAGTTTATTCATCCCTATGCGATTAGACCGATGAAAATAGGTGATACGGTTATTAGCAATAATATTGTTAACTCAGTCACTGGTTTTATTTTCTTATACTTTGTCAGTATCGTCATTCTAACTTTTAGCCTATTACTGAGTGGCTTGGATTTTATGACGGCACTGTCTGCGACCATTACCTGTATTAATAATGCCGGTCCTGGTTTAAATGAAGTAGGGCCCGCTGGAAATTATGTTAATTTAAGCGACTTTCAAAAAGCAGTCTGTATTTTTGCAATGTTGTTAGGTCGTGTACAAATATTTTCTATTGTGATTTTATTTGTTCCTGAGTTCTGGAGAAAGTAAAGTCGCTTCATCTAGTTTAGTCACTTTGCTAGTAAAGCAGCCTGATGCCAAATGTGTTTCTACTAAGTCACCTAGCCCTAGTTGTTCTGTTGAGCGAATGATGCTTTTGGATTGCGCGTGTATAGATAAGCCATAGCCTCGGCTCAATGTCGCTAAGGGACTGACCGCATTTAAGGTTTGGCTGTTGTTTAATAAACGATCTTGCAAGCGTCCTAATTTATGGGTGATAGCGGTAGCTAAACGGGTACTTAAATATTGTTGTTTCTGCTGATAGTTACTAATGGTCAGCGCCGGATTGTATAGCCATAACTGAGTCAGTGTAACTTTAATATGCTTATGGTGACTGCTTAGCCGTGTTTGCATTGCTAAATTAAGTCTAGCTTCAAGTTCATCAACTCGCTGTGCATTCCTCGCTAATTTTTGTCCAGGGTGTTGTTGTTGTAAACGCTGAGTCAACCACTGCAAAGCTTGTTGTTTATGTTTTATATGTCTTTGCCATTGTTGTTGTAGTCTCGCCTCTAAGTGCTGGTAACGAGCTAACCATTCTTGTTGGTCTGGGCTGGCATGTTCTGCGGCTGCTGATGGCGTAGGTGCACGATAATCTGCTACAAAATCAGCAATCGTCACATCGGTTTCATGCCCGACTGCTGATATGATCGGAATCTCACTATTAAACATGGCTCGCGCCACTCTTTCTTCGTTAAACGCCCAAAGATCTTCTAAAGAACCTCCCCCCCGTCCTAAAATAATCACCTCGCAGTGCTTTAAGACATTAGCACGCTCTATAGCCGCTGCAATTTCAAAGCTGGCATTGGTTCCTTGAACGGCAACTGGATAAATAATAATAGGTATTGCCGCAAAACGTCTTTTTAAAACGGTCAGTATGTCGTGGATTGCCGCGCCGGTAGGCGAGGTAATCACCGTTATGCAATCAGGTAACTTGGGTATTGGTTTTTTATGAATGGCATCAAACAAGCCTTCTTGCGCGAGTTTGAGTTTTAAACTGTCAAAGGCGCGTTGTAAAGCGCCATCTCCCGCTAATTCCATAGACTCAATTATAAGTTGATAGTCACCTCTAGGTTCATAAAGACTGACCTGTGCTTTAACTATCACTTGTTTGCCATTTTCGGGCTTAAAGGTCAATCTTCGTTGTTGAGTTTTAAAGAGCGCACAGCGAACCTGAGCATTAGTGTCTTTTAATGTGAAATAAAGATGACCCGAGGAAGCTTGCGTAGTGTTTGAAAGTTCGCCAGCCACCAAGACATTAAAGAAATGTTCGCCGAGTAATTGTCCCGTAGCACGATTAAGTTGGGAGACGCTCATAATAGTGCGATTTTCGGAAAGTAACATAAGGCGATAGCATTGAATGTGAAATTATTGTGTAGAGTATTGTAAAATACCCCGTTTCAATACACAAAGAAAGGGTAGCATTATGGGGTGGTTGTTATTGTTTTCAGCAGGGTTTGTTGAAATCATTTTTGCATTAAGTCTTAAATACAACCAAGGCTTCACCAAACTTTGGCCTAGTATTATTACCGCATTTTCAGGTATCGGTAGTTTTGGATTACTAATGTGGGCACTTAAAACCTTACCGTTAGGTACTGCCTATGCAGTATGGACGGGCATGGGGGCAGTGGGTGTCGCTATTTTAGGTATTCTTTTATTTAAAGAATCTGTGGATTGGTATCGTTTAATATCGATTGGTTTCGTAATCGTTGGCATCGTTGGTCTTAAACTAACCGATAGCCAATAACATGTTGCATATTATTGCTCAATCACCGATTGATAGTGCCATATTCCAGCGTATAGGGGCAGGGGATGATGTGCTGTTTTTGGATAAAGCACTATTAAATCTATTACAAAAAGGTCGTTTAAGTAAAATATTAACGTCTTTGTTAGCTGAACATCAACTCTATGCTTTAGCAGATGATCTAGAAGTTAGGGGTATTAGTTCAGCAGAGATGTTAGAGGGTATAACAGTGATTGCTTATAGCGACTTCGTTAATTTGACGGTAAAAAATTCATTGATACAAACATGGTCATAACAAATTCACTGCCAGAAACTAATGAGCTAGGTTTTTTAATTCGAACGAGTGATTGGAATGAGCAAGTGGCACAGCAGTTAGCTGAACTTAATAATATAATCATGACAGACGCGCATTGGGAGATTATTAACTTTATACGTGTGTATTATTTGCAATATAAGCATTTACCGAATGCCCGTGTATTTGCTAAAGCAATTTCAAAATCAATTGGAGAAGAGCAGGGCAGTAGTCGGTATCTACTACGCTTGTTTCCAGACGGACCTTTAAAGTATGCCTGCAAATTAGCAGGCTTGCCTAAACCACCGACTTGTTTATAAGCTTATCAAAAAGCTTGTGCGTATTATGTTCCACTTAATTTAATTGCAGTAATTCGGTATAGCTTATCGTAACTTGACATTTCAAAACTTATAGCTAGCCCTAAAACATCATTAAAATAGAAAACAATCAAATATGGATTTGTTCGGCATAGGAACGTACAAAGTGCATCCTCAACAATTGATGCGTCTCCGTGCGTCGGCACATCCTATGCTCTTGATAGTTTGATCATTCATACTTCAAGTATTTAAATCGAGCATCATCAGGTGTACCTTCTAATGCACTACCCGCTTTTAGACCTGGTTGCCACATCAACACCTCTTCTATCTTATGAGCTAACTCAAAATCTTTATTAGTGATGCCTTTCGCGGCATGATTCTTTAATTTAACGATCACAAAGGCATAAGATACATTCAAGTCAGGATGATGAAAAGCCGCCTCAGCCAAATGACCTACCGTATTAACCACCATTAAGGTCGCTTTCCAGCCACTGGTTTTATATTTGCGACGTATCCAACCATTTTCCAAATACCAATGCCCTAATTCATCGACTAAGCGAGCTTTAACTTCATCTTCGCTATAAACTTCTTCATGTTTAATTTCTCTCCAACTCATCATCAATACCTCATGTTATAAAATTTATTTGCAATCATAACTGCTTTGACTATAAAAGTATAAAATGACCCTTTAATTATCTGACCATGAGATTGAATACCATGAAGAAATTAACTTTATTAATATTATTAATATTTTCAGCCAATGTGTTGGCTGAATGGACACTCATTGAAAGTACAACTAGCGAGGATGGTTTTGATGTTTATGTCGACATTCAATCTAAGCGCAGAGAGGGAGACAAGGTAAAAATGTGGAATATGTATGACTATAAAAAAGTTAAAGTAGACGTTAAAAACTATTTAGCTTCAGTCTCTCACGTTGAATATGACTGCAAAGGCGAAACCTTAAGATTATTAGATTTATTTTGGTATACAGGAAATATGGGCCAGGGTGTGCCGGTATTTTCAAATACTAACATTAAAAAAGATCCTATTTCAGTTATGCCTGAGACTATGCATGAGTCGTTATTTAAAATAGCGTGTGCTAAGGAGTGATTTAATAAAGTCTATTATTCCTAAGCTCTGCAACTTTGTTCAATACAAATGACTCGCAATGAAAGACCTATAAAAGTTACGTAAGTCGGGTCAGCGATAGAGACTGTGAAAGTATTATGACTTTAGCTTCCCCCTTTGTAAAAGGAGGATCGAGGGGGGGATTTTATTAAGTCATATGTTATTGATATTTAATAATAATTTATTAATAGATCAAATCTCCCCTGACCCCTCTTTGCTAAAGAGGGGAATAAAAAGAATACTTTCACAGTCTCGATAGCGTAACCCGGCCTAGGAATGCTGCCACAGTTCTAGCCAACCTTAGCGCAGCGCATAGTGGCGTTTCCGGCAGTTCCGATCGATACGCGTGCCGGAAACGCTCAATCGCTGACGCTCTAGCAATGCCTTATTCCTGCTTACTGCTGCTTTTCCAATGCCTTAAAAACCATTGCTTGAAATCATCTAAATAAGTGTAAACAACGGGTATGACTAATAAGCTAAGCAAGGTTGAAGTCACTAAACCGCCGATGACTGCTACCGCCATTGGGCTACGGAATGATGAATCTGCGCTGCCCAAGCCCATCGCAATGGGTAACATGCCCACTCCCATGGCGATGGTCGTCATTACAATGGGTCTGGCTCGTTTGTGACAAGCATCTAATAGCGCTTCTATTCGATTCATACCGTGTTCACGTCTGGCAACAATGGCATATTCCACCAAAAGGATAGAGTTTTTGGTGGCAACGCCCATTAACATGATTAAGCCAATTAATGACGGCATCGAAAAGGCTTTGCCTGTTAATAACAGGGCAACAAAGCCGCCACCAAATGATAAGGGTAGTGCTGCTAATATGGTAATAGGTTGGATAAAGTCTTTAAATAGTAAAATCAATACGATAAAAATACATAATACGCCCGTGAGCATGGCTAGACCGAAACTGGCAAACAGTTCTCCCATCATTTCAGCGTCACCGATATTGATGCGCTTTACACCTGCAGGTAAGTTTTTAATGCTGGCTAAATTCTCTACCGCTGCGGTCACATCACCCAATGGCATTCCCGAAAGTTCAATCTCAAAATTAATATTCCGCGAGCGGTCGTAGCGATCAATCACTGCGGGGCCGCTGGATAATTCAAGCTTAGCAACCTGACCTACCATCACTGAGCCCGTGCCAACTTTTGAAGTTGGCACGGTAAGCCTTTCTAATACGCTTAAATCATGACGACTGGCTTCCTGAAGTTTTACAACGATAGGCACTTGGCGTTGCGCTAAATCCAACTTCGATAAAGACCAATCGTAATCCCCTAAGGTTGCTATACGCAGAGTATCCGCTAAGGCCGTAGTTGTTACCCCTAAATCAGCAGCGCGGGCGAAGTCAGGTCTAACTGCAATTTCTGGTCTTACCAAGGCGGCACTTGAGGCAATACTACCTAAGCCAGGAATGCTTCTAAGATCGAGTTCAAGATTCCGTGCGGCTGTCATTAAGGCTTTAGCATCATCTCCACTCAACACTAAGACGAATTTTTCACCCGAATTACCTAGCCCTACTTTAGTTCTAACTCCTGGTAGTTTTTGTAGAGCTACCCTAATCTCTTGTTCTATGACTTGTTTTCGTATGGGTCTATCTTGCCGATTAGCCAAGGTAATCGTTAAAGTGGCTTTGCGTACTTCGCCAGTACCTTGTGCGCCTGCCATAGGATCAGTACCTGCCGATCCACTGCCAATAGTCGTATAAATACTATTGACATACTTGATACCTGCAAGACATTTTCTTGCAGCCTCTGCACTTTCTTTAGTTTGCGTAAGACTCGAGCCCGGAGCTAATTCAACAAAGACCTGTGTTTGTGGATTGTCATCTGGTGGAATAAAGCCGGTAGGTAACAATGGAATTAAACATAGTGAGCCGATAAAAAATGCGCTCGCGGCACAAATGGTAAGAAATCTATGCTGCAAACATCTAGTCGCAAGATGCATATAGTGTTGCATAAGCACGCCATCTTTGACTTGTTCATGGGGGCGAGCTTTTAACAGATATGCCGCCATCATCGGTGTCAGCATTCTGGCAACCACTAAGGATGCCATTACTGCTAATGCGGCAGTCCACCCGAATTGTTTAAAAAATCGACCCGCAATGCCACTCATAAAGGCAGTAGGAAGAAACACAGCGACTAGAGCAAGTGTTGTAGCTATTACGGCTAAGCCAATTTCATCTGCCGCTTCTTTTGCTGCTTGTAGGGGCGTTTTGCCCATTCTCAAATGTCTTACAATATTCTCAACTTCTACAATCGCATCATCAACCAAGATACCAATAACCAAAGATAGTGCTAACAGAGTGACAACATTTAGAGAAAATCCTAAATAGTCCATACCGATAAAGGCTGGAATAACCGAGAGCGGCAAGGCAACGGCTGAAACAAAAGTGGCGCGCCAATCTCGTAGAAATAGCCAGACCACTAATATTGCCAGCAATGCGCCTTCAAAAAGCATGGTCATGGAACCCTGAAACTCTTCTTTTACTGGAGTAACAAAGTTGAAGGCTTCCGTAAATTCTAAATCGGGATTAGCAAGTCGCAATTCAGTTAATACTTTTTGCACGCCGGCACCGACTTCAACTTCACTAGCTCCACGACTACGAGTAACTTCAAAGCCGACTACAGCCTTACCGTTTAATAAAGCTAAAGCACGTGGCTCAGAAACCGAGTCCTCGACTTTGGCGACTTGGTCAAGTTGGATATGGCGACCATCAGCTAATGACAGTTGCATGGAGCGTATTTCTGTAACATTAGCAACGCTTGCTAAGGTGCGAACAGGTTGTTCGCCAGCGCCTAAATTCATTCTGCCGCCAGCACTTTCACGCTGTATTGCCCGAAGTTGCCGTGAAATATCAGCAGCCGTTGCTCCCAAAGCTTGGAGTTTAATAGGGTCTAAGGAGATGGTTATTTCTCGTGTAACACCACCGACACGATTAATGGCGCCCACACCGCGTACCGTTAGTAATTTCTTAGTGACAACGTCATCTACAAACCAAGACAGAGCTTCATCATCTCGATGAGTAGAGCTGACGGTGATGGCCAAAATTGGAGCCGATGCTAAATCCAGTTTAGTCACGATAGGATCACGTAAATCAGTGGGTAAATCAGTCCGGACTTTTGAAACCGCGGAACGCACATCATCTAAGGCTTCTTGTACAGGTTTTTCTAGGCGAAACTCACTAGTAATGGTGACATTGCCATCTTGGACTTTGGATGTAATGTGTTTTAAGCCTTGCAGAGTGGCAATGGCATTTTCTATTTTCCGGGCAACTTCTGTTTCTAATTGAGAGGGTGAAGCACCAGGTAAAGAAGCCGTTACAGAAATAGTGGGTAGATCAAGATCAGGAAAGTTCTGAATCTTCATGGCATTGAAGCTGATTAAGCCACCAAAGCTGAGCATGACAAAAAGCATGACAGCCGGAATAGGATTTCGGATGCACCAGGTTGAGATGTTCATTCAGCAACCACTCTAACCAAATCACCATCTGTTAAAAATGCTGCACCGCCAGCTACCAGACGATCTTGAGCTGTAATGCCCGATAAGATTTCTAGTCGGTTGCCATAGCGTCTTCCTAACTGCACTTTAACTTGCTTAACATGGCCTCGGTCTTCTGTTTGATCTGTTAACAAAAACAGATAACTAAAGCCGTCGCGCATAGATAAAGATTCTTGTGGAACGGTGAGGCCAGTAGAGGTGTTTAAATGAAATTCACCACGAGCAAACATACCCCCATGTAAACCACTATTACTAGCATTGGGTATATCTACGTAAACCAGACCATTTCGATTTTGTAAGTTTAAAATGGGGGCGATATTGCGAATCGTGCCTTCAACATGACCCACATTAGCTACCTCAATGGNCACCTTAATACCAAGTTTAAGTTGAGACATTTCTGCGGCAGTCACTTCAGCACGCCATTCAAGGCGATTTTGTCGTATTAAACGAAACAGCTCTTGGCCTTTAGTCGCTACAGCACCCAAAGTAGCTGTACTTGAAGAGATAATACCGTCATCGCTTGCTAATACCTGCGTGTATTTTAAACGCAATAAATGCCCATTAAGCTGGGCTTTAGCTAATTCTACCTTTGCTTGAGTGGTCTTGGACAAGGTTTGATATTGATTGATTTGCTGAGAGCTTAATGCACCTGAATCTGAGGCTTTATCTGCTCGTTCTGCATTAATTTGAGCCTCTCTATAATTGGCTTCAGCTTCAAGTAAGGCTGCTCTACTATGGGCTATATCGATTAAAACACTGTCATTAGCAAAGGTCGCTAATACTTGAGATTTTTTTACTTTTTCACCGACTTGAGCATTGACTTCGTTTAAACGTAATTCACCAATTTCAGCGCCGATAATCGCTTCTTGCCATGCGGCGATAGAACCGTTAGCAGTCAAACTGATTGGAATATTATCAGTACTTGCTTGAGTCACAGATACGCTGAGTGCAGGGTTAGTGGCAGGAGTGCTAGCTACAGGATTGGGTTCATGGCTATGACTAAAGGCTATTGCTGTACCTATGATTAATACTGAAGCCAGTATGAGTATTCCAGTATTCCTTTTAGTCATGATTTACCTTTATTATTTGTGTCATTAGGTTGGCGCTATGTGAATTAATGTGGGTTATCTTTGTGCGATCCACACAGTGGTTTTGATAAGAGATGATATGCATCAATCACCTAGTATAAATAAATATACGATAGTTAGTTTGTCGTATTTTGATTAGGCTGCTACTTCGCTTCACTTAAAGTCATTGTTGTGATCTTCTGACCAATTGCCACCAGCCGCGCGATATAGCGCAAGCCAAGCGCTGACTTGTTCTTGTTCTAGTTCTGTGGCTGTTAATTCGGCTGCCAATTTAAGTCGTCGTGCTTCTTCTACATTCAGTAAATTAGCTAAACCATTTTGGTATAAGGTTTGTACTGCCTGAAAATGAGTAGAGTAACCCTGAATGACAAGTTGTGCTTCGGGTAAGATTTTGTCAGTACTATTCAAGCGAACTAAGGCATCTTCAACTTCTTTGACAGCGATGCGAACTTTACTGTGAAATCGACTGCTAGCAGCTTGGTATTTGGCTTTAGCAGCCTCTACATCGGCAGCGCGTTTACCTGAATCAAACAGCGGCAAGCTAAGTGTAGGTCCTATCGCCCAAGTTTGTGCTAGCAATAGCGCTCCGCCATTGATGTTTTGTAAAGTAGGTGTAATTGTTCCTGATAAACTTAATTTTGGAAACTGTTTGGCGCGTTGTACACCAATATTAGCACTCGCCTCAGCGACATCGCGCTCAGCAGATGCTACATCGGGTCTTTGTAATAAAACTTCAGCGGGTAATGAATCGATAGTAAATTTAACTGGGCGGGGTAGTTTAGTGTTCTGATTTGGTTCAGGGTTTAATAATTGGCGTAGTTCTACTTCTTTAATAGCCGTCATGGCGACTAAACTTTTGATGGCACGCTCACTCTGGGCTGTTTGTTGCAAAAATGCTTTTTGACCTTCGGCTGCACTGGCAGTTGCTAAAGCGACTTCGATACGCGATTGAAAGCCGTGTTCAGCAGCGATGGTTGTTAAGCGTGAAGATTCAATTCTTGAGTTTGTATCAGCTAGCACTATTTGTTTCTGAGCTTCTGAATAGCGATAGGCTAAATAGGCATCGGCAACTTCTACTGCTACAGCGACTCTGGCATCATGCCAGGCAGCGCTTCTGGATTCTAATTGACTGCGAGCAGCTTCTTGCTGGCGGGCTAAGCCTCCAAATAAATCAACTTCCCAGCTGGATTGAAGTCCGGCCGAATACTGGTTCCACATAAAGGGTGCGCCACCAAAGGAAGATGAGGAGCGTTTAACACCTTGAGAAAAATCAATAGTGGGCATCGCAGCGCCATCAGCACTAATTACATTGGCTCTGGCTTCCTCTATACGTGCTTTAGCATCGGCCAGAGTAGCATTCACATTTTCTGCAGCATTTAAAAAACGAATCAGCACGGGATCCTGAAAGCTTTTCCACCAGTGCATTAATTCAGCTTGATTACCATGATGTGCAAGTTTTTGTGCTTGATAATCAGGTTGTGAGCTGTACCAACTTGTTGGTGTTGTTAGTGGGTCAGGGCTGTAATCAGGCCCGACTTTTGTGAATACTCCACCAGAACCACAGGCTGAAAGCAAGAAAGGTATAGCTATAAAAGGGATTTTAGTGTTCATTAACGATAGTAGATTTAGGGTGCGTGTCTTTTAATCAACCTTAGCAAGTGTAAAGAGTATCCGGCAATAGTTCTTTAAGGCTAAGAAAGAAGAATATCTTTTTAAGTACCAAAATATTTATTTGGGGTCTTTTCGTAAGTTATAAGGTTGTTAAAGTGCATTAGAGACTGTGAAAGTATTCTTTTTATTCCCCTCTCTAGCAAAGAGGGGTCAGGGGAGATTTGATTTATTAAAAAATTATTATTAAATATCAATAACCTATGACTTAATAAAATCCCCCTCGATCCCCCTTTTACAAAGGGGGAAGCTAAAGTCATAATACTTTCACAGTCTCATTAGCGTTGTTTTTTGTCATGTAAATTATATCAGCTAAGCCTTTATGGTCCCGTGAATAATAAATATCACTGGTTTTGTTGAGTCAATGCTCAGTTGATTTACTGTAGCTTAATTTTAAAGCTACGATCTTATTTAAAATGACTAAATAACTTTCTCGGAACGTTGGGTCCCAGTTCGGCTTGGTCTTTATTAGCAAGTAACCAACCGAATTGTACTTTGCCGAGCTAGGGCTCAGCGTTCCCAGAATTATTAAACTATCTGCTATAAAGTTAAGCTATTAATGCTTATGATAAAAGGACTTATAAAACCTCCTTATAACATTCAATAAATAGGAAAACTCTTATGAAATTAACTGCAAAAATCTTATTATGTCTTGCTTTATGTTGGTTAACAGCTAATGCAAATGCATTTACACTGTTTGATATTACCAATCGTGTTAAGGAATTAGATACTAATAAAGATGGTGGTGTGTCTATGGCCGAAGCAGAAGCAGGGAATGCTTCGCGCATTAAGGAACATTTTGAGAAATTGGATGCAAATAAAGATGGCAAAGTTACTGTAGAAGAAATAAAGGCATTGAGTCAATAATTACCCGAATCGTTTGATTAAAAATTAATCCTCATTGTTAATTAGGATGCGCTTCACTATTGTTCAGCTCATTCTATGGCTTTTATCACCTTGTAGGGGGGGGATTTATTCGCCACGTTTCAATAGGTGAATTTAACGGCTCTTCTTTAAGATAACAGCTCTTAAGGTGTAGTGACCCTATCTACCTTATAGGTATCTATGCCATTACAAGTCGCATTATCGTTACATTTCACACCGTAGTGACAGGCCGCGACCTGTTCCTACATTACGATCGACATCATAAATATAGCCATAAGATTATTGAAATGATTGGATAAGAAGCTTAATGTGCTGGCATTTCAATAATGCCACCAGAGCGTGCGGTTCCAGTGATGACTTGATTGCTTGATGTTCTAGCTTGTGCTTTTTGGCCAGAATTAGTGTTGTTTAATAACTTACCAGTACGCGTTATTTGAAAGCCATTACCTTTGCTAACTATTTTAACAGTTTGACCTCTAGTTAAACTTGGCTCAGGAAGTAGGTCGGTCATTCGTATTGAGCTTCCAGCTAAAAGAGGATGCGCTAAAATATGGCCTAGAATTAGTTGAGGATCGCTGATGGCGCCCGGTGGAGTATGGGTTTGAAAAACTTCTGTAGCTATAATGTCTTGTTTATCAATTGCATGATTTTTGTCTAGAGCAGTACGGGTAATTAAATATGTTTTAGATTCTAAGACGCTGGCACTAACAAACAAAGACCAAGGTTGGGGTGCTAAACAACGCACACCTAAGCGAATGTTGCCGCGTTGATTGCTGTTATTGGGTAATGTAAAGTCGATATTTGTACAAGGAGTCAGTTTTAAGCGGGGATCAATATTTCCAACCGATAGATGTGAGTTTGTACTAAGGCCTGGCAAATGTTGAATAAAAGCAAGCGCCTGACTGCGGAGTAGTTCGAGATCTTGATAATTAGGTTCTGGTTCTGAGCCGCAAACAGAAAAACTTAATAAACCAGTCAGGGCAACAAAGATCATATGGCGGTATGGTTTCATAATGCATTTGAATCATTGAATTAGAATTTAAATTAAGTATAGCAGACTCTTAATGAGGGAACATTTTACAGTTACAGTCTAAAGATCAAATAAAAGGCATTTATGGCTAGTTCTCGTCTCTTGGTGTATGCAAATATTTGATATAGTGGAATTCATGAAAATTCCGTTAACTCAGGTTGTCGGGGCATGGTTTTACAAGGTTACGATTAGAAGGGTTTCGTCATGGCGGGAAAATTAGATGAGGTATTTGCGTTTCATGAGAACGCATTAAGGCTACGGGGGCAGCGTCAACAATTATTAGCATCGAATATTGCTAATGCTGACACACCTAATTATAAAGCAAAAGACTTGGATTTTGGTAAAGCCATGCAATCTGCCTTATCACAAGGCCGGACTGCAAACCAAGTAGCGCTAGCCCAAACCAATTCAGGGCATCTTTCTGCTGAGCTCAGTGCCCAATTACCTAACACTTTTATGCGTAAACCTACACAAAATAACTTAGATGGAAATACCGTAGATATGGATGTTGAACGAAATAATTTTGTCGAAAATTCTATGCATTACGAAGCCGATGTTAATTTTACACAAAATGAAATTAAGGGTTTATTAGCCGTATTACAGGGGTAATTATTATGTCTTTATTGAATATATTTAATATTGCNGGNTCNGGTATGTCAGCACAAAGCCAGCGTTTAAATACCGTGGCGAGTAATTTGGCAAACGCTGATAGTACGACAGGTCCCAATGGCCAGGCTTATAAAGCCAAGCAAGTTGAATTTATGACGGTGCCAATTAGCGGTAGCAAAGATGCGGGCGTTAAAGTATCAAAAGTCATTGAAGATCAATCACCTGCTAAAATGGTTTATTCACCCGGTCATCCTAATGCCGATGCTAATGGATATGTTGCAACGCCTAATGTGAATGTGACCGAAGAAATGGTTAATATGTTGTCAGCGTCAAGATCGTATCAAAACAATATTGATACCATGAATGCTGCAAAGACCTTATTAATGAAAACCCTGACCTTAGGTCAGTAACTTAATTCAATTACGATCTTAAAGGAATTTCTATTATGTCTATTTCCAGTGTGACAGCATCACCTTTAGCAGCACCCTCAGTTACTCCTGCTGCTGCCAGTAATGCTGCTTCAGTTAGTGGTACGCAAACGACTGATAGTTTTATGCAGTTGTTAGTGGCGCAAATCGAAAACCAAGATCCTACTAAGCCGATGGATGCATCAGCAATGACTGCTCAGATGTCTCAATTAAATGTGGTGAGTGGAATTAATCAGCTTAATACCACTTTAACGGCTATGGCGAGTTCTAGTCAAAGAAGCGATGCAATGCAAGCAGCCTCATTAATCGGGCATAGTGTGATGGTACCTGGTAACAGTGTGCAATTAACTAATGGTAGTGCAAAGATGGGCTTGCAACTAGGGCAGGCAGCATCCGATGTGCAGGTTAATATCCTTGATGGTTCAGGTAATGTTGTAAATACTCAGGATTTAGGTGCGCAAGCGGCGGGCTTACAAAACTTAACGTGGGATGGTTCTACTAATGCGGGAGCCAGCCTTGGTAGTCCACCGTATACTTTTACAGTCACAGCCACAAATGCTGGTCAAGCAGTTCCAACGAGTGCGATTACACCTTTAGCAGTGGCGACAGTCAATAATGTCGTCATGGCAGGCGGCGTTACTAGTTTGAATGTGACATCTTCAGGGGATGCAGCAAAGAATGTTTCCATGTCAAATATTTATGAAGTTATTAGTTAAGGAATAAGGGGAATTTATTATGGGAATGGATATAGATACTTCGGCTATTACCAAGTCGTATGCAAAATTAAATCTTATAGGATATAATATTTCTAACCAAAATACAATTGGTTATAAAAGCTCAAGTTTTGTAGATATATTGGGGCAATCAACTTCTGTGCAAAATTTTAAAGGAGGTGCTATAACTGCTGATAACAATCCTTTGGATGTCGCTATTAGTGGCAAAGGTTTTTTTAAAGTATTGTCAGCCAATGGGCAGGCTCTTTATACACGAGACGGTCGTTTTCAACTGGATGCCAATAATAATTTAATTGATAGTAAAGGTAATTTTGTTCAGAGCTCAACAGGGACGACTATAAATATACCTCCAAGTATCCCTGCAAAGGCATCTAGCACAGGTAAAATGACACTTAATTTAGATTCAAGTGCAACTGTACCTTCAGCAGCAACATTCAGTCCTACTGATACTACGTCCTACAACAAATCTACAACAACAAAAATTTATGACTCAACTGGCAAATCTTCAACGGTTACAAGTTACTTTGTAAAAACATCTAATGGATATGATATTTACAGTGCTAATTCTGCGACCCCTACTGTTGCGACTAAAGACGCAAGTTTAACCTTTGACACAAATGGTAATTTGAAAACAGCTCTCCCTGCGACTGTGACAACAGATGATGTTGGTAATCCTACTGTTGATATTCCTTTAAGTGGTGCTCCTGGTGTTATCTTTACTTTTGATAACCCTACCTTAACTAAAGGACCATTTACTGCAACTTCTACTGCAGATGGTTACTCAACGCCTGCATTTGCGAATCTTACAATAGGGGCTGATGGAGCGATTACTCCTAACTATGTTATCAATAGCCAGCCTGTTGCTATGCCATTGAAATCAATGTTGGGTATATATGTATTTCCGTTTGATGCCGGCTTGACACCTGTTGGGGTCAGTGAATGGGCACAAACTGTTGCTTCTGGAACGCCCACTGCCACGTACCCTGGTGGAGAAAATGGGGCAGGTTCTATTCAGACAGGTGCTACAGAAGGTTCAAATGTTGATACGACTGCCGCTATGGTTGATTTACTCTCTGCACAAAGAGCTTTTCAAGCAGAATCACAAGTAGTTAATACTCAAAGTCAAATTTTGCAAGAAGTTGCACAATTAGGTCGTTAATAGTCTAGTTTAATAGGATTTCTTAATGGATCGTTTGATATATACAGCCATGACCGGTGCTAAACAAGTGATGGAGCAGCAAGCTACGGTTTCTCATAATATGGCTAATGCGTCTACTACGGGTTTTCGAGCTCAGTTGGATAGTTTTCGTGCGGTGCCAGTTGAGGGTAAGGGCTTAGCAACAAGAACCCAAGTGGTTAGTGAAACATCAGGGGCTGATTATACTCAAGGTGCAATTGCTGATACCGGTCGATCTCTAGATATGGCTATAGAAGGTAGAGGCTTTATTGCTGTACAAGGTAGTGATGGTAAAGAAGCTTATACACGAAATGGCTCATTAAAAATCAACGCTAATGGTTTATTGCAAACCCAAACAGGTGAGTTGGTTTTGGGTGATAGCGGTCCGATTTCTATTCCTTATAATACAACATTAATGATAGGCAAAGACGGTACTATTTCTCAAGAAACGCCTAACGTAATACCGGTGACCATGGATATAGTCGGTCAAATAAAGTTAGTTAATCCACCGGCTGATAATCTAAAACGTGGCGATGATGGTTTGTTTCGGACTAAGGATGGTAATCCTGCACCCATTGATACCACAGTTTACGTAAAGGGTGGGGCACTAGAAGATAGTAACGTCAATGTCGTAGAAGCTATGGTAAAAATGATAGGTTTAGGAAAACAGTTTGAAATGAATATGAGCTTGCTGAAAAACGTTGAAAGCAATGCAACTAAAGCTAGTTCGCTTATGAACATTAGTTAATTATCTACATAATTAAGGAAAAGACATGATACGTTCACTCATGATTGCTAAAACGGGTTTAGATGCTATGCAAACCCAGTTAGATGTAATTACCAATAATTTAGCTAACGTTAATACTAATGGCTTTAAGCGTTCGCGTGCAGTATTTGAAGATTTACTCTATCAAAATGTTCGCCAACCCGGAGGTCAGACTTCGCAGTCTACCCAACTTCCCTCTGGTTTACAGTTAGGTACGGGCGTTAAACCTGTCGCCGCAGAACGTTTGTTTACTCAAGGTAATTTACAGCAAACAGGTAATGATAAAGATGTTGCTATCAATGGTATTGGTTTTTTTCAAATTCTTATGCCTGATGGCACCACGGCATATACACGCGACGGTTCGTTTCAACTTGATAACCAAGGAAATTTAGTAACTTCTAGTGGTTATCAATTACAACCAGTCATTACGCTTCCACCGGGTGCGCAAAGCTTTACTATAGGTATAGATGGTACGGTCAGTTATACCTTGCAAGGTAGTCCTACAGTTAATACCTTAGGACCTATTGAGCTTGCAAGTTTTATTAATCCAGCTGGTTTAGAAGCTAAAGGTGAGAATCTTTATGCTGAGAGTACTGCATCAGGAGCCCCTGTTATAGGTCAACCTACCACTAATGGTTTAGGCTCGTTGTCACAACATTATGTAGAAACCTCTAATGTCAACGTAGTTGAAGAAATGACAAACATGATAATGGCACAGCGTTCTTATGAGATAAACAGTAAAGCTGTTACTACGTCTGATCAAATGTTGCAGTCTTTGTCACAATTATAAGTCCCGCAGTGCTTGCTATGTTATTTCGCTATTTAGGGCTATTTTTAATCTTGAGTTTAAGTGCTTGTTCTATTGCACCTACCTCTATTGTGCCCCATGCCACTTCGGCTACTGCAGCAGTTGCAGCTCCAATAGCGCAAAATGGTTCTATTTTTCAGGCTTCGACTTATCGACCTGCTTTTAGTGATTATCGTGCGAGATCGGTGGGTGATGTATTGACTATCACTATTAATGAAACCGTATCAGCGAACAAAAGTAATAAGGTGGCCGATAAATATGCCAGTTCCGTTAATGCTCAACTTAATAGTTTATTGGGTTTAAATATTAAGGGTATGCAGGCTTCAGAATCATCGGCTATTAATACCAGTGATCAAGCTACAGGAGCAGCAAATTACGTATTTACAGGTAGCGTAGCTGTCACTGTTATTGACGTATTACCTAATGGAAATTTATTAGTGAGTGGTGAAAAGCAAATAGGTATGGATAAAGGCGCAGAATTTATACGCATTTCGGGTGTCGTTGCCCCAAGCACTATATTGATTGGCAATACCATACCCTCTACTCAATTAGCTGATGCACGAGTAGAGTATCGTACCAATAGCCAAATGGATCCGGCGGAACTTGTTAAATCTATCGGGCGTATATTATCAGCTGTTTTAATATTATGATTTTTAAGAACTTTAGTTTTGCATTGCTCCTATTTATTTTTTATATAAATAATGCCAATGCAGTTTTAGTAAAAGATTTAGTTGATATCCAAGGCGTACGAGAAAACCAATTAATGGGTTACGGCTTGGTGGTCGGTTTAGAGGGCGGTACTGGCGATCAAACTCCTTTTACTAATCAAAGTATATTGAATACTCTGCAACAAATGGGGGTTTTTTTACCACCGGGTACAAATCCTAAATCTAAAAATGTTGCAGCGGTAATGGTCACGGGTAATATTGGTGCTTTTGCTCAGATAGGTCAAACTATTGATGTGGTGGTTTCTTCAATGGGTACTGCAAAAAGTTTACGCGGTGGCACTTTATTAATGACACCCTTAAAAGGTGCTGATGGGCAAATCTATGCCATGGCTCAGGGTCCTTTAACGGTTAGCGTAGGTTTGCCGGTAAGCGGTATGTTTACAAAGCCAACGATGGTAATGAATGGGGCAACCATAGAGCGAGCCGTAAACACACCTTTAGGTGATGTTAATTCAATTACCTTAGAGCTTAAGAATTCTGATTTTTCAGCGGCAGGTCGTATTGCCGATGCTATTAACTATCAATATGGAGCAGGCATAGCCCAAGCGCAAAATGGACGTGTTATAAAAGTTAAAGCCCCAGGCAGTCAAAATGAACGCGTCAGTTTTATTGGACGGTTAGAAGCTTTAGATGTGCCTTTTGATGCAGCCTTGCCTAAAGTGGTGCTTAATGCACGCACAGGATCTGTAGTAATGACCAAAGCGGTAACCTTAGATGCTTGTGCTGTATCCCATGGTGATGTTTCGGTAGTGATAACTGAAACACCTTTAGTAACTCAGCCTATGCCTCTAAAACAAGGTAAGTTAATGACCCTGAAAGCAGGGGTTTTATTGTCTGAAGTTGTAGATTCATTAAATCAGGTCGGTGTTTCGCCTCAAGATTTGTTAGTTATTTTACAAGCGATGAAAGCTGCTGGTGCGCTGCATGCTGATATTGAGGTCATCTAAACTATGAAAAGTAGCATGTCTTCTAATAGCACTAATGAATTAGCTATTGATGTCCAAAGTGTGAATAAACTTCGCACTATGGCAAAGCAAAATTCTCCAGAGGCTTTAAAAGAAACAGCTAAACAATTTGAAGTGTTATTTATTAACATGATGTTAAAAAGTATGCGCGATGCAACTCCGGATGGTGGTTTGTTTGCAAGTCATGATCGACCTATTTATACCTCCATGCTAGATCAACAATATAGCCAGAACATGGCTCAGAAAGGTTTAGGCTTAGCTGATATGTTGGTTGCTCAATTAATAAAGTCCGACCCTAGTTTAGCCTCGGAGCAGGCTAGTTCTGCAAATGCTCCAATAGCTTCTCAGTATGTACCATTGTCTTTGTCATCAGAGCTTACCCATCAGCAACCAATTCGAGCTAGTATATTAAAAAAAGCAGCAGCATTAGGCTTACATTTGAATCCAGTCGTTGATGATAGCCCAGATAACTTAAGCTACACGGCAAAAATTCATAATACGGCATCCAGTTCAGCGCAAAGTTTTACCACCCAGATGCAAGGCCATGCCCAACAAGCCGAGCAAATGACTGGCATACCTTCATCTTTTATTTTAGCGCAAGCCGCCATTGAAAGTGGTTGGGGTAAGCGAGAAATTACTAAGGCAGATGGTAGTTCTAGTCATAATGTCTTTGGTATTAAGGCAGGTAATGATTGGAAAGGCCCCGTCGCTGAGGTAACAACCACCGAATATATTGATGGTGAGCCTAAAAAAGTATTAGCAAAGTTTCGTGCTTATGATTCTCATGCCGAAGCATTTCAAGATTACGCAGCTTTTTTAGCTAACAATCCTCGATATAAGCATGTCTTGGCTAATAGCCAAACTGCGCAAGATTTTGCTCATGGCTTACAACAAGCCGGTTATGCAACAGATCCTGCCTATGCTAGTAAGTTGCTTAAAGTTATACAGCGGGTTGAGGCAGGTTGATTATTAGTCTATTATACTCTGCTCGGTGTTTAGGGCTTTTTAAGCTCCTCAATTGATACAAAAGTTATTATGAATTTTAATATTGACGCATCTTATATGCCGATCTTATTTATTTACATCTTTGCTTTAACTTTGTTTTGCATAGGGTTAATAGTTTGGGTTTATGTAATAGATAGCAAAAGAGCCGCTGAAAAAAGAGCTAAAACAGATGATCAATTGTTGAATCAGCTCAAGCAATTATTTAAAGCAATTTCAGGCGAAGAGTCCAATACCAATGAAACAATGATCAAAGAGGAGTCGCGTTTAAATACTCCTGATCTTCATGCTAATAAAAGCAATCGATCTGGTAATTTTTTCAATAAATTTATTGGTGGGGGATCAAGCGCTAATACTTCAAGCATAAATTCGACAAATCTAAATCAGCCTATTGAGCAGTTAATTAATAAGCTTGATATGATGATTGAGCAAAATAATAAAGATAAAGTTAATTTAAATGCTCATATAGCTAGATTAGAAAAAGAACTTTACATTGAAAAAAGTGAAAATGAGAAAGTAAAAGCTGTATCTTCTATACTAGAAGAAAAACTCAAATCCGAACTTGAGTTAACGATCAAACAATACGAAACCATTATTGATTCAACCACTAAAGCAAATAGTGCTGTTTCAGAAATGTTAATACCTTCTTCAAAAAATGCTGCTCTCACAGAGCAAAGTAGTCATGATCAGAGTGATGATTCAGATGAAATAACAGCATCAATTTTCAACGATATGATTGATGATAAGGCTAATCAAGAAATTATTCGCCTTAATAAAGAGTTAGAAACAGTACAAATGGGTTATGAAGCGCAGTCTTTAGAATATGAAGCTATAGTCAATACTATGAAAATGCAATTAAGCGAACTAAAGACAGAATATCAAGAATTTATGGATCGACATAATATGATGAGCGCTGAAAAATCATTTATCGAACAAGCTTATCTTGCCGATCTTGATGCGTAACACAATCAACCTAACAACCTCATTAAATATATCAGCCACAACGGACTACTTATATGAAAATATTAATTGCTGATGACACGCGCGTTGTCCAGATGATTATTAAAAAATCGATTGAAAAATGTGGTATTGCGGATCTGGAAATTAAAACAGCTTCAGATGGCCTTGAAGCTTATGAGGTAGTTAGAAGTTGGCAACCTGATTTAGTGATTACCGACTGGCATATGCCTATTATGACAGGTATAGAGTTATTGAAAAAAATATATGCCAATGGCATGAATCATATTCGAGTTGGCTTTATTACTGCAGAACCCTCTGAAAAAAATCTTGAACAGGCTAAACGTTTTGGTGCGGAGTTTGTTCTTAACAAACCTTGTTCTGAAGAAGAAATAGTAGGTGCAATTAAAAAGGTTTTAGAAAAACTACCAGCTAAAAATAACACCTCTTCAGATTTCTTTGATAATAGTTTGAGCTCTGTACTAAGCGCAAAATTTGGTGGGGCTATTTCAATTGAAGAAATTGAAAGTAAGCCTTCTGCAGAGTTTAAAGATACCTATCTGATTGCTTTATTTGGCACACCTATTAGTAGCACTATTAGAGCTATCAGTGTTATAGATAAGCGCTGTATTTATTTATTAGGCGCTTTAATAAATAAGTTAAAAATCAATGAGGTCTTAGAGTTATCTAAAAAAGATGGTGTGGATTCTAATATAGCTAAGTTTGCAACTGATTTTTTGTCTGAATCTGGAACTGATATCTTTGCTAGTTTAATGAACAATAAAAAACCAGAAATCTTAGAAATAAAATCAAAAGGTGTTGTTAGTCACTTACCAGAAAAAGTTTGTACAACCATTGATTTAGGCGTTAATCGTAAAGACTTCAAGTTAATCCATCCGGAGTTTGGCGAATGTTTTATGGCAATCGTTACGCTATAAGTTCATAAAGGCACTAGCTTTTACTGATTCATAGCTATTTAATTTATAGAACAGGCTAAATGATGATTGAGTGTGATCAAAATGCTGTAATAACTAAAATTAATAGATCGTGGTCTGTTTTATCAAATAATCCGATAGAATTTAAAGTAATTAACGGAGAAATTAACCCTGACGACAATAGCTACCATTTTGGTATCCCTGTCGTTTTTTCTGAAGGCGAACCTATAGCGGCAGTCGCCCTAGAGATTTCAAAATCACATGCAGTTAATCTTTCAGTCTCTATGTATGGACTAGATGCCAGTGATTTATCTGAAGATGAGATATTAGATGTTTGTTGTGAAATGTGTAATGTTTTTTCAGCCAATGTATGTAATTCTTTTTCGGGAAAAAAAGAAGGCAATATCAATGTCCCTAACAAATTGAGCTCAGAAGTATTTCGTTATATCTTCAAAGGCTCTAATTTAGATCGTTATTACCAGGCTGAGAATGAACATGGAAGAGTTGTCATATATATGTTTGATCCTTGTAATTACTATAATTAATATCCACTCTCAGATGAACATCCTAGTCACTTATAAAGCGTCGACAATGTAAGTCATCTTGGTCGTCTCAATAGTCAAAGACAATGATGCGCGACACCCTCTGTATATCATCACTTCGGTAAGCCCATAGCTAAGCTTTTTATTTTGCCTCGCCCAAGATAGCGTATAGCCCGAAGTTGTGTTATTCACACTGTATTGAATAACGGTTCCCTAAGGTGTTTAGGCTAATTTGTAATCATATATCTCAACAACATAAGTTTAAGAATTTAGCTGCAGTTGTGAAAACCCGCATAACCGGTGGTGTGAGAGATTTAGCGGGCGCAACCCCGTTACCCTTGCACGAGTAGATGATTTGCTTATTTTAGTCTTCAACTTAATGGCAGTTAGGGTTAGGCTGTGAATTTATAACGCTAGGATTAATTTCAATATTAACGCCATTCACCCGGTTCCATACGGTAGCGTTCTTCATCTTCATGGTGTCGCCAACGGTGTTCCCTCCATTCAGCATTAGGTCTGGGTGGTTGTACCCATTGTCCTGGTATCCATATCCAGCGATTTTGCCATCCCCAATAACCAGGCATCCAAGCAAGTCCAGGAGCAGGCGCTGGCGTTATCATTTCTTGTAGTGGCGCTGGTGGTGCGTTAGGCGCCATCATTTGATTTTGAGGCGGCTGTACATCATAAGAGGGGTGTTGATTAAAACTTTGCTGCTGTTGGTCGTAATATCTTTGTTGTTGATCGTAGTTTCTTTGCTCTATTTGATTATAGCTTGGTGTTTGATTGTAGTATTGCTGCTCATCTGCAAAACTTGTATTGATACAGAGCATAACAAAATAGCTTACAAATAAAGCCTTAAAGAGCTGATGGTGTTTTTTCATAGATAAACCTTCTAGTAAGCTTATATAGATTTGGTATATTGATTATAAAGTACTTTCAGTGAATGCTGAACTAAAGATAAATTTGTTATCATCGTAATAGTATTTTGCAAGGACAGGTCGCGACCTATCCCTAAGGTTTTTCAGTAATCATTATTTTATTGTTTCCCGTTCGGCTTTTCTGTTAATAGTTAAGCTCGGGTAAGCGATAGCGTAACCCGACAAAATCACTAAGCCTTATAAATACACTAAGCATAAGCATTGGAATCTTGGCTTTAAAACGGTAAACTTACAAATCTTAGTTTTATAAAAACATCAGTTTAAGAGCAGAGGCAAATTAATGGAGCAGTTTATATTCCATGCAGAATTAAAAAATAAACTTGAATTTATAATAGAAAAATCACACAAGCTCGGTGGTGTGTTATGTTTTCATGGCTTACCAGGATGTGGAAAAACTACATTTTCTGAATACTATGCACATAAAGTTGCAAAAGAAGTCTCGGTATTTGATGCAAACAGTCATTTATTTGATAGGACATCAGCAGCCAATATTCTTAATACCATCAAAGAAACAGGTAATATTGTTTTAGATGAAGATGCAGAAAATAATCCTCATTCAAATGATAACAGAGCGTGGGATCGTTGTTTTATTATTGATGAATTTCATAACTTATCAGAGAAAAGACAAGATGCTTATAAAGTAAGTTTGGAAAAAGTTTCAAAAGAACTTAATGCCTTATTTATATTAATCGTCAATACCACCAGAGAAAGACCGCTCAACAAGACATTGACTTCAGCCATTTTAAGTCGATGTCAGGCGATAGACTTTGATATTAAAAAACATCATTTTGATGAAGTTACTTATCTGATAAGAAGAAAATATCCAATGTTAGATGAGAAATATATCAAACAAACACTGCCTGATTTACGTCAAGTAATGAAGCGGGCAAAATTATTGTCATAAAATGTAAGTATTCGAAGGCTGGATAACGATGCCGGTCGGGGTTTAAATGTTCGAATATTTTCGATAGGTAAAACGTTAGGAACAGGGTTACAAACTCCGTTTCGCATGTACGGAGTCAAAACTCATGAGTTTTGACTCCAACAACACTAAGCTGCAATCTATAGCCTAGTAGGCCGGAATAAGGCCATCCAAGCGTAGCGCGTGGTAGGGTTTCCGGCACAGAATCGATGTGATTGCCGGAAACGCTCAATCGCTTACGCTCGAAAAGTCTTATTCCGGTCTACATCTGATTTAAGTAAACAAAACTCATGAGTTTTGCTTTTAAAAGTAAATAAAGATCAATGAAAACCATGCTTCTGCATGCGATATATAAGAGTATCTCTAGTTAGTCCTAATAGTTTAGCGGTCTTGCTACGATTACCTTTAGTTCTATTAAGGGCTTGATGTATGAAATTAGCTTCTAAGGCGTCTAGCTCTATGCCTCTTTCAGGTAGTAGCAATGGCATATTTGATGATGAACAGGGGTTAATATACTCTTGTGGTAAATGTTCAAGTTCGATAGTTTCTCCTGCCATCAGTATGCTCAGCCTTTCGCATAAATTCCGTAATTCTCGAATATTTCCGGGCCAAGGGTAAGCTTTAAGTACCTTTAAAGCAGCTTTGCTGAATTTTGTACTATCCATGCCGTGCGTATTTGCCATCATGTTCATAAAGTGACTAATGAGTGCTTCGATGTCATCGCTACGTTGGCTTAATGAGGGAAGTTCTAAGGGCACTACATTGAGTCGGTAATATAAATCTGATCTAAATTCTTTTGCAGTGACTAATTTAAGTAGATCAGTGTTTGTTGCGGCAATAATGCGTACATCAACGTGATAAGGTTTGGTGTCGCCAATAGCTAAGCATTCACCGGATTCTAAAAAGCGTAATAATTTAGCTTGAATAGTGTAGGGTAAGGAATTAATTTCATCCAGAAATAAGGTGCCGCCGTCAGCCGCTTTAAACAGTCCTTGAGTGCTTGCAGTAGCGCCAGTAAAAGAGCCTTTTTTATGGCCAAATAATTCTGATTCGATGAGGCTTTCTGGAAGAGCTGCGCAGTTTAACGTAATGAATGCTTGGTCTGTGCGAGCACTGGCTTTTTGTATGGCATTAGCGAAGATTTCTTTGCCTGTACCGGTTTCACCTTGTAATAAAACGGTGACATCTGTTGCAGCTACCATTTTGGCGCTACGAATTAAGGATTCTAATGCAGGAGATTGGCCGATGATTGAATTAAAATGACTCATGATAAACCTCCTCAGTGAGTAGTCATGTGCGTATAAGCCATCGGGTTAAGCCAGGGTAAACCCGCTAATAGTGACAGAATAATCATAAACAAACCTATTGTTTGTTTAAATCGTGTTATTTTGGATAAGCGTGTTAATGCTTGTGTCATTATGCCAACGCCCATTACAGCGGGTAAAGTTCCCAAGCCAAAGGCAAGCATTGTTAGTGCGCTTTTACTGATATCGCCAGTCGTAGCCGCAAGAGCTAAGGCTGCGTAGACCAAGCCGCAAGGTAACCAGCCCCAAACCATGCCAAAAAGATAAGCGTTAGTCAGATTTTTTACAGGGATTAGTTTACGACCATAAGGCTCAATTTTTTTCCAAAAGAAGATACCCGTTTTTTCAATATAGGCAAATCTAGGAAACCAGCCTGCAATGTAAAGGCCTGCGCAGGCCATGATGGCAGCAGAGATAATTTGTAAAAGGCGATGACCATGTGCTTCGCCTAGAGGCGAAGTTAGTAATAGCTCTATTCCACCCATTAAAGCACCCGCTATTGTATAACTGGTAATACGGCCAAAATTATAATTAAAAACGAAAGGCAGTAAGTTTTTTTTATGATTGCGTATTTCGGGACTTAAACTTAAAGTTAGTGTGCCTATGATAGAACCACACATGCCAATACAGTGCATGCTGCTAAATAAGCCCATTATAAAAGCGACTACATAGGAGGAAGTAAAGGCTGGGTCAAAATGCATCATAAGGTTGGGTAAAAGCTTTTGGGGCGGAAGTTAAAAGGGCTAAAGGCTAAAGGCTAAAGGCTAAAGGCTAAAGGCTAAAGGCGATAGTAGGCTCTACTTTAGTCATTGGCTTTTAAAGTCTCATTGAATTGCAAATTGTGCAAGAATTTGGCTTTGTATTTTTTCCGCCATGGCTTTGCGATCTTCAGCATCACGAATGGGTCTGCCAACTACGATATAATCCGCGCCATTTTGCATAGCCATTTCAACACTGACAACGCGTTTTTGATCATCTTCTTCACGATTATCAACGGGACGTATGCCTGGGGTAATAACTAATAATTTATGATCTAGCTCTGTTCTGAGCATTTCAACTTCTAGCCCTGAAGAGACTATGCCATCGCAACCTATTTGCAGTGCTCGTTTTGCCCTAGACAAGACTAGGTCTCGCACATCACATTGAAAGCCTAAATCATCTAAATCGCCACGATCTAAGCTAGTTAAAGCGGTGACTGCAAGTACTTTAAGATCACCTTTTTCTTTAGCAGCCGCTTCCATAATCGCGTCATTGCCATGAATAGTGGCTAGATCAACGCCTTTACTGCTTAAAGCTTTAATAGCTCGACCTACTGTTGCAGGTACATCAAAAAACTTCAAATCAACAAACACTTTTTTGTTGTGTTGTTTGAGCCATTCAATAAAACCAAAATAATCACCTGACATAAATAACTCCATGCCCACTTTGTAGAAAATAACAGAGTCGCCGAGTTCTTCAACTAAGGCCATCGCTTCGGGGATGCTAGGAACATCCAAAGCCATAATTAAACGTTCGCGGACAGGAATGGGTTTGTTTGATATAAAAGACATAGTGTAATAATTATTGAAATTAGTTAATGAGCAACACGTAAATGTGTGCCTTGAAGTTATTGAGTTTTTAATCCAGCTTTATTCCAAGCGATTAAGCCACCTTCCATATTTTGGACATGATTAAATCCTGCTGACTTTAGAATATCTAGGGCTTTTGCAGAGCGTGTGCCAGAACGACATTGTGTGATAATAGCGCTATTTTTATAAGACTGAAGTTCAGGTAAACGACTGTTTAATTGCGCTAGGGGTATATGTATTGCGCCAGGTATATGTACAGAATTCCATTCATTGTCTTCACGTACATCAATAATGATTGCTTTTTTTTCAGCAGCTAAGGCTGAAGCATCTTGGGGTGATATTAATTCGAGGTTATCAGTTCCTGCTTTAACCGCATTACAACTTAACAGGGATATGATGAAGCTTAAGCGGCAATATTTTAAAAAGTTTCTCATATTATCCTCAAATTATTGAACTAAACGAATGGGCGGTAATGTTATCATCACCAGCCGTAACACTGATAGAAAGCAATATCTTACAGTAACTAGCTTTTACATTGAATCAATTTTCACAATTTTAACTTAATACAAACATTATGAACTCAACATTAGTACAAATGACGCTGTTAATGGCTAGCGGAGTTATTTGGCGTTTGCTAAAACCCGCAGGATTAGAAGCCGAACAAACTCGTACCGTTTTAACGACTTTTGTTTATTATTTGTTATTACCCGCGATGGTCTTAGATGTACTGTGGACGGCTAACATAGGCATACAATCTTTTCAGTTTAGCTTGTTGGGTATTAGCAGTATTGGTTTTGCAATACTCTGTATTTGGGTGGTTGGTACTGTATTTAAGTTTGAACATAAACGTCTAGGTGCCATGATACTTGCGGCTGCTTTCCCTAATGTAACTTATCTGGGCTTGCCAGTTTTAGAGCAAACCTTTGGGAGTTGGGCGCGTTCAGTGGCGATACAAATGGATTTGTTCGCAACAGCCCCGTTTTTATTTACTATCGGCATTATGATAGTTCGGCATTATGGCGTTGATGAATCTGATAAGCCCAAATCAACCTTGTCTTTTCTGAATGCCCCGCCTTTTTGGGCGGCTGCCTTAGCAGTGTTGCTCAATCTAAATGCTGTTATTGCACCTGATTGGTTATTGGGTACCTTACAAAAACTATCCTCAGCTGTCGTACCTTTAATGTTGTTTTCTTTAGGATTAGCGTTAAGTTGGAAGGCTATTAAAATTAAAAACATCCCTTATGTATTGCCTGTTGTTTTAATTAAAATACTCATCATGCCCTTNTTTGCAGCGATATTNGCCAGTTACTTACCCATGTCAGGGCAATTTAAAGCTGCAGCAGTCATGGATATGGCCATGCCGAGTATGGTTTTGGGTGTGGTTTTTTGTGATCGTTATAAATTAGATAGTGCCTTGTATGCCATGACGGTAACGGTGACTACCGCCTTAAGTTTAGTATCATTACCGCTTTGGCATCAGGGTCTGATTAATGAGTTTTTAAAATGAAGCCAATACTAGAAATATTCTCTCAAGGTGAAGAGTTAGTTACAGGTCAAATAGTTGATACTAATGCCGCTTGGTTATCGCAACAAGCAGTAGCGCTTGGTTTTAGAGTCGCTAGACATACTGCCGTTGGCGACAATCTGTCTGAGTTAATTGCCTTATTACACGATATTGCTCAGCGAGCCGATTGTTGTATTTGTACCGGTGGTTTAGGGCCTACAACTGATGATTTAACTGCATTGGCCGTTGCTGAAGCGTTTAATATTCCCTTACTATTTGATGAGCAAGCTTATGAACAAATAGCTCAATTTTTTGCTAACCGACAGCGAGAAATGCCTGCGTCAAATCGTAAGCAAGCCATGCTTCCGAAAGGCGCTGAACGACTCGATAATCATTGGGGAACTGCGCCAGGCTTTTCAATAAAGTTAGGTCGATGCTGGTTTGTTTTTTTACCCGGCGTGCCTATGGAAATGAAGCAAATGTTTCAGGGGCAGATTCTACCTTCATTCCCACAGCGTTTTTTCTTAAAGCCTAGCTTATTAATTACCTTTAAGACTTTTGGGGCAGGGGAGTCTGCTTTACAGGAATTTATTAACACTATAGAAATCTCGCCGTTAGTAGAACTGGGTTTTCGTGCCGGCACTGACGATGTACATATAAAATTACTGTTCCCTGCTGATTATCCTAAGCAGGACATGCAATCTTTAATTGCTGAATTTTCCCAGCGCTTAGGTGATTTTGTCTTTGCTATTGATGGCTTAGGTGAAGAAACAGGCGACCTAGTTTATGAAATAGATAAATTAATGAAAGCTCGGAATGTTACTTTAGGCGTCATAGAAACACTTAGTCATGGTTTACTCGCAGCAAAATGTATGGGTTGTGATTGGTTGCTCAGCTCAAGTTATCAACACTACAATATGGGCTCTGAAGCCATCATCGATGTAATGGCGGTCGCTGAAACTATGGCTTATGAGTACAAAAAAAACTCTGTTACAGATTATGTTTTGCTGCAGTTTTATACCGGTGATAAAGACAGTTTACACAGTAAAGAAAAATCGATAGAAATGTATGTCGTTTTGTTAACAGATACTGGTTTACACAAAACGCGTCATTTAATCGCAGGACCTATTCAACGCAAGCAAAATCAAGCGGCTTTATTATCGCTAGATTTATTGAGGCGATATTTGAGTGCTAAGTGATACATAAATAAGATACAAGGCTAAAAGTTCAAGGCAAAAACCTTTATGGCCATAGTTACACTACTGATTTAAAACTCAATCGATGCTATGAAAGTATTGTTGTGTTCGAGGCTAAAGAGACTGTGAAAGTATTATGATTTTAGCTTCCCCCCTTTGTAAAAGGGGGATCGAGGGGGATTTTTAAAATTATAGATTACTGATATTTAATGATTATTTTTAATAGACCCAATATCCCCTAACCCCTCTTTGCTAAAGAGGGTAAAATAAAAAGAATACTTTCACAGTCTCTAAAGCTTCTCCCGCATTATATAAAAACAAAGACTTATCGGAGTTTGTAATCCCGATTGAAACGTTTGAGTGCTTGAATAATTTACAAAAAGATAAACGTTAGGGACGGGGTTATAAACCGCGTCCCGCTTAGAACAGATTGCTGTTATGGGTTAGCCCAGTAGGCCGGAATAAGACTTTTTGAGCGTAAGCGAGGAAAGCGTTTCCGGCATCGGTAGGGCTCCCATGCCGGAAACGCCACCCCGCGCTGCGCTTGGGTGGTCTTATTCCGGCCTACAAAAGCTTAGCTGTAGGCATTGACGGAAAACAACGTACGGGCGACAGATTCGCCCTTTTATAACGGACTTAATTTTATAGGGCGTATGCAATACGCCCCTACGACCAGTACCACAATATTAATAATATAGCTGTAGGTCGGAATAAGACTTTTTGAGCGTAAGCGAGGAAAGCGTTTCCGGCATCGGCAGGGCTCCCATGCTGGAAACGCCAACCCGCGCGCGCTAGGCTGGTCTTATTCCGGCCTACAAGTGCTTAGCTGTAGGTATTGACGCAAAACAACGTACG
>TBL_comb47_HYPODRAFT_10000715_pt1 | contig 44067 bp, 40 predicted proteins | sample TroBogypolimnion_40_FD_10682 | JGI IMG/M metagenome (IMG submission 10682)
TTTACCACACTGCTGGGGCTGGGAGGAGGCGCAGGTGACGAAAAATTATTATCGCGGGCCGGGATGGTATCGCCAAGCGCTGGACGTGAAGCGGGAAGAAGGCAAACGCTATTTCCTCCGGTTNGAGGCGGCNGCNACCGTGGCCGACGTTTATCTCAACGGCCAGAAGCTCGGCCAGCATCGCGGTGGCTTCGGCGCGTTTTGCTTTGAAATCACCGAGGCATTAAATCCCAATGGCCAGAATCTTCTCGCCGTGCGCGTTTGCAACGCGCCTGAACCAGACATCGCGCCGCTGTCGGGAGACTTCTGCGTGTTCGGCGGACTTTATCGCCCGGTGCATTTGCTGGTAGCAGATTCGGTGTGCTTTACTCCGTTGGATCATGCCTCACCGGGCGTGGCTTGGCTTCAGTCCAAGGTGTCGGCGAAAGAAGCCATCATTGATGTGACGGCTCAAGTTTCCAACGGCAGCAAATCCGCAACCGACCGCACGCTGATTGTGAAGCTCTTGGACACCACAGGCAAAATTGTGGCCAGCGAATCACGACCGGTTCATATCGAGCCGGGTATCACCCCGCCATTCCGGTTTGAACTCAAAGTTCCACACCCGCATCTTTGGAACGGTCAGGCCGATCCATATCTCTACCGCGCAATCGCGGAACTCTCCGAGAGCGGCACAGTGCGCGATTCTGTTGATCAACAAATTGGGTTGCGTTCATATTACGTTGATCCGGATAAGGGATTTTTTCTGAACGGCAAGCCATATCGAATTCGCGGTGTGTGCCGGCATCAGGATGTGTGGAATCAAGGCTGGGCGTTAAGCAACGCCGACCACGAGCGCGATTTGAAACTGATTCAGGAGATCGGCGCCAACGCGGTCCGCTGCGCGCATTATCAGCAGAGTGATTATTTTTACTCGCTCTGCGACCAGGCCGGCCTCCTCGTTTGGGCGGAAATACCGTGGGTGAACGACATCACTCCCGGCGCGGAATTTGCCGAGACGACGCGCGGCCAACTTCTCGACCTCATCCGCCAGAATGAAAATCATTCCTCTATTTTCGTCTGGGGTCTTTACAATGAACTTCGCGCCACGACTGGCGATACGCATCGGCTCTTGCAGGATTTGCGAATCGTGGCCAAAGGTGAAGACCCGACGCGCCCGACTGTGTGCGCGCAGGACTTGAACGTATGGGAAGGTGGCAAACTCGTCCCGCGCCCCACAGATCCCAAAATTTATCTGAGACGACCGGAACTGCCCAAGATTCCCGATTTGATGGGCTGGAACATTTATCCCGGCTGGTATTTTGGCTCACCGGACGATGCCGGTCCGATGCTTGACCAACTGCGTTATACCAGTCGCAGCGGCGGCATTTGCTTGAGTGAATATGGCGGGGGAGCAAACCCATTCCAACACCAAGAAAATTGCAAACAGCAAACGAACACCGTCAGCCAATGGCATCCCGAGGAATGGCAGAACATCGTTCACGAGCACGATTGGGCGGCTATCAAGACGCGTTCTTTTGTCTGGGGTAGTTTCATCTGGAACATGTTTGATTTCGTCGTCGCCGGGCGCAACGAAGGCGGAGTGCCCTGCCGCAATGACAAGGGGCTTGTCACCAGCGACCGGCAGTTGAAAAAAGATGCGTTCTATTTCTACCAGGCGAATTGGAGCCACACACCCGTGCTTTACATCACCAGCCGCCGTTTTGTTCAGCGCACCAATGCGGTTACGGAAGTGAAAATCTATTCTAATGCAAAACGCGTTGAACTGTTTGTGAACGGCAATTCACAAGGGGGAGCCAAACCTGATGAGCTTCACATTGCCCGTTGGACCAAAGTAAACCTGGCTTCAGGAAAAAATTCCATCAAAGTCATCGCTTACGCAGATGGTAGGCTGATTGAAGATCATTGCGAATGGAATTTGATTCAGAATTAGCAAATTAGTTTAAGAAATGAATCTTTACTTTTTTTCAGCCTTTGGGCAGCTGGCCTTAAAAGCAGGTCGAACATCTGGATTATTCCTGCCAACCCTGCCGCCATTTCGTTGTGTCTAGCAATTCCTCCCAACCTAGAATAAACCGACGCTTACTCATTACCGCCTCCATTTCGACTTCCTGAATCTTGTGTTTTGGAGCTTCTGGATTGATCACTCTCGCTACCAAAAAATGCTTTTCCTTGTCACGAGCTTCCACCGCCGTCCACTTTGTCAAAAGCAGTTTTTTGGGGTTCAAATTCACTGCGTCTAGTTTGGAATGAATTGGCCTGAGCGTGAACAAAAAATTGAGCTGAAAAGTAAAAGGCGTATTGTCTCGATCACTATGAACCCTGATAAAATGACGAGTGAATTTGCCAAGATCATGACCGCTGCCTGTATTCGTCGCGGTTATTTGGAAAAACTGCATTCCGGCATCACTCCCGTTACCAAGACCGGTGATTATTCTGATGTGAAGGTAATCGATGCTGAAGGTCGTGAAATTCCTTGGAATCAGGTTTCTCGTATCAGGCAGAAATGAAAACTTTGATCACTGGAATCGTTGACCGCATTCACACCTTTTTAAGCCGGACGTTTTTATGCTCGTTCAGTGATCAGGATTTTAATTGGGCTTTGGAGAGAGCTGCTAAACCATGGACAAAAAACTGGGATGAGCCGAAATATTTGCCTGATTTTTTGATGTTGGTGAAAGAGAAAATCGAGAAGTGAGGTGGGTTGGCGTGGGCGTGGACAGGCTTGCGACTGATTTGGGTTTGCCGATCCAGACCAGTGAATTTGGCGCGGATATGTAGGTGGAGTTGGTGAACGATGGCTCGGCGACGATCATGGTTGATTCGAAGTTGATGGAATATCCCGTCAGGCGTTTGATTTTCGTAGGCGGGACAGGCTGGTGGAGATTGTTCGTCCGCGCTAAATACCCTTTGAAACATGGTGCAAGGATTGGCAGAAATCAAATTTAGGGATTATACAGTTTACAGCAGGTCAGCGTCGTCCAAAGCTAGTTGCCGGATGTCGATTCCACCCTTCATATCAACAGCCATTTCCAAAAATGACAGCGCCTCTTTCCGTTTCCCCAATCTGCACGCGTAACAGGCTAGATTGAAGTGCATCATTTGGTGGTCGGGAAATTTGTGTATGACGGCTTCGGCCAAATCATACGCTTCTTGGGTCCGTTTTAATTCGTGCAAAGCGTAGGCCGTGTAAAAATAGCCCCATTGATTCTCGGGCAAAATCCGCTTCAAACCGCGAGCGACTTCGAGAGCCATTTCCCAGCGTTCAGCTGCCGAATAAATCTTGTAGCGCAGCTCTAGGACGAACGGGTGGGCTCCACACCTTTTTGAGCCGAACATTTTTGTGCTCGTTCAGTGATCAGGATTTTAATTGGGCTTTGGAGAGAGCTGCTAAACCATGGACAAAAAACTGGGATGAGCCGAAATATTTGCCTGATTTTTTGATGTTGGTGAAAGAGAAAATCGAGAAGTGAGGTGGGTTGGCGTGGGCGTATTTACCACCGACTTCAGACACCGAGCTTTTGCCTTTTACCGTCAACTGCACTCACGCTCACACCAGCCAATTTTAAGGTCGGCTCGTTTAGGCGGATGTCAAATGGGCTGGTTTGAATCACGGCCAGATACTTGGAGGAAGGGAGATGTGGCAGCGGGGTTGAAGTAAAATTCGGTCATGATTCGGAAATTCATAGCGAAAATCCGGATCCTAAATCTGATACTGCAATCTGATACTGCTTGCCATTTTTTGGGTCTTTTTGGGAGAAAATGAGGGGTTTTATCTAAGGCAGGAAACTTCATGAATGGCTTGTGGTTATTGAAGATTCTTGATGAGTCCTTGTGAGGGCAGAACCCACTTATCACACCCCAAGCAAGCGCGCTAGCCGGGCTACGCTACGCCCCGATCCATTGGAGCGCGCATTTTAATCACTCGGCATTTATTTTCAATGCCGAAGATGATTTATTTCCCGCTCCGTCGGCAACGGCCCCGGCCCCGCCGGTCACGCGCGCGCGGCGGACGCGTTGAATTCATCGGCATGGTACGAGCTGCGCACCATCGGCCCGCTGGCCACGTGGACGAAGCCCATTGCTTCCGCACGCGCCTGATAGGCGGCAAATTTCTCCGGGTGAATAAATTCCTGTACCGGCAACAGCTTCAGCGACGGCTGCAAATATTGACCGAGCGTGAGAATATCACAACCAGCCGCGCGCAAATCCTGCATGGCCGTGTGCACTTCCGCTTCGCGCTCGCCCAAGCCCAACATCATGCCGGATTTAGTGAAGATCGTTTTGCCGCGCCGGGCTTTCACTTTCTGCAACACGCTGAGCGAACGGTCATATGTGGCGCGGTGCCGCACGGCCGGCGTTAAGCGGCGCACCGTTTCCAGATTGTGATTGAAAATATCTGGATTCGCGGCAAGCACCATTTCGATGGACGCGTCGCTGTCTTGAAAATCGGGAACCAACACTTCGATCACCGTGCGCGGATTCACTTTCCGCACCGCCTCGATGGTTTGCCGAAAGTGCTCGGCGCCGCCATCGGCGATGTCATCGCGCGCCACGGCGGTGATGACGACGTGTTTTAACCGCATCCGGCGGGTGGCCTCGGCGACTCGCAGCGGTTCGTCGGTTTCCAAGGGGANCGGCTTGGCCGTGGCCACGGCGCAAAAGCCGCACGCCCGCGTGCAGCGGTCGCCGGCGATCATAAACGTGGCCGTGCCTTTTTCCCAACACTCCCAGTGGTTCGGGCACTGCGCGCTCTCGCAGACGGTGTGCAACTTCAATTCGCCGAGCAGGTTGCGCGTTTGCGCAAAACTGTCCGATGTGGGCAGTTTGATGCGCAACCATTCCGGCAAGCGCGGGCGGGTTTTCAAATCGGGCGGCGTCGTCATTAAAATTTATTTTTTAGTTACAGATGCGCATAGCGGCAAACCAAATGAGGAAAAACAAATTCCCTCCCCGTTGCCTTTGTATTCATTTGCGGCTCAATTTTTCCCAAAACTGCGCCAGCTCGTCGGGTCCAAAGTCAGCGAGGATGCGGCCGTCCACGTCAATCACCGGAGCGAGGCGTTGACCGGAAAGGTTGACCATTTCCGTCATGGCTTTGCTGTCGGCAATCACATCGTGCGTTTCGTAGGGGATGCCGCGCGCATCGAGCCAGTGCTGCGCTTGGTGACACCACGGGCAATAAGGTTTAACAAAAAGCCGAATTTTCATCCGCCAATTTGTTTTTCATAATCCTCCGACGAGAGCAACGCGGCGACTTCGGCAGGATTGGCCAGCTTGATTTGATAAAACCAGCCGTCGCTGTCCGGCGCGGTGTTCACCAGGGCGGGATTATCTACCACCGCCGGATTCACGGCAATGATCTGGCCGCTGACGGGCGAGTAGATGTCACTCGCGGTCTTGACAGATTCCACCACGGCGCACGGCTCGCCGGTTTTTACCTGCCGCCCGACGGCGGGCAGTTCGACGAACACAATATCGGTCAATTCATGTTGCGCGTGGTCGGTGATACCCACGGTGGCGGTGTCGCCGCTGACGCGCACCCATTCGTGTGATTTTGCGTAGCGAAGGTCGGAAGGAATTTTACTCATAAATTGTGCCGAAAGATTACGCGGATTGCGACAATTCACAAACCCATTTTTTGCCCCAAAGCTCGGAGATCTTCACAGATGCAGCAAATATGAAGTAGTCTGTGCGCGTTGCTGAAATCGGCGACTAAAGAAACTGCGTCAGCCAACCCGGCACGCAGCCCACGAGGATGACCAGCAGCGCGAGCACCACCAACGCAAATAGCGTTAGCGGCGGCACGCGGATGGCGGTCGTGGCCGCCGCATCCCGCACAAACGCCTGTTTCAACACCAGCAGATAGTAGTAAAAGGAAACCGCGCTCATCGCAATAGCGAGAATCACCAGCCAGAGCAGTCCGAGATGGCCACCATCCGCCAACACCACGGCGCTGAACAGAAAGAATTTAGCAATAAAACCCGCCAATGGCGGAATGCCGCCAAGCGACAGCAGAAAAATCAGGAGGCACAGGGACAAAACCGGCGCGCGGCGGCTCAAGCCGGCGAAATTCTCAATGGCGTCACCGCCCGTCGCTTCTTCGACAATCATCACCACGCCGAACGCACCGATCGTCGTGGCTGCGTAGGTGATAACATAAAACATCATGCTCGCCGCCCCGCCAGCGGTGTTCGCCACCACGCCGAGCAACATGTAACCCGCATGGGCGATGGCCGAATACGCCAGCAAGCGTTTCACGCTCGTCTGCACAATCGCCGTGAGATTGCCCAGCACCATGGAAAGTGCAGCCACGACCGCTACCACCGGCATCCAGCCCGCCGCGTAACCTTGCCAAACGGCGCTGCCCGCCGCGCCACTGAAACCCAGCGTGAAAATTTTGGCGAGCACATAAAAACTCGCGACCTTGGAACCCGAGCCGATGAAGGCCGCACTCGGCGTCGGCGCGCCCTCGTAAGCATCAGGCGCCCATAAATGAAACGGCACGGCCGCCACTTTGAAGCCAAAGCCCACCACCGTCGTCACGATGGCGACAAGCAGGAGCGGATCGGACGATTTTCCGGCTAGGCTGCGCGCGATTTCGAGTAAGTTCGTGGAGCCGGAAAGACCGTAGAGCAAACTGAAACCAAACAGCAGGAACGCGGCGGACATCCCACCGAACAGAAAGTATTTCAGCGCCGCTTCGCTGGATTTCGCGTCATGCTTATTAAACGCCGCTAGGATATAGAGCGACAGGCTGGCGAATTCGAGCGCGATGAAGATCATCAACACATCCACCGTGCTGACGAGAAACATCAGCCCGATGGTGCCGAGCAATAGCAGCGAAAGATATTCGCCGACGTGGTTGGTAAATTTGCCGGACGTGGAAATCAGGATTGTAAATACCGTCAGCCCGAGGATCGCCACCTTGATAAAGTCAGACGCCGGATCCACCGCGAGAAAACCGTTGAACGGATCGGCCGTTACTCGGCGCGACAAGGCAACGGCCCCTGCTGCCACGCAGCCCAGCACGGCGAGCAATGCACCGAAGTTGAAGCGCGCGACGAGCGATTTGCCGCGCAGGACGGTCAGATCAGCGCCCAACACCGCGAGCAACGTCACCGTGACGATGGCTTCCGGCGCGGCGAGCTGGAGGAGTTGAAGATATTGCAGATTGCTCACAGCGCGCCTCCTTTCAACAGGCGTTCAAACAGCGACGATTTAAAACACGGTTCGATCCAGTTCAGCAACAAACTGGGAAACAATCCGATCACCAGCGAGGCGGCGATTAATAACACCGCGCCGATGCGCTCCGGCGTGGTAATGGCCGGCAACGGATGTTCGTCGGGCGCTGGCGCTGCCGCCGTGACGTCCGCATAAAAACCTTTTTGCACCGCGCGCAAGGTGTACGCCACGCCCACGACAATGCCGACGCCCGAGAGCAGGGTCAGCTTGGGATACACTTGCCACGCCCCCATGAGCACTTGAAATTCCGCCACGAAACCGCTAAAGCCCGGCAACCCCATCGAGGCGACACCGGCAATTACAAAGGTCACGGCGGCGAATGGCACCAGTTTGCCGACATTCATTTTTTCCAACTGGGCAAAATCCCGTGTGTGTGTGCGATCGTAAACCATCCGCCCCACCACGCCGAACAGCAGCCCGGCAATAATGCCGTGCGAAAACATTTGCAACACCGCGCCGTCGAGGCCGATGGTGTTGAGGGTCGCGAGACCGAGCAGCACGAAGCCCATGTGACTCACGCTGGAATAACCGATGACAAATTTGAAATCCTGTTGCACCAGCGCCACGCCGGCGCCGTAAATAATGCCCGCCACCGCCAGCGCGGCGATGGCCCACTGCCATTCGCGCACGCCCTCGGGAAACAACACCATCGCGACGCGCAGACAGCCATACGCGCCGAGCTTCATCACCACCCCCGCCAGCAACATCGAGCCGGCCGTCGGAGCCGCGACGTGGCCCGTCGGCGCCCACGTGTGAAACGGCCACATGCCGGCGAGAATCGCGAAGCCGACAAACACTAGCGGAAACACCCAGTGCTGGAATGCGACCGGAAAAACGACGTGCGATAATTCAATCAAATCAAGCGAACCATGCCCGAGCTGCCCGCGCGCGACCACCCACGCGGCGAGCAAACCGATCAGCACCAGATGGCTGCCGACAAACGAATAAATCGCCAGTTTCATCGCGCCATATTCCTTGTTCGTGCTGCCCCAGCGCGCGATGAGGAAATATTTCGGAATGATGGTCAGTTCATAAAAAACAAACAGCAGCAGCAAATCAAAACTCAGGAAGACGCCATACACGCCGCCGATTAGCGCCAGAAAGAACGCGAAAAATTCCTTCGTGCGGCTTTCGATATTCCACGAAAACAATATGCCCGTGACCGCTGCCAGCCCTGTCAAAACGACCAGCGTGAGACTGATGCCGTCCGCCGCCAGATAATAATTCGCACCGATGGCGGGAATCCAAGTCACTTTCACAATCGTGGTGACTTCGCCGGGGTTCGCTTGCTGCATCGCGCCAACCAATGCCACCACACACCCGGCGATAGCCGTGAGCAGGGCGACGATGCGGGCTGCACGGGCATTATCGCGCGGCAGTAGCAGCAGCACCAGAACCCCGATAAACGTTATGTAAATAGTCCAGGCCAGCATGATCAGAAATTCAATTGTTGCACCAGTTTTACAACCGTCGCGTCAATCGCGCCCAGTAAAATTTGCGGCCAAATGCCAAGCACGAACATCAGCACGATGCTCGGCAAAACAAGCCAGCGTTCCGCCGTGGTGAGATCCGGCAACTGCGCCCAACGCTCGTTCAGCGGACCACAGAAAACGCGCTGGATCAGTGTGAGCAGGAAAATCGCCGTGACCAAAATGCCAATGGTGGAAATTGCCGCCGCCCACGGTGCGAGCGGAAACACGCCCTTGAAAATCAGAAACTCGCCGACGAAGCCATTCAAGCCCGGCAAACCCAGCGACGAGAAAAGCGCGATCCCCATCAAGCCGGTGAACACGGGAACCACTTTGCGAATGCCGCCAAAATCATCCAGTCCGCGCAGACCGCCGCTGCGTTTTTCGAGCAGCGAGACAAACAGGAACAAGGCTGAAGCGGTTAGTCCGTGATTGAACATTTGGAGCATTGCGCCATCGAGCGCGGCGGCTTTTTGCAACGCAGGCTCATTGACCGTGGTGGCCACACTCGCGGCGGTGAACAAAGCGAGCAGGCAATAGCCCAGATGGTTGATCGAGGAATACGCCAGCATGCGCTTCAAATCTTTTTGCGCAAACGCGGCGCAGGCCGAGAGCACGATGGTCGCCAGCGCGAGCCAAAGCAGCGGCGTCAGTATTTGCCGAATTTGTTCGGGGAAAATCGGCAGCAGAATCCGCAGGAAACCGTACATGCCCATTTTCGACATCACGCCGGTAAGTAGCATCGTCACCGAACTCGGCGCTTCGGAATATGCGGCGGGCAGCCAAGTGTGAAACGGAATCACCGGCACTTTCACCGCGAACCCAAGGAAGGCACCGAAGAAAACGATGAGGCTGATGTTTTTCCACCCGAAGGCGGCCTCCAATTGCGATGTCAGCGCGCCGCTTTTCGCCAGATCAGCCAATTTGATAAAATCAAAACAGCCCGGATTAGTCGGGGTTTTGGTGGCCAGCCAGATGGCCAGAAAACTCAGGAGCAATGCCACACTGCCCACCATGGTGTAGATGAAAAATTGTGTTGCGGCCGGCCCGCGCTGGGGTCCGCCCCACAATTTCACAAGAAAAAATGCCGGAATCAGGCCTAATTCCCAAAACATGAACCAGTGGAAAAAATTGAGCGCGGTGAACGTGCCGAACAAACCGGCCTGCAACCACAACACCAGCGCATGAAATACTTGCGGCCGGTCGGCCACATTCCACGACGCGAGAATCGCCAGCGGCGTTACGATGGCCGTGAGCAGCACCATGAGCAGGCCCAAGCCGTCCACCCCCAAATAATAATCAACCCCGAGCGCCGGCACCCAGGCAAATTTTTCTGGAAATTGAATACCGCCTTGGCTGGCATCAAAATGCAGCCACAGACAAATCGCCCCGCCGAGGCCGACCAGACTGGTCGCCAGCGCGAGGCCGCGCACAAGGTTTTTGCGTTCCGCACCTAATCCGGCGATCACAATGCCGCCGATAAACGGAACGAGCGTGAGAAGGGAAAGCCAGTGATTCATACCATGTGCCCCCAAACCAAAAACAGGATTAACACCACCAGCGCGACGCCGATGACGCGGAGATATGTCTGCACGCGACCGTGGTGCAATTTGGAAATGCCGGCGCCGCCGCTGAGCAGGCCGTGACAGACATCGTCGAACGCGAAGTTGACGTAATTTTCATCCGTCAACCGGTACAACCATGCCAACCCAACGGTGACATAACTGACCAGAATGACCACGCCACCGAAAATCCATCGGTCCGCAAAATCGCACAGCCATGCAGCGAAGGCGTTGAAACGAATGATCGTCGCCTCGTAAAGTTCATCAATGTAATATTTATTTTGCAGCAGCTTGAACAGCGCCGGTTGCGCAGCTTCCAAAAAATCTTTTTCCGCCGCTGTCTGGCGCTGGCGTTTGCCGTAGAGAAACACGCCGAGCGAAATGCCGGTTATGACGATTAGCGCGGAAACGCTCATCAAACCGGCGGTTTCCCCGAGTTTGGCCAAATCCAAGTGGACGGTTTCGCCGGTGAGATAACCGTCAAACCACGGCCACGCCGGCGTGCCGATAAAGCCCAACACCATGGCAAACCCCGCGAGAATCATCAGCGGAACGGTCATGACGGCGGGGCTTTCGTGCGGATCGTGGTTGTGCGACGCGGAGGAATGGGCGGCATGGGAATGACCGTGCACGGCAGGGCTGGAGTCTTCATGGCCGCGATAGCGGCCGTAGAAAACCAGCGCCACCTGTCGCGTCATGTAAAACGCGGTGAACAGCGCGCCGGTACAGCCGAGATAAAACGGAATCTGCGAAATCGGCCATTCGTGCGCGTGATGGAGAATTTCGTCCTTGCTCCAAAATCCCGAGAAGAACAACGGGAAACCGGCGAGCGCCAACATGCCAATGGCATAGACCGCGAATGTCACAGGCATGTATTTTTTCAGCCCGCCCATTTTGCGTACATCTTGTTCTTCGTGGCAGCCGTGAATCACCGACGCGGAACCGAGGAAGAGCAGCGCCTTGAAAAACGCGTGTGTGATGAGGTGAAACATGCCGACGGCCACGCCGCCGACGCCAATTCCCATCATCATGTAGCCCAGTTGCGAAACGGTGGAATAGGCAAGAATGCGTTTGATGTCGTTTTGCGCAACCGCGATTGTGGCGGCGAAAATGGCGGTGATGGCGCCAACCCAAGTGACAACTTGCAGTGCAACCGTTTCGTGACCTTCCACTATTGTCCACCCATGCAAACTAGTCATGGCCGTGGCGCTCATCAACGGATAAACCCGCGCAACGAGGAACACACCCGCGGCCACCATTGTGGCAGCATGAATCAAAGCGGAAACCGGCGTCGGGCCTTCCATTGCATCCGGCAGCCAGACGTGCAGCGGCACCTGACCGGATTTGCCGACGGCCCCGAGGAAAATCAACAGGCTAATTGCGGTGCAAACCATCATGCCGCCGCAAATGGTTTTGGACACCATGCCAGCAAGCGCAGAAGCTTCCATGCAGCCGTGGCCACCTTCATAGAAATTCAGCGTACCGGTTTGTGCATAAAGCCAAACCATGCCCAGCAACAAACCGAGGTCACCGATGCGCGTGGTGATAAAAGCTTTTTTCGCCGCCGCCGCTGCGCTTGGTTTGTGATACCAAAAACCGATGAGCAGATAGCTGGTTAGGCCGACGATTTCCCACGAGATGAAGAGCAACAGCAGATTGTTGGCAATCACCACGCCGAGCATCCCGGAGGCAAACAGCGCGAGGAAACAGAAGAACCGCATGAAGTTTTTATCGTGCGCCATGTAACCGACGCTGAAGATGAAAATCAACATGCCGACGAACGTCACCATCACGAGCATAATGGCCGTCAACGGATCCAGAATCCAACCGAGGCTCATCCATTGGCCGCCAAATTGAATCCAGTTGAAGCTGAAGACTTCGCGAAAGGCCCCTTCGCCATGATGACCCAGCGTCGCAGCAAACGCGCAGAGCGAGAGCAGAAAGCCAATCGCCATCGAGCCGATGGCAAGGCCGGCCGCGCGCTTGCGCGCCGCTTGTTTGTGGACCGCGATGATGCCGGCCGCCACCAGCGGCAGCACGGGAATCAGCCAGAGATTTTTGACAATCCAGATCATCCTTGCAATTCTTTCACTTCATCCAAATTGGACGTTTTTTTATGGCGATAAATCGCGATGACGAGCGCCAGTCCCACCGCTGCTTCCGCGCCGGCGAGCGCCATCGAAAACAACACAAATAGAATGCCCGTCAGCGCCTCGGGATGCGGGCCAAACCGCCAGAACGCGATGAAATTAAGGTTTGCCGCATTTAGCATCAGTTCAATGCCGATGAGCACGAGAATGGCGTGCCGCCGCGTCACTGCGCCCGCGAAACCGACGGCGAAGAGAAAAGCGGAGACCAGCAGGCAGGCTTGCAGCGGCGTCATGATTTCCTCCCGGGATTTTCGGTTTTCGCGTCTTCTTTCAAAGCGATGATGACGGCGCCAATCATCGCGGCGGTTAGCACCAAGGCGACGATTTCCAGCGGCAAAATAAATTTCCCCATCAATGCCTCGCCAATTTTTTTCACTGTAATTTTAGGTGCGGCGGTAACTGTCGTTGGTAGTGCCGTACTGTTCAGCGCTGACCAACCGAGCACGGCGAACACCAAGACGGAAACCACCAAGCCCGCCGCCCAACCGGCAGTCAGCACACTTTTTTCCGGCGCCTCGCCGCTGCGCGTCAGTAAAATGGCGAAGACGATGAGAATGGCAATCGCGCCGACGTAAACGAGAATTTCGGCGAACCCGACAAATTCCGCGTTCAATTGCAGATAAATCGCCGCGATACCGGAAAAAGTGATGGCCATCGCCAACGCGCAATGCACGAGGTTGCGCAAGCTCATGACCGTGGCGGCGGCCAGGATGGTCACGATTGCAGTGATGAAAAAGGCGGGTGACATGGCTTATTCCGCGTAGCGATAGGTTCGTTTGCCGAGTTTTTGCTGGTGCATCAGGCCGCGACCCAACCAAACGTAAGCCGCGAGGACAAGCGTGGAACAGACGATCCAGCGTTGCCATTCCACGTTCATGAAATGCCAGATGCCGGCGATGAGAATATTGATCAGCGCCAGCGGCAGCATGAATTTCCATGCGAAATTCATCAATTGATCCATCCGCAGGCGCGGCAGCGTGGCGCGAATCCAGATAAACACAAATATGAGGGTGATCAATTTGGAGAAAAACCAAATGTACGACGGAATCCACGTCAGGAAAGAAACCGGCGAGGTCCAGCCACCCAGAAACAAAGTGATGCCGAGGCCACTGATGGCGAACATGCCGAGATATTCGCCGAGGAAAAAGAGCGCGAATTTGAAGCCGGAATATTCCGTGAAATAACCGGCGATGATTTCGGATTCTGCTTCCGGCAAATCGAACGGCGTGCGGTTGGATTCCGCGAGCGATGCAATAAAGTAGAGCACAAAACCCAGCAATCCCCACGGCGTGAACACATGCCAGTGCGCGATGCCATAAGTGTATTGATTTTGCGCCGCAATGATATCCTCCAGCTTCAACGAGCCGACCACCATCACCACGGTGACGGCGGAAAGAATCAGGGGAATTTCGTAGCTGATCATTTGCGCAATGGCGCGCATTGCGCCGAGCAGAGAATATTTATTGCGACTCGACCAGCCGGCCATGAACACGGCGATTTCTACCGCGCCGCCGATGGCGAAGAAAAAGAGCAAGCCCGCGTCATAATCGGTCATCGTCATATTGCGACCAAACGGCAGCACCGCATACGCGAGCAGCACGGGAATCAGCATTACCACCGGCGCCAGAAAATGTATCAGCTTGTCGGCCGCGCGCGGAACGATGTCTTCTTTCGTCAACATCTTCAGGCCGTCCGGCACGAACTGGCCGAAGCCGCACAGCCGGATTTTGGTGAACGGGATGCCCACGCGGTTCGGGCCGTAGCGGTTCTGGATGCGGCCGATGCCCTTGCGCTCGAAAATCGTGATGATGGAAAAAAATGCCGGAAACACCATCAGGATGAAACTGATGCACAACATCGACGACGCGAGCGGCCGCCACGGCTCCGGCACAAAGCTGACCAGCCAGTGCAGCGCGTTGACGAAAATTTGATCCAGCGTGTTAAACATGGTTCACAGGGGTTGAGCCGGCGTGACTGGCGGCGCGGGCGACACCGCCGCCGCTGCAGCTTTGGCCTTGGCTTCCGCCGCCGCCTTGGCTTTAGCCTCGGCTTTGGCTTTTTCGGCGGCGATAACCGCATCCGATTCCGCCGCGTCTTTTGGATGTACTTTCTGGTAATAGCTGTTCGATTTCGCCAATTTGTCTTTGCCGAATAACAATCCGCCAAACCGATCGGCCGTGCTCAGCTCGAACTCGGTGTTCATTTTGATGGACTCAAAAGGACAGACTTCGACGCAAATGGAACAACTCATGCAAACCGAAAGATCAATGTCAAATCGGACCGGATAAACCTGCATCTGCCCTTTGTAATCCGGCTTCTTGTCCTTGCTCTTGACGATGTAAATGCACTTGGGCGGACATTCTTTTTCGCAAATCTGGCAAGCCACGCAACGCAAGCCCTTTTCGGCATCGTCACCATCATAAACCAGAAACGGGAATTGCCGCGTGTTTCCCTTCTGCGGCAGGCGCTCCTCGGGATATTGCACGGTGGTCAGGCGATCTTTCGAGACGTAACTCTCGAAAAAATTCCGGGCGGTGACCGCCATGCCTTTGATGATTTGCTCGCCGAGCATATAAATTAATTTATTTCACCGGTCCACTTCCCCGAGCACGATGTCCACGCTGCCGAGAATCACGACGGCGTCGGAAATGTTGTGGCCGAGACACATGTCTTCCAAAATGGTCAGGTTGATGAAACTCGGCGGGCGGACGCGGTAGCGATACGCATTCGGCGAACCATCGCTGATGACATAAAACCCGAGCTCGCCTTTCGGGCCTTCGACGCGGCCATAGACCTCGCCGGCTTTCGGGCGGAAACCGCGTAGCTTCGCCTTCGGATCCATGACCGGCCCGGCGGGAATGTCGCGCAGCGCCTGCTCCAAAATCTTGATGCTCTCGCGCATTTCCAAAACGCGAATCATGTAGCGGTCGTAAATATCGCCGTGCTCGCCGACCGGCACTTGAAAATCGAACCGGCTGTAAATGCCGTATTTGTCCACCTTGCGGAGGTCGTAATTCACGCCGGCGGCGCGCAGCATCGGGCCGGTGATGGACGCATTGATTGCCAAATCTTTTGGCAACACGCCAACGAATTGCGTGCGGGCGAGAACGATTTCGTTCTCGGTGAGAAAGGTGCCAAATTCATCGAGGAACTTGCTGTAGTCGGCGACAACTTTTTTTGTCTTCGCAATCCACTCGTCGTTCACATCCACGCGAACGCCACCGAAACGCATGTAATTGCACATCATCCGCGCGCCGCTGACTTCCTCGAAGAGGTCGAGGATTTTTTCGCGTTCGCGGAAGGCATACATCATCGGCGTGCCGAGCGCGCCCATGTCCTGCACAAAAAACCCGATCAGACAGGTGTGATTCTGGAGGCGCGTGAGTTCCGCCATGATGACGCGGATGTATTCGGCGCGTTCGGGAACGGCCAAGCCGGCGAGCTTCTCGATGGTCAGCGCGTAAGCCCAGTTGTTCGTCATCGAACAAAAATAATCCAGCCGATCTGTATAAGGCATGTTGGCCAGATACGAAATGTTCTCGCCAATCTTCTCGTGGTTCCGGTGCAGGTAGCCGAACACCGGCTTGAGCTTCACAACTTTTTCGCCATCGAGCACCACATCCATGCGGAACACGCCGTGCGTGGACGGGTGATGCGGTCCCATCGAAACTTCCAGCAATTCTCCGAGTTCCTCGCCCTTCGCGTCGAGCTTGGGCTTTACTTCAAAATTTTTCGGCGGTGTGGCGAGAGTGTTCACGATTTCACCTCCGCTTTCGGCTCGACCGGGTAATGCTTCTTCGCCTCGACCAAAACTTCATCGTGCGGCGTCGGCTCGTATTCAAAATCGTCCGGCGCGACATAATCGCGGCGCATCGGAAAGCCGGTGAATTCATCCCACATCAGAATTCGGCGCAAATCGGGATGGCCGTCAAAGATGACGCCGTAAAGATCGTAAACTTCGCGCTCCTGAAATTCCGCGCCGCGCCAGAGCGGCGTCAGCGACGGCAAATGTGCCTTGTCCGCGCGGTTCTCCGTCCGCATCCGCAAAACTACCGGACCGTGCTTCAAACTCATTGAATACAGGTGATAAACCGCTTCAAGAAATCCGGGACGAATCGTTTTTTTGACTTCCTCGACTTCTTTTTCCACGCCGTCCACGACCTGCTTCACCTTGATCTTCTCAGAGAGTTCCTTGTCCGGCCAGTCAACGCCGGTGACATTCGAGCAGTAATCGAGCTGCAACTGCGCGTCGTCGCGGAGAAATTTCGCCACGGCAAAACCGCTGGCGGCGTCCACCAGCAACGAGCGCTCGCCGGCGGCGCATTCGTTCGCGACGATTTCAATTTTCGCGGACGGCAGCGCGGCTTCGAGGCGCGCTTGGATTTGTTCGAGCGTTTCCACAGAATTAGCGTTGGATCACCGGCGGCTGCCACACGGCGGGGTTTTTGGACGGTTCAAGGTCATGCTTGCCATACACCGGCACGGGAAATTCTCCCGGCACATCAGCGTTCAAATGACGGGGACGATCCGGTCCCGTCAGCTTTTGATTCAAAATCTTTTCCTGCAAGGTCATAATCGCATGGATCAATGCCTCGGGGCGCGGCGGACAGCCGGGAATCGCCACATCCACCGGCAGATAGCGATCCACGCCTTTCAGCACATTGTAACCTTGCTTGAACGGCCCGCCGGAAATCGCACAGGCGCCCATCGCGATCACGTATTTCGGTTCCGGCATCTGGTTGTAAATTCGCACGACCAGCGGCGCCATCTTTTTTGTGACCGTGCCGGCCACAATCATCAAATCCGCCTGACGAGGTGACGGACGGAATACTTCCGCACCGAACCGCGCGAGGTCAAAGCGCGCCATGGAGGCGGCCATCATTTCGATCGCGCAGCAGGCGAGACCGAAGGTGAGCGGCCAGACCGAGTTCGCGCGCCCCCAATTATACAGATCTTCCAAGGTCGTCACATAGACGCCCTGTTTCTGTAATTCATTTTTGAGGCCTTCTTCAATCATGAGTCAAATCTCCGAGGCATTTCCTCAGTGCCAGTTCAAAATTCCCTTGCGCCACGCCCAAACCAATCCTTCCACCAGCAACGACAAAAAAACAATCATCGCGATAAACGCGCCCGCCGGCAGCCCTGTGAACGCCACCGCGAACGGCAATAGAAAAATCGTTTCCACATCAAAAACGAGAAAAATGATGCCGTAGAGATAATATTCCGCCCGGAAATGAATCCATGCATCGCCCTTGGCTTCCAACCCGCACTCGTAAATGGCGTTCTTGTCCGGCCCGGGTTTGGCGGGAGAAAAAAAGTGCGCCCACGCCCACGCCGCCGCCAGCGGCGTCACCGCGAAACCCACCGCCGCCACCATCAGGAGCAGCAATACAAGATAAGGACTGTGATTCACAAATTTAGGTCAATGGCTTGGTTTCACCCTCGACGCCCACAGTGTGCCCACTGGCACGGACACCAGCTTAACATATCTTGCGATTTGCTTAGCAAAAAAAGTCTCGTCCAGTCGCCGCGCAGTATTAGCCGGCGAAAAAATACTGCCAAATAAATTAGCCCGCCCCATTTCGCCGGTGGGCAAAATGGCTTGGTAGGAAGGGAACTGATAACCGCGATTGGCCAGAATTTTGCCGACCGCTCAAGCTATGACGGGTTTGTAGATTGGCTTCGGCACCACCACCGCTGCGTAGCGTTTGCCGCGAATTTCGATTTCCAACTGCGTGTCCGCTTTCGCCAGCGTCGCCGGCACATAGCCCATGCCGATGCCCAGATTCAGCGAGGGACTTTGGGTGCCGCTGGTGACGCTACCCACGTTTTCCCCATTGGCCCAGATGGAATAATGCGGTCGGGGCGGTGCGGATTTATCCGTCATTTTGAATGCCACGAGTTTTTTCGCCGGACCATTGGCCTTCTGGGCGGCGAGCACCGAACGACCGGTAAATTCACCCTTGTCGAGCGAAACGAAAAATCCAACCCCAGCTTCGATCGGCGTCGTCTGCTCGTCTAACTCGTGGCCGTAAAGCGGATAGCAAACTTCCGTGCGCAGCGTGTCGCGTGCGCCCAGGCCGCAGGGCTTGACGCCGTAAGGCGCGCCGACCGCGAGCACCTGATTCCACAAATGTTCAATCACCGTATCGGGGCCAATGATCTCGAATCCATCTTCGCCGGTGTAGCCAGTGCAACCGACAAGGACATTGTGATTCGCAAAGGTAAAACTGGCGATTTCGTTTTTCTTGAGTTCGGTAACGGAGTTCACGGCAAACACCGCCGAGGAGGGACCAGGAATGACTTGATTAATGAACGCACGCACCTTGGGTCCCTGCACGGCGACGGCAGCGTAATGATGTGAAGCGTCGGTCAGTGTCACTTCGCCGCCCGAAAAATTTGCGGCCGCCGCTTGCAACCACGCCACATCCGCCGCAATGCGCGAGGCATTGATGATCAAAAAATAAACATCCGCTGAAAGCCGGTACGCGTAGAGATCGTCAATGACGCCGCCGGCGGAATTGCACATCAACGTATATTGGCCTTGGCCAACGGCGAGTTTGCGGATGTCATTGACCAGAATGGAATTCAAAAACGCCGCCGCGCCGGTACCGCTGACGGTGACTTCGCCCATGTGCGATATGTCAAATATGCCGGCTGCGCGACGCACTGCGAGATGTTCATCGGTGATGCTGGTGTATTGAATCGGCATTTCCCAGCCGCCGAAATCAACCAGTTTGGCGCCCAGTCGCTGGTGCGCGGAAAAAAGAGCAGTGCGTTGTAACATGATATGTTGCCGCAAGCTAACACCGTCATGCGCACGGAATAAAGATAAAATAATTCACCACCGAAAAATAAATTAGCCGGCGGATATGGCGACAAGATCGTCCCGCCAAAAAAATGTGCCGCCGGTCGTAACCAGCGGCACCCACATAACTCCACTACCCTCGCCACCGCTTACGCGTACAGCGGACCAAAATTTTTGCACGCGCGGTAATCCGCGCCTTCCAAATCGGCCGTGCCAAACGCCGCCCAACTACTCGGTCGAAATACTTTTTCCGCCGCCACGTTGTGCATGTACACGGGAATTCGCAGCATCGCCGCGAGGGAAATTAAATCCGCGCCGATGTGGCCGTAGCTGATGGCGCCGTGATTGGCTCCCCAGTTGTTCATCACGGTGTAAACATCGCGGAACGCGCCTTCCCCGGTCAGCCGTGGCGCAAACCACGTCGTGGGCCAAGTCGGATTGGTGCGCTGATCGAGCGCGTCGTGAACGTTCGCCGGCAAATCCACCGTCCAGCCTTCGGCAATTTGCAACGCCGGTCCCAAGCCTTTCACCAAATTCAACCGGCACATCGTCACCGGCATGCCACCTTTGGTGAGGAAACGCGTGCTCCAGCCGCCACCCGGAAAATATTCGGTGATGCTCGGATGCCACGTCGTCGCGCCCAGACACTTCTTAGCTTCGTCCTTGGAAATTTCCCAGAACGGCTTCAGCACCGGCTGGCCGTCACGCGTTTGCTGGCCGGTGCCGTCGAGCGTAGCCGGACCGGAATTGATGAGATGCAAAATGCCGCCCGCCGCCGCGCCTTCCAGCGTGTGGCCGGAAACACGCTTGACGGAATCCGCGCTCCAATACGTCCGCACGTCGGCAAAAATCTGCGCCGTGTTGGTCAACAGATAACCAAACAACATGGACGCTCCGTTGAGACAATCGTTTTCCGTGGCGACGATGTACGGTGCGCGCAGGCCGTTCCAATCGAACGACGTGTTAAGAATGGCTTCCAGAAAATCGCCGTTCGGCTGATAATCCGTCCATTGGCGCTGACCTTGAAAACCGGAAGCGATGGCGTTGTGACCTTGAGCTTCTTCACCAAAGCCCAGCGCCGCCAATTTCGGATTGCCAACCATCAGGTCGCGGGCGATCAGCGCCATCTTGACCGATTTTTCCCATTCGCTGTTCAACTGTTTGCGCGAGCGCTTTGTCTGCGGTGAGTTGTAATCCTTGCCCTCGGGACAATTTTCTTTCACCCACGCCAGTGCTTTTTTGTATTCCTCCGGATCGTAAATGCCTTGGTCCATGCGCCGGAGAAATTCCGTCATATCAATCGTCTCCACGCGCATCCCCAGATAATCCTCAAAGAACGGTTGGTCCACGATGGACCCTGCGATGCCCATCGAAACGCCGCCCATGCCGAGATACGATTTACCGCGCATCAACGCCACCGCCAGCCCGGCGCGGGCGAACTGGATAATTTTTTCCTGCACATCGGCGGGAATACTCTTGTCCGAGCCGTCCTGGACTTCGCGACCGTAAATGCTGAAAGCGGGAATGCCTTTCTGCGAATGGCCGGCCAACACGGCGGCAAGATAAACCGCCCCCGGACGCTCCGTGCCGTTAAACCCCCAAACGGCTTTCGGAATGGTCGGGTTCATGTCCATCGTCTCGCTGCCGTAGCACCAGCACGGCGTGACGGTGAGTGAAACGGCCACGCCTTCGCGCGCAAATTTTTCCGCGCAAGCCGCCGCCTCCGCCACGCCGCCGATGCAAGTATCCGCCACCACGCAGGCCACCGGCTCGCCGTTGGGATAACGCAGCGTGGAGCTAATCAATTTTGCGGCGGCTTTCGCCTGATCCATTGTTTGTTTTTCGAGCGACTCGCGGACGCCGCCAAGCCGGCCGTCAATCGTGGGCCGAATACCGATTTTGGGGAGGGCACCGTTAAAAAGTGAAAGTGATTTCATGTGGATGATATTGGTTTTGCAGTCCCGTCATCATGGCAGAAAGCTGTTTGGAGGTAAGTCAATTCGCATGGACGGGCACGCAAATTTCTTGGACTAATCACAGATTTAGCCGACTCCAATCCGCACCCTAAAACGCGCCAGCGGGACAATGGTCGCAGCGGTTTTCTCCAAATAAAAACCCCCGTCCGCAACGCGGACGAGGGTGAAATTTTCCTCGCAACCGAAAAGGCGGAGATTACGGGGCGAGCCTTTTCTTCGCGATGGTGTGCGTCGCGTGCCCGTAGAAAACTTCGGCACATTCCATCAGCGTTTCCGACAGCGTCGGGTGCGGATGCACCGTCAGCGCAATGTCCTCGGCGGTCGCGCCCATTTCCAACGCGAGCGTCGCTTCGCCGATGAGTTCGCCGGCGTTGGCGCCGCAGATGCCCACGCCGAGTACGCGTTCGCTTTCCGGGTCAATGAGCATTTTGGTGATGCCGTCGGTGCGGTCAAAGCTCAGCGCGCGACCGGACGCGCTCCACGGGAATTTGGCGACTTCATACGGAATGCCCTTGGCTTTGGCTTCCAATTCCGTCAAGCCGCACCACGCGAGTTCGGGATCGGTGAAGGCGACCGCCGGAATCACGATGTTTTCATTCACCACGTTTTCGCCGTGGATGTTTTCGACGGCAATGCGCGCCTCTTTGTGCGCTTTGTGCGCGAGCAGCGCGCCGCCGACAATATCACCGATGGCGTAAATGTTCGGGTCATTGGTCTGCTGGCGGTCGTTGACTTTGACAAAACCTTTTTCATCCAACTGCACGCCGGTGTTTTCGAGGCCGATGTCGGTGCTGTTTGGCACGCGGCCAAGGGCGACGAGCACGCGGTCGTAAAGTTCTTCCACCTTCTGGCCGTTGTATTCCATCTCGACTTTGATCTGCTTGCCGACGGTGGACATTTTATTGACCCGCGTCTTGAGGCGAATTTCCTTGAACGCCCTTTTGGCCACGGTCACCACGGGCCGCGCGAGATCGGGATCGGCAATGGAGAGAATGTTGTCCTGCGCCTCGGCCAACGTGACTTTGCTGCCGAGCGCGGCATAGACGGTGCCCATTTCCATGCCGATGAAGCCGCCGCCGATGACGAGCAGGTTTTCGGGAATGTCCTGGATTTCGAGCGCCTCGGTGGCGGTCATCACGCGCGGGTTGCCGAGGTCAAAAGCCTTCGGCATGGCCGCATTGGAACCGGCGGCGAGAATGGCCGTCTCGTATTCCACAAACTGCTGGCCGTTCGCTGTTTCCACGCGCAGCTTTTGCGAGCCTTCAAAATAGGCGCGGCCTTTGATGACGGTCACGTTGCGCATCTTGGCGAGCGCCGCAACGCCGCCGGCGAGCTTCTCCAAAATGGATTCCTTCCACGCGCGCATCTGGTTGAGGTCCACTTTCGGTTCGCCGAACGTGATGCCGCGATGCACCGCTTCGCGCGCGGCAACGAGTTGGTGCGTGGCGTAAAGCAAGGCTTTGGAGGGAATGCAACCCCAGTTGAGACAGACGCCCCCGAGACGTTTTTCACGCTCGATGAGAATAACTTTTTTGCCGAGGTCGGCCGCGTAAAATGCGGCGGCATATCCACCCGGGCCGGCACCGACAACCACAATTTCCGTTTTGATAGTTTCCATAGAAATCAAATCTTCACCAACGCTTCGTCGAAGTTCTCAAACGCCTTCACCAAGTCCACCGTGAAGCGCGCGGCGCTGCCGCCATCAATCACGCGGTGGTCATAGCTCAACGCCACCGGCGTCATCAAGCGCGCCACAATTTGGCCATCCCGTACGACGGCTTTCTGCGCGCCGCGACCGAGGCCGAGGATGGCGACTTCGGGCAAATTGATGATGGGCGTGAAATGGGCACCGCCTATCGCACCTTGATTGGAGATGGTGAACGTGCCGCCTTTCATTTCGTCGGCGGTAATTTTCCGGTCACGCGCCTTGGCGGCGAGTTGCTCCAGTTCCTTCGCCAAATCGAGCAGGGACTTTTTGTCCACGTCGCGAATGACGGGCACCATCAAGCCTTGATCCGTATCCACGGCGATGCCGAGGTGAATGTATTCCTTGAGGATGATTTCATTCGCCACTTCATCCAAACTGGAATTGAAAATCGGATGCGCCTTCAGCGTTGCAGCCACGGCTTTGAGCACGAACGGCGTGAGCGTGAGCTTGACGCCCTTCGCTTCGTAAGCCGCCGCATATTTCTTACGCAACTCGCCCAACTTGGTGAATTCAATGTCATCAAATTGCGTCACGCGGGCGACTTGGCTCCAGCTCTCGCCCATGCGCCGTGCAATGACTTTGCGTAAGGGCGTCACCGGCTTCTTGAGAATCGGTCCCCACTGCGAGAAATCAATCGGCGCGGCGGCGGGTTTCGCCGGTGCACCGCCCGGCGCGGCGGCGGGCGCGGGCTTGGCCGCAGCCTTGACCAATTTGGCGAGGTAATTGCGAACATCCTGAGTGGTGATGCGACCGCCTGCCTCGGAACCATGCACCTTGTGCAAATCAATCCCCAGTTCGCGCGCCATCCGGCGCAACGAGGGCGATGCCACCGGCGCCGCCACATGGGACGGTTCGCCTTCGGCCAACTCCGCCGCCGGTTCATCGGCTTCGGGTGCCGCTTCGACGGGAGCCGGCGCGGGTTTGGGGGCGGCCTTTTTCGCGGCGGGTTTGGACGCGGGGGCAGCAGCAACCGGAGCCGCGCCACCCGCCAACGTAATCAGCTTCTGGCCCACGCTCACGCGTTCGCCCGCTTTGATGTGGATCTTTTCCACCACGCCACCTGCCGTGGCGGGAATGGAAGCCACGGCCTTCTCGTTTTCCAATTCGAGGATGGCTTGATCCTTGGCGATAGTATCGCCGACGTTCACGAAAATGCCGACGACGACGCCGGAATCAGAGCCCTCACCGAGTTTGGGAAGTTTTACATCCATATAAATTGAACGCGCAGTGTGCCGCAAAACACGGCTGGTTTCCAGCAAGAAATTATTTGTTTTTCTTGCCGCCGGCGGAGCGCGGCGGCAGGGCTGGCCCGGTCAAGATCATATTGGCAACCGGGTGCCCGCTAAAATCGTGGACAATTCCCTTTACGGCTTCGCTCGGCGGCGGTGAAACCGATGAGCATCCGAGCTACCCCCCACCTCCATGCGGTATGGCTTCGCTCCGGCAGCAGTATTCCCATTATCCTATACCGCAAACGGGAAGCACGACGCTAACGGTGAGAACCACGTTAAGGCATTTCAACACTTGGGATTCTACCTTTACCATTTCGAATTGGCCTCCTCCACCCCGGCCGGAACCGTCTGCGCCTTTCAGACCTCCACCAATCTGGTTAATTGGAACACCCTTTTCACCCTGACCAATAACGGGAGCGTTTGCGATTATAATAATAACTACGCCCAAAGCCGCGCCCGCTTCTACCGGCTCCAGCCGCAATAAGCCGTGCCGCCAAAGTCCCCGTAGGAAGTCTGGTCTCCGCTTCGGACCCCATCAGCCCAAGCCAGCGCACTAAAATCCCCGCCCCAGAACCCGGTCATCAGCCGGTGGGGCGAGTGCCCCCACCAACCGGTCCTTGCGGACGGCCACCTTTTCCGGACCGGCTCGCGGGGACGCTCGCCCCACCCAGGCAGGCAAAGGCGAAACACCGGAAACCCCTCCGCCGGGGCTGATTTGTCGGCATCGGGTAAATATGCTCAAACAAACTCGAATACTCCTTTTTTTCATCATACCACTCGGGCTCGTGTTCAGTGAGCCATCGTTTCATGTCCTGAGCAGAACGCTCCTGAGTGTCATTGCTCAACCCTTTGTATGCTATTCCTCGCCACTCATTCACCATTTCTGATGCTGTCCGAACGTCACTGCTCCGAGACGCTCCAGCTCCCAGAAACAGGCAAAAATATGGATTTTGGTCGGCACGAACCTTCATTACCTGTTTTAGCTCAGACGTGGTTTTGTGTTTCTTTTTTCCGAGTTTCTTTTCGATTTCAGATGCTTTCTTATGTTTGGCAGTGCGTGCAAAATTCTATTAGCAATCCACCAAAGCAGCAAGGCATCGATTATTTGCTCGATTTGCGTCGCGTCTTTGCGGTTAAAAATGAGATTTCATTGTGGTGCGCGGACGGCGGCGGGTTCCGCCGGCCTGCATTTTGAAATGCCGAAGAATCTGTTGCCGTTGAAGCCGCCGTCAAAGCCGGCGTTGCATAGTAATTTCGTTGAGAATCTTCCCGTTGTCTTCGTTGTGTTACCGCCGTCCCATCGCGTATGCTGCGGCCCATGATTCATGATGTTCAAGCCATCGCGGCGGAAGTGATTCGCAAAACGGGCAAAGATAAGCCGGCGGACGCGGCGTTGCGCGAGGTGCTCAAGCAGATCAAAGACCTCGCGCCCTTCGACGCGACGGAAGTCGCCAAGACGGTGTTTCTCTATTACCGCTGGCACGTCTGGCTCCGCGAGGAGCGCGGCGTGGAGGCCAAGATGCGTTTTGCCATCCGCTTGAACGAGCGTTTCCAAGCCCATCCCGCCAGCGTGCCGCTGTCCGAACTGCGCGAGAAAGCCGTACCCGCGTGGACGGAAGCGGAAATGGAAGTCACCGATGCCTGGCTAGTGTCTTTGCAGCGCGAACCCAAATTGTGGCTGCGCGCCAAACGCGGCACGGCGGCCGCGCTCGCGCGCACACTCTTTTTGGCGGATGCGAGTGCGGTGGTGCCGGAAGCGATCCTGTTTCGCGGCGAAGAAGATTTGTTCAAGACGCCGGAATTTCACGCGGGCGAATTTGAGATTCAAGACATCGCCTCCCAGGTCGTTGGCTTGCTGTGCGCGCCGCAGCCGGGCGAAACGTGGTGGGACACCTGCGCCGGTGAAGGCGGCAAAACGCTCCATCTGTCCGACCTCATGCAGAACAAAGGCATGCTCTGGGCTAGCGACCGCGCGGAATGGCGTTTGACCAAACTCAAACGCCGCGCCGGGCGGGCAAAGGTCTTCAACTATCGCTCCGCGCATTGGGACGGCGGCCCCAAACTGCCGACGAAAACGAAATTCGACGGCGTGCTGGTGGATGCGCCGTGCAGCGGCATCGGCACCTGGCAGCGCAATCCCCAAGCGCGCTGGACGACCGAGCCGAAGGACGTACGCGAGCTATCCGTTGTCCAGAAAAAATTGCTCCAACATGTCGCGCCGAGCGTGAAGCCGGGCGGCAAACTGATTTTCTCCGTCTGTACATTGACGCACGCGGAGACGACGGAAGTGGTGGCGGATTTTAATGCGTCGCAACCCGATTTTGAGCCACTCGAACTGCCGGCGATTATTCCCGGCGGTACAGCCGCCGCCGCAACCAAAACTATCTGGCCGCAGGATTTGGACGGCAACGGCATGTTCATCGCCAGCTGGCGGCGGAAGAAAATGTAACGGTGTGCTGCCGGGTTCGGTTAGAATTCCACCGGCTCGTTGAGTTTGCCGCATTGGCTGCAACGCGAGCGGTCCACATCCGCGTCATCGGTGTAAACGAGTCCGCATTTCGCGCAGCGGAACACGCGGTCTTCCGGATGCGCCGGGCCAAAGCGCCGCCGACGCAGTTCCGAATAAACGCCCACGGCGCACAATGCGCCCAGCGCCAGCGCCACATACAAAAATAGCAAATGCGCGTTACTCATGGCGTGGCGGCCGGCACGGTGTGCCAGTAAAAACTAATTTCCCCCAGACTCGCCTGGGCGGCGGCGGAGAAATGCAGCTGCCGCGCCAGCGTCAGTGCCCGTTGATCAGCCTCGGGCAAGGCGCTGGATTCCAGCAGGATGACGGACAAAATATTTCCCGCCGGATCCACCAGCGCTTGCACCCGGCTCGGCGCCAGCACGTCATTGCACGACAGCGACGGTAAGGGCAGCGGACTCGTCCAGCGCCGCTGCGCGAGTTCGCCGGTGATTTGCAGCGTGGTGGCGTTCGGCGTGGCCACGGCGAAGTCGGCGGCAACCTCGGGCCAATCGGGTTCCGGTTTGCAAGCGGGCATGGGCGCGGCGAAACCATCGGCCGGCAGGAGTTCGCGGAGCGCACCGCCCAATTTTCCCGCCGCCGGTTCGAGCCATTGCGGCGCTTCCGTCCACCGCACCGGCGGCGGCGCGGTGTCCAGCGGCGTTTGCCAGATGGCGGTGGAAAAATCATTCGCGTGCGGCAGCAGAAACAACGTGGGATCGGTCAGCGCAATCAAATCATCCGCCGCAGTTACGAGTTGCAATTGCGGCACGTGCGTGAGCGCGCGCGGAACGACGGGTTTTTTGGTGGCAAAAATAAACAGCAACGCGAGATGCGCGGCGGCGGCGGCGGCGATGAGCCAAAACCATTGGCGGCGCGACCAGCCGGGCTGGCGGAGCGGGGGGGCAATGTCGGCGGCGCTCATGGCTGGGCCGGCCCGGCTTCCGCGCGGGGCAGGGTGGCGAGCAACGAGTTGGTGATGCCGGCGGTGCGCGCGAGCAGCGCGAGATGCGTGAGCTGGTCGTACGTCACTACTTTGTCGGCGTGGATGATGAGCGTCAGCGGCGCGGTCGCGGCGGCCACGGCGGCGGCGAGTTGGTTGGTCAATTCCGGTTCGCTGACACGACGGTTGGCAAAATACAAATTGCCCTGCGCATCTAGCGCGAGGGCGACGGTGGGCGCGTCCACGCCGGGCAGATTGGCGGCGGCGGGCGGTTCCAAGCGCAGCCGCAAGCCCGGCACGGGCAGGAGCGCGGCGAGCAGCAGAAAAAACACCAGCAGAAACAGCACGATGGCGAACGGGGCCACGTCGAAGCGGCTGCGCAGAATCTGGGCGTGGCGCGGAAACTTCATTTGCCGTTCTCGGTGACGATGTTGACGATCTCGGCGGCGGCGCGTTCCATGTCGAGGACGATTTTATTGACGCGGCTGATGAGATAATTGTACGCGGCATGGATGGGAATGGTAATGCCGATGCCGGCGGCGGCGCAGATGAGAGCTTTGCCGATGCCGTGCGAGAGGAGGGCGATGTTGGCGTACAATCCTTTTTCCTCGATCTGGCCAAAAATTTCCATGAAGCCGAGCACCGTCCCAAACAGCCCAAGCAGCGGCGCAATTTGCGCGATGGTGGCAAGGAGATTCAGGCGCTCTTCCAGCAGCGGCACTTCGATGAGGCCGGCTTCCTCGACGGCTTCGCGGACGCGTTCGCGGCCCTGTTCACGGTGGAGAATGGCCGCCTTGACCAGTCGCGAAACCGGTCCGGGTGTGGCGTCGCAGATGGAAATGGCTTCAACCACGTTGCCGCGCTTGATGACGGTGCGCACGCCATTGAGGAACTCGGCGGAATTGATCTGCGACCGGTGGCAGAACAACGCGCGTTCCACGAACACGACGGCGGCGGTGGCGGCGGCGATCAGGATCAACCAGATGACCGGTCCGCCGTTGGCTAGAAGCGTAGGCATGGGATAATTAAAGGCGTTTGCGCGCAAAGTTCAAAGCGCAAAGTTTTTCATTTCTAAATTCTAGCTTCCCATTTCCGGGTCCGCTATGCTGGCGCGATTATGGCTATTGCAAACGAAAATGTCTTAGTTTTTCCCCGCTCACTTTTTGAACAACTGGGAGTGTTTCAAGGTTTCAATTCAGCCGTAAACCGCTACCTGCCGGTTATTCTTGAAAAAAAGAACAACACTTTTATGCCGCGCGCACAGGCGGAAACCAATCCGGCCTTCAAGCAGATTATTCCCTATGTAATCATTATGGACGGTAAAAATATTCTTCACTATGTTCGCGGCAAGAAAGCCGGCGAGCAGCGGTTGGTGGCCAAAGGATCGGTCGGCATCGGCGGCCACATCAACAATGAGGATGAAACGCTTTTTGGACTGAACTCTTTTGGCCTTGAGGCGTTTCAGGACGCAGTAAAGCGCGAGGTTTGCGAAGAGCTTACCGTGGCGGGTGAATTCAACGCGGTTCCCGTTGGCTTGATCAACGACGATTCCACCGAGGTCGGCTCGGTGCATTTTGGTGTCATTCATGTTTTGCGCTGCCAGCCCGGTCAGGTGCAGAAAAAGGAACAAGTCATCACGCAGGTGGAATTTCTTCCCATCGAGGAATTGAAAACAAAACGCGAGCAGATGGAAACCTGGTCGCAGTTTTGCCTCGACAATCTTGACGTGATTTTGAAATAAGGCTTTATGGAGCCGAAGAACCGAAATAAGCAGGTTCTTTTTGTGGCAGTGGCGGTCATCTTCATGCTGGTGCTGCTGGGCAGTTTTTTTGTCCCGGTGCTGAAGGATCTTTATCAGCTGCGGCAGCAGGGAAAATCCGGCTCGTATGTTCCGTTGCTGAGCTTCAGCGGATTTTCTCTGGTGCTGCTGATCGTCCTCGTCACCAGCGTCATGCGCGGCCTGCGGGCGTTGCAAAATCCGGTTGCCGCCGCTCCACGCACGTCGGCATCAGCCGGGGTGAATATTCTGTTCATGTCCGTTTTCACTTTGTTTTGGTCCGGCGCTACGTTGTCGTTTGATGGTGTCATGGGGCATGGCATTTACAAACAGCTCGTCGCGCAAGAATTTCCCAGCGTGACGGGGACCATTACGCACAGCGAAGTTACCAGCCAACTCGGCTCAAAAGGCAGAACCAGCTACAATGCGGTGATTGCCTACACTTTTACCATCGGCGACCGGAAGCTGGAGGGAGATAAAGTCCGGTTTGGTATCGCCTCATCCAGTTATGCCAGTGCGGCGGCGCTGGTTGCCATGCATCCCGTGGGTTCCACCGTGGCGGTTTATTATAATCCGGCGAATCATGAGGAATCATTATTGTCCCCCGGCGTGCAAGGTACCGATTTCATGGGCCTGCTGTTTATGACACCGTTCAATATGGTGATGTTCGGGCTTTGGGTGTGGATTGGCGGATCACTGCGAGAACGTTTGGTTAAGCCGGTTGCCGGCGGCGTGAAAATATTTTCCGAAGGGATGGTCACGCGCATTCGGTTGCCTCGGTTTTCAGCCGTGATTTGGGCGGTGGCCACCACAGGCGGGTTGGGATTCATTGCCATTTTCCTCGTCGGCTTTGGCACAAAAATGGAACCGACTATTCCCGTGGCCTTGACGGCGGTTGCCGCCGTGTATGGCGCGGGACTAGTGGTTTATTTGTGGCAACGGCAAAAAATCAACTCGGGCATTGACGACTTGCTTATCAACGAAGCGTCGCGCACGCTGGAATTGCCAATGACCTTCGGCCGCAAAACACGTATCACGGCGTCTGTAGCGGACATCGTCTGCCTTGCGGTGGAACCAATCGAACATCGCAGCAGCAAAGGCGGAATCTCCTACACCTACGCCCCTACTTTGCGGTTGCGAGGAGCGGAAGCGTGTGCGCAAAAACTCGCCCACTGGTCTGACCAGCGAAAAGCTGAGGCCTTCACCGAATGGTTGCGCGCACGGCTCGGCGCCAAAATTCCAGCGAATTATGCCCACGCCGATGAGGCCGCGCGTAGGGCCGCGCCGAAGGAAATTTCCCGCCCGGAAAATTCCAAAGTCCGCGTCACCGATGGTCCCGGTGGCCGCGAATTTTATTTTCCCGCCGCACGGAATTGGGGAGCGGCGTGCGGACTCACGGTCTTCTTTCTCGTGTGGACCGGATTTTTTATTGTATTGCTCCGGACCGGTGCGCCGCGGTTGTTTCCCATAGTGTGGGGCGTCACCGATGTGGCGGTTGGCTGGGGCTGTTTCAATTTTTGGTGCAAATCCAGTCGCGTGACCGCAGGTTCCACCGGCGTGCGCTTGGAAACCCGCTGGGTGCTGTTCGGGCGTACCCGAGTATTGGCGGCGGCGGATGTGGCAGACTTTGCCGCCAAGCCGGGGATGACCAGCGGCAATCAGACTTTTTCCGATCTGCAACTAGTGTTACGCAATGGCAAAAAAATCACCGTAGCCACCAGCCTGCCCAGTCAGACGGAAGCCGATTGGCTCGTGCAGGAAATGAGCCGGGCGCTGGGCCGGTGAACCTTTGCCCGGAAAAAATTTCTCGGCAATCGGCCCAAAGCCGGTACGATGCGGCAAGTTTTTCAAGCCTGTGAGCACTCAACGCCAAGCCAAAAATTCAAAACTAAAAGCTACCGCCGCGTCCGTCCCGCCGCGTTGGCGTGCGGACGTGCAGAGCATCCTCATCACCGACGACCAGATTGCCCGCCGCCTCAAGACGCTGGCGCGGGAGATCGAGAAGGATTTTCGCGGCCGCGAAATGGTGGTGGTTTCGCTGCTCAACGGCACGGTGATGTTTCTGGCGGATTTGATCCGGCACTTGAATCTCCCGCTGCGGCTAGATTTCATCGGCGTGTCCAGCTACGGCCTCGGCACGGAATCCGGCGAACTCGTGTTCACCAAGGAGTTGCGGCTGGATGTGCGCGGCCGCGATGTGTTGCTGGTGGATGACATTCTCGACACGGGCAAAACGATGAGCCGGGTGCTGCCGAAATTGCAGGCGCTCAAGCCGCGCCGCATCAAGACCTGCGTGTTGTTGGACAAGCCGGAGCGCCGCACGCATGCCGTGCAGGCGGATTACGTCGGGTTTTGGATTCCGGATTTTTTTGTCATTGGCTACGGTCTCGATTTTGCCGAACGCTATCGCAACCTGCCGTTCGTCGGCGTACTGCATCCACATATCTATCAGGAAGTTTCGCGGCAAGTGGTGAAGAAACCCAAAAAATAAATGGAACTCAAACTCATCAGCCTCCTCGGTTGGCCCGCGATGCTGCTGCTCGCGTGGGCCATTTCCTACAACCGGAAAAATTTTCCGTGGCGCACCGTGCTGTGGGGGCTGGGCCTGCAATTGCTGCTCGCGGTGCTGATCCTCGACACGCCGTGGGGCGGAAAGCTGTTTGAATTTGCCGGCAAAATTATTCAAAAGCTCATCCAATTTTCCAGCGAAGGCACGAAGTTTGTGTTCGGCCCGCTGGCGGATGGAACCCTCTTGGCGGAAAAATTTGGCCCGGGCAATTCCGTCGTTTTCGGCATTCTGGTCACCGGGACGGTGGTGATCGTATCCGCGCTGTCGTCGCTGTTTTATCATTGGGGCATTTTGCAGCGCGTCGTGCGCGTGGTGGCGTGGGTGATGCAGAAGTTGCTGCGGACCAGCGGCAGCGAAACGCTTTCGGCGGCCGCAAATATTTTCATGGGCCAGACCGAAGCGCCCTTGGTTATCCGGCCGTATGTCCCGCGCATGACGAAGAGCGAAATCATGACCATCATGGTTTGCGGCATGGCGCACATCGCCGGCGGCGTCGCGGCCGTGTATGCGGCGATGGGCATCAAGGCTGGTTATCCCAACACCGCCGGCCATCTGCTCACGGCGTCCGTGCTGAATTGTCCCGCCGCGCTGCTCATTGCGAAAATCATGCTGCCGGAAACGGAGAAAAGCGAGACCGCCGCCGGCGCGCCGGCCATGACGCCGCGCACCACGGCCAATTCGATTGACGCGATTTGCCGCGGCGCGGGCGACGGATTTTTTCTTTCGCTGAACATTTGCGCGATGCTCATCGCCTTCATCGCCATCATTGCGTTGGCAAATTACGCGGTCGGCTATGTGCAGCTGCACTGCGGGCTGACGCAGCCGCTGACGCTACAAAATATTTTCGGCTGGCTAAACGCGCCGTTCGCCTGGCTCATGGGGGTGCCGGCGCAGGATTGCGTGAAGGTGGGGCAGATTCTGGGGGAACGCGTGGTGCTGAATGAATTCGTCGGCTATCTCGATCTCACGAGCAACGCGAAAACGCTGACGCTCGATCCGCGCAGCTTCACGATTGCGACGTATGCGCTGTGCGGCTTCGCCAATTTTTCCAGCATCGCCATTCAGGTCGGCGGCATCGGCTCGCTCGCGCCGGAGCGCCGCAGTGAAATGGCCAAGGTTGGTCTGCGCGCGATGATCGGCGGTTTGATCGCGGCCTACATGACGGCGTCGCTCGCAGGCTTTTTGCTGTGACGGCGGCGCGGCGGTCAGCGGAAATTATTTCTTCGCGAGCGCGGCCTTGGTGGCCGCCTGCAAGGCGTCCAGTTCCGGCTGGATTTCCGCCTTGGTCTTTTTATCCATGCGGTCAATGAAAAGCAGTCCGTGCAAGTGATCCGTTTCATGCTGGACGGCGCGGGCGAGCAGGCCGCCGCAGCGGAACACCAGCGGTTTGCCGTGTGCATCGAGCGCGGTCACATCCACCATGCCGGGCCGGGAAATATCGGCATAAATTTCGGGAAAACTCAGGCAGCCTTCGCCGCCTTTCACCGGGTCGCCGGCGGGCGTTACTACGGGATTAATGAGGACCAGCGGCATGAGGCTTGCGACATCCGCCGGCGCGCCGTTCACTTCGAGCGTGGATGGTCGGTCGGTGATGCCGCGCACGTCAATGACCGTGAGCTGTTTCGCCACGCCGATCTGCTGCGCCGCGAGGCCCACGCCGTGGTTGGCCTCCATCGTCGCAAACATATCGGCGATGAGTTTTTTGATTTCCGGCGTGATGCTGTCAATCTTCGCGCCTTTTTGCCGGAGCACGGGCGAACCATATTTTACAATTGGGAGAACCATGGGAAAAATTAATCGGCGGACAGGTTGAGAACTTCCAGCACGCGTTGCAATTCGTCGTCGCTGTAAAAGGAAATTTCCACGGCGCCTTTGCCGTGGGCGTATTTGAGTTGGACCTTGGTACCGAACTTTTCGCGCAACTTGTCTTCCAGCCGCGAAATATTGGAATCAATCGGCACGCGCGCCGGCTTGCTGGCGTCGCCGGAACTGCGCGGGGCACGGACTTGCAATTTGGCGATGAGGCCTTCCGTTTGACGGACATTTAGTCCCTCTTTCACCACGCGTTCGGCGGCTTGCTGCTGTTCCTTTTCGCCGCCGAGGCCGAGAATCACCTTTGCGTGGCCAACGGAAAGCCGGTTTTCGCGCAGCAGATTTTGCACGGCGGTCGGCAATTTGAGCAAGCGGGTGGCGTTGGCCACGGCGGCGCGGCTTTTGCCGACTTTTTTGGCGATCTCTTCCTGCGTCAGTTGAAACTGTTCCGCGAGCTGCGCGTAGCCGAGCGCTTCCTCGAGCGCATTGAGGTTTTCGCGCTGCAAATTTTCGATGAGCGCCAGCTCCAGCACCGTGCGGTCATCAGCTTCGCGGACGATGACGGGAATTTCGGGCAAATTCAGTAACTGCGACGCGCGCCAGCGGCGTTCGCCGGCGATAAGTTCGTAAAAGCCGTCGCGGGCGCGGACAATGAGCGGCTGAACGATGCCTTGTTCGCGGATGGAATCGGCGAGTTCGCGCAGCGCTTCGGCGGAAAATTCCTTGCGCGGTTGCAGCGCGGACGGGCGCACTTTGGCGAGGGGCACGCGCTCGACGCGTTCGCGCAAATCCGGCGCGGCGGCGGGCAATGCTGGCGCCAGCGGCGTGGCGGGCAGCGGCGGATTGCCGCCGAGCAACGCGCCCAAGCCCCGGCCTAATGCAGGTTTTGACATGCCGGCAAGGGTGTCGCAGCCGCCCGGCAAAGTCAATTTCCGTCCCGCCGGTGGCGCGTAAGTTCGCCTGGACCGCAAACGATGGCGCGGCGCGGCGCCGAAGATTTTCTTGAATAAATGCGGGTACTTGGTTACGGTAAGGCGTTTGCGTTTGAGTGGTACTAAATATAAGTGATTTGAATTAAATTCGACTTTCACACTGAAACAGCCAAACAAGCAGAAACCTATTTCGACAAGTTTTATGAATTCGCTGGAGGTGAACCAAAATCTTGAATCCCCCGCCAAACCGAGACGTCCGCATCCGCGCGTGCTCGGTTGGATGAGCACCACGTCAATGGCGATGGGCGGCAGCAACCAGAGCCTTTTTCTGATTGCAGCTTTATTTGCCGGGCAGGACCCGATTCCCGGGCAAGGCAGCGCAGCGGTGCCGTTGTTGTTTTTGGGCCTCCTCATGAGTTGGGCGGCGATGCCGGGGTGGATCGAACTGGTCTTGATGTATCCCAATCGCGTCGGCGGTATCGCGGCGACGTGTGCAGAAGCGTTTAAACCTTACAGTCCGGTGCTCGCGAATTTGACGGGCGTTTGTTACTGGTGGGGCTGGGTGCCGACGTGCGGATTGACCGCGCTGCTTTCGGCTGGTGCCATTCATGAATGGTATCTGCCGAATATATCCGTCAATGCGATGGCCATCGGTTTGGTGGCCGCGTTCACGGCGGTGAATCTCGCCGGAGTACGCTGGGTGGGCCGAGTGGCGGTGCCAATGGCAACCGTTTCGGCGACGCTTGCGTTTGTGTCGGCACTGGCGCCGGTGCTCGCGGGCAAAGTGGATTGGCATCAGGCGGCGACGTTTCATCTGACGCTGCCGTTTCCGGGTTGGTTCGGGGCGTTGTCGAGTGCGATGGCGGGGTTGTATCTCATTGGTTTTGCGGCTCCGGCATTTGAGGCGGCCACTTGCCACGTGGCGGAAACGGTGGATCCCGAAAAAAACGTCAAGAAAGCCGTATATGCCAGTGCCTTGATGGCTACGGTGTATTTTGTGGTGTTGCCGGTGGTCTGGCTCGGCGCGCTGGGACCGGATGCGTTGGGAAAAGATTTGATTCAAGTGCTCGGCCCCACTTTTGCGCCGATCTTCGGCAGCTTCGCAAAGGCGGCGGCAATATGGTTCATGATGTTCAACATGTTTCACGGCACCTTGCAACCGCTGGCTGGCGCATCGCGGACTTTGTCGCAATTGGCGGATGACGGATTGGTTCCGGAGTTTTTTGGACTGCGCTCGCGGACGGATGCACCGTGGGTGGCCACTTTGGTGACGGCCGGTTTTTCCGTTTGGTTTCTGCTTATCGGTGACCCTGTCTGGCTGATTGCCTCGGCGAATTTTACCTACCTCATTGGCATTGGCATGCCGAACGTCGCGGTGTGGTTGCTGCGGCGAGATCAGCCGGAAATGGTCCGTCCGTATCGGGCGCCGCGTGGTTTTATCATCATCGGCTTGCTGGCGGCAATTGGCTGGGGTGTTTCTTGCGTGTTGGGTTTCCAGCAATTTGGTCTGGCAACCGTGCTGATCGGTTTGGCGTTCGCGTATTCTGGTTCCTTGCTGTATGCGTGGCGAAAATTTTCCGACCGGCGTAAGCAGGGACTGCCGGGTATTGCCCACACGCTGCATATTAAACTCACCGGCGCGATGCTGCTGGTGCTGGTGCTGGACGGCTTTGGTTATCTGTATGCCGTCCGCAGCGTGAATTCGCACGATTCCTGGCTCCTGGCATTTTTGGCGGATATTTTTGTCGCCGTGGCGATACTGACCATCACCGTCGGGTTGGTGCTGCCGGGGATGATTGCCCATTCCGCCGTGGAAGTTTCCAAAGCAGCCCAACGCCTGACGGCCGGCACGCTGGCGGAATTTTCCCGCGCGATGGAGGCCTTGGGCAAAGGCAATTTGGCGGAGGCCCATGCGCGGGTGGATTATCAGCCGGTGGCCATCAATTCGCGCGATGAATTGAGCGAGATGGCGGAAAGTTTCAACGGTTTGCAACGTGAAATTGCGCAGAGCGCCGCCGGTCTGGCCGGCGCGCGCGAAGGTTTGCAGACGGCGCGCAACGAAATTATTGAGACGAATCAGAAACTTGAACAGCGCGTGAATGAGCTGGCCGCGCTGTTGGTGGAACGCGAATTGGCGGCGCTGGAATTGCGTCAGGCCAAGGAAGCCGCCGAGACGGCCGACCGCGCCAAGAGCGAATTTCTCGCGGTGATGAGCCATGAGATTCGCACGCCGATGAATGGCGTGATTGGGTTCACGAGCTTGCTGAACAAAACATCACTGACCGAGGAGCAAAAAGATTTTGTAGATACCATCGCCAGCAGCGGCGAGTCGTTGCTGGTGATTCTCAACGACATTCTGGATTATTCGCGCATCGAGTCCGGCAAGTTCAAGCTCACGCCGAAGCCGATGGAATTGCGGCCGTGTTTGGAAAGCGCGCTGAATGTCTGTATGCCGGGCGCCGACCGGCCGGTTAGTCTTAATTTCATCATTGCGCCGGAGGTACCGCCGCTGATTTTGAGCGATGAAAATCGCCTGCGGCAGGTGCTCGTCAATCTCATCAGCAATGCCGTCAAATTTACGCCGCAGGGATCGGTGACGGTTTATGTCAGCCCGGACACGGTAAACAAAAATGGCAAACCGCAGTTGCACTTCAGCGTGATTGACACCGGGCTGGGCATTCCGCCGGAAAAAATCGACACTCTCTTCAAGCCATTCAGCCAAGTGGATAGCTCCAGCACGCGTCGGCAGGGTGGCACCGGTTTGGGGCTGGCCATCTGCAAAAATCTGATTCAGTTGATGGGCGGCGAAATCTGGGTGGAAAGCCAAACCAAAAAAGGTTCCACGTTTCATTTCACCATTCCGATTGAGCCGGTGCCCAAAACCGCCGCGATGCGGCCGACGCTTTCCGAGCCGGTTTCGGTGCAAAACCCGATCAGCAAACTGCCGGTGGGAAAACCGTTGAACATCCTCCTCGTCGAAGACATCAAGGTCAATCAGGCGCTCGCCTTGAAAATGCTCAGCGTGCTGGGCTACTCCGCCGACACCGCGAAAAATGGCCGGCACTGCTTGGAGATGGTCAAGACCAAGGAATACGATTTGATCTTCATGGATCTTTACATGCCCGAGATGGATGGTTTTTATGCCTCTCAGGAAATTCGCCAGATGAGCAAACACACTCCGCAGTTCCGCCAGCCGTACATTTGCGCGCTGACCGCCAACGTCATGCCGAAAGATCAGGAAGCCTGCTGGGCCGCCGGCATGAACGACATTCTCACCAAACCCATCCGGCTCGAAATGATGCACGCCGCGCTGCTGAAAGCCTTGGACGTCATTTATCCGGCCGCATAATTTTTTTCGGCCGGCACGAACAACGTCACTTACGCCAGCGCATCGGCCAGCACTTCCGCCATGTGGCGGGTGCGGACCGTGGCGAGATGCTGCACCTGATGCCGGCAGCTCGTACCAGAAACCACCGTGGTTGTGCCGTACGGCTGTTGCTTGATTTTTTCGATCAGCGGCGCGGCGACTTTCAGCGAGAGTTCATACTTCGCTTCCATCATGCCGAACGCGCCGGCCATGCCGCAGCAGCCTGTGTCCAGCAATGCCGCTGCGCGACCCGGCAGCCGCGCGGCCAGCCGCTGCATCGCCGCCGGTTCTGTTAATGCTTTCGCGTGACAATGCGCGTGGATGACGATGCGCTCAGTCTTGGCCGCAAATCGAATGGCGTCCGGATCGCGCTCCAGCAGTTGGCCGATGAAATCTTCAAACAGAAAACACCGGGCCGCGATTTCCGCCGCGCCCGCCAGCTTTAATTCCCGGTAATCCTCCGCGAACATGGAGTAGCACGACGGTTCGAGAAAAATAATCGGCTCCGTTCCGCCCGCCGCGAGCAGTGCGAGATTATGCCGACCGAGTTTTTCCGCCGCGGTCAAATTGCCCACGCTGAAGGCCGGGCGCCCGCAGCATTTCCGGCCGGTCGCCAGTTTCACCGCAAAACCCGCCGCTTCCAACACCGCGACGGCTGCCTGGCCGATGTGCGGTTCGTGATAGCGGACAAATGTGTCGTCCCACAAAATCACCGTGCATCGCCGGGGTACCGCGCATTCCTTACGCCGCGCAAACCAGCGATCAAAGCGCTGCGCGGCAAATTTCGGCGTGCTCCGTTCATCCGCGAAGCCGAAAACTTGGCCGAGAAAATGCCGCGTCGAGCGCGAGTTCATTACGAAATTCGCAAGGCCCGGCACCGCGCAGCCCAGTCGGCCAACCAAATCCACCGCGCTGATCATGCGTTGCGTCCAGGTCAGGCCTTTGAGTTGGGTGCGTGCGTGCAGCAATTCCGCTTTGAGCAGCGGCAGGTTCACGTTGGATGGACATTCGCTGATGCAGGCGCGGCAGGCGAGACAGTTGGTCAGGGCATAATCCAATTCCGCCGCGCGCAACGGATCGGGCATTTCCCGTTCTTCCAGCGCGGCGCGGATGAGGTTGGCCCGGCCGCGGGTGGACATGCCTTCCTCGCCGGTGGCCTGATAAGTCGGGCACATCGTCGTGGTCCATTTGGTGCAGCCGCCGCAGCCGTTGCATTGTTCCAAGTTGGCGATGAAAGATTCGTCCCGCGCCGCAAACGCCAATTTCGGCGCAAAGGGCAAAACCAAATTTTGATTCGCGCCTTGCCGCAGATTCGCGTCAATTTGGTACCGTCCGTCGCCGATGATTTTGCCGGGATTTAATAAATTGCCGGGATCAAACGACGCCTTGATTTCGCGCATCACGTCGTACACTTCCGCGCCGACTTGCTGCGGGAGAAATTCCGTGCGCGCCATGCCCACGCCGTGTTCGGCGGCGAGCGAACCTTTGAACTGCGCGACGAGCGCGGCGACTTCGTTTGCGATTTGCCGGAATTTTTTCAAATCCTCGGCGCGATGCAAATCCAACACCGGCCGCACATGCAGCAGGCCCGCGGCGGCGTGGCCGTAGAAAGATGCCGTCACGTCAACGCGGCGCATCAAATCTTCCAGCCCGGTGACGTACGCCGGCAAATCCTGCGGCCGCACGGCGGCGTCCTCGATAAAGCACGCCGGCTTGGCGTCGCCCTTGCAACTGGTGAGCAGCGAAAGTCCCGCCTTGCGCATGGCCCAAACGAGTTCGCGCTCCTGGACGGTTTGCAGAATCAAGTGGCGCTGCCCCAGCCGCAACTGGCGCAGTTGCGCGAGTTTCTCCCGGCTGTGTGCAAAAAATTCCACGAGCAAAATCGCCGCGCAGGGCCGCGCATCCAGATCGAGCAGAGCGCGCACGGCCTCGAATTCGCGCTGGCCGCGAGTTTGGTCAAACAGCGGCCGGTCCACGTGCTCGATGGCCGCCGGCTCCAGCGCGAGCAGCGCAGTGGTCGCTTGCATCGCTTCGGCCACGGAGGAAAAAAAGATCAGGCCCACGCCGCGTTCTTCGGGTAGGGGAACGATTTGCAGTTGCGCGGAAAAAATTCCCGCCAAGGTGCCTTCGCTGCCGCACAGGATGGGCACCAGATTGCCCGGTTGCGCGGCGGCGCGGGCGAGGCCGTAACCGGGCCAGCGTTTGAGGAGGCCGGGCGGAAATTGTTCAGCGATTTGCAGCGAATTCAGTGCCACCAAATCTTCTACCAGCCGCCGCTGTTTGGTGAGCGATTCCAAATGCGCGCCAATGCGAGAAATTTTTCCGTCGGCAAGAATGATTTCAATCTCGCGAACATGCCGGCCGGTGGTGCCGTAAACGGGAGTGTAGGCGCCGGAAGAATCATTCGCGATCATGCCGCCCAAAGTTGCGCGGGAACTGGTGGCGACATCGGGGCCGAAACAAAAACCTGCTGGTTTGAGAAAGGCGTTTAACTGATCCAGCACCACGCCGGCACCGACGCGGACGGTGCGGGCTTCCGGGTTGAAATCCCAAATCTGCCGGTTGTACCGGGCAAAATCCACGATCAGTCCATCGCCGATTGCGCCGCCAGAAAGGCCCGTGCCGCCGCCGCGCGGAGTGACGGCGAGGCCGGCGGCCGAAGCGGCTTGCAAAATGCGCGCGGCGTCGCCGGTGGTTTTGGGAAACGCGACGGCTTGAGGAACGATTTGATACGGCGAGGCATCCGTCGCGTACAGTTGGCGCGTGCGGTTGTCGAAGGCGACTTCGCAGTTCGCCGCCGTCAAGGATGCCATTTGTGGGGTGGACAGCACGGGCTACAAACTATCGGCGCGACGGCCAGTTGACAACCGCATTAACCGGGAAGCGGCGGATTTTTCCGGTCCACGGATGGGGTTGGCGAAATCGAATTTGGGCCGGGCGAGGTTTTGCAGGCCGGCGGTCGTTCGCACCCAACACACAAAAAATTTGGAAAAATAATATTGCACAAGCTATCGAGGTTGCTATTATCCGCGTCCGCTTTCGACCAACGACGGCGGCATTAGTTAACCAAAACCAGACAATCGTTCTTTATATGGCACAACGTATTAGAATCCGTCTCAAGGCGTATGACTACCGAGTCATAGACCAGTCGGCCCGCGAAATTGCGGATACCGTCAAACGCACGGGCGCCCGCGTCGCTGGCCCCATTCCCCTCCCTACCCGCGTCGAACGTTACACCGTCCAGCGCTCCCCGCACTCGGACAAAAAGTCGCAGGAAACCTTTGAACAACGCACCCACAAGCGGCTGATTGATATTCTCGATCCGACCGCCAAGACCGTGGACGAATTGAAGAAGCTCAATTTGCCTGCCGGCGTGGACATCACCATCAAAATCTGAAGGAGCCATTACCATGCCACTAGGACTTTTAGGAAAAAAACTCGGCAGCACCCGCGTGTACAACGCGCAGGGCGTGCTGATTCCCGTGACCGTCGTGCAAGCCGGCCCCAATCGCGTGCTGCAAGTCAAAACGCAGGCGGGCAAGGATGGATACAACTCCGTCCAACTCGGTTTCGACGACCAGAAAGAACAGCGCCTCACCAAGCCGCTGCTCGGTCACATCAAGAAACACAACGGCGTGGCCGTCAAACGCATCAAGGAATTCCGCGACTTCTCCAAGGAAGTCAAGGCGGGCGATGTGGTCGGCGCGACGCTCTTTGCCCCCGGTGATTTCATTGATGCCATCGGCACCACCAAAGGTCGCGGTTTTGAAGGTGTGATGAAGCGTCACAACTTCGGCGGCGGTCCCTCCACGCACGGTCACAAAGGCTGGCACCGCCGCGGCGGCGCCATCGGTCAACGTTTGTTCCCCGGTACCGTCTTGCGCGGTTTCAAGATGCCCGGTCACATGGGGCAGGTCAGCCGCACCACGCAGAACCTCGAAGTCATTCAGGTCCTCGAAGCGGATAACCTCCTCCTCATCAAGGGCGCCATCCCCGGTGCCGAAGGCGACTACGTCGTCATTCGCGAATCCAAGAAACGCCCGAAGGGCTGGAAGGCCCCCGTGGCCACCGGCGGCAAGAAAAAAGCCGATGCCAAAGCCGCAGCCAAGAAATAAGATTAACCAGCCATGAAAATTTCCATTAAAAATATTGCCGGCAAAAGCCAGGGCGATCTTGAAGTCAAGTTTGCCGTGGTTGAAAACGGCAAGGGCACCCAGGCCGTCCACGACGCCGTCACCGCGTACCGCGCGGCTCAGCGTAGCGGCACCGCCTGCACCAAGACCGCCGGCGAAGTCTCCGGCAGCAACAAGAAACCTTGGCGCCAAAAGGGCACCGGTCGCGCCCGCGCCGGTTCCAACCAATCCCCCCTCTGGGTGGGTGGTGGTGTCGTGTTCGGCCCCAAGCCGCGCGATTTCAGCAAGAAAATCTCCAAGAAAACCCGCGCCCTTGCCTTGCGCAAGGCCCTCAGCGAGCGCATCAAGCTCGGTGACGTGGTGATCGTGGATGATTTCAAGCTCACCTCCGCCAAGACGAAGGATTTCGTCAAAGTCATTGACGCCTTGGAACTTACGGGCACTACGCTCCTCGTTTCCACCGGCGAACCCAACAAAAACCTGACGCTGGCCGCCCGCAACATTGTGGGTGTCACGTTGACCACGAGCGAGTCCATCAACACCTACGATGTGTTGCGCCCCGACAAGCTCGTTTTCACCAAGAGCGCCTTTGAACAAGTCGAAGCCCGTCTCACCAAGGAATAACTCATGAATCCTTTCGAAATCATCAAGACTGTCCGCCTCACCGAAAAGGGCACCCGCCAGGGCGAGAAGTACAATCAATACACCGTCGTGGCCGACCGCCTCGCGACCAAGCCGGAAATCCGGCAGGCCGTGCAGGAGCTTTTCAAAGTCAAGGTCGTCCGCGTCAACACCCTGAACGTCCGTGGCAAGGACCGTCGCAAGCGCACCGCGCAAGCCGGCACCACCTCGGCGTGGAAGAAAGCCATCGTCACCCTCAAGGATGGCGACAAGATCGTTTTGACCTAGGCCAACTTTGCCTACTCGCACGGCGCGGAGATTTCTCCGCGCCGTTTTGCTTTTCCCTCCATGGGTGCGGCAAAATCTTTGCCCCCAGCCACCTGCTCCCTGCCTGCGGGTATGCGACAACGTCGTCCACCGGTTTGGCTTGGGAACCCGAAAATTCCCCCTACCGCCGACACCTTCCCGCCTTGCCGGCGCTAAACCGATGCTTTCCATCCAAAAACTGGTATAGGCAAGGGTGAACCCCCTTCGAAGTAAGGATACATTGAGGTCAAGGCAAGGATGCTGGTCAAGGCATGTGAGGGCACAGAACGGGCCTTTTGGGGTCAAAACGACCCTTTTTGCCCCAAACCGGCCAAATCAGCCGGAAAATTTATTGAAACTGAAGTTGCCAACAAAATTCCCTCAATCGGATATGCCTATTTAGTTCGCATTGCGGAAGCAAACCTGTTGCGGACTTTATTTACGACAAATTTTGACGATTTGCTTAATGATGCATTCTACCAGTTTTCTTCGGATCGAGCTATTGTCTGTGCTCACGACTCGTCCGTTGACCAAATTGGCATCACTTCCACCGAACAAAAATCATCAAGTTGCATGGGGACTATTTGTTTGATGATATGAAAAACACAACGATGGAGCTTCAGAAGCTTGATGCGAATATGAAGCAGAAGTTGGGGGAATTACTGAAAGAATACGGTTTGATTATTGCCGGATATCCTCTGTTGCTAGCGCTACAGATGACGAAATGATAAAAGGCGTTTGCCATTCAATGCTCGAACAAGATAGTGATGCGATTAAAATCTTTCGGGCAGAAGGAGAAAAGCGCTTTTCGCTGATTGAGAGTGAGGTGACTTCGCTTTTTCGGGCCACTCAATTTGTTAGTCTGGGCGCAACGAAAGGACCAGACCATGAAAGGCAAACGGTATACGACGGAAGATAAGATTCGCATTTTGCGGGAAGTGGATTGCG
>TBL_comb47_HYPODRAFT_10000716_pt1 | contig 44026 bp, 38 predicted proteins | sample TroBogypolimnion_40_FD_10682 | JGI IMG/M metagenome (IMG submission 10682)
GTTTAGTATCCGCAGCCCCTTCATCAATAAAAAGACCTGCCATTTTTGCAGTTCCAGCGTATTGTTTAATAAATGGCTCCAGATTGTGCAGACAATCATAAACTTTTCCAAGTGCTTTGTCGTTGGCATCACCGGATGCAAAAATCCCGCCACCATCAATTCCAAATGGGGCATAGCACAAGGCATTGTATTTCCCGATGGTATAAAAGGCCCTTGCTGCACCAGTTGGACCTAGTACTGTTTCCGGGATAAAGAGTGGATTTCCTGATCTTGTAAACTCTTCGCAGATCCAGTCAAACACCTCAACGGCATAAATATCAGGGGCTAAGAAATCTATGGAAGGAGCTGCAGCCCGCCAGATGTCCATCACTTCTGGAAGCGGACCACCGGAAGGATACTGCCCCGGTATCCTTTGTTTGGGCTGTCTGAGCCAGGCGTTGGCATACATGGGAAGCGGATATTGTTCTTTCCCTTTTTGGGCAATCCCGCCAATATAATTGGCATAATTCCAGGCCATGAAAAGCTCTTCTGTATAAAAAGAGAAGTTTGTTTTCCATTCCTCCCCTTCGTACTGAATACCTTTTCCAAATACCTCTTCCCATGTGCCAGTCATCTTATAACCGTTGTCGGCCCAGACCTTTTCGAGTGGAGGGAAGAGCTTGCCTTTGTTTTTTTCAAGATAATCGACCAGCTCTTTCGGGACCTGGCCATTAAATGCTTTAGTGGAAGTCTCGCTGAAATCACGGATAGACCCCAAAACACCAACTTCATTTTCAACCTGAACCATCAGGATTGTATGTTCTTTACTGTCAATGTTTTTGATGTACTTCATCATTTCAGAAAATGCCCTTGCATCGGCCTCCTGACCATTTTTGCTCAGCGTTGAAAGGACATCAATTGATTTATTATCTTTATTTTTAGCCAACTGAAAACGTTTGGAATTGGTCTTTACCCATTCGGGGGTGTACATCGATTTTCCGTTTTTCCAACTGCCAAACCATAAAACAACTAATTTCAGATTTTCTTTGCGGGCGCCTGCCACCATACTGTCAAGCAGTGAAAAATCGAATTTACCTTCTTGTGGTTCAACCAATTCCCATGAGACCGGGGCAATAACCGTATTGAGGTTTTGCTTTGCCATGCGGCTCCAGATGGAACGCATAAAATGGGCGCTTCCGCCGCTCGAATTGTGCAATTCGCCACCCAACATCCGGAAGGGCTCATTGTTTACGATCAGTTGCACGGACCCGTTTTTCTTTTCGAGATGGGGGATCGATTGGTTCTGTGCTATTGAAATATTCCAGCATAAAACCATGGCCATTAAAATAATTCCTTTCATGTGAATTAATATTTAGTTTATTATATTAATTATCGTCTTCCGGTACTGTTCATTCCTGAACAAGATATTATAATTCGTTTGGTTCTGTCTCAGAACAACGATGCCAATTATTCAAGCCTTGTCCCTTCAATATGGGTCTTGTCCTTCTTTCTAAGGGAGAGGTAGAGAACATAACCACGGACTGCAAAACTGGCTTTTTTCGATATTGCGGTCTATTCAACTTGTGTAATGTTCAACCTGCAGATCAGGTCCTTAAATTTTGAATCAAATCCGATAAAAAGGCAGTAATACCATACAATGACAACAAAGAACTTGAATCACTTATGCTTACAGATTGGTCAGCCATTCATGAAAACGGTCGATCCAGTTATCGGTTGGGATGCCTTGTTTTCTCATGCCAAAACCATGATTGCCTTTCCTATAAATGTGAAGTTCAGCCGATTTTTTAGCATCCACCCATTTTTCATACAAGGCAATACAGTGTTTTTGGAACCCAAAGGCATCATCCGAGGCGACTGCCATAAACAATGGGGGTGCATCTTCGGGAACGGCAGGACTGCCAAAACTTCCGACATAAGGATAGATAGGAGCGGAAAAATCGGGTCGGCTTTGTGCGTCGTAGGTCATTGTTACACCAGCTGTTACAGTTCCGCCTGCAGAGAAGCCCATTATTCCGATCCGATTTGTTTTTAATCCCCATTCGGTGGAATGGCTTCTGACATAGGCAATCGCCGCCTTTCCATCAGCAATGTCCATCGCAACAATGGGTTCAATATCCTTGTTAAATTTTTCGGAACCTATATTTTTGGACTGCATCTCCTTTCCGGGATTATCCGTTACCAGATGTGCCAGCCTGTATTTTAGGACAAATGCAGTAATCCCTTTGCTGTTCAACCACTTTGCCACTTCATAACCTTCATTGGAGATGGCCAGCATGTGAAAAGCTCCCCCGGGACAAACGACAATGGCTGTGCCTGTGGCGATGGATTTATCGGCCTCAAATACAGTCAAAGTAGGTACCGTAACATTATATACTGTTGTACCTGAACCAGTTCCAATTTCGATTTCTTTCCAGTTCCAATCTTCCGACCCCGGAGCAGAACCCTTGTACAAACGGATTACTTTGTTCGCTGACGGTTGTGCAAAGCAACCCAAACCTGTCAGCATCAGCATTAAAATTGTTAACCTTGTTTTCATCCTTGATGTTTTATTTGGTGATGGATAAACTATAATTCACGAAGATAATACTCTTTATCATTTTACAGCCAATCATTTTTGCAACATAGGAAGGGTTCACTCCATTCATAATTCCTTAAATTTTTGAATCAGATCACCCAGAAATTCAGAAAACGGTCGTGAAGAACTTACCTAATGACTGCTTTGCTTAAGCAAAGTAAGCTAGTCGTAAAAATCTTCAGGTAGTAGTTGCATGTCCAGATGCGAATAGCCCCTTATGTTCCATCCTTTGTGGTTTTCTACTTTGCAAAGATTTGCAAATTGCAGTCTTTCAATCCCTTTGCTTTTGCTGTCAAAGTTATTGCTCCCGAAATACCTTTTGGCCGGATGATCACCAAACCTCTTCCCTGATAGACTTTCTTGTGGTTTTGTTGAAAACCTGACATATCGGATGCGTTTCCATTTCCGACTGCCGCTATTGTTGCATTTCCGGCAAGCTGATAGGTAACTTCCAGATCGTCAACGTACGGCACGATGTTACCTTTTTCGTCAATGATTTCCACAGCCACAATAGGACAAATCGTTTGGGTTGGCCTGAATCGTGCTGCGATCGGCAACCAATCGGATTGCATTAGGTTGACCAGAAGTTGTCAGGGAATTTGAACCTGTTTCATTCCCTCCATCAAATCCTTTTGCAACAAGTGTTCCTGACTGATATTCCATTTCAAAAGTGGTGGTAATGGATCCATCAGGCATGTTCTTTTCAGCAATAAGTTGACCATTTAACTCAAGCTTCACCAATTTGCTTCTGGTGTACACCTCAATTTTCATCTTTTTCCCTTCCTGTCCGGGCCAGGTCCACGATTTCAGTTCATCGGGGAAACCCCAAGTTGCAACTGTTTCTTTCATCCCTTCAGGAAGGGGCCGATGGACCAACATTTCAATCGGACTGTTTCGCCAAACAACATCCTGATAAAAGGAAGCTGCTTTCCGGTTGCCGATCAGGTCAAAATCGCCACAGTAAGAGTTGTATATGGGCCATTCATTTCTAAAGAACATTCCCATCCCCATAAGACCTTTAATTTCAGGCCTGGATTCGGGAATAAGCCTGGATTTTCCAATTCCTGCCTCACCGATGTAATCGAAGGCTGTCCACTTAAAGCTACCTATCATGTAAGCACATTGCTCCGATTTTTCCCAATTTTCCAATGCAAAAAGAGGCAATGATTCCGTTACCACAAAGGTCTTTTTCGGATGTTTCACATGTTGGGCATCGAAAAATGCACTGTAGAACTATCACGCTGAAAATGAATGGATTTACTTTCAAGAAAGTAATTGGACCCATCCACGTCAAGATTTGCGAGATGGGGCTGGTACTGATCGAGTGGTGTTTTTGTAAAGGGAGGCAAATAAACCATCGCTTCGGTTACCGGCCGTGTGGAATCCAATCTGCGGACTTCGTCTGCCAGCTTCTTGCCAAGTTCCTGCCCCAAAAGATCANGAGCTTCGTAAATTTCATTTCCAATACTCCACATGATCACCGAAGGGTGATTCCGGTCCCTCAAAATCATTGACTGCAAATCCTTTTTCCACCACTGATTGAAATAGAGGTCGTAATCTTCGGGATTTTTAGGCCTCACCCAGGTATCAAAAGCTTCGTCGATTACAAGCATACCCAGACGGTCGCAGGCATCGAGCAATTGTAGGGAAGGTGGATTGTGGCTGGTACGTATCGCATTGAAACCTGCTTTCTTTAAGATTTCGACCTTTCGTTCTTCGGCCCTGTCGATTGTAGCCGACCCTAAAGGCCCATTGTCAGAATGGATGCAACCACCCTTCAATATCACTTTTTGCCCGTTCAAGGTGAATCCATCCGTTCCGTCAAATCGAATACTTCTGACACCAAAAATGGTCTCTACACGGTCAATCGTTTTATCGCCATCCTTAATTTCGGTAATGGCTTTGTATCGTTTCGGAGATTCCATGGACCATAAAACAGGATTGGACAGAGTCAGTGCTTGTGCTACGGTAATTGATTTTCCGGCAACAAGATGAAGATCTTTTTGAGTATTTCCGACCGTCTTACCGTCCGGATCAAGAAGTACAGTTACCAATCTAACGATGGCGACAGTATTTTGTGTGTTATTTAAGGTAACATCAAGCTCTACTTTTGCCTGCTCCCTCGACACTTCAGGAGTTGTAACGAATACACCCCATGTGCAACATAAACAGGTTCAGTAAAAGTTAGCCAAACATGACGGTAAATGCCGGATCCACTGTACCATCGTGAATTTTTCCCTTCATTTTTCACCCTAACGGCAACACTGTTTTCCTGACCTGCAGGTTTCAGGTAGGGTGTCAGATCGTAAAAAAAAGGGGTATAACCATAAGGATGATTTCCCAAATGGTGTCCATTTAGCCAAACATCCGAATTCTGATAGACACCATCAAAATGAATGTTTGCAAGTTTGTTCCGCCCGGCTTTATCGACAATAAATTTTTTCCGGTACCAGCCTGTTCCACCTACTGTCCACCCTGTGGCGGCCTTTCCAATGCTTTCCCTGCTAAATAGACCGGAAATGGTATCAGGAGTCTGGTTTGGCAAATCCTCGATGCTCCAGTCATGGGGAAGGGTCACCTTCCGCCAATTGGAATCATTGAACTCCGGATTTTCCTGACCTGCCACAGTGCTGTCTTTTTTGAATGACCAATCTTCATCAAATGACCTAGAACGAAAGCCAGTATTTTTTTGAGCTACAAGGTTTGAAAACCAGAACATCAAAACAATGCTTGCCATCAATTTGGAAATAAAAAGCTGCATTAGTTTTCTCATGTTTTTATTGTTGTGCAATTCCATACAAACCGGGCCTTTTTCACTTCCCGGGAGTTCGTTCCTATGTAAACGATCAATTCCCCGGGTTCCCAATTCCAAACCAGTTGTCCGTTAAAGAACTCATTTTTTGTAGCAAACGGACCCGTTTTGGAAACAGCGGTGATCAGGTTCAACTGCCCCAAATTTTCATCGATGGTCATCTTTTTCATCAACGCAGTGATGAAACTGTTCATTAGTTTGTTTTTTGATCAATAATCCTGTCACCTTTGGCATCGAACATATTCATCAGACTGCCCTCGATATGGTTGTCACCTTTCTTTATCAACTCCATATAAACATCATAATCGCCACTGGTCCAGTTGACGGTGACCGAATTTTCGGTTTCGGAAATGCTCGTGAATTTTTTGGGATCACTCAGGTCCGGTTTGGCAATTGACCCGACCAATTTACCCTCTGCACGTGCAAGTGAAACCACCATTTTGGCATCTCCATCCGGTGTACCGACAACCAATAAATTCCATTTGCCCAAAAAATATTCACCGCTTGTTTTGGTCTGTGCATTGACAACAATTGCTAGTAGAAAGAACAACATTCCTGCTAAAACTAATTTTACTTTTTTCATGATCGATAATTGTGATTTGTATAATAATGATTGTAAACTATTAATATTCAATTTGTAATGATTTATCCTCAGCGATTTAATCTTGTTTCCAATGCGGATAATGCCAAATCGGTTCCGCTGTGCTGATTGGATACCCCAAATGGTTTAACCGTGGCAATGTGCATTTCCAAATTGCTGAGCCCTTTTGGCGTACATAAGCCTTTGATATAAATGGTGATCGAATTTAGGAGCAATTCGTAGGCGGAAACATTGAATTTTTTATACCGTTCAGTTCTTGCAACTGATTCGTATAATACGTAGATCCCTTCCATCGCAACATCCGGTACAATACCTTCCCTGAAAATCCCTTCCTTAATTCCCTTTGTGACCAGGTAGTTGAATTGCAACCCAAATTTAGATCCAATTGCATCTTCCATTTTTTTCTCCAGTTCAGGATAGTAATAGTGTAAATCTTTGTAAAACAGATTACTAATATTATAATCCTTCTCTATTGCCAAATACCAGATGTCGAATAACAGGGTAACCGCGTTTTGGCCTTCAGAAAGGTTTTCCAGAAGTTCGTACTGATGGGCATAGTTAAGCTTTAAAACTTCTTCCAGTAACTCTTCTTTGTTTTTAAAATATTTATAAACTGTTTTCGTGGAAATGCCCAAAGGTGCGATCAGGTTTTGAATGGACATTTCGCGAATGCCGTATTTCAGAAACTGGTTGAGCGCTGTTTGTAAAATTTCGTCCTTCATCTTTGTCAATATTGGAAAATATATCTTGCTTGAAATTTTCTGACAAAGGAAATGGAAAATATTTAGATGAACAAATTTTCCATGATTTTTTTTGAGGTTTATATTCTTTATGGGTACAGATTTATATTTTATAAAAGAATCTGCATTTAGACCAACAGCAGATCACAATCCATCCGATTAATTCCGCGAATTTGTTACAACCGGATACGCGTGTGGCAGATCACAGGCAATATTTTTCAATTGAATTGATTACAAATCATAACCATTAAGAAATACAGTATGATTGAATGTCGTACAAAAACATATTAATATTAACAACATGCTAATTGACTCTGATTACACTTTTAAAGGAACAATTCATTGGCAATTTCTGTCATGACAATGAATTCCTAATGAATTTGAATTCTTCCTTGATCCAGCAACATCCATTCCCATTAGCTGGATAAGAGTTTAAATGTTTTTTTCGAAGATCGTAACCATTTGGATATAATCCAATCTTGTTTCATCGGGGAGCTCGTTGTATTCTTCCAACAAAATAGTCGTGAAACCCAAAATCGCATCAATCATGAAGTTCATATCACAGGTCTGATGTTTTAATATCATAAAATAAACGCCCGGCAATATTTTTTTTAAAGATTCAGCGATGATATGATAAATCTGTCGCTCCTACTTTGCATCTTACTATTGGACAGGAACCTGGTTTACGATTTCAATTAAACTACTTCCATTCCCGGATTGACAATTTCAACACAATAGATTCCGATAGGGCAGCTTTGAATTTCAGGCAGATACCGGATCCCGACTATTCGGGATAGGGGTGAAACATGATACATTACAATTCTTAATTCTTATATCTATTTGAAAACAAGATAAATGGTGTTAATCGTAACGATCCGGTTGATTCAGGATGGAAGGAACCATGTGAAATGAAATTACAATCCATTCTAAACATCAAAAATGCTTCCTAATCATGGATATTAATTGATCTTTATGAATAGGCTTTGAAATGTGATCGTTGCAACCGGCTTCAATTGCCATTTCGATGTCGATGCGATTTGCAAATGAAGTCTGTGCAATAATAACAACATCGGTATTGAATTTGCGAATTTGACGTGTAACATCATAACCGTTGATTTTTGGCATAGCAATATCCATTAAAATAAGTTCAATCCCGGGATTATTCTGAAAAATATCAAGGGCGTCCTCACTCTTCGTTACAATAATGGCTTTATAACAGATTGCTTTAACAAGATGCTGGAGCATTCTAGCAGAAGCAAAATCATCGTCAATGATTAGTATAATAAGATTGCTTCTTTCAGGCAATTTTTGTGACTCTGGGATCAGGTTGTCTGTAGCTAAGGTATTGAAGTCAGACATGGTATTAATAATTTCAACATTTTCCGTTTGATCAATTTTAGATTTCGTCCAAAACTAGTGATTGTAACTGACATTTTCTAACCCAATGGTTCGGCATATTTTGACGACACTCGACATTAAAAACAACTCACAAATACCGTCGGATGGTGATTGGCTGGAGAAGAGGTTAAACATTTAAAACATTACACGGATTTTGTATCTGAGAATTTTCTGTTATTGGTATAGTTGACCAAAACGAGTTCAATACAGCATTTCATAAATGAAGGGTCCAAACCGACAGGCCTGGACCCTATTTTTATAATAAGAATGAAATACACAGAAATTTATTGATATAATGTAAAATCTGAATATTAAGCTTTCAAAATTTTGGTCGTAATATTACTGATGCTTGTTTCGATCCCAACAAAAGGTTTGCCATCGCCTTGGTTGTCGTCCTCAACGATCAGGAATTTTGCTCCGGCAGTCTCTTTTGCTGCCCAGATCCTCTTGAAATCGATAACACCTGCCCCAACGCTACAAATATCGTCCTTGATGACGGTAAAGAATGGAGGTTGATTGGTTTTCATATCTTTAAAATGGAGGAGCTGGAACCTGCCAGGATATTTCTGGAACATGGCAATTGGATCCTGCCCGGCCTTGGTTGCCCAGAATAGGTCCAACTCCATGGTAATCAGGCTGGAATCCATTTCTTTCAAGAAAATGTCATAGTAAGGGACGATCCCATTTGTATTCAGGAACTCAAAATTATGGTTGTGATATCCAAACTGGATTCCAACACCCTTCATGATTTTGGCCACTTCGTTGCAGTCTGCGATGGTCTTTTTATACGATTCGATATTACGGTCGGCTTCCTCGATCCATGGTTTGATGCAATATTTAACACCCAGTTCTGCATGAGCATCGGCCATGATCTTTGCTTTATCAAGGGTAATGTTTGCCGATTCGACCTGAGAATGGCTGCTTAAGACAACCATACCAAGATCTTCAACCATCTTCTTGAATTCAGAAGGTTTCATGCCGTAAAACTTCCCATCGGCATAAGATGCAGCCTCAAGGTTTTTGTAACCAATATCAGATACTTTTTTCAGTGTTCCAGGAACATCGGCAGTCATGGCATCACGGATACTATAAAGCTGTAAACCAACACCAAAGCTTTTGCGATCAATGGCAGCACCCGTGCTGCACCCTGCTGCACCCAACAATACTGCGCCAACAGAACCAACTGCTGAAATTTTTAAAAACTCTCTCCTGTTTTGCATACGTTTCAATTATTATTGATGAATATTTATAATGCTCTGAAAGGATAAAAGTAATCAACTTATTTTATACCCAAAAATAAGTTCAGCAAAAAAAGTCAATATTAATAATCAGGATGCGTTTTTCAAATTCAATGCACTTTTCATATTTTGAAGCAAGATTAATATTTCGGCATGATCAACAGGCTGAAGGACTAAGGTATTCTAGCCCAAAGGCCACGCTTTGGGCATGATGAAAAAACAAACCAATAGAAACGCCTTGGGAAAACAAGCAAAATTGGGGATTCCGCCACAAAATTCCAAAATTTGCCCGAAAGTTCGCCAGCAAAATAGTATCACCCTATTTACCTAAATATTTTCTACCGGCAAGCTGGCATTTATTCTACTCGTTTACCCTATTTCATTCGTACGCGCTCCAATCCATGTGTAAACTCGCTAGACACAAAAATATGTATAGATAAATTGCTATAAACTAAGGGACTAAAACCAGACGGAATCCCAAATCGTTGCTGCGTAGGCTTGGGATAAAATAGTTACGGTCAGCTACACGACAGTGCCTTGAATCCAATTCCCAACTTCCACCACGGAACACGCGCAACGAGCCTGTAGGAGCCCCTGTAGGATTATTTTGTGGTGAACTGCTATAACTACTACTGTACCAGTCGCTACACCATTCACAAACATTGCCGCTCATGTCGTAAAGACCCAATTGATTTGGTAAATTTGTTCTTACGCGATGAGTTCTAATACCGCTGTTGGCTTTGTACCAGGCGTAGTTGCCCAAGCTGCTTTCGTTGTTGGTGCCGGCAAATTTTGTTCGGTTGGCTTCTCCCCCGCCTGCGGCATATTCCCATTCAGCCTCGGTAGGTAAACGATAGGTCTTGCCGGTTTTGGCATTGAGCTTGCCCAAGAAAGCCTGAACATCGTCCCAGTTCACATACTCCACTGGCAAGTTGTCCCCCTTGAAATCGCTTGGGTTACTACCCATCATGGCGACCCAAAGAATTTGTGTTACTTCTGTTTTGCCTATCAGAAAATCACTAATTGTCACATAATGGACAGGCTTTTCTCTGTCTAAACCATCAATATTGCCCATCTGAAAAGTGCCGCCATTTATGGCTATCATTTCGAAACTTACACCATTTACAGTTTCGGTAAAAGACTGGTTATTCAAATTCGCATTTACAGTAGAGACGTCATTTGGAATGTTAGTTTTAGCAGGGTCAGTAGAAGATGAACGAGCTTTAGTCGTCTCATTTACAAGTGTTTCTGTCACCAAGGATGTTTCACCTTCGACAATAGTGACGGTTTTGGTGGTTGTGGCATAACCTGGCAAACTGAGTGTTAGGGTGTAGTCGCCGACCAACAGGTTGCGCAGCGTGGCCGGGGCGGTCCCTTTGTTTTCGCCGCCCAAAGTTATCGTGGCATCTGTAGGGGTAGTCACCACCTTCAAGATCCCTGTTTTGGCAACAGGTTGCAAGGTAATGGAAAGTGACTGGCCTGTAATCACTTCGCGCTTTTCGGAGGCTGGAGTGTAATTCTCTTTTTTGGCTTCAAAGTTATAGATACCGGGCAACAACCGACCTTCCCAGGTCCCGTTCCCTTTGCGCTCGCCGGCAATGTAAATGTCGGAGGAAGGATTGGTCGTTACCGTCACCCCTGCAAAAGTAGGTGTCAGGGCCACCGGTAAATTGAGGTTTCCACCGGCCTGCATGGTTATTTTTTGGGTAGCGGTCTGGTACATGTTCAGCCGGATCGCTACCGCATGTTCGCCTGTTTTGACCTGTTCGAGGGTACACGGCGTTACCTTTCCGGTAGGTAGGCCATCGAGGCTTACAGCTGCGCCCTGCTCGGGGGAGCTCGTGATTTTCAAAGTGCCAAAGTCGGGTTTCATCGTCACGTTCAGGGTCTCTTTTTTACCGGCTGTCAGATCGACAACACCCGCCGTTGGCAAATAGAGGTCGTGGCTGAGGCTATAGGTGTGTTTGCCGATCGGCAGCTCGTTTTGGTACGGGGTCTGATTGGCAGGCTTTTCATCGATGTAAATATCTGCACCCGAAGGGCTTGAATTGATAACCAGCCACTGTGAGGCGATCTGCTCAGCTTCAACAACGGTGGTCACCCTGGCGGTGGTCAATTCCAGAATATAGACGGTCGCCTTTTCGATCGGAAGCGGGTACATATAATCGCGCAGGATACCTAACTGAGGGTGCTGAATGGTCAAACGTTTGGCTCCATACGGCACATAGATCCAGTATTCGCCGGTCTTGGGTTCTGCTGCCACAATGCCCAACCCGTCGGAATCCCATGTAAATCCTGTCTGTGTGGTGACCACTTTGATGATCGCACAAACATCGCCGTTCTGGTCTTTTTTGGGTGCGTAGGTGCGTGCCGTCAAATCGTTCTCTTTCCGTTCAAACGATCTGACACTGATCTTTGGTTGTGAAAAAAGGGTGCTGCTCAATAAAAGCAGAAGAAAAAGGGGCAACAGGATCCTTGTCTTCATAAATCCGGTAAGTTAAAAAAAATTAGAAGGGTAAAACTAAGAAAAGATTTTAAAATAATGGACCTCGAAGATATAAGTAATAAGAATGATTAAATGTTGTATTTCAACACCCCCGACCCCTGAAGGGGAAATTTGAATTTCAGGCAAATACAGAATCCCGTCTATGCGGGATAGGGGTAAAACATGACACTATTTAATTCTTATTACATAATTGGTCGTATTCGTCGTTGCTAACGACAAACCATCAACCCTGCCCCGAACCTGCGAAGAGGGGGATTGAATCACTTATTTGATTAATTTTACTTTATAATTCCACTCAAAACGGCTAATACCATGAAAATCCTGAAAATCGTGTCAGCCACACTGGTTTCACTGATCATTGTCTTGATTTCCTATGCATACGTCGCCTACAAAACATGGACTCCCGACGATGTGGAAGGTGTCCCTGATCATTCGGCAATGAAATATTATCAGGCTTCTTATGAAGATTGCCGTGCATCTTTCAGAAAGAAAGCCATGTTAATAAAGTCCCGTTGCGACGGTGTCGAGTTTTATCCAATTCAGGTAAAAAGCCTCAATGATGATGACCTCTTTATGGATGTTTGTTACGTACCTGCCCGGTCTAAAAAATCGAGGCTCGTTATCCTCTCATCAGGAATTCATGGTATAGAGGGATTTGTGGGGAGTGCTGTCCAGCAAATGGTCATGGAGGAGTTGGTTGGTCCTGAAATGGATCCGGGAACCGGAATCCTGTTTCTTCATGGGATGAACCCTTATGGATTTAAAAATTCAAGAAGGGTAACGGAGAACAATATTGACCTTAACCGTAACTGCAACCTTGATTCTACCCTATTTATACTGCCAAATAAAGGTTACTCCGAATTGTACGATATGCTCAACCCTGTGGATGCCACCAATACAGGCTCACTCCGGAATATGCTTTTCATGCTTGTTGCACTGGAAAAGTTATTCAGTAAATCGATGAACACCTTAAGACAGGCCATATTGCATGGACAATACGAGCATCCTCAAGGGCTATATTTTGGGGGAAAGAAACTTGAACAACAGATCCGATCAATAGCACCAATACTTGTTAATTATGGGAGGGATTATGGGAAAGTGCTTGAAATTGATCTTCATACAGGTTATGGGGCCATGGGCGTTTTGCATGTTTTCCCAAATCCGGTCAGCGATCCTATAATAAAATCAGCGATCAGGCAGGTTTTCGCCGGGTCTAAGGTTGATTGGGCAGATACGGATGGATTTTATACCATTTCCGGTTCATTCTCTGATTTCGTCGGGAAAATGTTCCCCGGAAAGTTGTGCCTTCCAATGAGTTTCGAATATGGGACTCTGAACAGCCAAACAACAATGGGCTCGATCCGTTCGATCCATAATATGATCCTCGAGAACCAGGGTTATCACTATGGATATACAAACATCAAATCAAAAGCGCAGGTCCACAATAATTTCAGGGAAATGTACTATCCATCATCGTTGAAATGGCGATCCAAAGTGATCAACGATTCACGTAAAATGATCGTCACGACCCTGAAGAATTTCCAGGAGTTAAAATAGAAATGCTGCGAGAGCTGTCAATAAGGCATATCAAAAAATTTCAACTTGTAAAAGAACTTGAATCATTGATTTCAAATCCCCTAAAGTGAAGCCCACACCAATTTATCCGGGTTTACGGTTTTCCGACCAATACATAAGTCGAGTAGCCATTTACGCCGGTAAAAATCCCATAACCATTCTTAATATTTGCGTTGATTTCGGTAAGTGACAATGAACTGTTGCTGGTCTCCTGGAAAAAGATCACATATTCGGGTTGGATCTTGAACAAGGTGACCAGATGATATCCATAATATTTAAACGACTGCTGGCTCAGTTCCGTATAACCGGTATTGACAGGCTGATTGCGGAAAAAATTGGATGCTCCTACCTCCCGTGTATTGATCAGCTCTCTGATCGTTTCGATGTTTCTCACCACCAAAAGGTAATAACTCTGGTCGCTGTTTGTCCATGAAATTCCGATCGGGGAAGGCATCGTTGGTGCCTGCGTTGCACCAGCAACACCCCTTTGGGAAATAATCATCGATGAAGCTGTTAGTTTGACATCCTGAGGTTTCCCCGGAACTGTAGTCGTAGCGCTTACGGTCAATCCATTATAGGGAAACGACAGTTCATAGGTTTTTCCTTCTGAAATCTTCAAATCCTTGCTTTGATAACTTCCATCACCAAGGGAGGATAGCAAATATTGGGTTCCTGAACTTTGCTCAGTAATTGTCACCTCAAGTTTGGTCACATCCATACTTGAGAATACCATGTCGGAACTAAACGGGATCAATTTTGAAATCTTGACAACGGGAATGCTATCCGGATACAAATAGGCCTGAACCACAGGTTTATCCTGAAACCCTGCCAAATTTGTTTTTTGGCACGAACCCATTGCAAGGATGACCAGTATCCATATTAATCTTTTCATAATCTAAAACTTAATGGAGAGTGAAACATTTGGTGTAATGCCAAGATAGCTGATGTTGCTTTCAAGGATCGCAGTGTCAACAATCTGGAACTGTTTTGAACTGACATTTAGCCTGTTATAAACATTAAATACGGAAAAGCTGATTGTATTCTGTCGTTCACGTTGCCTGAACAAATTAAACCGGTACGATGCAGCTACGTCGAAACGGTGATAAGCGGGCATCCTGAGCGCATTTTTATCACTGACGGCATAATAGGTCCCGGTTGTACCATCGATCAGTTTCAGTGAGTAGGCCCCAAGTGGTGCAGTGTAAGGACGTCCGGAAGCGAAAATCCAGGATGCAGAAAAATCGAAATTCCCATACTTATAGATACCCACAATTTTCACTTCATGTGTAACATCTTGGTTTGCATAGTAATATTTGTCGGATATGGTTGGGAAACGGTTCTTGACCTGACCCAGTGAATAACAGATCCACCCATTAAACTGACCTGCTTTTTTTTGGGCCAGAAATTCCATTCCGATTGAATATCCATTTCCCGTAAAAAACTGTTCCGTCGATTGTACACTGCTACCTGGCTGGGGCACAGATCTGTAACGCATCGAATACTCTGTCACATTTTGGTTGTTTTTATAAAATCCCTCCAAACTGACCAGGTAATCGGGGACATCATAGTTTAGCCCGAGATTTAAATGGGTTGAAGAACTGACAGGGATCTCCTTGTTATTGGAGAGTATCCAGAAATCCCGATTTCCTGACATCACGTCCTCCCTGACCACACGGTTGGCAAACTGATAAAAAAGACCTGTCGCCATATTGACCGATAGTTTGGGTGTGATCAGGAAACTGGCTTTTAACCTTGGTTCAGTATAAATACGGCCTGTCGCGCCAAAATAGTTTGTCCTCAAACCCGCAGTAACAGTCAGTAAATTATTATAAAACAACATTTTATCCTGCGCATAGAACCCAACCAGTGTTGACTTGATCAGTTTGTCGAGAATCCTGATTGTATCGTTCTGGGAATAGGTGTAGGCGATGTCGTAATAGGTACCATACGCTCCGAACTCGAGGATATTTTTGCCGTCAAAACTGTATTTCCAGTCGTTTTTTATACTTACATCAATTAAGTTGTTATCCTCCAAAATGCCACTTTTCATCGATTTGGTCACACTGTCCCTCACAAAGGAGATCGACCGGCGCTGGTCCCTCGTACTGTAAAAGTCAGAAAAACTGATCAGCGTATAGGAACTGAGTTTTTCATTGAGTTTCCTTGTCCATTTCAGGGACGCACCTACATTGCCATACCGCGTAAAATCGCTGTTTTCCATGGCGATGTTCATTGGGGCAGTACCTGTCCCACCGCCCGGAGGACCACCACCACCCCGTCTGCCAAATTGGGGTGAGTTATCGAGATAGTCGGTCCCATTGAAAATGCTCAAAGAGATGATATCCTTTTTGCTGGCGTTATAGGTGATTTTACCGTTAATATCGTAAAAGTAGGAGTTGGCCTGGGCATTTCCCGTCCCCATCCTGAAAATGCTTCGGGAGGAAGAGCTGGATGACTGGTTCATACTGCTGATCTTGTCATAAAGATATCCCTGATAGGACCGACGGAAAGCAAACATCGAGGTGATCTTGTCTTTATAAGGAATTTCAACATAGACATTCGTGCTCAGCAGACTGACCTCAGCCCCTGCTGTTGATTTCTTTGAATTGCCATCCTTACCCGTAATTTCAGTTACACTCGAAAGCCTCCCACCGTATTTCGATTCAAAACCGCCCTTGTATAACTGAACATCTTTTATCGCATTGGAGTTGAAAGCACTATAAAAACCAAAAAGGTGATCGACATTGTAAACCGTAAAACCATCGTAAAGAATCAAATTCTGGTCGGGTGTACCTCCGCGAACATACATTCCGGCCGATCCTTCATTTGCAGCACTGACCCCCGGCATCAGCTGAAAACCCCGCATAATGTCTTTCTCGCCCACATTGGGCAAAACCTTTAAAGCAATCGGCGACATTTTTATTTTTTGTTCCAGTGTGGCCTGCTGCAAAGCCTTATCATCTTTCCTTCCATAAATAAAAACTTCGGAAATCCCTACGCTTTGTTGTTTCAACTCGATCCGTAATGGCTCATTCTCCTTCTTAGGTTGCAACCCAATCTCCTTCGTGTGATACCCAATGTATGAAATCATAATCACCGAAGTATCAGCAGGTACATTCTCCAAAGCAAAATGGCCATTCTGGTCACTCAATACACCCTTTGTTGTCCCTTCAACCCTGATTGTCGCAAAAGGAATCCGCTCGCCATTGGCAGCATCGACAATCTCGCCCGAAAGTAAATAGTTCCGTTTGACTGGCTTGAGCAATTTCCGGGTTACTGCTACTTCATTCTTTTCCTCTACCTTGTTTTGCAACAACATCGTCAGGTGATCCTTATCCTTTGCGACATAGATGTACCCGTCTTGTCCCAGAAGTGTGACCATATCCCACGAACTACGGAACATTTTCAGTACACCACCCACTGTCTTTTCGTTATCCATCATCAATGCAGTTTTGAAATTCTGCATATAGGTCGGGTCATAAACAAAACGGATGTTTAAGTCCTTTCCCATGTTAGCCAATATCTCATCAAGATTACCAATATAATCTTTTGGAAGTCTGAAATTTTCAACAGTTTGTGCTTTAATAAAGATGGGGAAAAGCAATAAAAGAGCAATGGCGACAAATTGTCTGATCATTTTGGTTACTTATAAATTGTTAATATAGACTAATTAATTCAATATCATATAATTAGAATATCTATCTTCTGTTTGACAAGAAACTTGTTATATTAGATGTAGGGTTTGGGCCATTGGTTGCTTTGAAAAATCCAAAGGATAACGATATCGTTCCAGCATGTTCGGGTCGTCATTTCAATAAGGACATTTTAAAGTTTAAAGTAAATTCTTTCACATGACTGAAAAAACAAAACCCGGTGAACGGTCGTTTTTTATCAATGAAAAGCCATATTTTATCGTTATTATTCCCTTTATGTACAAAGCAACAATTTTTTTCTACATTTGAACCTGCCGGAATTTCATACTAAAAAATGACATACAACTATATAAATTACCTTTTTATGAGCAATTTGATCGAAAAAACACCCTCTGCTTACGAATATCCGCTTTTAATTAAGCAATTGTTCCTGGCCCCGATGGGAAATCATCCCGAACAGCAGATCATTTACCGTGACCAGTTGACACTTACCTATCAGACTTGGAAAGAGCGGGTAAAACGTGTGGCAAACGCACTTGTAGGAATCGGTGTAAAACCTGGAAATACAGTAGCTGTAATGGATTATGATTCACATCGTTACCTTGAGCTCTATTATGCTGTTCCCATGATGGGGGCGGTCCTCCATACAATTAATGTGCGGCTTTCACAGGAACAAATGGTTTATACCATCGAACATGCCGAGGATGACGTTATTATTTGTCATACTGAGTTTCTTCCCCTTTTGGAAGGGATCAGGGGAAGGATTGTGGAAGGGAGGAAATTTATTTTAATCGATGAAGGGGGCGAAGTGATCAGGCACCATTTCCAATTTGAGGGGGAATATGAAAAAATGGTAGCAGCATCATCACCTGAATTTGATTTTCCTGAATTTGATGAAAATACAAGGGCAACAACCTTTTATACCACGGGGACAACAGGTCTTCCAAAGGGGGTTTACTTTTCTCACCGGCAGTTGGTCCTCCATACACTCACCACGACGGCAGCCCTTGCAACTAATTCTGGTCAGGGGCGCCTGCATATGGAATCGATTTATATGCCACTTACACCAATGTTCCATGTCCATGCCTGGGGAATTCCCTACATTGCCACTTTTCTGGGCATTAAACAGATCTATCCCGGAAAATATATTCCCTTGCTGTTGTTAAAACTCCTCGAAACGCACAAGGTGACTTTCAGCCATTGTGTTCCCACCATTTTAAATATGCTTTTAAAGGAACCCTTATCGAAACAATTCGACCTGTCGAACTGGACCTGTATTATCGGTGGTGCTGCACTTCCAAAAAGTATTGCAATCGATGCGTTGAAAAGGGGGATCGATATTTTTGGTGGCTACGGAATGTCGGAAACATGCCCCGTATTATCGTTGTCACAGTTAACAGAGGAAGAGTTGGAACTGACTATTGACGAGCAATCCGACCTTCGGTGCAGGACGGGGCGCCCCATCGGGCTCGCCCAAATGCGGGTTATCGGACAGGATGGTCTAGATGTTCCGAATGATGATAAAACTGCAGGTGAGATCATTGTCCGTTCCCCCTATTTGACACAGGGATATTTAAAAGACCATGTTCACTCTGAGAAACTTTGGGAAGGTGGCTGGATGCATACCAATGATGTTGCATGTGTTAACCAATCGGGAAGTATCCGCATTACCGACCGCACCAAGGACATCATCAAGGTGGGTGGTGAATGGCTCAGTTCCCTCGAAATCGAAGATGTTATCGGTAAACACGAAGGTGTTGCAGAGGTTGCTGTTATCGCATACCCGGACCTTAACTGGGGCGAAGTACCATTGGTCATCATCGTCCCGACAGAGAGCAGCCAATTTGACGACAGGGATATCATCCAGATTGTCAAGTCGAGTGTCGATTCCGGTGTACTTCCACGGGAGGCCATTACACTGAAAATTCAAAGAACAAATGGCATTGATAAAACGAGTGTGGGAAAAGTTAACAAAGTGGCACTCCGACAACGCTTTTTATCGGCTATTTGAGAAAATCGTATTTACAAAAAATGAATTACCCCTAAAATCAGGAGGATAACTGATATCGGGATGGTGAGATTGTCGAATCCACCTGAGCTGATCGTTTCCACCAGGGTAACAATTGCTGCAATAACCAATGATGAAAAAAACAATGCAGGCCAACTATAATGATGGATGTAAGGCATCCCAAAAAAGAGGAGCAGAAAAGTGGGAATAAAAAATGCAAGTGAACCCAAATAGGTCTTGGGGGATTTTGTTCCTGAAATAAGATTGGCCCAATTCACTGATTTTATATTCATTCCAACAAAAGCGGCAATAGGATCGCAAAATGTAAGGATCATCAAAGGCAAAACAAACAACCATTTGTCCAAAGTCAGAACAGATGTATAATAGGCGATCAATATGCCGGCGAAGAACAGAGGGCTTCCGTCTGTCTTTCTGACAACATTGTGGTGCGATTTGAGGAAGCCAAGTTTTGAGGTCACATAAAGAAATATTGCTGACTGAATACAAAGGGCCAGCACATAATATTCGGATGAAAATTTGTTCAGCAGCAACAAACTCGCCATCCCTGCAAAAATGTGGGCAATCATTCTCGCAAATTCGGCTTTGACCTTGAGTGAAAAATAGAGAAATTCCCCAAGGATCAGGATAAACAGAAACATGTTTGTAAGCACCATGTACAGCAAAATGTCTTTATCATACACATTATCTGTCATAAACGCCATTCCGAACAGTCCGGCAACTGCACCAGCCAACATAAAACTATCAAAACGGTCGAACATTCCGCCCTGACCAGGGAGCAAGTTGCTGTAATTCTTGACCCCAAATGCCCTTTTAAAAGTTGAAGCTAAAATGTCGCCATAAAAAGAGGAGACACTTACGACCAAACCAAAAGCTACCGAACCAGTTAACGAAAAACCAACCAGGTCCCTAATGGCAATTGCAGCCAATACCGAAATCAATGTACCATAAATGAAACCTTCCCAGGTTTTGTTCGGACTAATAACGGGGGTTATTCTATGCTTTCCGAATAGTCTGCCAAAAATCTGACTTCCACCGTCAAAAGTCATCACGATTGTATAGGTATAAACGATAAAACTGACCGGTTGCAAGATATAGATCGTAAAAAGGGCAAACAGGATATTCAAAACGAACAATGCCAAAATAAGGACTTTTTGCTTTGAATCGGAATTACCCATTTTATTGCCCAAGTCCATCATTTCGGTCAAACCTACACAAACAACGAGAATAATCAGTGCTGCAAACAATCTCCTGTCAAAAAGTGCAGATCCCAACACGACCAGGACGACAAAAAAGTAAAAGAAATACTTGATCCAATTATCTCTCCTGCCGATTGAACCGAGCCTTCTGTTGTTTAGCACAGTCCCGATAGCACCAGTTCCAAAGAGCACGGATACAAGAATAAATACCTCCTTCATTGTTTCAGATTTAATATTTACCCTTCAAAATCCAATATAGACCTTTCACATCTGTCATTGGTTCTTTCAAAAAAAAGGTGATCATGATCCCTTCCAAAAAAATCAGGATGCCTGTGATCATTGTAAAATAAAAATACCAGGTATAGAATCCCCAAACAAACAAAACAACGAAAAATAGTCCTTTCATATAGGCACCGATCTTTGCGGAATAGGTGTGATAAGCGGGGTATTTTCCGAATTTGATAAAAGGATACACATCAACGACAATCAACATCGCAATAAATACCGAGATGATCAAGGTATAAGGTTTGAAATCAGCCCACTTAAAGGCAATGATACCTGCCATGGCAAGAAAATAGGTTGCCGTATCTGCCATTGAATCAATGGCTGAGCCAATTTCGGTCACCTGGTTGAACCGACGTGCGATCCAACCGTCCAGAAAATCGGTAAACAAATTAAAGCACAGGAAAAAGACAAACAAACGGTCATGTCCCAAAAAAATAAAGACCATCACAAAAGGAAACGAAAAAAGCCTGAAAACGGACAGGATATTCGGGACGTTCAATGGGACATTCATCTTTTGCATCTTCTATCTTCAAATTACAATTATACAAGGATCTCTCCCTCTGTGATCCAATACCCCGATAGGATAAGGACAAACAGAGATCAGTAAATAGCATCTATTTAATAATCAACATATTGACTTATCTGCCAAAAGATAGCCGTACAGNTCCATCAATCATCATCACCTTTCACATCTTTAACAGGCATGAAGAATGCAGCATGGACCGGAGGAGGACATGGGCTGTCCAAACCCTTGATGGCGGCCCAGATCACCTCATTAAACAGTGCATCAGGGATCCTGTCTTCCTTCCCGAAATCGAATTTTTCGCTTAACCTGGATAATTTATTTTCTGCTTTATTCTTCAAGTTTAGATCAACAAGGTTTACAGTTGCCTGAAAAGGTGGGTGCGTTGCCGAATTGTTAAAACACCTCCACATGGGAACTGCGGCTGCATCATATTGAGACATAGGGGGCAACCCCAGAATAAGTTCAATCGTCCGGAGCACGGAACTTGTCGAATACATGGTGTGGTCAACATAGTTCTGTTTCACGAATCCACCTGCAACATAGGTCGTCGAACGATGTGCATCCACATGATCAGGACCATTCTGGGCATCATCTTCAACAATAAAAACGGCAGTTTCGTTCCAGATTGGGGAATGGCTCAGATAGTCGATAAACTTGCCAACCGCCAGATCGTTATCGGCGGCAAAAGCTTTTGGAGTAGGCCGGCCAACCCTCAACCCTTCGGTATGGTCGTTCCCAAATCTCATTGTATTCAACCTTGGGACATCCCCTTTTGCAAGATGCGCATCAAAATCACGTTTCCATTGTCCGAACCTGACTGTGTCGCGGACGGTCAGATCCCAACTTGTATATTCCTGACAGAAATGGTTTTCCAGTACAGGAATATTTGGTGTTTTGGCGTCCGATATAAATTCACCGTAAGTTCTGTAAGAAACGCCATATTTTTTACAAAAATCCCAAAGGAAACCATTCTTGTTGTTGGAGACTTCCCGTTCCCCTTCACCCGGATAAAAACCGCCCCTGTTGCCATAACTTGTCGGCCAGTTTTTTTCGAGATAATCAGTTGCATAAGCCCCCATGGTCCAGTTATGGCCATCAGCACTTACCTCACCATCAACATAGAAATTATCGAGCAATACAAACTGTTTGGCGAGATTATGGAGGTTTGGTGTCACTTTTTCACCAAAAAGGACAAGATTGGGATCTCCGTTTCCGGTTGGGATATCACCTAAAACCTGATCGTAAGTCCTGTTTTCCTTGATGACATAAAAAACGTATTTAATTGGGGATAAGTCACCTACCCGTGAAGGGATGGGATTGCCCTTTTCGCCGGAGCTGACCATCTCCTTTTCTTTGGAATAAGGTGTATTGTGATATACAGCCTGTGAAAAGACACCTAACTGATTGTCGTCGGGTATTTGAAATGTCTGAAGGGTACCGGTAAATAAGCCGCCAATGTACTGAACCTTTCCTTTATTGACATCGGCATGGTGGGCTACAGATTCCTCCTTGCTGACCGGACTCGGACCATATGGGTTCGCCTTTGAAGTGAGACCTTTGCCATTGGTGACAAAAACTGTATTCCCGATCACCCTGACACAAGTCGGATACCATCCGGTAGGGATAAATCCTTTGCTTTTGCTGTTTCCCGGTTGACTAACATCGAAAACGGCAAGACAGTTATTGTCGGCATTTGCAATAAAAAGAGTTTTTTCGTTCTCGTCCAAAGCAAGACTATTTGGGGTTGAACCTGAAGGAGATCCGGGAAACAGTGCCGTATTTAAAACCTCAATTTCGCGGTTCTGGTCGGTCGAGATCACAGATACCGAATTGTCATTGGCATTACTGACAAAAAGATACTTGCCATTATGGCTGATGCACAAATCATTGGGATTATCACCGACAGGTATCCAACCTTTCACAATTTGCTTGCCGGTGTCGAAAACCACGATTTTATTGCAGCCCCAGCAGGAGGCATAAAGGGTTTTATTATCCTCTGAAAGAAGACATGTATAACCTTCACCGCCAAGAAGAATCTGGCTTTTTACCTTTTTTGCCTTGATATCATACACATAAAGGGAATTGTTCTCTTTGGTCACTGCATAAAGGAGCTGTTGTTTGTCATCAACGGCGATTCCGGCTATTGAGATCTTTACGGGCCAGGGTTTACCAATTACAAGGGTATCGTAGGGAACAATCTTTTTATTATTTATCTGGTATCGCATGATCCAATTGTCGTTACCGCCTGAAGCATACAAATACTTCCCGTCCTGAGAAAAAGTCAGGCCCAGCCATCCTTTCTTTGTAATCACAGAATCAAGGATTTCCTTTTTTTCAGCATCGATCAGGTGGATACTCTGGTCGCTTTGCCCGTTATTTGTAACAGCCACAAGTTTCTTATTCGAAGAAACGGCGATGTTGAGTGGCAAATCACCGACCTGCAACATTTTTCCGACCGGTGACAATTTCCATCCGTTAGGCAATGACACACGTCCGGATTCAATCTCTTTCAACTGCTGGGCAGTAACGCGTATCACACTAAATGACAATATATGAATAACAATCAGGACCAGAAATACTTGTAATTTGTTTGTTAACATTTGGAATCAATTTTATAATTTAATAAATGATTATAGTTTAGCTCTTACATATTGCAGAGGCCATAAAATCTGGTCGCCCAGTGCAGATGCAGCTTTTAATGGGAAATAGGGTTCCCTCAACGACTCCCTGCCTATAAAAATAAGGTCGGCCTGTTCCTTATCTAAGATATCTTCAGCTTGTTGGGGTTCTGTAATCAGGCCCACCGAACCCGTTAAAATACCGGTTCCGTTTTTAATTTGTTCAGCAAAACTTACCTGGTAATTGGGACCAAAAGGAACTTTCGCCCAAGGTACCAATCCGCCTGAAGAACAATCAATCAGGTCAACACCTTTGGCTTTTAAAATTACAGAAAGTTTTATAGCTTCTTCAATATCCCATCCTCCAATAGCCCAGTCGGTTGCAGAAATCCTGACAAACAGTGGAAGGTGATTTGGCCATTCAGTTTGGACAGCCTTTACAATTTCCAATAAAAGCCGCGACCTGTTTTCAAAACTCCCGCCATATTGATCTGTTCTTTTATTGCTTAAAGGAGATAGGAACTGGTGGATCAGATAGCCATGTGCTGCATGGATATCGATAACTTTATAACCTGCCCTCAATGCCCGCTGGGCTGCAAGTTTAAAGTCAGATATTATTTTCTGGATACCGCTAATTTCCAACTCTTCGGGAGTCCGATCTTCGGGATTAAATGCACTCGCAGATGGTGCAACTGTTGTCCATCCCCTTTCATGCTCATGAATCTGCATTCCTCCATTCCAGGGTTCGGCACAACTTGCTTTTCTTCCGGCATGAGCCAATTGAACACCTGCGATGGCACCCTGATGATGGATAAAGGAAGTAATGGCCTTTAACCGAATGATGTGTTCTTCATAATATAACCCTAAATCGGAAGGTGTAATGCGTCCTTCCGGTGAAACAGCTGTAGCTTCCTGGATGATCAACCCGGCCCCACCAACAGCACGGCTCCCCAAATGGACCAAATGCCAGTCATTTGCAAAACCGTCCATTCCAGAATATTGGCACATTGGAGAAACGGCGATCCGGTTCTTTAATACAATATCCTTGATTATGAGCGAAGTAAAAAGTTTTGACATAAACTTCCTTATTATTTAAGACAAAATAAATATTTCTCAAAAACTCAGGCTAATATACACAATTGAGCACATTTATGAAGTGTTGTAAAAATATCACCAATTAAATTTATAGTCAATCCTTTACGACATAAACCCATCCTGTATCAAATCAGGTGGAATCGAATCAACCAGGTGAAAGTAAAGGGATTTATCTGTCGATGACATTACCCTACTACTGTCGGTACTTTCAGGATCTAATTGCCGGGCTAAAATAAAATTCTTATTCAAATCGGTTCAAGTGGTGCGGTTTAATCGAATTTTATTGTAATCTTGTGTTACCTAAAAATAATTAATACAGAATTTCATGTCTATCTCTGTTGCTTCATTTTTGGTTAGTTTGGCCCTTGTTGAACGGGTCCGCAGATATGTCAAAGTAAATAAGCTGATCCGATGGGAAAAAATTGCAAATTACGCATTGTTTGCCTCTGTTTTACTTTTTGCATGCGATGCTGTTTTTTCCGATCCGGCAGTCATGAAATGGATTTGGCATACTTACCTGATCGTCTTGACAATCTTATTGTTACAGCAGCAGGAGTTTCGTGCACTGCGAATGTATTTTATGGCATTCGTTCCCTATGTGTTCGTCACTTTTTTTTATGATGCAACAGAAGCGATCTCTTCAACATTCTTTAAATCCATTGAAGCCTATTTAATTACGGCTCAATCCCTTACTTATATGTGGCTGGCGGCCATCCTTTATAGCCAGAACAGACAGTATAAGACAGCGGAAAAAGAAAGGATTAAACGTCAACGCGAAGATGAACTCAACAGGGCAATCGCCATCCGGAAAGTTGAACTTGAAGGTTTGGTCGCAGAACGGACAAAAGAACTGACTGTGCAAAAAGATGAATTGGAACATGCCTTGGAGGAATTACGAACCACACAATCGCAACTGATCCAATCCGAGAAGATGGCCTCATTGGGAGAACTGACTGCCGGGATTGCACATGAAATTCAAAATCCGTTGAACTTCGTCAATAACTTCTCGGAAGTTGCAACCGAATTGTTGGATGAGGTCGTTATTGAACTGGACAATGGAAATGGTGAGGAAGCAAAATTGATCATCGATGACCTGAAGATCAACCTCGAGAAAATAAATCACCATGGTAAGCGGGCCGATAGTATCGTGAAAGGGATGTTGTTACATTCGAGGGGCAATACAGGTGAGCGCGAACCAACCAACATCAATAATCTTGCTGACGAATATTTAAGGTTGGCTTACCACGGGCTCAGGGCAAAAGATAAATCGTTTAATGCAATGTTGGAGACCCATTTTGATCCGACAATCGGAAAGGTCATGCTTGTCCCACAGGATATCGGACGGGTAATCCTCAACTTATTTAACAATGCTTTCTATGCCGTTTCCGAAAAGAAGAGGGCTTTTGACCTTGAAGGTTTTAACAACCCTCAAGGTTCCTATGAACCTACTGTTTCCATCAGCACGAAAAACCTTGGCGACGAAATCGAAATCAAGGTGGGCGACAATGGAAATGGTATCCCTCAGAAAATTGTGGATAAAATATTCCAGCCTTTTTTCACGACCAAACCTTCCGGACAGGGAACCGGTTTAGGCCTCTCGCTCTGTTATGAAATCATCACAAAAGGGCATGGAGGTGAATTGCTGGTTGAAACCACCGAAGGTAAAGGCTCTGTTTTTACCATCCATTTACCGCTTAAAAAACAATAATATGGCAATCGTATTGGTCGTTGATGATGAAAAAGATATTCAGGTCCTTTTTGAACAGCGTTTCAGAAAAGAGATCAAACAGGGGACACTGAATTTTGTATTCGTATTTTCTGGAGAGGAGGCACTGGATTACATGGAAAGCCACAAACAAGAGGCGGTATTGATCCTTTCGGACATTAATATGCCCGGCATGAGCGGCCTCGAACTATTAAAACACATCAAAGAAAAATATGAGAAACCGCCCCCATTTGTGATGATGGTCACTGCTTATGGCGACAAGGAAAACTACCAAAAGGCGATGCAGCTTGGAGCTGACGATTTTTTAACAAAACCTGTAAACTTTATTTATCTTAAAGAAAAATTTAAATCAATGTTCCAATGATAAAAATTTTGATTGCCGATGACGAAACCGATCTGGAGATCCTGATCAAACAGAAATTCCGTCAGAAAATCAGGGAACAAAAATATGGGTTCGTTTTTGCAATAAATGGAAACGACGCATTAAAGAAAATACAGGAAAATCCTGATATTGAGATTGTTTTAAGCGACATCAATATGCCGGGAATGGATGGGCTGACGTTGCTTACGAAACTCAGTGAATCAAATCCACTCGTGAAAACGGTGATTGTCTCGGCCTATGGCGATATGAGTAATATCCGTAAGGCCATGAACAGGGGCGCATTTGATTTTGTGACCAAACCTGTAAATTTTGAAGATCTTGAGCTGACCATTGAGAAAACCATCCAGCATGTAAAGATGATCCGCGAAACGCTCAGGGCGATCAAGGAAAACAATATCCTTAAAATGTATGTGGACGATAACGTCCTTAATTTTATGGGTAGCCGGGAATTTGAAGTTTCAATCATGGCCAGTGAAACGATCGAGGCGTCAGTGGCATTTGTTGACATCTGCAGTTTTACAGCAATCAGCGAAAAAGAATCCCCTGACACTGTAGTCTCGTTATTGAACACCTATTTTGACCTGATGGCTAATGAGATCATTAGGCAGCAAGGGATAATTGACAAATTTATCGGAGATTGTATTATGGCAGTCTTCAAAGGCCCTTTTCATACAGATCGGGCAATCGATGCCTGTCTGGCTATTCGAAACAAGATAGCAGATTTACCTGGTTGTACCGGTTTCAGGCCCAATGTCTCTGTTGGGATCAACAGTGGCGAAATGATCTCCGGTAATATAGGTTCTGCCAGCCTGCGAAGATTAGATTATACCGTAATTGGTGATACTGTGAATACCGCACAACGATTACAAGGTGCAGCAGGTGTCGGGCAAATTATTATCTCTGAAGCCACATGGGTAAGGGTTAAGGATTCATTTAATTGTAAACTGATAGGTCCGGCCAAACTGAAAAATAAAGCTGAAACCGTGATGCTTTATGAAGTGTTGAATTAATCAATCAATCAAATCCAAATCCATGCAATTTGAACAGGCCTATTCGTTTATGATCCGAAAATTGGAAAACGGATTACCATCTTATCTTTCATACCATAATACCGATCACACAAAAAGTGTCGTAAAAGCATCTGAATATCTCGCAATTGCCGAAAATATCCAAGGAGAAGACCTCATATTGCTAAAAACAGCTGCCTTGTTCCATGACACCGGATTCCTGCACGACCATCAGGATCATGAAGAGATCTCCTGCAACGAGGCACAAAAACACTTGCCCGATTTTGGTTATTCAAAAGAACAGATTGACGAGGTTTGCAGGATGGTCAGGGCCACCAAATTGCCACAATCCCCTGAAAATCATCTGACTCAGCTTCTTTGCGATGCAGACCTGTATTATTTTGGGACAGAGCAATATACTGAAATAGCCGAAGGTTTGTATGCCGAATTGAAGAGGTTTGGTGTTGTTAAGACAAAAATGGAATGGGAATTGAAGCAGATCGAGTTTTTGTCGGCACACAAATTTTTCACAAAAACGGCACAAAATGAACGGGAGGAACAGAAACAAGCCAACCTCGAAAAACTGAGGAAAAGCGTTTCCAATACACTAACCTCACCGCATGGTGAAAAACCCATTGACCTCCTGCAGGACATGCTGCTGACGATTGTAGGGGTCATCATTACAGGTTGGGCTTTAAAAGGGTTCCTGGTACCCAATCATTTTTTTGACGGGGGAATTACCGGTTTGTCGCTTCTTGTACATGAGTTGTACCATTTCAATCTTGGAATCGTGATCCTCCTGCTGAACCTTCCCCTGATCGTCATCAGCTTTTTCACAGTTGGCCATAGGTTTGCATACCGGACCTTCATTAGTGTGGCATTATTGGGAATTTGCCTGCTGATATTGCCCGATTTTGCCCTAACATCCGACAAGCTGTTGATTTCAGTTTTCGGGGGCGTATTCCTGGGGATCGGTATCGGATTGATCATGAGGGCAGGTGCTGCCCTCGACGGGATTGAAGTCCTCGCACTCTATACCTTGAAACGGACTTCGTTTACAATTACAGAAATTATCCTTGGGATCAACATCATGATTTTTGGGATCGCCGCCTTTAAATTTGGAATCGAATCCGCCTTATATTCAATCCTGACCTATTTTGCCGCTACGCGGTGCATCGACTATGTAGTGGAAGGGATCCAGGCCTTTACTGGAGTCACGATCATCTCGGGAAAAAGCGAAGTGATTAAATATCAATTGGTCAATAAATTAGGCCGTGGGATTACTGTTTACAAGGGGGAGCGAGGATTTTTACCGGGAAAATTTGAGATTAGTACCGAGTGCGACATTATCTTCACTGTAATTACAAGGCTCGAACTGCGCAAACTCAAAAACCTTGTGTATGAAGTCGATCCAAATGCGTTTGTCTTTGCCAATACGATCAAAGAGGCATCAGGCGGGATCGTTAAACAGAGGCATCATCATTAAGATTCAGTAGATTATCTATTTCAGACTTAAGATTTGGAAGGTGTTTAATGATTATTCCCCAGATATTCTCATCTGAGATATTGTCGTAACTATAAATAATATGATTTCTTAAACCGACGATCCGTCTTGCATTTAGTATTTGGAATTCAGGTTCAATTTTTAAAATCCGACCTTTCGTTCATAGATCAATTGTTTATCCCTGTCCACAACCTTTCTGAAAATTGGATTTTTAATCGCCTGGTTTTCCACCAAATCAACTGACCTATAGAATAGCTTCTCCAATTTCTCTTTAAAATCCATATAATTATCGAAATAATCCAAAAGTTCAACAAGCTTATCCTTATTTGCATCAATCAGTTTGATCGGGCAAAGATATGATATTTTTTGTCTTAGTAATTTACGGGAGGGTGTCTTGTAAATTGAATAGGAAAGCTAGAATCGCATCAGAAACCTATTGAAAACGCCCGATGTCAATGGATTTGCATGCTGAAAGAATTGCCAAATTAGATGTCAAGCTTATACCGTTCAGCGGTACTGAGAGATTTGGAAAATCTTTGCAGGTCTCGTAAAACATAAGATCCCCCTTGTTTGTAACGGGTTGATGGATTTGAGTTTTAAACTCATGTGTAAATTTCTTCTATTTTCAAAAATTCGATTACTATTTTAGGATGTATTTTCGTTACAACCGATCGACCACTAACCCCTTCCCGATATTCGGGATAGACTGTTGCTAACGAGGGGAATACGTTGGTAATCAAAACAACCAATAATTTTGAATACTTTAAAATTATTACAATTCCATTTCTCAGTTTTATTTTTTTGCAATATCAGAATGTCACCAAAACGATAGATTACATTTCAATAAAACAATTTAGTTAATCGGTTAATATTAAATCGATTAGACAGATCACCACTTTAAAGGGCTTTAGTTCGGCCTACTTCTTTAAGGCAATAATTTTCCATTTCCCATTCTCCTTAACATGAGCCATCCCTTTGTAGCAGCACGCCCCATGGTAGTTGTTGGCCTCATCGTAAACAGGAGCAATCACCTCCTTCCCGGAAAGATCGATAAAACCGGTTTTACCGGCAAGTTTTACGGCAGCATAACCACCTATAAATTTCCAGGTGAAATCGTATTTGGGGGCAACCACCTCTTTCCCCGTTTCGTCGATATAGCCGTACTTTCCGTTTACCCGAAAAGCAGCCATTCCTTCGGTAAAACCGTATGCCAAATCGTATTTTGGTGCTACGACCTCTTTTCCTTCGCTGTTTTTGTAGCCATATTTGTTGGTAGTTCCTGAGTAAAATGGGACTAGCTGTGCTTGTACTTCGACACTGCAGAAAAGGACAAAAACCAAAATGAAAGATTTCATAAAAAACAATTGCTAACTAATTCATAATTAACACCAAGAATAAAAAGGGTTTCTCGCAAAGTTCGCCAAGAACGCAAAGAATCTAATAAACAAATCTTTGCGTAACTCTGCGGCCTTTGCGAGACAATAAAACAAATGGTTTCGCGCAAAGATCGCTAAGAACGCAAAGAATCTAATAAACAAATCTTTGCGTAACTCTGCGGCCTTTGCGAGACACAAAAACCATCAAAATGTTTCGCGCAAAGCTCGCTAAGGACGCAAAGCAATTACCGATTGTCCTTGATCTGGCCAATCTTCCTTATTTGCACCCCAAGAAGATGAGGGGTTTCCCCCCATAACCAGCACCAATTCACCACCTTGCAGGATATCGGCATGTTTGATGAATGTTCGGGTGTAAGGTTTCCCATTTAAGGTGGCTTGCTGGACATAGATATTTTGCTTGCTCAGGTTTTCAGCCTTTACGACAAAATGGTTCCCGTTTTCGAGGTTAAACTCCGTTTTGGTTGCCAACGGACTGCCGATTACATATTCACCATTTGCCGGGTTTACCGGATAAAAACCGATCGAACTCAATACATACCAGGCACTGGTTTGACCGCAATCGTCGTTGCCACATAAACCATTGACTTTGTTGCTATAAAAATTGGTCAGGATATGGTTCACCTTTTCTGCTGTTTTCCAGGGCTTCCCAACATATGAATAGAGGTACGGGACATGGTGGCTTGGTTCGTTTGCAAAATCTGAAAGTCCATAATATCCATTGTTTGTGTAGTCGTGGCTCGTCTTTTGGGGACCATTGTACAACGAATCAAGTTTATGGTCAAATGTAAGAACACCACCCATAGAATTGATTAACCCATATACATCCTGTGGTACATACCAGGTATAAATCCATGCATTACCCTCCTGAAAACCAACCGATTCCTGTGGGATAAAAGGAAGGATCCATTCGCCTTTTGAATCTTTAGGCCGGACAAATCCGGTTTGTGGATCAAAAACATTCTTCCAATAACCACTTCGCTTCATAAATATTGCGTAATCCTGTTGTTGGCCCAATTTCTTGGCCACCTGTGCGATACACCAATCATCAAAAGCATATTCAATGGTTTTGGTGACCCCACGCTGTTTTGGGTCAAGGTCATCGGGGACATACCCATATTTTCGGTAATGGTCCGACTCGCGGATATCTTCATTTGCCGTGACCTTCATCGCCTCGTAGGCAAGTTGGGCATCAAAACCTTTAATCTCTTTTAAAATTGCATCTGCAATAATCGGCACTGCATGGTACCCGGGCATCACATTCGCTTCCTTGAAATACAACTCCCAGGAAGGGAGCAATCCATGCTGCTTGTAAAAAGCAAGGTAAGATTTGATGATATCGGGCAACCTCTCAGTCTGCGTCAAAGTATAAAGCGGTGCAGTTGCCCTGTAAGTATCCCATAATGAAGACAATGTGTAAATATTCTTATCCTTATGGACTTTCTCATCGCCACCCAGATATTCCCCTTTGGCATCATCATAGCGAAACGGCGCGAAATAATTGTGATACACTGCGGTATAAAATGTCTCCTTAAAGTCCCTATCCTGAGAGGTAACCTGAATTTTGGCAAGTTCCTTCTCCCAGAGTTCTTCTGCATTTTTGTGTACATTCTCAAAGTTCCAGTCGGGGATTTCCTGAAGTCCTGCCATTGCCCCATCAATAGATGCAAAACTGATTCCAACCTTTACAAGCAACTGCCCACCTGCTTTTGATTCAGGAAATTGCAGGTAACTGTTCAACCGTACGGCCGTGGCTTCAACCTTTGAATTGATCTGTGTCCCATCGGCAAATAAAACGATGTCTTTGAATGGCTGACTGGTCTGTGCCGCGAAAAATACACACCGTTCACCGACAAATCCAACTGAACGGCGGAATCCAACAATCGTATGGTCGTCCACCTTTTTAAAATAACACTCGATGGGCTCGTCCCCATTGTGCCCAACCCTCGATTCGGCACCGTTCCCAAACCCAAGGTCAAACCTTAATAAAGCATTTTTGCTTTCGGGAAGGGTATAACGGTGAAATCCACAGTGGGTGGTCGCTGTCAATTCGGCTTTGATTCCAGAACTTTTAAGCAATACGCAATAGTATCCCGGACTTGCTTTTTCATCCTGATGCGAAAACTCACTGCGGACCGACTCCCACGTTGGTGAAGAATTGACCAGAGGAAAAACTGAGATATCGCAAAGGCTTTCGGCCCCGGTCCCACTGTAATGGGTGTGACTGAAGCCCAGGATCTTCGTGCTGGTGTAATGGTAACCGCTGCACCAGTTGTAATCATGATCACCGTTATCGGGACTCAGCTGGACCATGCCAAACGGGACAACAGCTCCGGGAAAAGTATGCCCATCTTCGTCGGTACCAATTAACGGGTTGACGTAGGTGGTTAGTCTTTCAGTTGAGGACTGTTTAAATGAAAACGATACAAATACACTGACGATTAGCCATGTATAGATTTTTGACATTTATGACAAATGAGTTATGATTAATTTGCTATCAATTCAGAAAGTATGTTTTGTGAATAGGCTTCCAATTTATCCTCCGTAATTAGGTACTTGGGTGCTTTTAAAGAATCAAGAAAATCTAAAGCATTTTCATACGCACTATTAAGTTGCATATTCTGTGGCTTTGAAACCAGAAAATCGAATCTTGATTGATTTACATCTGCATATTCATTTAAATCTGTAATATAACTATGGAAAACAGCAGCTTTTGTTTGTATTGAAGCTTCATCTGTGAAATCGAAATTAATTGGCTTAATAAAATTTTGTGTAGCATTTTTCCAAGATAAATCAAACCTAATGTTAAAATGTTTCGTTTTCAATATTTTATTCTTCTCAAAATTCTTTATCAATGATTTATCTTGTCTAAAAATATAACCGCTAAACTTTTTAATTATATAATTCTCGTTGTGTTTTTCAACAAAAGGTTTCTCAACAAGGATACCTGGTAAAAGCAATTTTGAATACTCCTCAACTGCAACCTTTCTGTTTTCAAAAACATTTTTCACTATTGAAGGTTCCTTAAAAATTAGACCAGCAGCATCCTCGCCCAGAATATTATTATGAATAAACTGAACGAAATTGATGCCATTAGGACTTACCCTGCTTACCTTAATCTGCTTTTTAACTTTATCAATAATTGTCTTTAAATAACCATGGAATAATGAATTGTCAAAATCAGGATAAATTGCTTTTGCCCGATAACCGTTTCCACTAACAAACTCAAAAATATCTTCAACCGGAAAATAAAAAAGAATACCCACATTAAGAGATTCTCCCAATGAAAGGTTGTGCTTATATTGCAATATGCTATACGTCAAATAATTATTCATTTTAAAGATTCCTTCAATTTAGTTACAAATATAGACCCATTTATCTTAACCTGATTCAACCAATTGACAATAGGTCCAGAATAATCATTAAAACCTTCAGCAACCAATTGATTGAAATAATTTGACAACATTTCTAAATTCAATTGGTTTAGGTAATATTCAAATTCATCAAATAGTTTTTGTCTTTGCTTTTCCTTGATTTTACTAAGAAAGGGATAAAAAAGATGATCTTTGGTAAATTTATCCTCCAAGGTAAGTTCATTAAGGTTCTTTGCAATATCCTCTATGCCAAAAGTGAGTTCATGATCAATCAGAAATGCTTCATCCGGATTAAGCAACAAATTCGGTTTAGGGTGTCCCCTGTCACAATTCCGAATATAGTTATCGAAAGCATATAAAGTCGCAATTGAAATTCTTTCCAGAAAATATCTTGCCGGTAATTCTGGTAAAGCGTTCTTTACATTCTCTATTCTCTCTGTTGCAAATTTCAGTCGTTGGTCGGCAGTGCTTAGTTGAACTTGAGCAGACATTGGTAAACGGAAGGAAAGCTCATCAGGAATATCGATAAAAGCACATGCCGGAACTTTTAGTTCAAATTCGTTCGCTAATACATTACTGATAATTTCATTGGTGACGCAGTGAAACCGATCCGCTTGCTCTCTTGAATATAGCTTTGTAACAAAATACTTTAATCCTTTAGCAGTATTGACCATCACTACCCAAGGTTTAGTATGGCCAACATTTTCGCTAATTATTTCAACAACCTCAATTGCTTCGTAGATCGGTAACATTAATAATTGCTTAAGACCCTAAATCGAATTGGGGCAAAATCCTTTTTAATAAAGCTTATACACCCTCACATAATCAATCAGAAATTTCTGAGGAAAGATTGTATCATCAATTTCGCCACCCCAGCTCCCGCCTACAGCGGTATTGAGCAACAAGTAAAGCGGACCAGAAAAAGTATTTTCATATGCTGTTGAAGGAGGTGTAACGGTCAGGTACTTTTTATCATCAACAAATAATGAAATCACATTCCCCTTGCGTTCAAGTGAATAAGTATGGAAGTTTGTCGCCAGGTCATTAAAATCCAAATTGCCTCCTTGACTATTGTGTTTACTGTCCTTTGTCGAAGCAGAATCCCACCAATGCAAAGTTCCATAAACTTTACCAGGCGTATGTCCTACAAATTCCATGACATCGAGTTCGCCACATTTTGGCCATCCAACAGTTTTAATGTTGGTCCCCATCATCCAGATTGCCGGCCAGATCCCTTTGCCATGCGGAAGTTTTGCTTTTACTTCAACACGGATATCCCCTTCAAAGGCTTTTTTGTCCAATGTATTGATACTGGCCGAGGTATATTTCGCCCCCTGAAAATCCTCCTTTAATGACTCAATCACCAGACAGCCGTTCTCCTGCCTCACATTTTCCGTACGTTGCAAGGTGTAATATTGCTTTTCGTCATTCCTGATCAACCCAACTTCATAACCCCATTTGGCAGCATCGGGCAATCCGGTGCCGTTAAACTCGTCGGACCAAAGTAACTCACCCTTTGCATCGGGGCCTTTAGCAGTTTGTGATTTGACACATTCAACATTAAGGAATAAAACAAGCAATAAGATGAATACCCTAAATTTGTTCATGACTGTATTGAATTAATTGTCAATTATTTCACCTTTCCCAAAAGATAATCTGTCAGGTTGTTGGCCGCCTTCAGGTTTTCAAAGTCGGCAGGAAGCATCGCATGGTCAATGTATTCATTGTATAACCATGGATCGCCTACAGCCAATACAAACCCTTTACCGAAAGAGGTTTCGGCGATATAGACCTGTTTGGCATCGGTCAAAACTGCTTTTACACCTTTCCCCAAACTCAAAGAGCAGACCTCTTTCATATAGATTTTATTGACCCCTTTAAACAGCGGATGGTTGGGCAGATTGGTTTCAGCGGCCATATTGTAATCTTTTCCGGTAACTGGATTTAAGGTAACCGGGTTAAAATGAATTCCAAACTCTTTCCCGAGTTGGTTCAGATGGGTAAATTCGCAATTGGGCTTATCGTTGGCCAGGATCAACAACACACCTCCATCTCTGACCCATTTGGCAATCGCCTTTACATCATTGGGCATGATGTAATTGGGGTTCGGATTCTCGGACGTGGTATCAGGGTCCACAATGATGTAAAGACCAATACCAGCAAGGCTCTTCGCATCTGCTTTGCCTCCGATGGTTTTCAATGTTGCCCCTTTGCTTTTAAAAAGGTCTCCCAACTGTGAGAATCCGCTGTTCTGGGTGTCGTCCCATGTGTAATGGAAAATCTTTCCGGTCACTGCATTGGTTTCATGGTTATACCAGTTGTCGAGGCCGACAGTTTTCTGGGCAAGTGCATTGAAAGATAAGATGCAAATAATCAATAATATAATACTCTTTAATCCTAAAAAAATGTGTTTCATTTTGTATGGTTTTTGTTTGCTTGAAATTTCAATAAATCAGCCACTAATGTAATTGAAAAAACTAATCCTTAACATGTTTTGCCAAAGAAACCTTCATTTTGGCCACTTCCCTCGCGACTATTCCGGCAAATGCTGTAGCTCCTTCCACTGATAAATGAGTATCGTCTTTTCTACCTTCCGGAAAATTTTGGTCAGAGGGCGTCCATAAATAGATTTTTTTTGAAGGCTCATCACCCATTGGTTCAACAAAATTAAATGTAAGGTTTTGCATATCAACGAGCTTGACTTTCAATCTGGAGGCCAGTTCACGAACTGCATCGGGATATTTTCCATGGGTATCGATCAATTTCCCGGCTACATCGAATTTTCGCCGGACAATCGGAGTCATTAAAATTGGGGTTGCACCTTTTTTTCTGGTTTCGACGACATATTTCTCAAGGTTCTGTTGAAAGGTTGTCTGAGGTTCGGTATAGAGCAAAGGCTTATCAAATTTTTCATCGTTATGACCAAACTGGATAAAGACAAAATCACCCCTTCTGAGACTGTCCAGGACAACCTTCCATCTCCCCTCAGTAAGAAAGCTCTTTGAACTTCTGCCATTCACTGCATGATTGGCCACCTTTACACCTGAGTCAAAATAATTCTGGAATACCTGTCCCCATCCGGTTTCAGGATAGACTTCGGCCTTTTTATTTGCCATAGTCGAATCGCCTATCGTATAGACTGTTATCGTTTTGGGCCCGGAACAACTTATGATTAGGCCCAAAATCAGTAACATTATAAGAGAATGCTTTATCATGAAATAATTTTATTAAAATTCCTTTTGAACATGGGGAACCATCAGAAAATCAAAATCATCGCCAGCTTTTAATTCCTGCGGAATCCTTCCTTTCTTGAAAATCCGTACATTCCGGTTGCCGATCAGTTGAAGCGAATTGTTTTCATATTTAAACATCGACCCCTCACGAAGGCCAACAACGGAGATCGCTGGATTGATCTCTAGAAACTCTTCTATCCGTTGTTCCCGTGTCTCGCCACCATGCCCTTCGGGGTGGGCATCCAGATAATGAGGATTGATCTGAAACGGCACAAGTCCCATACAATCAAATCCATGCGGGTCGATGACCGGCATATCGTTGGTTGTCCGTAAGGTTGGACAAGCTACATTTGCCCCGGCACTCCAACCGATATAAGGGGTTCCTGCTTCAACCTTTGAACGGATCGCGCCCATCAATTTATTATCGTGCAACATTCTGACCAACTGCCAGGTATTACCGCCTCCAACAACTATTGCCTCAGCACTTTGCACCGCTTCGACAGGATTACTGAACCTGTGGACCGATTTTAATTGATGACCGATTTCCGCGAACCTCTCCCCTACTTTAGATTCATAAAGGTCATACGAAAAAGTTACGGCAGCATAGGGAATAAAGATAACTTTCACAAGTTTTGCCCCCAGAAATTTCCTGATTTCCTGTTTCGGATAATCAAGATAAGGCTCACCGGGCATGGTTGAATTGCTGATTAGTAATAGTTTCATATAAAGATTAATTTTGCAGCCGCAAGATAATTAAAAAACGATCTGAAAAAACTAATGCCCTTTTTAAAACAAATTACGAAATTCATATGTTATAAAACGATGAACTGCTCGGATGGAATGTGAATATTCGAAAATTTTGATTGAATTAAATCTATTATGAAACAAAAACCGATTAAAAAGGTATTGATTGCTAACCGGGGAGAGATTGCTGTCCGGATTATGCGTTCATGCCGTGAGATGGGAATTGAAACAGTCGCTGTTTTCAGCGATGCCGACCGAACGGCATTACACGTAAGGTTTGCCAATGAAGCTTACAACATTGGCCTCCCACCCTCATCAGAGAGTTATCTGAACATGGACAAAATTATCGCAGCAGCCAAACTCTCCGGTGCCGATGCAATCCATCCGGGATATGGGTTCCTGTCAGAAAATGCAGCTTTTTCGCGCCGATGTCGTGAAGAAGGGATCCGTTTTATCGGTCCGTCACCTGAATCAATTGAGATGATGGGCGACAAAATCAGTGCGAGAAACAGGATGATCAAGGCAGGGGTTCCTGTTGTTCCGGGAACAACAGAAAAATTGACCAGCGAAGCTGAAGCCCTTAAGGTGATCAGAGAGATCGGTTTGCCTGTAATGATCAAGGCATCAGCCGGCGGAGGTGGAAAAGGGATGCGCCTTGTTCACAAAGAATCAGAAATTGCCAGTTCCATTCGGGCGGCACGGTCCGAAGCCAGAATGGGTTTCGGGGATGACCGCCTTTATATCGAAAAATACATCAACTCGCCACATCATATTGAATTTCAAATACTTGCCGACAGTTATGGAAATACTGTCCATTTATTCGAACGTGAATGTTCTGTACAACGGCGGCACCAGAAGGTCGTGGAGGAGACACCTTCCCCATTGATGACCCCAGAAGTTAGAAAGATCATGGGTGAACATGCTGTTGCCGCAGCAAAAGCAGCCAATTATGAAGGTGCCGGTACCATTGAATTTATTATGGATGAGAACCTGAATTACTATTTTCTGGAGATGAACACCAGGCTACAGGTTGAACATCCGATCACTGAACGTGTGGTCGGAGTCGATCTTGTCAAGGAGCAGATCAGGATTGCCGAAGGACTGAAACTCCCGTTTAAACAGGAAGAGCTGAAACAGTTGGGNCATGCNATCGAATGCAGGATATGTGCAGAGGATCCGGAAAATAATTTCATGCCCAACTCTGGAACGATTACCCATGTTACCGAACCGGAAGGATTGGGAATCAGGTGCGACGGCTATGTCTATTCCGGTTACACAATTCCCCTTTACTACGATTCGATGCTCAGCAAATTGGTTGTTTGGGGACGTACACGCGAGGAGGCGATCCAACGCATGAAGCGTGGACTTTCTGAATACAAAATTACTGGTGTTAAAACAACGATCCGATTTTTGGAAAGGATTATGGAAACGCCTGATTTTGTGAATGGTAAATACAATACACATTTCATCGAAAAAAACAGCGAATTCCTTCATGGCGAAAACAACTGCGAAAAGCACTGTGAAGATATCGCAATGATTGCAACATTTGCTGCCTATCTATCCCGATTCGAAACCAGCAAGAAAATGAACACCATCCCGATTGAAAAACCGGAAAGCAACTGGAAACGGCAACTGCGAAAATTTACCGCGAGGATTTAACACCCAAATTTCTCCATCGGATTGTTATAAAACAGCTTAGGAGATATTTGCCCAAACGGATAAGTTATTGAATTTTGATTTTAGAAATTGATAAAAGAATCAAGCCAAATGGAACTCGAATTAAAAATAAACAAACGCAGTGCAGTCGTTAAGGATGTGAAGCAGGAAGGGAATATCATGACCATCTCTGTTGATGATGTGCTTTATGAGGTGGATGTTGTGAAAGTCAACGAACAGGAGTTTTCGATCCTACACAATGGGAAATCCTACAACATCGAAGTGATCGAAACAAGCGAACCCAAACATTACAATGTCAACGCACTTAAATATAAATTTGATGTAGAAGTCATTGACAATGAAACCCGTTACCGACTCAACAGGATGCAAGGTGGTTCGATCAACAACGACAATACAATCCGGTCCCCAATGCCGGGAAAAGTCGTAAGGGTATTTGTGAAACCTGGTGACCATGTTGAGGCCGGACAAGCACTTATTGTCCTTTCGGCAATGAAAATGGAAAGTGAATTTAAGGCAGGCACCAGGGGAGTCGTAAGAGAGGTTCCTGTTAAAGAAGGTGATACTGTCGATACGAATCAACTCCTGGTGATCATCGACGAGGAAGATGGTACGAAATAATAACAATCTATAAATCAATTATTTATAAATAATGTCTTCAATAACTGAAAAATTTGAAAGGTTAATTGACCGAAACCTTGAAGCCGAAGCAGGCGGAGGACCGGACCGTATTGACCGTCAACATGCTGCCGGAAGAAAAACAGCCCGTGAAAGGATTGATGTATTGATAGATCCGGGAACATTTGTAGAACTTGATAAATTCGTTGTCCATCGTTCGCATGATTTCGGAATGGAAAACAACAAGTTTTCAGGTGACGGTGTAATCACAGGATACGGGAAGATTGATGGGCGATTGATTTACGTTTTTGCGCAAGACTTTACTGTTTTGGGAGGGACCATGAGCCGTGCCAATGCCGATAAGATTGTAAAAATTATGGACCTTGCCATGAAAATGGGAGCACCGATGATTGGACTGAACGACTCCGGAGGTGCCCGAATCCAGGAAGGGATCGAAAGCCTTGCGGGCTACGCTGATATCTTTTACCGCAATGTGATGAGTTCTGGGGTAATACCACAGATTTCTGCAATCCTCGGCCCATGTGCAGGAGGTGCTGTCTATTCGCCTGCACTTACCGATTTTATCGTGATGGTCAAGGAAACCAGTTATATGTTTGTGACCGGCCCCGATGTTGTTAAAGCGGTTACACACGAAGATGTGACCAAGGAAGAGTTGGGAGGTGCATCGACCCATCATGCCAAAAGTGGCGTCGCAAACCTAACTGCCGACAATGAAGATCATGCTTTGTTGATGATCCGCGAACTGATCGGCTATCTTCCATCCAACAACCTTGAGGAAGCCCCGACTGTTGAAACAAAGGACGATATCCACCGTGAAAATGCCAACCTCAACGCATTGGTCCCAGATGATCCAAACAAACCCTACGATATGAAAGAATTGATTGTCAGCATTGTGGATGACAAGAACTTCTTCGAGTTGCAGCCTGCGTTTGCGATGAACATGATCATCGGGTTCGCACGTTTTGGAGGTAAAAGTGTTGGGATTGTCGCCAATCAGCCTGCAAACCTTGCAGGAGTGCTCGACATTAACTCCTCCGTAAAAAGTGCCAGGTTTGTCCGTTTCTGTGATGCATTCAATATTCCGTTGGTAACAATCGTTGATGTTCCGGGTTTCCTTCCGGGAACAGCCCAGGAATATGGTGGGATCATTCGTCATGGGGCCAAATTGTTGTACGCCTATGCAGAAGCCACAGTTCCAAAAATCACGCTGATCACCCGCAAAGCTTATGGCGGTGCCTATGATGTGATGAGCAGCAAGCACATAGGTGGCGATATCAATTTTGCATTCCCCTCTGCCGAAATCGCAGTGATGGGTGCAGAAGGTGCGGTCAAAATTATCCATCGCGAAAAAATGAACGAAGAGCAGCTTGCCCAAAAGATCGATGACTACCGGGAGAAATTTGCCAACCCGTACAAGGCAGCCGAACTTGGTTATATCGATGAAATCATCCTGCCATCACAGTCGAGGTTTAAAATCATCCAGGCCCTTGAGATGACACGTAACAAGCACAAGACAAATCCGTTGAAGAAACATGGGAATATACCGTTATAGGATACGGACAATTTCGAATAAAAAACGATTAACCTTTTGCGGTTAGTCGTTTTTTTATGTAATCTTATTTGAATAGCCATAGGCTTCAGCCTATGGAAAAAGATAATTCCATAGGCTTTAGCCGAAATTTTGTAAGTCAATAATATTGAAATAATTAATGATATTTTGGCTAAAGCCATTCAAAATTTAATCTATCGTCCATCCAGCTAAAGCTGGAGGCAATTCATTACAGTCCAACAGCTAAAGCAGGAGGCAATTCATTACAACCCAAAGCAGAAATGTTTGATGAACAAGAGCCCTGATAGGGGTTCAACATCCTAAAAAGGATAGCCCTGAGTCTCGACCCATGGCTATCTTTTTCCATTTTATAACCAAATTAATTTTACCAGTTCAGCAACCCAATCCCGATTGTGAACGGAAACATTTCAGGTCCGCGACCGCTTTTGAAAAAGGTTGAAAAATAATAGGTTCCGAAAATATTAAGTCCTTTATAACCAATCCTTGCTGTTGTTCCATACCGGAATGGATTAATGTCGAAATCATCACGTGATTTGTGTTTGGTACCATTCTGGATAATCTTTGTGTGGGATCCAACTTTTAATCCACCCATTACACCTCCGGATAGATAGATCCGCTTTTCGTGTCCGCTAACCGGTATCTGAAATTCAAGGATCAAAGGAACGGTTAAGAATGTTGTGGCCAATTTTGTCTTAGAAAGGTCTGTATCCGACAATTCAACGGCCTGGATAACCCCTCCTTTGTTCCGGATGGTATAAGGATTGGAGAACCTATAATCGTTGTAGGTGAGCCCAAGTCCGGTAACCAAACCAATATTCCGTTTATCCTTTTGTAATCCAATACTATAGCTAAGAAAATTAAAGCCCGTCTCAAAAGATTTGTTTTGATTCAAATCCATAAAGTAGGGTGTGTATCCGGAATAATTGACTTTGGCAAATGAATTGCCCCCCATCTCCAAAGCAGCCCAATGCCCTTTAAACTTCGGTTTATGACCTGTCCATGATTCCATCTCCTGATCATTGAGGGTGTTCAACTCGATATTTGAACCGTGTTTGCCATCGGAGATCACCAGCGCTTTTCGTCCAACCCGAACCTTAACAGAATCGCCATGACCATCTTTAATATCGATGTTATTGTTTCCGATCTTCACTTCGCTGCCCTTGCCACCCCCATCGACTACCGTAACCAGGTTCTTTCCCAACACTTTTACCCGTGTGGTATCCTGGGCTTTCAAAACAAGGGTGCTGCCAGCAAAAACGATGATCAGTATAAAAATTGACTTTTTCATAATTTCCAAATGATTGATTTTGGAGGTAGGACGAGGAAGGGAGGAAAAAGTTACAGGGTGTTAAGGAAGTTTTTAAGTCAGTCTTAATTGTTCATATCTTGTTTCGAGGACATTTTTATAGGATTCCTTCATATTTTCTGACAGGAATGATTTGTCAATCCATTCAATAGCAATGGGTTTGTTTTTATTCATACGATTAAAAACGCCCTGAATTTGTTTATCAGTCAATTCCAATCCTATTCCAAAACGCTCAAAATGCTCCCTTTTGAGTTTTTTCTTCTTGCCTTCAAGGGTAAGTGCGAGTTCCTCGGGATCATCGGGATTAACGATTGCAACATTGAGCAGGTCGTATGCAGGAGCCAAAATCCACCCCGAAGGACTTTCGATCATGGAAAAATTCTTAAGGTGCATATCATTGTTTCCAGTTAAGAAGCTAAAAACAGCTATTTCAAAATAGAAGATCTTATCCAGCAATGTATTATCTGAATAACTGTGAAGTGCCTTTCCTACTTTCTCCATGGAGCTTTTGTACTTATCAATGGCTTCCGTGATCTGGAACATATCCAACATGTGGATTTTCTCGCCCTTTTCAGTACGGTCAACTCTTTTGGTGATATAGGACAATTCACCGGATGCCAGTCGAA
>TBL_comb47_HYPODRAFT_10000718_pt1 | contig 44001 bp, 34 predicted proteins | sample TroBogypolimnion_40_FD_10682 | JGI IMG/M metagenome (IMG submission 10682)
TCCGTATATTTTGGACATCCTGTACTCTACTCAGACCCGCTTTGTACAAACCTTTCTTTTGCTAAGCTTCTGACGACCAGTTAAGGTTTTTTAGCAAGTTATCCCGCGACTGCGCAGGAGCATTTTAGACATATTGGACAATAGTTGAGCAGGATGCTGTCGAAGATGGTCCAATAACTCGGAGAGTTTAGAGACCAGTTGAGCATAACGCATTTCAGGTTTTTATAAGATTTTCAAACAACTTCTTAGACAACCGGTTAAGATTGTCGTTAACTGGCAATCCCGCATTCGCGGGAGACCCACTCCGAGACTTTAGACAGCCGCTGAGCAGAACCATGTGTTGCGCTCTGTCGCAACCGGGATCGAAATAGGTTTCCACGGAGGTCAACCCCATAGCTATCAAGTTAAGGAATTTTGAACTGAATATCCAATAACGCGTCCCGCAAAGCGGGATCCCGCGGCTGCGGGAAATATCCAATGTCCAAGTTTGCTCCAGTCCTTCCCCGGTTGGAAATTGAGTGTTGGATATTGGGTGTTCAAATGAGTTCATCTTGGGTTCGCTTGATAGCTATGAGGTCAACCCTTCAAGTTTGACGCACCCCAACCCCACTCCGAGACTTTAGATAGCCGTTGAACACAAACGGTTTAAATTTTCAACTGCCCATTCCTGTACCCACTCCGAGACTTTAGACAGTCATTGAACACAACTGTTTTCAATTTGTTCCCGCTATTCACCATTCACCATTCACCATTCACCATTCACATTCTTTATATTCTACACTCCGAGACTTTAGACAGTCGTTGAACACAACTGTTTTCAATTTGTTCCCGCTATTCACCATTCACCATTCACATTCTTTATATTCTACACTCCGAGACTTTAGATAGCCGCTGAGTACAAGTTCTAAAGTTCTGGAGTTCTAAAATTCTAAAGTTTATAAATCCGTTTCTAAAATTCAAAAATCTCATGCACTTTAGAATTTCCGCACTTTAGAACTTCCACACTTCCCCTTACATTCCGAGCCATTGAATAGCCGTTGAACACAACAGTTTTCAATTTTAACCACAGAGGCACAAAGTCTCAGAGAAAACTTTTTAATTTTGTCTTTGCTCTATTCTGAATCCTGACTCCTGTCCTTTTACATATAGTAGATTTGTCAATCAAAAAATGTGCAAAGGATTTAAAGTAAGGATGTTAAATTAATTTTTGTGAGAAAATTATCTCTCGCTTTCGCAAAATCATGGCTGCATGGATAAATAAACGGCTGGCAAATCCTCCAAATATCGGAATCGGAGCGTGGCGTTATTATTCAAATATTTATGACGATATGCTTATTTACAAAACAAGACTTGCAGAATGCGGAGTTTGACACTATATTTAGTTATATAGCTAAATATGGAGATATTAAAAATGACAGGTTTTGATAAGACATTACAGGTGAATAAGGCTTTGGCGGACGGCAACCGGCTTAAAATAATCGCGGCCTTGTTGGCGTATGATGAACTTTGCGCGTGTGTAATCACGGAATTTCTTGGAATTGCCGGAGCTACCGCGTCGCGTCACCTTTCCATTCTAGTCAACGCCGGATTGCTGGAAAGCCGAAAAGAGGGGCGCTGGATATATTACCGGCTGAAAATTGAAGATACTCTTTTCTGGACATGGCTGAAGGAAAGCTTGAAAGACAAGGCGGCGTTAGGCGGCTTGACTGAAATAGTTGCAATGCCGCAGGAAGATATTTGCCGGAAGCAGCGGGGAATCAATTGCTGTCCGGTAAACAGCAAATAGCAGAGGATTTTAATGAAGAAGCTTAAAGTTTTGTTTCTATGCACGGGCAATTCCTGCCGCAGCCAGATGGCGGAGGGCTGGGCCGGAAAGCTGAAAAGTGATGTAATCGAGCCGTATTCGGCAGGGATCGAAACGCACGGGTTGAACCCTTATGCCGTCAAAGTCATGGCGGAGGCGGGAGTTGATATTTCCGGACAATACTCGAAACATGTGGATGAATTAAAGAATATTGAGTTCGATTATGTGGTTACCGTTTGCGGTCATGCGCATGATAACTGTCCGTTGTTTACAGGCAAAGCGAAAGTCATCCATGTCGGTTTTGATGATCCGCCGAAACTGGCGAAGGACGCAAAAACTGAAGAGGAAGTTTTGAATTGCTATCGCCGGGTACGGGACGAAATACATAAATTTATTGCTGATCTGCCAGGCAGTCTTCAAACAAAATTAATAATAAATAAGGTATAATATGGCACATCATATCGCACGAAAATTATCGTTTCTCGACCGTTACCTGACTTTGTGGATATTCGGGGCAATGGCGTTGGGCATCGGGTTGGGATATTTTATCACCGGCATTGAGGATTTTGTCAATATATTCTCGGTTGGAACTACTAATATTCCCATTGCTGTCGGGCTGATTCTGATGATGTATCCGCCATTCGCCAAAGTCAGATACGAAGAGATGGGGGATGTATTCAGCAACAAGAAAGTGCTGGTGATTTCCCTGGTGCAAAACTGGGTGATCGGCCCGGTGCTGATGTTTGTGATTGCAATTGTATTTCTGCGCGGCTATCCGGAATATATGGTCGGGCTGATTATGATCGGCTTGGCCCGCTGCATCGCCATGGTCATTGTCTGGAACGATCTGGCCTGCGGCGATACCGAATACGCTGCCGGACTGGTTGCTTTCAACAGTATATTTCAGGTGTTGTTTTTCAGCATTTACGCCTGGATTTTTATTACCGTCCTGCCGCCGCTGTTCGGGTTTAAAGGGGTGGTGGTGGATGTGAGTATCGGTCAGATTGCCAGGACGGTCTTTATCTACCTCGGCATTCCGTTTATCGCCGGAGCGTTGACGCGTCTTATCGGGGTGAAGCTGGTGGGGCGCGAAAGATATCATGCTTCATTTGTTCCGAAGATCAGTCCCATCACTCTGATTGCGTTGTTGTTCACTATTGTCGTTATGTTCAGCCTCAAGGGGAAACTGATTGTGCAGATCCCGATGGATGTGATCCGGATTGCAATTCCTCTGCTGGTTTATTTTATAATCATGTTTCTCGTTTCTTTCTGGATGGGCAGGAAGGCTGGGGCAGGGTACGGCAAGACAACGACTCTGGCCTTTACCGCTGCCAGCAACAACTTTGAGCTGGCAATCGCGGTGGCGGTGGCCGTTTTCGGGCTTAATTCCGGCGCCGCTTTTGCGGCAGTCATCGGTCCGCTGGTCGAGGTTCCGGTGATGATCGGGCTGGTCAATGTAGCGTTGTTCTTCCGGGGTAAATTCTGGAAATAATGATTTTTTGATTCGATATCGTGTTTTTTTTCCATACGGAAAATTTTCAAGTTGAATTTTAGGTTACAGTATATATATTTCTCCTTCGAGTAAGATAATTCGTCACCAGGATGCCGATTATTTGATTGCGGGAGAAAGTTTCATGGGATTATTGCCAAAGAGAGCCCCAGCGCTGAATATCCTGCCGGATTCATGGGAATTTCACCCGCCGGCAGGAATGAGAATTGTTGATGTCAGAAATCTTGACGATTTAGTTGAACATGCCGATGCGTGGGCTGAACTTTTTTCCCAGTCAGCAGGATTAACGCCGATGCTTTCATATCCGTGGATGAGCGCATACTTTAAAAATAAAGTAGCTTATCCGGAAAGCTGGCTTTGTCTTTTTGCCTATGAGGGCAAGCAACTGGTTGGCGTTTTTCCGCTGATTGCCGGTTATGCATATCGGTTTATCAAATATTCTCCGCTGCTTTTCAAATTGCCGTATGATATCCTGCATACCAAGTCGGTTGACGCCTTGACGCTTCCGGGGCGGGAAGAGGTTTTGGGCGTGTTTTTCGATTATCTATGCCATATTCCTTCGGTTTATCCTTTTTTCAGCTTCAAATATGTTCCGGCCAATTCTGCTTCAATGATTTACTTTACTCAGCAAAAAAGGAAAATGTGCGTTATAGAAAAGCCTGCGGGATTTCAAAATATCCTGTCGCTGCCGGACAGCGCGGAAAAATACCGGGCGGAACTGTCCTCTAAATTCCGGCAATATTTGAACCGGAATACCCGAAAACTGGATGAACTAGCGAATGTAAATTTTAGAATTTGTGACAATAATTCTCTGCCGCGTGAAAATATTGCGCACTTTCTTGAAATAGAACACAAGAACTGGAAAGGCCAGCAGTCAAGCTCACTGAAGTCAGATCAAACCAATGCCGGTTTATTTGCAGATGCCGCGGAAAAATTTGCCGCTTATGATATGATGCATTTTAACTTTCTTGAAGCTGACGGTAAAACAATTGCCGGGCAGTATGCTATCAGAGCCAACCGTTCTCTATACGTGCATAAAATCGGTTATGACGAGGACTATGTCACTTTTTCTCCGGGCAATATGCTGTTTAATAAAGTAATAGAGCATGCTTGTGATTCGGGAAAGTTTGATGAATTGAATTTTATGTCTGACAGCCAATGGCAGTCGAAGTGGAATGTTGAAAAAAAACCGCTGTATAATCTGCTTGTTTTTCCTAATAAAAATGCCATATCATCACTTCTTACTCTATTTATGCGGTCCGGAATTGTTCAGAAGTTACATGAGCGCCTGCCGAGCAGGCAAAACGCGAGAACTGATTGATTGCACCACGCTGAAACAGAAACGGTAAAATTTTATAAATATGAATAATGTATGCGTACCGGGTTGATTTTTTGCTCATAACTGATTATTATACAGGAAAGATTAATCATTAATCAACCTGGAGTTGGAGAAATGGATAGAAAGAGAATTGAGCTGGACAATTTTAATACCGATATCTTTAAGATTTTGAATAAAGGCTGGATGTTGTTGACCAGCGGAGATGCAAAAATCGGCAAGGCTGACACCATGACTATAAGTTGGGGCTTCATGGGGACTATCTGGTTTAAGCCGGTGGTGATCGTTGCTGTAAGGCCGCAACGTCATACCCGTGAATTCATGGAAGAATACGATAATTTTACGGTCTGTTCACTGCCCGATGATAAGAAAGAAGCGCTAAGTTTCTGCGGCGCCCATAGCGGCCGGGATGTTGATAAAATTAAAGAATGCGGACTGACCGTGATTCCTTCAGAATATATTTCGTCTCCTGGCTTTGCCGAAGCCGAACTGATTATTGAATGTCGTGTAATTTACCAGAACGACCTGAAAGACGAGAACTTTCTCGACAAAAAGATTATCTCCCAGTGTTATCCGGAAAGCGACTTTCACCGTACTTATTTCGGCGAAGTCATGAAAATTTCCGGTACGGATAAATATATTGCTTAATCTTAAAGGGGAATGATTATGAGTATGCCGGTAACCACGACTTTTACGATTGAAGGATATCGTATCAAGGAATACAAGGGTGTTGCCCGCGGAATCATTGTGCGGTCACCGACGATTGCGCAGGGGATTATGGGCGGGTTGAAAAATATCATCGGCGGCAATATCGGCTCATATACCGAGATGTGCGAACAGGCCCGGCAGCAGGCTTATGATCTGCTGTTGCAGCACGCGCGGGAAATAGGGGCGAATGCGATTGTCGGGATGCGTTACGATGCGTCGGAAGTAGGCAGTCAGAGTTCCAGCACCGAAGTGCTTTGTTACGGCACCGCCGTAGTCATTGAACCGGAGAACAAATAGAATTTATTACGGAGGAAAGATATGAAAAAGTTATTGCTCGTTATTTTCATCACTTTGAGTTTGGTTTCAGTTCGCGCCGCTACCTATCAGTTAAAAATAACCCCGGAAGATGTTTTTTCGGTCAGTGATACTAATGAATGGAGTGTCTCGGTGACCAGACTGCGGGTGCTGGACGTTGCGGAAGTTACGGTGACGCCGAAAAATAAGAAAAGCTTCATGCTGATGCTCTATTTTATGCGCGATACCGATGATCGCGGACTGTTTGATACTCCGGATAAAATGAAGATGGCGGTAATGGAATCCAGCCAGAAGTATGTTCCTGACTCGGTCGAAAAAAAGGTGAATCTTGAGAAGTTCAGCACTAAGAGTTCATACGGTTTCAGGGCATGCTTTACCGACGCCGACCTGGCGAAACAGAAAGACGTTCCTGTTCCTGACGGGCAATTTAAGTATCTGGTAAGAGGAATGATCCGTTTATCTCCGGATACTGCGCTGGGATTCAGGATTTGTACAAACGACCTGAATTCGGAAGAGACTAAGTCAATCGAAAAATATATTCTTTCTTTCGTCAAAGCTCTCTGAATAAATTGCTGGTCGTCCACAGGGCGGGCGAAATTCTTATACACGCCTGATATGGCCGGCGCAACAACAAAACCATTTTGGACACCACTCCTGCATATTCTGGACACCCCTTTCGCATGTATGTTTGGGCCTTGCTTTTGCAGATTACTGCCGTAGACATGATTTGAATTTGAAAGTTGCTTCGAGATGGCGCATCCGGCTTCGTCCTGATTTTTCCGTTTCATAATCTCCGCTTGAAATCGTTCATCTGCCCATGCCGCCGGCGCCGCCGCCAGCGCTGGAGCTCCATCGCGCTGGCAGTTCCGGCATCACCATCGAGACGGATTTCAATGTTGAAGCGTTGCAGCGCGTCCTGGCAGTGCTGGAGGTGCGCTGATGCTGCCATTGTCCGGAGCCGTGAAAATCTATTACTGCCGGACTCCGGTTAATTTGCATAAGTCGTTCGAATGTCCCTAATGGGCGGGAGGCTTCCGCGACTGTTTATTCTAGGCTATGGCCGGAGATTCTTCGACGGCCTCATCGGTTGTTTCGCAGACAACCTCTGTTTTCTTATCGTTTTCGGAGAGAGACAGGAAAGTGTCGATCTTAGTTGAATACCCGCGCTCGATGCGGCAGAAGAGCCAGATGACTCCCACCAGCAGGAAATTAGTGATAACCCGCACGATTCCGAAAGCCAGGGTTCCGGTTTCCATGTTCATTGAGATGGATACCACGATTTCGGCTATCCAGATGCCGAAGAGGATGAGATACTGGCTTCCGACCAGCAGCAGGACGCCATGATGCGGAATTCCATTGCGTAAATGTTTTCCTGCCTGGGCTGCGGCAATGTCCTTGAGGATAGACCTCTTCAAAACAATCCAGCACCACCAGATCAAGATGGAAAGCGGCAGCACTAATATGCCATACCATTTGAAGGCGAAGAACGCATGTTTGGTGTACATCCACCACATGATGCATGGGGTGGAGAGTACTGAAAGCATCATTACGCCGTCGAAGAAAAGAAAGGCGATTTTCAACCATTTGAACTGCGGGCCGATCGTCGAAGTAATGGGCATCTCCTCAATGCCTTTCGGACTCCAGGGCGCCGGCGGATGGAAATGGCTGTCTCCGCCCAGCCTGAGCCATTCGAGATATACCAAAACCAGGAAGGACACTGCTGTCGCGCTAAAAGTGAAGTGCCAGACAAAGTTGAAACGATAGGCAAAATCAGAATTGTGACAAAACCATTTCATCGTATCGATGAAGAGTCCGGCGGCGATACCGGCGCCGCAGTTGCAAACGTATCTGAACATTTGCTGTGCCGAGCAGAACTGACCGAACCTGGATTTGGGAAAAAGCCTCATATCGCATGGCATATCTGCAACTTTGTTTATCGCCCCGAGCAGTACTCCAGCCAATCCGCTGCCAAGACTTATCCAAAAGTAGTAGTAGCCGGGCAGCGTTACGAAAAGCCAAACTCCAAGAACAAGTTGTCCGATCAAGCCGAATACCGCCACATAGACGGTCAGGCGCAACGGATGCCACCGGTCGACAAAGGATGCCATGAACACTATCGCCACGATCACCACGATTGAAGTAATGGCGGTCAGTTTGCCGATCTGTTCGAGCGAAAGCCCCATCTCCCGTTGAAAGAAGATGTTGAAAACTCCGATACACGTGGCAATGGTGCCGAAAGCCGCGTATGCGAATCTTAACCAATAGAATTTGTGGGAGAAGGACTCCCTGAAGAAAGTTTTCAGCGCGGAGAATCCTTTCTTCTCCTTTTCGGTTTCGCCTTCCATCGGCGGGTATTGGCCTTCTCTCACGAAGATGCTCATGATGCCGAAGCCGACAAAATATAGAACCGCCACCCCGATAAATATCTCTCGCATGTAGCTTTCGGCATATTTGAAAATAAACCAGTTATACAAAGCTCCAGCCCCGATGCCCACGATGCGGAATGCCCCCATAAAACGTCCAAGAAACTCCGGCGGGACTACATCATTAAAAAGATACCAGAAGACTGAATTAACGAAGAAGTCAAAGAACTTGAACAGCACCAGGAACAAAGCAATCAGCACGATGGTAACGGTTGCAGGCGCATATTCGCGCAAGGCAGGAGAGAATTGCCGCAGAAGTGCGGTGATGTCATTGCTCCAGCCCATAAGCGCGAGAGAGAGGCACAGGAATGGCATTGTGAGTATGATGAAAGGGATGCGGCGGCCCCAGCGGCTGCGGTAACGGTCGCTCTTGAAACTGACCCAGGGGCCAGTGACCATGCCCAACGCGCTTGGCAGAGAGGTAAGACAGATTCCCATCAGCCAGTTGGGGGCGCCAAGCTCCTTGAACTTCAGCGGCAGGATACTCGGGACAACCGTTTCCAGTAAGGTGAAGCAGAAATCCCCCCATAGCAGAAACGCGAAAAGCGTGGCAAGTCCGGCCTTGCCATAAGTCAAAGTACCGCAATGCCAGGTCTTTGAACCTGTAACTGCATTCTGCGTATTCGATGACAAAATCTGCATTTAATGTACTCCCAAACCGGTTATCGTTAAAAATTGTGACCCAGGCATTGCAGCAAAGTCATTTGCAGCATCACTCTATTCACTAATTTCATCCTGTGCTCCATTAAGATATCTTCAAAACTGCCGTTAAAAGTTATCACCTTGATGCCAGCGGCCTGGGCCGAGGCAATGCCATTGGCGGAATCCTCTATCACCAGCGCCTCCGCCGCCGCAACTCCCGTCTTTTGCAGCGCCAGCAGATACGGCTCAGGCGAAGGTTTATGGCTGCTCACATCATCTCCGGTTATTACGACCGTAAAGATGCTGTCCAATTTTTCTTTTTTGAGAATAGCTTCGACTTCACTCCTTGATGATGATGACACCAGCGCAACCTGATATCTCTCCCGGCATTTGTTCAGAAACTGGTCACGTCCCGGAGGAACTTCGAGTTCCTCGAAATTCAGCAGATCAAGGAATATCCGCTGTTTTTCCTCCAGCAATATTTCCGGCGAATCGCTCAGCCCCAAATTTTTGATTAATTCGGCTGCGATGACATTATCGGAGAATCCGGCGTATTTCTCCTGTTTAAAAAAATCAGGAGACTCGATATTTTTTGCCTGCAACAAGGCTTTCCATGCGTTACAATGGAGATATTCGCTGAAAACCAGCACCCCGTCCATGTCAAAAAATATTACTTTCAGCGCCATTCGGTTTTTCCTTGCAATTTAATTAATCTAGATTATCCATTAAAGCAATTATTCCGTTGTTAATACCCATTGGCAGCTTTTTTTATATTGTTTTTCTGATAATCAACTTGGGAGCGAGAAGAAAATGTACATTATCAAGTTTCTCCCCTTTTATTCCGGCGACGCAGATTTCAGCAGCTTTTTCACACATGTTTTCAAAAGGCTGCCGCACCGTAGTCAGCGGCGGCGAAGAATATTCTGAGAATGCGGTTCCGTCAAAACCCATTATTCGAATTTTTTCCGGGCATTTAATCTGTAAAGTGTTAATTTCGCTCAAAGCGCCCAGCGCCATCACGTCTCCCATCGCGAAGACGGCATCCGGGAGTCGGCTGGAGGAAACCCAGTTTTTTATTGCGTTAGCTCCTGTTTCATACTGACTCTCTGAAGGTTTCCTGAAATAAAAATCAGATTTTATATTTATAAAAGACTTTAAGAAGTTTCTACACCCTTCCAGACGTTCTTGAGTATATTGGAAACTTTGAAGATCTCCAATAATTCCGATGCTTGAAATTCCTCGTTTCAACAAAATCTCCAATCCCATTTCCACCCCTTTAACGTTGTCAACTTCAACAGAAGGAAAAAGCTCGTCCTTCATATTGCGGCCAAGTACGCAAAAAGGTTTGCCGGCAAATTGGCCTTCGGAGCAGAATTCAAGAATATTATCATCCGGTATGTGGAGGATAAAAGCTTCAGCAAAACAATCCTCAAATCTGATAATATGTTCCTGGGCAAACGTTCCGGCGCCATATAAATCAAAAAGCATCAGACCGTACCCATGTCTGCGCATTGACAAATTTATGTTCCTGATGATTTCTCCGGTATTCGGGTCGGAAAGGTCTGAACTTATAAAAGCAACAAGTCCGCTTTTTTGCGAATTGATAAGCTTTCCCCAGATGCTGGGACGATAGTTCAGTTCATTGATCGTGTTCTGGACTTTTTTGATGGTCGCTTCCGATATCCTGCGATCTTTTGCGCTTCCGTCCATAACCCAGGTGACAACCGCTTTCGACACTCCCGCCGCGTTTGCCACCTCTTCCCGCCGTATTTTTCTTTCTTCTGCCATATTTTAAATTACTTTCAGGTTAACCTAGATTAATTATAATGCAAGCTTGCCTTTCTGTCAATACCGCAAATATCTATAGCAGCTAAAATTCCACAAAATTTTACATAATCAGACCAATATACGAGAAATTTACAATTATTTAATAAGGATGAACAGGATTTTTCGTAATTCATTTCTTATCCTGCCTATCCTGTTTTTGAGATTGCATAACAGATTCTTGGCTATCATGCATGTGCCGTTAAGCCATTTGGTGATGCCAAATCAATCAACGCACAATCAATTCAGGGATTCCTCCCAGTCCAAGCGGCCGCAACTGATATGCGGATTTGAAATGGGCCGGGTCCGACCACGGTATCTTGTGATGCAGATGTCCTAGTAGATTGCCTAAAGTCGAAAAAAGATCGGCTTGGATAACATTGACACCTTGATGCAGAAATTCTGTGCAATCGGCTTCAAAGGGCTCACCCCACAGATGGCGCACGTGTTTGCCGTTCACGGCAAGACGGATTCCCTCACCGTCAGGTTTCGGAAATTTCAGGATATACCGCCTTCCTTTCTGTATCTCCGGAATTGTCAGTTTCTTGCCATAGCGGACAGTCCCGGAGTAAAACGGCAAGCCATGACGTGACAGATCCATAGACGGATCTGTCGGCAGTGGTTCCACCGGAAGAATGCCGGTGACTGTTCCCTTGCAGAAGACATTGAAATCTCCGATCAGATAAACGTTCTCAAGTTCGGTTCCATCCGGAGTAAACCGCAACGTTCCGGGAATTGTCGGACGCACCCAATTCAGCCGGCAGTCAATCCGGTTCAAGCCGGAATGCACCGCTCCGTTCAAATCCACTTTTCTGAACTGCCGGTCCAGCCAATACTCATGTTCTGAAACAGTTAAATCTATGCCGTTCGCCTTGAAATCCATCATCGCGGCGGGATCCTCGATGACCAGCGTCATCGGCGGCTTCTTCCCTGGAGGCAGATCAGCCTTGAATTCAAAGCGCAGATAAATTGGCCAGTCGCGCCACAAGTATTTATTGTCAAAGGACATTTCAAGCAAATCATGAACATTCGGCAGGCTCACCAGTCCGCCACCGCCGGCAATTCCCATCTGAGCTGACCATGGAGACTGATGGAACTTCACCCGGCAGCGGTCAATCAGCAGGACGTTGGGATCCAACCGCTCAATCTTCCATTCCCCGTCAAGCGCCTTTGTCTGAATCTTTTGGGGAATGGATTGAGGTTTCCTGGCTGGCCGACTCCGATCAAGCATCAAAAGCAGTGAGCCTCGCTCTGGAACGTTCATTTCGAATGTAGTCCGCCCGTCTTTCGAATCGGCAGGAACTATCGCAATGGAAGCGTTATCTGCATCAAGACATTCGACTGTGCCTTCGCCTTCCAGTGAAATTTTAGCTAGAAATGATTGCTCCGCGCGCCCGAAAGTCAAGAAATACAAGTCTTTGTTGCCATCGACACGATGCTGATAAATCAGTTCCTCGATCAGCTTGCCGTCTGTTTTAGTTATTTTCACATCGCAACTCACCGATGCAAGTGATTTTCTGAGCGCGGGTAACGTCGGTTTCTCAATCCTGGTAACTGCGCAACTAGCAATAAAAGTCTTTAATTCACTAGATGAAAGGCCATTGATAAAACGAGGACTGCGTCCGACGGCGACAATCCTGCCGCCCTGCGCGGCAAAGTCATGTAATAGCTTCAATGTGTTGGAACTCCAGTTTTCCGACGGAGGGATTATAACGGCATCGTAGGCGGCTTCCCCGATGATGAAGCGGCCGTCTTTGATCTTGGCATATTTCTCCATCAGCATTTCATCGCCGAAATCATAATCGCGCTGTACGCGGAGAAGATTACGGCAGAGTTCTGCGAACTCGCGATCCAAATCCTCCACTGGCTTGGGATTGAGTGGAGAATATAATGACCATGCGCTTGAAATCGGATGCAGAACGAGAATTTTGCACACATTCCGTCCCTGGGACAAAGCGTAACTCAACCTGGCGAAATAATCATTAAACGGACGATAAAGTTCATAACCTGGGATGTGATAAGAGCATGAACTCGGATAGTCACGCTTGCGCCGGCCGCGGATCGAATAGTATGCCAAATGCTGGTTCAGTAAATTGACGCCGAGTGCATAATCATAATCGCCGGCCGCTTTAAGCTTCCAGACCGGAGTCTCCCATCCCGTGCCGCCAAAGATTTCAGACAGAACACGGCGGCGTCCAAGCTGGCGAGCCACGCTGGAACATTGCTTCTGGAGCAGCGGAGCGTCCGGCATCGCGTTGCCAAGGTGATCAATGCCGGGAATATGGAAATACTCATAATGCGGCATCGCGGCGCCGATGGCCTGCACCTGTGAAAGCAGACTATCCTCCATCAGCATATGGCCGGTCGAAAGAATCCCGTGTTTTTCACTCCAGTCATAGATCTGTTTTGCAAAATTGGTACAAAAAAGCTCGGTGACAGTACGATAGAAATCAATTCGCACACGGCGGAAATCACCCTCGTCGAAAAACAGTTCAGCTAGATGCTGTTTTAGTTCGTATCCACGCTTTTTACTGAAAATCTCCTCCATTTTTCCAGTCCATGGAATACATTTGAACTTTTCACCATGCCCCATGAGCAGATAGCCAGGTTCATCGGTGAAAGTTCCAGGTACCGTCTTGCCAAAATTTTCGCCGATGGCATCGTGATATTTCTCATGGGTTAACTTAATAAACTCTTTCACAACCTTTGGATTTAAATTGTCAGGATCATGGGCGTTGTTCATCCAGACACTCCGCGGACTCTTGATGACCTCTAAAGTCCGCTTATTTTTATCAGTGCGGCAAACCATGCCGCTTGCGGCATAATCCAGCTTTATATTGTCGATCTGTCCGCCGGCGAATCCGCTCGGATAGCGGTCCTCGTCATAGATCCAAGCCTGCATCCCCAGGCGTTTCGCCTCTTCTGTGCATATGCGCACATGTTTGAACCATTCATCACCGAGATATTGGGTTTTCAAACCGATCCGGGCGTGCATAAAGAAACCGCCGAAGCCCTGTTCTTTCATCTCCCGAATCTGACGTTTCAATTCATCCGGTTCCTGTTTTTCATTCCAACTCCAGAAAGGTACTGGACGATAATCAACGGCAGGATTTTTCCACAATGAAGGATCAATATTCAATTCAGATTTCATTATATTTCCTGTTTATGTCCAAAATTAACACTCTTTCTAACATAAATCTAGTACGCTCCATATTTTTTAGCAGCTTCAAATCGCGATCAACTCCGGCCAGCGTTACGTAAGTACCGGGCAAATTCTGCCATAATCGTTCAGATAAGAACTGTAAGCCGTTCCGATTTGCTTAAAATTGGAAAGACATTGTGTTTCCCTGGCTTGGTTCAATGCGGGCAGCAGCAACGCTGCAATAATGGCTATAATAGCTACAACAATTAGCAATTCTATGAATGTGAAATTGTTTTGCTTACGGCTTTCCATCTTTCATTCTCCTTTTTAATTTTTAGTTTGTTGGTCTCTATTTTTAAGCTTCGCGTTTAATCAATCAGTTGATTCTCCTTTAAATTATTTATTTTAAGATAATCATTCCGTTATCTTTTTAAATTAATCAGTTCTTTGTCTGGATTGTCGCAACCGTTGATCCGCGCGCCATAAGTTTAGGTTTTACGATTACGGTTTCAGTGGAATTATTCAGATACAATTCCGCCGCGATCCTGCCGATTTCTTCCATTCCGGTGGCAATGGAACTGAGATTGGGATTAAACTCCTTACACCATGGGGTGTCGTGATATCCTAGCAATCCAACATTGCCTGGAATTGAAATCTTTCTGTCGGCAAGCCATTCTGCAATCTTTATTAGTTTGAAATCCGATATGCAAAAAATAGCATCATAATGGTTTTGATAAAAGTCATCTTCTATCGCATCCATATAGCGCATCTTCTGACTCTCCGCAAAAAACGTTACTTTAACGTCAGTAAGGGTATCATCTTTAGCGGCTAAGCATCCTTCCTCAAAATTGAATGGAACCCTATTTTTCTTTTCCTCTGCGTTAAAAACCACAACGCGGATATTTCTTTTTCCAGTTTCGATCAAATGCCTGATTCCGATATATCCACCATGAAACCAGTCGGAAACAACTTCCCCGCCCGTGACCGTATCCGCAAGATTTTCGGCTGGCCCAAGCGAGTAAAATGCCGTTTGGTTTAAACTGCCGCAACCGATTTTATCCAAAGTCTCTCCAAGATCGCCATCAAAAAAAATCGCATCAAAATGTTGTTCATTAATCGTTTTGCGGACTATATCTAAATTTTTCTTTATTCTTAAGGTGGTTATGTTCTCTGTTTCAGTTAATACAGAATTAATGCCGGAAAGTAGATACGGCGCACTATGGTCGTCGTCTTTCAATAAAATTAATATTTTCTCCGATCCTGTTTTGCGTCTGCGGTAGCATACTATATAATTATCGGCATGTTTCTTTTTTATTTTACCTTCCGCTTCTAACCTGGGCAGGCATTTATTAACTATATCGGGCTTGCAACCCAACAATATGGCCGTACGTTCTGTAGAACCCAGCCATGTTCCATATTTGAAAATATTGTTGGTAATCTTAAGATTCAAATCATTGTAAACTTGCTCTTCTTCATCCGAGTCGTTATTATGTACACCATTTACCAGCGAAAAAGTACCGCGTCCTACTCCAGCGGAAACAAAACCTTCGTTAGACAATAGTTTCACTGCTTTTAAGTAACAATTTTTACTGACGCCGTAGCGGGATGCCGCAACTCCTGCCGGCGGAAGTTGCGTTCCTACAGGATAAGCACCGCTTTCCAGTTCTTCCCGCAACTTTTCTCGCAATATATAATGTTTTGACATTTTTTAGTCTGCGCTTGTCCAATTATGATTTCATTTTACATAGTGATTATAATACATTGGATTAAAAAAGTCAACCAATTGAAATAAAAATTTGATGAATAAATATAAATCGGGGCAACAATTCAATCTTTTCGGGATGAAGTAATAAAGCCGTGTAACAGGCCCGTGAGAATCAGCTTTAAATTTAGTCTGAAATCCGAATAGGGGAGTAATATCGGTTGAGTGCCGATTGACAGTCTGCCGGATTTATGCCGTCTACTGCGTTTAATATATCGGTACTATTAAACCCAATACTTGTAGGGGGTAGATGATTACTCTTTTGGAAATATCCTGTTCAGGTTTGCTTTGGGATTTTATGCCAGTTATATTACGCTTGAATTATAAAATTAACTGACAGGAATTGTTCATGAGTTTTATACGCAATGTTGTTGCCTGGATGATAATCATTGTAACCGTGTTGCTGCCGCTGAAATTCGGAACGCTGGCCGGGTTGCCGGAAGTATCTTCGTATTATCCCCCTGACGGTTTTTCCTGGACGATTATTACCTGGCCGGCAATATCTTTCCCAATGGTGTCGGGCGGTTTGCTGCTGCTGGCGCTGGCGGTTTTTCCGGTGCGGGTTCAGGGAGCGCGGGTTGCTTGGGCCGTGACGGTATTATGGCTGCTGGTGGCGTTTGTCTCCATTATCGGTGCGGTTAATGCCAGCACTATGGATTATGTGATCGTTTATGTGGTGCATATATTCGGTTTCGCTGCTTTCGGCGCGGCAATGTGGTTGATGCTGTCTAATCTGCCGGAATTCAAGCGGGTAGTACTCTGGAGTATTTTCATCGGAGCCGTGCTGACCGCGATTTTCGGTATTGAACAGATGTTCTCAGGATTTGAGGAAACCCGGAAATTTGTTGAGAGTCAGGAGCAGCAGTACGGAAACAGCATGAGCGGAGATTTGAAGTCGCGAGTCTGGGACAACCGGGTTTTTTCCACTTTTGCTTCCTGCAACTCGCTGGCCGGATATCTGCTGCTGACCATGCCGCTGTGCTTTTTCCTGTTTTGGCAACTTGGCGGCAGAATTGAACCCAGCAAAATCTCCAGGGCTGTTTTCATGCCGCTGCTGGCGCTGTTGATGGGAACTGTTTTTCTCGCGACTTCCAGCCGCGGGGCATTCCTGACGCTGGTGCTTGCCTGCGTAATTTTTATCATGATTTTTCCGGTGCGCAGGAATATCCGCATTGCGGTATTTATTCTGGTGCCAACCGTGATTATTGCGGGGGCTTTTTATATTGCCTATGCCGGGCGCGGCTTTAATTCCATGTTAGTCCGTTTCGATTATATTTACACCTCATCGCTGATGTTTCTCCATCACCCGTGGCTGGGAACCGGCTGGGGAGATTTTTTCCATGACCACATGCTGCTGAAATTGACTGTATCCAAGGAAGCTCCGCATACCGCGCACAATATTCTGATGGATTTTCTGTCGCAGACGGGTATTTTCGGTTTTAGCGCGTGTCTGGCGGCAATTGTTTACCCGATAGTGAAGATTGCTGGAAAAATCTATAATACTGCCAGAAATTCACTGTTTGCTTCGCTGGACAGCTATGTGATTTTTGGACTGATCGCCTATTTCATTCATTCGCTGATGGATGTGAATCTGCAGATTCCGGCGTCCATGGCGACGGCGTTGGCTTTGATGGTGACGATGACGGTGCCGGATGAAAAGGCGAAAGCGCCGGAGGGCGGGCAGAAATCATCTTCAACGCTGGTAATCAATCTGTTTACAGCCGTCGTCATGCTGGTTGCCGGACTGGTTGCCGCCTGCGGCGGATTTCATCTGCTGAAAGCTGACTATGCGTTTTCCAGGCTGAGCGATTTATGCAGCCCGCAGGGTAAAACACGGGAAGAATATTTCAGCGTTACTCCTGAGCAGGTCAAGCGCGAACTGGAGAATTGTATTGAGGTCAGGCCGTATTCTCCTTTCCCGTGGGCTGCTGCGGCCGATTTCATGCTGTCGCGAGGCTATCCGGACGTGGCCGAAGATTTTTATAATAAGGCGCGGGAACTTTCTCCGCAGCGTTCTTTCATTTATTTCCGGCTCTATATGCTGCAGAAGGCTCAGGGCAGGGAAACTGAAGCGCAAAAGAATCTGGATATTGCCAGGAAACTTTTTCCGAATAATGCAGACTACTTTAAAGATAAGCAGGAAAAAAAGCCGGCAATCGGCCCGTTGAAAGACTGATTCTGCTATTCTCCGATGAATACGGTTCCGGATTCTGTAATTCTTATCCGGCGGTCCATTCTGACACTTACTATCGGCAGCCCATGGCCGAATGGAAATCCAGTAATGACCGGGCCGTTGACGGCCTCCGCCGCTTTATGGAAAATCAACTGCAACTCATCATGGTCTCCGCAGTCCAGGAAATCGCCAAACGCGACTCCGGCGCATTTAGACAGTATTCCGGCTTGTTTCAACTGAGTCAGGTAACGGTCAATGCGGTAAGGCGGTTCGTTCAAATCTTCAAGAATCAGCACCCGGTCTGTAACGTCCGGAAAGTATTCTGTTCCGCACAGTGTCACCATTACCGCGAGGTTTGCCGGGAACGGCAGCGCTTCGACGCTGCCGGGCTTGATGATTCTGACCGGATTGTCGCCGTCCGGGCTCTTGATTTGTGCTGGCAGTCCGAGCATGGCCGCGCGGCAGTAACCGGCGGTATATTCCGCATATTGATTTTCGATGAATGCTTCATGTAATTTCGCCGCCATCGGCGCGGCAACCGGTATTCCGGCATGCATTTTCAGCATGGCCATGTGCAGTGCCGTGATGTCGCTGTAGCCGATTAGCGGAAGCGGACGGGAGCGCAGCAGCTTCCAGTCAATTTCAGGCAGCAGATGCGCTGAACCGAACCCGCCTCTGGCGCAGATTACCAGATCAATGCTTGCGTCATTCCAGCAGGCGTGAAGATCGGCGAGCCGCTCGGCGGCGGAGGCTGAAAGATACCCTTCTTGCGTACCGTTAAATACATGCGGCATGACGGTGACTTTCAGTCCCCAGCCGTGCAAAAGCGCAACTCCGGCTTCGATCCGTCCCCTGTCGGCGGGGCCTGCCGGTGATATTATCCCAACATGGCTGATTGTTTTTGGAAATAGGTTATTCATAATCAAAATCTACTTCAGAGTCCGGCAAATTCAAGAAGTTATGTTCCCATTCTTCCCATTCTTAAATGCCGATTGAGTCCATTATGGTGGTAAAGTCGTCGGGGAGGGGGGCTTCGAAAGAGATCATTTCGCCCGTTTCCGGATGCGGGAATGATAATTTCCAGGCGTGAAGCATCTGCCTTGGAACTCTCAGTTTCCGGGTATCGCCGTACACTGTATCACCCAGCACCGGATAGCCTTTGTACGCCATATGCACCCGGATCTGATGCGTTCTGCCGGTGAGAATCCTGATGCTTAACATACTGACCGGAGTGCCTTCGATCTGGCCGGATTTGAGCACTTCATAAATCGTTACAGCTTCTCTGCCGTTGCGTTCAGTGACAGCCATTTTCTGGCGGTTGATATGATGCCGACCGATCAGCGTGACAATCTTATCTGTCTTTTTGACGGGAATGCCCCGGACCAGCGCCGCGTAGGTTTTGACTACTTCGCGTTCGGCGAAAGAGCGCGATAATTTGAATTGGGCCTGCGGGGTTTTCGCGATTACCAGACAGCCGGACGTGTCTTTGTCCAGCCGGTGTACGATTCCCGGTCGCGATTCGTCCATCGCCAGTTCTTCCGCCAGTTCCGGATTGCGTCCCAGCAAGGCGTTAACCACGGTTCCGGTATGATTGCCGGCGCCGGGATGCACTACCATGCCTGCCGGCTTGTTGATTACCAGCAGTGAATCGTCTTCATACAGCACCGGCAGATCTATATTTTCGCCGACCGGCGCACTGGATTCGGCTTCTTCGATTTCGATGATAATCCGGTCGCCGGTTTTTACCGGCGAACGCTGGGCCGTACAGACGATATCGCCGCAGCGTACCGCTCCGTTTTTGATCAGCTTTTGCAGGTACGAGCGCGAATGATCCGGCAGCAGCGCCGCCAGCAGCAGGTCAAGCCTTTTGCCGGCGTGTTCCGCCTCAACGTGCAGTTTTATTATTTTTTTTGTCATAACGCATAAAATAGATGAGTAAAACAATGCCTGCCGGAATCAGGAACAATCCGATGGCCTGCGCCCTGGTGAAATATCCCGCTATTGTGTCAATGTGGTCGCCACGGAAAAATTCGTCCATGAAACGGAGCATGCCATAGGCAATCAGATAAGCGGCGGCCGTAATGCCGCGTTTGGTATGTCTTACCAGATAGAACATAACTACGAACAATATCAAATTGGCGGATGCCTCATATAACTGTACCGGATGCACCGGCAACCCATGATACATGTGATCCGGCGGAGTGCCGGGCGGATAGAGCACCCCCAGGAAACATTCAGTCGGCTTGCCGAAGCAGCAGCCGTTCAGGAAACAGCCGATACGTCCGAACATGTGTCCCATGGTCAGTGCGGGGGCGACGATGTCCAGCACCCGCCATACGTCGAACTTGTTTTTACGGCAGTATAAAATAATGCACAGCATCGCCAGGAAAAAGCCTCCGTAAAAGACCAGTCCGCCGCGGTCTATGCGGAATATTTCCAGCAGATTGCCGCTGTAGTTGTCCCAGAACTGGATGATATAGGCGATCCGCGCCCCGATGATGCCGGCAAAGACCCCGATGAAAACCAGCGTTGTCGCCTGATCCCGGTTCATTCCGGCAATTTTACGGTTATAACTGACAAGAAAGACGGCGGCCAGAAAACCCAGCGCGGCCATTATGCCGTACCATCTGATGGACAGCGAACCGATTTCTATAAATATAGGATGCATTGTGTCTCCGGATTTGTTGCCGCTCTAATGCCGGCGTATTCTTTAATGTTTTTGCCTTTTACTTTTGTATACATTCAGACTTCTGATTCCTGAATTCTGAATTATGAATTCGTAATATACTGCTTTTCTTGATAATTTCGCTTATAAATTTGATTTATGAATGGAATTTTTTATAAAACGGATTAACTTTTATACCCAGTTCCGGGCGTTGCTTTTCAATCTCCGGATTTTACCCCGTGGTGTAATGGTAGCACAAGTGGTTTTGGTCCATTTAGTCGAGGTTCAAATCCTTGCGGGGTAGCCATTTTATGGCGTTAGTCGAACCTTTATAACTCATTTCTATCGAAAATTCTAAAGTCTATGGACTTAACGGACGGAACGGACCTGATGGGCGAAAATTAAATTTTATCAGGTTCACCTTTGCCCTGTAACTTCGGCGGTATTGTCCACCCACATTCATGCTGATGCAATTATAATTCAGGCGACCGCCGGGCGTCCTTAAAGAGCAGGGGGCTGTTGGTCTGGCGGTAGGCGGAGGCGGTTACGCCGGTTTCCAGTCGAAAACGGCGGGAGAAATACAACTGGTCATTGAAGCCGGATTGAGCAGCAATCTCACCGATGCTTAGCGTTGTTTCCGTCAGCAGCCGTCGCGCTTTTCTAATCCTGCGGTCGATCAGATATTCTCCCGGCGGCAGTTGAAGGTAAATCAGCCAGTAGCGGCGGAAGGTGGCGGGCGATATGCCCATTCCGTCGGCGATTGCGTCAAAATCGTAATACTGTTCCGGATGCAGTGTGATTTGCATCGCTATTTCATGGATTTGCCGTTCGTATTTGCCGCCGTATAATCCGGTTCTTTCAATCAGGCTTTCCAGCACCATCCATTCGCAAAGGTGGTCGATGCGGTCGGCATTGCCGGGATGATCCGGCTGCATCATCAGTCGTTTGGCTGTTTCCACCGCTTCCGGAATGTGCCCGGCTTCGCCGATGTTCCACATAAACATGCCGTCCTTGAATAATTTTATTTCCCGGAGTGCGGTCCCGGCAGATTCCGGATATATCATGTAGAATTCCTCCCAAGTCGTTTCCGGGCCGTAATCCATCATCTCGTCGGGCCATTGGGTCAACACGCAGGGGGCGTTGACTTCGTACATTTTGCCTTGATAGCGATAATTGCCGTGTCCGTTGAGAATCAAAGAAAAATTATATGAGTTAAAGGTACGGTTGACCCGGACGTCTTTATGGCTGACCCATCCGATTGAATTGACCTGCGGCGAGGCATTGAAACTGCGTTTTATTCCGGCAAGATGTTTGTTTAAATACACGGTAATCACAGTCCAATTGTTTTTGCTATAGTTATATTGACTAAATAATCCATATTAATGAATATTACGTCCATTGTTATATTCAATATAAAATATTATAATTAATAAATAGTATATAACGCTACTTAATTAAATTCAACAGTTAAGGTTGTAGAAATGGCGAAAAAAGTAAAAGTCGGGGTTATCGGTTGCGGTAATATCAGTGACGCCTATTTCAAAGCGTCACAAACGTTTAAAAATCTGGAAATCGTAGCCTGTGCCGATCAGCAGCAGCAGGCGGCGGAAGCAAAAGCGGTAATTTACGGTCTGCGAGTGTTGACCGTCGAGGAATTATTGACGGATAAGTCAATCGAAATCGTGCTGAATCTGACTACGCCGCAGGCACATACTGAGATTAATCTGCTTGCTTTAAAGGCCGGAAAACATGCCTACTGTGAAAAGCCATTTGGACTTGACCGGAAATCCGGACAGGAGGTTCTGCGGCTGGCGGAGAAAAAGCAACTTTATACCGGCTGTGCCCCCGATACGTTTCTTGGCGGCAGTCATCAGACTTGCCGCAAGTTGATCGATGACGGCGCCATCGGCGCCCCGCTTTCCGGCACGGCATTCATGATGTGCCACGGCCATGAAGCTTGGCATCCAGCCCCGGCGTTTTATTACCTCAAAGGCGGCGGTCCGCTGTTCGACATGGGACCGTATTATATTACCGCGCTGGTAAATATGCTGGGGCCGGTCAAAAGAGTCGCCGCCATCAATACTAAAGGCTTTAAAACAAGAGTTGCCACTTCTGAAAAAGCTAAGGGGCAGCGTCTGAAAGTCGAAGTCAATACCCATGTTGCCGGGCTGCTCGAGTTTGCTTCCGGCGCGGTAATTACCCTGGTTACCAGTTTCGATGTATGGAGGCATACTAACCACAATATCGAGATACACGGTACTGAAGGCAGTCTGCGCGTTCCCGACCCTAATGGGTTCGGTGGTAATATCTCAATTTTCAAGCCGGGAATGCAGGATTGGGAAGAGGTGGCTCCGATATTTGGTTACCTGGATAACATGCGCAGCATCGGGCTGGCCGATATGGCGGAGTCCATCCGCCGGCAGATTCCATGCCGCTGTTCCGGAGAACTGGCGTTTCATGTGTTGGATGTCATGTGCGCATTGGAGGAAGCATCCGTCGCCGGCAAACATATCACACTCAAGAGCGTTTGCGCACGACCGGAAGCATTGCCGGTCGGTCTGAAGCACGGCAAACTGTTTCTTAAATAAAAAAAATAAAGGAAATTATGAACAAGAAAGTTTTTATCACTTGGGGCGGCTGGAGCGGGCATGAACCGGAACAGACCGCGCAGTTGTTCGGCAAGCTGCTTGCGGAACATGGTTTTGAAGTGGAAATCAGCAATTCGCTGGAGCCGCTGACAGACAAAGCAAAAATGGCGTCCTATGACTTGATTATTCCTGTTTGGACGATGTCAAAAATTACCAAAGAGCAGGCTGACGGTTTGCTGGAAGCGGTCGGGAACGGCGCCGGGATCGGCGGCTGGCACGGCGGAATGTGTGACGCTTTCCGCGAACATACCGAATACCAGTGGATGACCGGCGGGCAGTGGGTGGCTCACCCCGGCAATATCATCGAATATGAAGTCAATATCATCGATCATGATGATCCCATAACTCGCGGCATAAAAGATTTTAAAATCCGTTCCGAACAATACTACATGCACACCGATCCGGGCAACAAGGTACTGGCGACCACCACTTTTTCAGGTGAACACGCCGGATGGATTGACGGTACCGTCATGCCGGTAGTCTGGAAGAGAAAATACGGCAAAGGCCGCGTCTTTTACAGCTCACTGGGGCATGTTGCCGCTGATTTCATAAACTGTCCGGAAGCCGAAGAAATCGTTCTCCGCGGCCTGCTCTGGGCCGCACGGTAAAGCAACTGTGCGAAATTTTGTTCTGCCTGCAGGCTAGCAGCCTGGGCAGAACTTTGAAACATTTCTATCAACATCTCAGAGATTATCAAAAAGGTCAGGGGCGTACTTTTCAGATTTGGCCGTCGGCTGATTGTCCTTTTTTTCGGGAGCTGCTGCCGGAGCGACAGAAAACAGGTCGTCTTCCTGCGGCGGTATTGCGCTTTCCGGTTGGGCGCCGGGAAGCTCTTTCAAAATGCTTTTCAGTTCCAGTTCCTGGCAGATTTCGGCAATTTTGTTCCAGTCAGGGGTCTTCATGGAAAGTGTTTCGATAGCATTCCACGGTTTATCCTGAATTTCTGTTTTTAACGTAATGAGTTCGATATTCTTGTGTAGAAGTTCTGCTGAATTCCTGATTTTCTCCCGCAACTTTTCATTTTCGATTGATTCAAGGTCAGACAGCATAGCATTGACGGAGCCGAATTTTTTGATAAGCAAAGCCGCAGTTTTTGGGCCGACGCCGGCAACTCCAGGGATATTATCGGAATTATCTCCGATCAATGAAAGTAAATCCACTATCTGACCAGGGGAAACCTCAAACCTGGCGATGACTTCTTCCGGGCCGCGCACTTCCAGACCGGAGTTTTTGCGGTCGGGAATCAGCATTTTGACACGGTCAGAGATGAGCTGGGCAAGGTCTTTGTCGGCGCTGACGATCCTTACCGGATATGTTTCAAAATCCTTGGCAATGGCGGCAATCAGGTCGTCAGCTTCATAACCTTCTTTACTCAGCAGCGGCCAGCCAAAGGCTTCGGCCAGGGATTTGATATACGGAACCTGGACACGAAGCTCTTCCGGCATTGGCGGACGTCCGGCTTTATATTCCGGCGCCAGCGCCAGACGAAAGGCCGGCTTGCCGACATCGAAAACTACTGCGCCGTACATCGCCTGTTCTTCAGTATACATTTTTAGAAAGAACTTAGCCATGGCAAAAACTGCGTTTGTCGGCTGTTGTTTTGAGTTGGTCAATGCGCGGATCGCGTAGTATCCCCGGTATATTTGAGCGTATGCGTCTATCAAAATTATGCTTTTTTCCGGCATCTATATCTCCAGAGTCACGGGTTTTAGTTTAAAATACTGTAGCCTCTGAATGGAATAATGCCAAACTCAAATTGAACAGGAGAGAGGAAAAACTTGGAAGGGAAGTTTGAGGTTTAGGTTTCCAAGTGTTTTAGAGGAGTAATTATGAAGAGGAGAAAATTGCGTATAGGAACTTGAAAGATCCTAAACCTCAGAACTTCTATAATTATATTACACCGGTATTTGATTATTGTAAAGCTTTATTTAAAAAAAAATCAACTTTTTTTTAGTTGAGCTGAAAAAAAGTCAAAAAAAACGCAATTTTGTATTCATATGAAGTATATCAATAAAAATTGATGCAGTCTTAGGCATTAAGCTTTCTATGTCAATCAGGCGTTTTTTCGTAGCGTTACTGCTTACCCTGTTCCAGCAGTTTGCGTTTATTTTCTTCCATAACAAAACTGAAACATTCCAGCGCGGCTTTGCGGCAGGCGCCTTCGCTTCCGCCGGAAAGCATGCGGACAACATCTTTCATCTGTTCTTCGACTTCCTGGCGACGTTCTCCGCCAGGCAGGATGCGTTCTACTGCCGCCGCCAGGTTTGCCGGACTGGCTTTCCATTGCAGATACTCTTCAAATATCTGTTTGTCAGCGATAATATTAACCATGGTGAAAAAACCGCGGTACAAACGCACCAGTATTCCGGCGACCAGCAGTGTAAGAAAATTCAGCTTATATGCCACTACCAGCGGCAGTCCGGCGATTGCGGATTCGACAGTGACTGTTCCTGAGGCTGCAAGCCCGGTGCCGGCCCTCTGCTGCCAGTAGGCCGTATCGCCGCATACCAGTTGGATTTCCGGCAGCTTTTCTTTAGCATGTGCAGCGGCGAATTTTTCCAGAATTTCTTTGCAGTGGTTTAGAATTTTTTTTCTTGGAGTGGAAATGACAAATTTGAGATTCGGGTGTTTGCGGGAAAGCAGCAGGGCAGTTCCAAGCATTGGTTGAAGCAGTCGGCTGATTTCCATGCCCCGGCTGCCCGGCAGCAGCAGGACAGTATCCGGATCGCGCTCAATGGATTGGTTATGGCGCAGGGCGACGATATCCACCAGCGGATGTCCGACAAAAACCGTATCCAGTCCGGTGTTTGCATACACTTCCGGCTCAAAGGGAAAGATAACCAGCATTTTGCGACAATATCTTGCCAGTTTCGGAATTCGTTTTTTCCCCCAGGTCCAGACATGCGGGCTGATGTACCAGATTACGGGAATTTTGCGCCTGTACATGGCGGCGGCGAAACGCAGGTTGAATCCGGGATAGTCAATCAGGATAATTGCATCAGGTCTTTCCGCTTCGGCCTTTTTTATCAGAAAAAAGAAAATACTGATAAACTTGAAAATATGTTTTAACACTTCGATAAGGCCGACGACACCAAGTTCAGACGAATCAACCAGGATGTTTATACCCGCCTGCTTCATCATGGGGCCGCCCATGCCGGAGATTTCCACCTGCCTGCCGGATGCTGCCGCTAGACTGCGCAGTTCTTCCGCTAACCTTGCGCCGTAAATATCGCCGGAAGCTTCTCCGGCGAATATCCAGTATTTATTTATTTCAGCCATAATTAATTGAATCGCCTGTTTGTTCAGGATTAAAATTATTCTAATGAAAATATCAGTTCAAATCCTGATTGTCGAACGGAAATATGTCGAACAGCCGGATTTTTAACATATAATGACATTTCTTCTATCTTAATGTACTCTTAGTTATTGATTTTTCGAGATTTAACATTAACTTACTGACCTGTTTTTCGTTAAAAATATGCGTTTAAGTCTTGAAAAAGGTTTTTACAATGGGAAAATTGTTAACGGTATTGCGTAATATTTCGGAAGTTATTGCCAAGGTTGAAGACAGTGGCGAAGTTTTGACGAAGATTGTCAAAATACTTGCCCGCAACCTTGATGTTGACGTATGTTCTGTATATGAATATGACAGGGACAGTAATCAACTGATACTTACCGCTACTTGCGGCCTCAATCCTGACGCCGTGGGCAGAGTCATGATGCCGCCGGGAAAGGGACTTACCGGAATATGTTTTAAAAACGAAGAAATTATCAACATTGAAAATCCGTCAAAACATCCGGATTATATTTTCTTCGGAAATACCGGAGAAGAAAAGTTAAATTCCTATATGGGAGTTCCGTTGGCGACAGGGGGCAGGGTTGTCGGAGTTTTGACGTTGCAGCGGCAGAAGCAGGAACCTTTCTCGCCGTCGATAGTGGACATGGCGAGGAGCCTGAGTCCGCAGATGGCCAATCTAATGCTTAACGCCGGCATGTTGCGTTCGCTTGCATCCAGTACAGAACCCCAAAACTTGGAATCAAGCAGCAAAAGCAGCAGCATACTCAAAGGGGTGGCGGTAAATCCGGGCGTAGCCCGCGGCGAAGTGTTCAAATTCAAAATGCGGGACTGGTTAAACGAAGCCGAGCATGAAACACACAATGATGTGAAAAAGGAACTGGAGCTTTTTGAGAAGGCGCTCGCACGGACCAGAGAGAATACAATCAAGATGGAAACGCGGGCGCTTTCGATGATTTCTGAGGCAGACGCCTCTATTTTTAATGCGCATCTGCTGTTTCTTGAAGACAAAACTATTCTTGACGAAATAAAACGGGAAATTTCTGTAGAAAGTCATTCTTTGGAATTCAGTATTGCGCTTGTATTCAAACGCTTTGAAAAGAAATTCCTGCAGCTTGGGGACAATACTTTCCGGGAAAGGTTGATTGATTTCAAGGATGTTATGCTTCGGTTGCTGGAATCGGTAAAAATGTTGCGTAATCAGTTGGAAGACTCCAGCGTGATTGAAACCAAATCTAAAGAATGGATACTTGCGGCGCATGAATTGATGCCGTCTGACCTGTTGCGGCTGCCGATTGATAATCTGGCGGGAATTGTTTGTGAAAAGGGAGGCGTCACCAGTCATGTGGCGATACTGGCCAAAGCATTTGAGATTCCGGCATTGCTTGGCGTTACCGGCATCATGAACAAAGTTAATAATTATGATGAGATCATTCTGGATTGCCATGCGGAAAAGGTATATATCAATCCTCCGGAAAATATAAAAGCGCAGTTTGATGACCTGCTAAAAGCATCGGAGGCCGCTGAAACTAAAATTGTCGAGGGGCCGGCAATGACTGCGGATGGAATCGGAATTGCGCTTCGCGCCAATATTTCCCTGATTTGCGAAACTTCGCTGCTGAAAAAGTACGGCGCCGAAGGAATCGGCCTTTACCGCACGGAATTCCTGTTTATGATCAGAGATTATTTACCCGGTGAAGATATTCAATACGATGTTTTTTCCAAGGTTGTCAGCGAGAGCAATGGCGATGTGACGCTGCGGGTGCTTGATGTCGGCGGCGACAAACCGCTCAACTTTCTTAACATCCCGCACGAAGAAAATCCGGCGCTTGGGACGAGGGGGATTCGTCTGTTGATGGCATATCCGGATCTTTTGCGCACTCATCTTAGAGCAGTGCTTCGCGCCGGCAGACTGGGACGGATTAAGATTCTTTTCCCGATGATTTCAAAACTGGAGGAGGTCTATTTTATCCGCGCGATGCTGCAAGAGGTTGAAGAAATCCTTAAACGGGAGCAGGTTGAATATGCGGCAGATTATCGTGTCGGAATCATGGTTGAAGTGCCTTCCGTATTCATAGGATTGAATAAGTTTATTGAACATGTGGATTTTGTCAGTGTAGGCACGAATGACCTTCTGCAATACATATTTGCGCTTGAGCGCGGTAATAGCGCGGAATCCGCCTTTGCTTGTCTCAGCCCGGTATTTCTGCAGATTATGGCGGACATCGGCGCTCTCTTCCGCTCCAGGCCGGAGAAGGGCGTTTCGGTTTGCGGTGAAATGGCCGGAAATCCGCTGGCTGTGCCGTTGCTGATAGGCGCCGGAATCAAAGATTTCAGCATGCCCGCAAAAATTATTCCGCTGATTAAAAAGACGATTTCAGTATTTACCGAAAAAGAGTGTAGTGATTTGCTTCAAAGTGCGCTGAAAATGGATTCCTCTGATGAAGTCGCCGCTATGCAGAAAAACATTTCAGTTGTAAAAGGTCTGACTAAACCAGTGGAAATTGTTCCAGGCAAATAAAATATCTGTTAATGTATTTGATAAATTAATTACTACCCTTTTATGCTTTCGCCTTTGGCTGGCGCGTCCCATGATTTTTTCGACTTTACTGGATCGTAGTGGACGGTACTTTGCAAACTATTTCTGCTGTCTGAATTTATTGGGATATATGCCGCTGTTGGTGAAAAAGAATCTTGAAAAAGAAAAGACATCGGAAAATTCCATGATTTCCGCGATCTCTGCAATTTTAAGGTTGCTGTATTGGAGCATTTTGCGGGCTGTTTCAACGCGTTGCCGGTCAATAAAAGTTTTTAATTTGATGCCGGTTTTCTCATGGAATACGCTGGAAATATGATTGCGTGAGCATCCGGCAAAACTGGCAACTTCGTTTACCGTTATGCGCCTTCCGGCTCTGTTGTCAATAAATGTTTTCACGCGGTCGATAACCGTCAATTCCGTCGATTCGATCTGTATGTTTTGAAGTTCCAGTTCCGCCAGTAACCCGATTAAACTTTCTATAACCAGGAAAGACTCCCCGGTAAAGCTGTGCTTGTCCAGTTCCGCCAGCAGTAAATGTCTTATATTCATTGAATGATCTGATCTTTTCAGGACGAGGACATTTTTCGGCTGAACCGCGATATCTGTACAGAATTTAATCGACCATGACGATTGCAGTTTATCGTCATAAATAAAGCAATGAGGACATCCCGGAGGAATCAAAATGCAGTCGTCTATTCCTGCTTTTAGTTTATTCTTACCGTATTTTATTTCAACCGTGCCTGAAATAATGTATTCAAACTGCCAGAACGCATGTGCGTGAGTTGCCCGCTTAGCGCGGATATTTTCGTCGTGCTGAATAAAGAGCAGCGTAACCGGGTTTAGGAAATGCCGCTGCAGGGCGATGCTCTTCAGATAATTTTTATGCATTTTGACAAGTAACCTGTATTTTTTGCCATTTAATTATAACGTTTTAACATTTATAATATAATATAATATGTACGGACTACAATGTAAATATTAATATCCGTAAATGGACAAGGCTTTACTAAATCAAGGAGCATTTGCGTATGACTAAGCCGATATACATAAACTGGGCTTTTGAGAACGGCTCCCCTATGGATTGGGAGTAAGTCCGGAGGTAACGGGTGTTTTCCAGCCTCTGTTCGACCATGAGCGGGGTTCAAAAAACCGCCAACTCACCCATTGGCATTTTAAACTTTCAGGAACCAAAGGCCAGACACTGCGCCTCAGGATACCGCCGAAAGACAATATCTATGGCGGCAGGAAAGGTAACGCGTTCCCTGTTCCAGTCGGCGCTCAGGTGTCCGGGGACGGCATCAACTGGCGGCCAATGGTCTTCCAGACCATGCTCGACAAAAGCATAGAGACGACGGTTACACTCCAGGCAGACGATGTCATCTTTGCCAGGATAGAACCATACACAACGCGTCATCTTTCAGAACTTCTCGAACGCATCAAGTGCAATCCATGCGTAAAGATCGAGATCATCGGCGAGACTGTCGATGAACGTCCGCTGGAGATGATTACGCTGTCCGCCGGGCCGGGCTGCAAATCGGCGCTGATACGCGGACGCGCCCATCCCTGGGAGGCGGGCGGGAATTGAAAAAGGAACCGGTACCACCTTTGGTTACGGCCTGCTTGAACTATACGGAAATCGACAGTATCGTCTACGAACTCAATTCAAACTGGCTTAGGAGTCGTTCAAAAATAACTGGTACTTTCTACTGGTGTCTCGGGGGCACTTTCGGCTTTGCCGGTTCGTTACAAAGCTACGGCTTTGCTCCTCTCCTGTAACCCCAAAATTTCTCCCCGATACCCTCAGTATAAAAATACCATTTATTTCTTTACAACTCCTTAGCGCGGTCAAGTCCGTGTCTGACGCGAATATCTGGCGTCAGTCCGGCACTCAATTCGTTGAAATACAGAGAAGGTTCCTCGCGGAAGCATACAATAAGAAGGAATGTTATTAAGATAATTTTTGTGCATTTTGACAAACAATCTGTGCTTTTTGCTATTTAATTATAACTTTTTAACATTTATAATATAATCTATATAAACTATAATGTAAATAATTATAACTGGCGGGAGAATGGTTTGTCTCCTGAAACAACAGTTGAATTTATAAATAAGTAAAAGTAACCAACCAAACGAGGAGTTTTATTATGAGCACTACAATTACCAGCAAAAGCAACAACCCGTTCTATGTGGAAGACAATGTTCCTTCCAGCACGCCGCCGCCGTCTTACAGCGCGGACATTTCTGCGGCATCTGCTCCCAACATCATTGTTTACGTTGCTCCGGCGGTTGCCCCCGTCCAGGAGCCGATCTATCTCACCATCACCGGCTCCGGCAAAAATCCGGACATCAGGCTCGTCTCTCTCGGCGTGAATCAAACTTTTTCCAGCCTCACCAACAGCATTACGCTGACCAACTTGAATGTCGGCACGGTCTACGGCGGCCTCATCGTTTCCGCCAACCCGTCAAAGGGGACGATTGCTTCTAACCCTATTCCCAATATGACGGCGGCCCTCACCGGGGACACCAGCCTCACTATCAATGGCGGCCGTTACGGCAATGTTTTCGGTGGCGGCGGCGGGAACGGAGCGAGCGTTACAGGTAATACTACTGTCAACTACATGGGCGACAGAACTACTGCCATTTACGGCGGCGGCGATACCGGTTCGGCCGTTACGGGTAACACCAATGTCAATATCAATGGCAATGTAAGCCTTGTTTTCGGCGGCGGCGGAATAAACTCGATCATTACAGGTAATACTAATATTGACTACACAGGCGGTAGAGTTGCTGCCATTTACGGCGGCGGCGATACCGGTTCGGTCGTTACGAATAACACCAATATCGCTATTGGCGACAATGGAGCCTTGGGCAGTGCGATCTCCAGTATTTACGGCGGCGGAGTAAACTCGACCGTCCTCGGCAATACGACTGTCACCTTCGCTGCCGCTGCCGCTCTGCTTAAATTCAGGGGCGTCGTTTCCGGCGGCGGCCTGGGTAAGAAATCTATTGTTGACGGCAGCCGGAATCTGGTTTTCGATAATTACTCCGGTATGTTCAACGGCGCGATTATGAATTTCAGCAACATCACCATCGGCGGCACGTCCACCATGACGTTGAGCCGAAGTCAGGATAGGAGTGATGCCAAATCCACATATGATTTTGCGATTACTGATGCGACGCTCAATAATAATAGCGCGATGTTGACCTGGAACGCCAAATCCGTACTTACCAATAACAACCCTGTTGTCGTCAGCATCACCTCTGTTCAACTGCTTGCCAATGGCGGCGATGTCTCGCTGATTTCCAGCAGTAACTTCCGGACCGCAAACTCTTTCAACCCAAACGATGTTCAGGTTCTGGACCAGTTTGGCGATACGGTAAGCAGCTTTTTCTATACCATTAATTATACATTTGACAAGAAGCTCGGCGGCAACGTTTCGATTGACTACCTGGGAAACACTTTTAGTATCTCCGGACTGCAAGTAAATGAAATTGACCTTACCGACAACCCGGAAAATGTTACCGTTCGCACCAGCGCAGTCCTGATGGCCGGGATCAACACTGAAGGCGGCAATGATGTCCTCACCGTTATGAACGGCGCAACCATTGACGCCATTACCGATATGGGTACCGGTAATGACACGCTGAACATCCATGCAGGCGGAACTGTAGGCAATGTCCAGGCTGAGGGAACCAAACTGACCGTGACCGGAACTGTCGGCGGCAGCGTCGCCATGACGGCCGCCGCCGGCGACAACGAGTTGGATCTCTTTGGCGCCGTGATCGGCAACGGCGTCGAAATAGCTGCGGTAACCGGTAACAGTACGGTGATTGTCGATGTCCATTCCAGCATAACCGGCGGCATCGTGACGGGCGACGGCAACAACACGCTGAATGTGGATGGAGTCGTCAACGGCGGCATCGCGACGGGCGCCGGCAACGACACGCTGGCTATAAAGGGAGTCGTTAACGGCATCATCAACACAGGAGCCGGCAATGATACTCTGACTGTCGATGCGAGTGGAACCGTAAGCGGCGTTGTCGATATGGGAGCTGATGTTAACGCTGTCAATGTCTCTGGAACTGGAACGTATGTGTTCACGGGAATCATCTCCACGGGCGGAACTGCCCTGAACATCAACGGCACAGCCGCTCCCGGCGAAGACGTCATCGTTCAGTCCGGCGGCTTCGGCAGCGTCGGTGCGACGACCACGGTTGCCAGTAATGTTGAAGCCTTGACCTTTAATATGATCAATAGTACGGCCGCGGGCACCCTGAATACGGCAACCGACGGGGCCAATGTCTTTGATGCGTCCAGTCTGACCAATGGACAGACTCTCATTGACGGAACGAATCTTGCCGGTTGGGATATTCTGGACTCCGCCACCGTCGGCGGTCATGGCGTAAAGCTTGATGGCAATGTTGCGCTTGGCGTTGGAGAGTCTGTCACCCTGGTCAATAATCATGCCGTCAATCTCGACAACTGGGATACGTCCGGTACTGCCAGCGTTTCCTTGACGGTCGGTGGCGACTCCGGCAGTTTGACCTGGAATGCCGTCAACCATGACTATGAGGGTGCTGTGGGAGGTCATACTTGGACACTTGGCGACGCAGGCCAGACCAACTTGACGCTTGGCATTACTGCCTAAGTTTTTAGTCGGCGTGCGGCCCATTTCCGGCAGTCCGGGAAAGTTACTTTTTTTTCGGACTGCCATCCCGACGGCAGCAAAAAGGGTCGGATATCATACTCCGGTTATGCAGATAGATTCAAAGAAACAAGAGATTTTTAGATTAGGAACTGTTAAGAAATAAGAAATAAACTTGTAATGCTTATTTCTTAACAACTTCTTTTTGATAATAAAAGCGATTTAAATTATTAAGATTATTGACTCCGTTCCCAATTGGTGTTATAATGTTATTCCAATGAGGAGAAAGTTCTTGGATTAGACAGATAATAATCTAAGGGGTATGGGAAAATGAAACGAGATTACAATAATCAAAGGTTCATCTATTTCACACTCATAGAGCTCCTCTTTGTCCTTGGCGTTTTCTTTTAGGTTGTTAAAAAAAATAAACTTGACCAGTTTCGCGAAATATCCCGAAGTGGTAAAGGTTATTTTTGAACGGTTCCGAAGAAAAAGGAGTTAAATAAAATGAAAGAGGAGTTAAATAAAATGAAAACTGAAGGGATTGAAAAAGAATCTGGGAACTATGGAAAATGCAAATCTTTGCGAACGCTGATTTCAAGAAGTTTTACACTAATAGAATTGCTTATAGTCATAGCTATTATAGCAATTCTTGCCTCAATACTGCTGCCTGCGCTCAACCAGGCGCGAGAAGTGGCAAAATCGATGAGCTGTGCAAGCAATCAGAAGCAGTTGGCTTTAGCATTCATCGATTATACCAATGATAATCAGGAATTCTTTCCCCCTTCTAAATGGTTTTTACCGGATGGTGTAACCACCTACTTTTGGCCAGTTCTGACAATGCGGTATATGCCTCCAAGTAAAGTATACTTTTGTCCAAACGGTTCGAATTATGCCTGGCAAAATTACTGGTCGCCAACTTCTGTTTACCCCGCTGCGAAGGCCTACGCAACCCAAAGTTGGTCTTGGGTCTGGTTTGAGCGTCTTGATTATGGTTATAACTATGCAGAGATAGGAACCAGTTACCGTGCTGACGGGAATGTTTATACAGATGCTAAACCGGCAAAATTATCTTTAGTCAAAAAGCCATCGCAAACCATCGGCACAGGAGACTCCTATACTTATAATACTTTATACAATGGATCAACAGTAGGTAGTTTTATGCTATGGGATTTTTTTAATACCGGCACTGGGGCCGGTCTTTTAGATGCACGCCACCAAAGCAAGGTAAACGTCTCCTGGTTAGACGGACATGTTACAGCGCAGAACGTCAATTGCCAAATACCTCAAGTGACTTATTCGACTACCAACAATCCATATTTGTCGGTTCCATTTGATAAGACAAAAGAGAACTATTGGGACCGCAATTAAATGAAATCTTTGCTTCCGTTCAGGCTATCCCCGAGGCAAATAATTGAGGTATTACGCACGAACTTACACGCCATGACGTGCTGACGTAAATTGCATAAGAACAATGATATAAAGTCGACTCAAGGATCGAGGTATTGAACCCGGATGAATAAAAAATCGAAGGTAGAAAACCATATTAATTTTCTCGCAAAATCAATGAAAACATATAAAAAAGAACTATTAAGCATTGCCATCGGATTCGGATTCTTTTATACTTGCCTGAATTTGGTATGTGGCCAGGATATTTTTGTAGGCCTGAAAAATGCTCAAGGCGAAAAGACTCCATTCAAGCAATTATTCTCAAAAGCCACGACAGGAGAAATAAGCGGGGAGAAATATTTTAAATTAATAAATAATGAAAAAAAGGCTTTCGCGCTGGATAAGGCCTTCCCCCTGGATAGCGGTAGTCTGTCATTTGACTTGATTATGGAAGACAATCCGACGATGGATATGAACTTCCATCAGTTGTTGATGGTTGCCGACAAGGGGATGTATTTTCTAGTCTCCTACTATCATTCTGACAACTCTTTGCGACTGGCTTTCTTAAACCAGAACCAGCCGCATAAAACTTCTAAGGAGCTGTCATTAAAACTGCCATGGAGCAAAGGCAAAAAAGAATCCATATCTGTTTTTTGGGAAAAAGAAGGCGACAAATATAAGATAACTTTACTTGGCGATAATAAAGTCGCTGAATGTTACATTTCTGAAACGCTTTTTGCTCAGTATGCAACTCTATATATTGGCAGCGATCCGTGGAATAAAACGTTTAGAGTAGCCAATTCGGGGATTGGCAATGTCGTGATAAGCAACGACAAATACATTCCACCGGCACTCGATAAAATTATTTTTGAAAAGCCTCAGTCCTGTACGGAAGCCGATTGTGTTGCCACTATTTTTGCGCCCAAAGGTTTTACGCAAATCAACGCGATTGACGACGATATTTGCTACGGGTTCAATAATGATCTTCATACATACTGGTGGAGTCCGCCTGGCAACAAGGAAAAGAACATCCTGATTGATATGAAGTTGCCGAGCACTATCTCCGGCTGGAAAATAGCCGCGACAATGAATGCTCCAAACAGTAAAATCATGGCGGACAATAATCGGCAACTATTTCGGACTGCAGCCGGATATTCGGTTGAAATCTCAGATGATGGACAAAACTGGTGTAAAATTTATGAATTGGAACCCGATTCTAAAGTTTATCTGGGCAAATTTCATGAAGTAAAGTTACCAAAGACAGTGAGTGCGCGTTTTATTCGCTTCAGCCCCGGTGAAAAAAATATCTACGGCCTTGGAGTTATCGCCGATATGATATTATTTGATAAGAATGGAGAGGAAATAGACTCCTGCCGCAGACTGCGGAAACTAAACTTGCTTCGTACTCAACTCCGGGAGGCGGAGCAGAACATTGCCTATTCCGGGAAGTCTGCAAAATATCTTCGCGAAAACAATGACATGAATGTTCCGGACAACAATATTTCAGAAATTAAAAACAAGCTGACAGAGCTGAAGAATATCATCGAAAAAGCAGCAAGCGTCTCCGATAAGCAGATTGACGAAATGACACAGAAGACAGATGCCCTCTGTGCACAGTCCAAGCGCATCCGGGAGGATGCTGATAAATGGGTGCATGTAGCAGTAATGCCAGTCCTGGCAGAGACCGCGCAAAGGCGTTTTAAAGCAATGGGCAGTCCTCAAAAGCTTTTAATCGTATTGCGGCAGTTGGAAAAAACAGCCAGTGAAGGCAAGCCGGAAAAAATAAAAGACTTCGATGAATTGGCCGCAAAAATTGCGGACGATTTCAGTAAATACTGTGCCGACAATAAGTCTTACATCAGGCAAGACGGGCGTTTTTGGGAACGGCAGGATGGAAGTAAACTTATCCCGTTCGGCTTAAACTACTACCTTGGTCGCTGGATTACGACAATGCGGGAAAAAGATCCCGTTGCATTTTTTCCCTGCGAATTAATGTACGATGAATCTGATTTCCGCAATTTATGTTTATTTGGATTTAATACTATCCGACTTGTGGTTGGAACGGATTCAATGGGTGTAGAATTGCCGGAAAATAAAATTAACGAAGAATATATCAATCATTTGAAGCGCATCATTGAATATTGCTACAAATATGACATCAACGTCATAATGGATATTCATACCCACGCAAACCAGTTTCTGTCCTGGGCGCCAACAGGGCAAGAGGGGCCGGCCAGCGCGGCGGAAGGATTCTTAAAAATAGTTTTCCGGGAATTTGCTAAAATCGGAAAAAACCAGCCTAATCTGATAGGCTATGAATTTCTCTCCAACGAATCCAATCTGGATCGTGGATTTGACTGGGCGCTGGACAACCCCGCTGAAGACTTATACACTAATACGAAAAATATCAGAAAATATTGGAATGGATGGCTTAAGAATAAGTACAAAACGCGCCAGGCGCTTTGCGACGCCTGGCGAAATACAGATAAATTCCAGAAAGAAAATACTCTGACCGATGCCGAGAATTGGGACGATTGCACAATTCTTGCGCCGCACGAAATATTAAGAAAATATCCGGAAATGGATTACACTGATGTAACCCGTCTGTATGATTTATATGAATGCGCATCTGCCTGTTATTCAGAAGTCATGGAACGGCTTATCAATGAAGTGAAATCAATTGACCCGGATCATCTGTATATCTACAAGGTAAATCACGATTTTCAACGAGTTGCACTCAAAGGGCTTAATAAATCATACCCTGCATCATGCACATGGATGTACGATATTCGCCCTGCAAATGTTAACGGACTTGGAGACCACTATGCGACAGTCTCAATGGCAAGAAAATTCAGGGGTACCGGCCTGCCGTGGTATGCCGGCGAAGCGTGGATTTTTGACAATACTAAGGATTTTGCAGAAATGCTTTTCTGCGGCGGAGGCCCCTTGGGCTGGGCGTATTGTGCCGGAGATAATTTTTCGACAGTCATTGGTCGTGACCGCTGGATACGCAATAATTGGCTGAAATGGCCTGCGGTGTCCTGGTATTTCAATCACGCAGACGGGTTTCAGGATGCTGATTTGGCGATAGTCGTTTCGCCGCTCTGCCCCGACAAGGGTTATGAGCGGATTGCTCCTTACCTCAATGAAATCAACGCTAATTACGACCTCATTACCAGTATAAGCGTTTTAAATAACCCGGCAATGCTCAACCGTTACAAGGCTGTTATTTTAAACCTGAACCTGATGGACAAAAATGCTGTTGACGCCATTGTAAAGTACTGTAAAAAACCAGTATTGATGGTTGGCAGATTGGATTTCGACATTCGCTCGACCGACGGCGGAGTCATGCCGGCACTGAAAAATGTATTTTTCCGGAAAAGGTTACAACGTAAAAAAATAGAAGAAAACTGTCACGAGGGAGATGTGAATCTGGAAAGACCATGGTTTTTCATCCTTGACCCGGACAATCAGGGTAAAAGCAAGGGATTTCCTTCCCTGAAAAAATTCAAAGGCTGGCAGACGATTCCTGTTCCGGGTGCATGGGAGAAAGAAACTATCGGACAGGGGCGCTATACCACATATGACGGCGTTGCATGGTATGGAACAAATGTAGTTATTCCACCGAAAATGAAAGATCGTGATTTGATGTTTTATGCGGGCGCGATTGATGATACTGACGAAGTCTATTTTAATGGCAATAAGATCGGAGAAACCAGTTCATCTACTCCTAACTCGTGGAATGTTGAAAGAAAATATCGCATCCCCCGCAGTATTGTGCAGTTCAATGCGGAGAATACGATTATCGTCCGTGTAAATGATTTGGGAGGCGATGGTGGTATTACAAGAGGTCCAGTTGCGATCCGCCAATGGAATTTGGGCGATGCCGTATTACATTTAAACCGGAATTTCGGAGCAGTGCGCAAGGGTGAATATGGCAATATATTATTTACACAGGATATGGGAAATATTGCTGCGAATGAGATACTTCAAGACGTTGAAGAGGTTGCGTCATTCGGAGCACCGGGGCATCCGGCTCTTTTGAAGAAAGATAATTTTTATCTTTTCCTGGGAGGAAATGGAATTTCTCTCGACGCAAACAACCTTTCCGAACAAGTTCTGCTTAGCGCTTTTATCACAGAGGCCAATGTTAAGTGTGTTTATCCGCCGACTGAAGATTCTAAAAACATTAACATTTACCGTTTCAAGCAATTTTATTTGTTCGCAAATAATTCCTCTGGAGAAGTCACCATCGACGTGAATAAGTACAGTGGCAATAGGAAAATTAAATGGTATCAGGTCATGAAAGCCCCCTACAAAAAAATCAATGACTCACCCAAGTCGCCTTTAGTTATTCCCGGTAATAGTTTTGCAGGAGTTGCATTCGAGTAACCTTAATCAAATGCGGGGAACTGGCCGATTTCTCCGTCGGCAGCGGATGTGAAACAGTTAACTCATTTGAAAAGGTAAAGAATTTCACTAAACTTGTCGGCAAATACCTGATCAGAAAATAAACGGAGTCTTTTAAGGAAAACAGCGAAAAAGAGCATCTCAGAGGGTTTAACGAGGCGTTTCTTAAAGATATTTCACTGTGCGCATAAGTTTTCGTCGTGCGGAATAAAGATCAGAGTAACCATATTTTATAAATAACGTGGCAGAGTAATGTTTTAAGATAATTTTTATGCATTTTGACAAGTAATTTGTGTTTTTTGCCATTTTATTATAACGTTTTAACATTTATAATATAATCCATATAAACTATAATGTAAATAATTATAATCGGCGGGAGAATGATTTATGGCTCGTTTTATCAATATCGCAACAATTCATTTTCAAGTTTCTGAACAGGGGAGCGATCCTCAACATGTGGCATTAGCTCAATTCCTGGAAGCGGAATCAAGACTGAACGGTACCGGGGTTGATCTTGTCGTCACCTGCGAGGGAATGGAGTCTATTGGACAGACCGTGAAGCAGGCGGAAAGTGCGAAACGGCCTGGTCCGATGTTCAATGCTTACCGGGATTTTGCCATGCGTAACCGCTGCACGATTGCCGGTTCCATCAAGTTGGAAGATGGCGGCAGCGTTTACAATGCGCTGGTTTTTGCCGGCCCGGACGGAGAGTTGCTGGGGGATTACCGGAAAACATTTCTAACCCGAGGGGAATTAGACAAAGGGCTTTCCGCCGGTAATGGCGCCAAAGTTGTTGACACTCCTGCCGGACGGCTCGGCGGGGTGATTTGCTTTGACTTGAATTTTGACGAACTGCGGGATGCCTATCAGAAACTACGTCCGGATGTGCTGTGTTTTTCCAGTATGTTTCATGGGGGACATTTGCAGCAGAACTGGGCATATCAATGCCGGTGCTATTTCGCCGCCGCCTGCAAAGACAACTCCAGCGATATTCTTGACCCGCACGGCAGAATTATAAATTCAACCAACTTCTATAACAGAATCGCCTGGGCCAGAGTCAATCTTGACCGCTTTTACATGCATCAGGATAAAAACAATGCTCTTTTCCCGGACATACGACGAAAATATCGCGACAAAGTGCTTATTGATACGGCGTCTGATTTGGGAACCGCCGTTTTATACAGTTTGTCGGATGAGATTTCAGCGCCTGAAGTGGCAAAAGAATTTGGCCTTGTTGAACTTGACGATTACTTAGCCTCTTCCAGGCAGATACTTGGCCGCTGAACTGAAGCATCATTGATAAAAAAAATGATTTTTTAGTACTGAAGTAGCAGGTGAAAAGTCTTACCCTGATTTTAGTTCCCGGCGGTGTTTTTGTTTTTTAACCAGGGATGCGCCACAACCGCCAGTGTCGCCGGAGGATATTTGCACCGTTTTTGAACCCGCATTTAAATATGGACAGTATCCTGTAAAATAAGAGAGAAAAATGCTAAAAACAAAACTGATACACCCGCAAATATTGGAAGCGCTGGCCGGCTCCGGTCATTTCTCTCAAGTTTTGATTGCCGATGGTAATTTTCCGGTAGCAACGTGCTCAAATCCGCTTTCCAAAAAAGTCTTTCTCAATTTATCTCCCGGCGTACTGACCTGTACCCAGGTATTGACGGCGGTAATGGATGTTATTGTGATCCAGGAAGCGACAGTTATGGCCCCGCCGGAAAATTATAAGCCGGTAATTCACGATGAATACCGGACTATGCTTGGCGGGGATATCGCCTGGTCAAGTATGGAGCGATGGGCCTTTTACGATAAAATAAAATCAGCAGACACTTCATTGATTATTGCGACCGGCGAGCAGCGCTGATTTGCCAACCTCCTGCTTACAATCGGCGTGGTAAAGTTGGCCGAAGAAAGTTTTTAAGAATTTGAAACAAGGGGAATCTTATGTTTGATAAAGAGCTTAAAAGTTTGCGCACTTTCTTATACGATGCTTACTGGCCGCCGTTTACTCCGGAATTAAGTTATGACGCAGCGCATGGGGTCGAATTGTGTAAAAAAGCCAATGCCAATGCCATTCGTTTCGGCTCTATCGGGAAATACGCACTTTATCCCAGCCGGATTATTCCTCACCATCCGAAACTGAACGGCCGCGATCTGCTCCAGGAAACGATTGTTGCCGGAAAAGAGGCAGGAATCAGGGTTGTCGGATATATTCCCGTGGGGCATGCGTTGCCGGCCAGTTGGTTGAGACAATTAAAGCCGCAATGGATATTCCGCGACGAGATGAGCGAACCGGTTTCCCCGGAAACCCAGTATCGTCATTTTGGCGGCGAACCGCTGCTGTCTGTTTGCTCTTTCGGCGCTTACCGGCAGGAAATATGCGAGATTGTGAAGGAAATTATCGAGTACGATATTTATGCGGTGTATCTTGACGGCCCGTATCAAGGGTGGGGTGCGGAGAACATGATTTGTCAGTGCGAATCATGCAAAAAACGTTTTATTGACGAGACCGGCTGTCAATTGCCCGACAATCAGCAGAAGGAGAAACTTGGCAATATTTATCTGGAATGGAGCAGAAATAACCTGCTTGAATTATTGAGGGAGATCCGGCAGATGACCCAAGCGAAAAATCTGCCATTGATGATGAATCGTACCGCCGGATTGATATGCGGAACCCGTTTTGAAATCGAGATGCTCAAAGAGGCGGATTGTTTTCTCATTGAATCAGACCGTGGAGGAATCGAAGGATGTAGCGTGGCTTCCGCTTTAGGCAAAACGATTTGGAACTATACCAACCGCCACGCCTGGCATCCGCGGCTTTCAAATGTACAGCTTGAGCAGCAAAGCCTGCTTTGCGGACGCAGCGCTATGAGTTTCGGCGGAATCCCGATTGTATCTTATGCCGGTAGATTTTTTAACTCTGATAAGCATATTGATGCCATCACGCGCTTGTTTAAAGACAGCGAAAGAGTGCTGAATATTACTCAGGATGCCGTCATGTGCCGTTTCGCATGCGTGTTGCGCAATTCCAGCGAACGGAAATTCATTACCGCAGATATTGATGAGGTGGAAATAAAAGATGAAGCGCTGAACATTGCCGACAGTTTTAGTTCGTCCGGAATTCCGGTCATGGTATTGCCGGATCTGTTTCTGGATGATGCCGCGTTGATTAATACATTCAAAATCCTGTTCGTGACGGAATATGTTAAACTTAACCCGGCACGGGAGGAATTATTACGTAGATTTGCGCAAAACGGCGGAACTGTCGTGTTTACCGGCATTGTGCCGCCGTGGTTTGCCGGCGTCAACGCGGTAGTGCCGGATGCCCGGCTTAAAACTGCCTTGGAAACCCAGTATTGGTGCGAGAAACGCTATGACTGCTATTTGCGGTCGCCGGGTTTCGATTTGCTTCCGCAACTCAAGAGTGTTATGCTGAAAAACGTAGATGCCGACGTCATTGCGACCAGTGTGATTTATGATGCAGACGGCGAAATTTCCTATCCGTCTGTTTTCAAGCAAAAAACCGGCAACGGCTGCTGCATTGTTTTTGATTCGCCGATTGAGAAGATTCTGTCCAAAGCATGCAGCGAAATAGATCGCTTTTTCCAGGCGGTTTGTCTTGAAGATATCAAACCGCCGTTGGTCTTATGCGAAAGCAGCGTTCCGGTATCTGTCTCTTTATTGGAAAACGCCGATGCGCAATTTCTTTATGTGGTTTCGCCCGGAGCAGGTACCATAAAGTTCTCCGCAGGTTCCGGAAAAACCGGACAGACCAATTTCGGCGGAGAATTAAAACAGGACGGCGATGATTTCAACTTAGATTTCAATGAATTTGAAATTGTAACCTTGAAACAGGAGAGATAAGCAAAATGGGTACTTTAAAAGGAAAAAAAGCCTTAATTACGGGCGGAGCCCAGGGACTCGGAGCCGCTATTTCCAGAGAGTTGGTCAAGCAGGGCTGCAATATCGCCGTACACTATTTTTCCAGCGCGCAAGGGGCGGAGGAAATCTGCGCGGAAGCGCGAAAAGATGGAGTCAATGCCTTTGCTTTTCAAGCTGATTTAACCGATGAGGCGCAGGCACTGAAACTGGTGAATGACGCAGCTGCGGCATTAGGCGGCATTGACATTCTGATAAACAACACCGGCGATCTGGTTAAACGGGTTTATCTGGAAGATATTGACGATGAGTTTTGGAACAAAGTCATGGATGTTAACATCCGGAGCATGATGTATGTATCAAAATACGCCGTTAAATATCTTGCCGAAGCAGACGGGGCGAGTATCGTTAATCTGGCCTCTTTGGCTGGGCGCAAAGGCGGTCATTCTGGTTCGCTGGTATATTCAACCAGCAAGGGAGCGGTCATCACCTGGACACGTGCGCTGTCAGGAGAGCTGGCGGGACGCGGCATCAGAGTGAATTGTGTTGCCCCCGGCCTGATGCTGGGAACGCGTTTCCACGACACTCACACCACAGAGGAATCAGCCAGGAAGACAATTGAAGGTATTCCGCTGGGGCGTGCTGGCACGGCTGAAGACGTGGCCCGTCCGGTGGTGTTTCTGGCATCTGAATATGACGGGCTCATTACTGGAGCAACCCTGGATATTAATGGCGGAGTATATTGCGCATGAACATGAATAATAAAGCGGAGATTACGAGACTAGTATATCGTTCTTGAAATAATGTTGCATTAATCAATATAATGTGCTATACTATCAGCATCTAAAAAAAGGATGTTGACGATGGCAAAAAGAGCAAGGTTGAATATGA
>TBL_comb47_HYPODRAFT_10000719_pt1 | contig 43915 bp, 39 predicted proteins | sample TroBogypolimnion_40_FD_10682 | JGI IMG/M metagenome (IMG submission 10682)
CAAGAGCGGACCAAGCCTGTGGAAGAGCCGCCATTCGGCATGTCTTGGACGTGGGTTCGACTCCCACCACCTCCACCAAGCAAAAACCCCCGCCTAGCGGGGGTTTTTTGTGGCGTGAAGTAAAAGTTGTGTGTCGCGGAACCATAATATGGCCGTTTGGCCAGCTTATGGTTCCTTTTCACTCGTGGCCAAATTATGGTTCGAGTTCTATTTATTAGCCAACACGGACCAATAAGTGATGGATGACACCTGGAGGTAGACGAGTGGCACTTATCGGATGGAATTCTATGGATCATTCCCTAGCGAGCTGCCGTCGACCTAGGATCCGAAATTCACGACGCACCTCATCACAAATTTCCTGGCACGCCCTTCGGTCTATTACAGAAAATACAGATACATTTTCTAAGAGATACATAACTCTATTGCGAGTGGGTACGTGACCGGCTTTTGCTATGGTAACTGCAGCTTCGCGATATGCATGGTGTCGAATTGACCGAAAGAGCCTTGCATTGTTGGATCGTGTCTTTCCGGCAAGCGTGCGTGACGGCCTAGGCTGACGACCGATAGCCTCGTGGGGTCAATGGAGGCCCCGTGGTGAAGCCAAGGAAGGAACCCTCGCCAGAGCGGTTGGACGCGCTTCGCGGTCAGATCCAGAACTGGCGGGAGAGCCGGAAGGTGCCCGGCCCGATGCCGGGAGAGCTATGGGACGGGGCAGTGGTCCTGGCCAGGAAGTTCGGCGTGTGCAGGATCGCCAGGGCGCTCACGCTTGACTACACGTCCCTGCGGAAGCGGGCGGAGAAGGTCCCTGAAGGGGGTTTGGTGAAACCCACCTTCGTCCATCTGCCGATGACCGTGGCCCCAGAGATGGCGCCGAGTGCCGCGCCCGGGGCCACGATCGAGATCTCCACGCCTGATGGGGCCCGATTGCACATCCACCTGGAGGCTGGACGGGGCATAGAGGCGACCGGCATCGTGGCAGCCTTCCTGGAGCGTCGCGGTTGATCCAGATCACGCCGCAGATGCGAATCCTGGTGGCCGTGGAGGCCGTGGACTTCCGACGCGGGATCGACGGGCTGGCCCAGGTGTGTCGGGAGGCCCTGGCGGCGGATCCGTTCTCCGGCACCGTGTTCGTGTTCCGGGGAAGGTCGGGCACCTCGATCAAGTTGCTCACGTTCGATGGGCAGGGCTATTGGCTCTGCCAGAAGCGGCTGTCGAAGGGACGGTTCCGCTGGTGGCCAGGCAAGGCGGGATCCGCCTCGGCGAGGCTTCTGGCCCATGAGCTTCAGGTGCTCATCTGCGGAGGTGATCCGGCAGGTGCCAAGGTGCCTCCAGCGTGGCGCTCGGTCGGTGCGCACTCGACCGGGGTTGATGTTCTAAATATTTGATTAAATTCGAGTTTTATTCGCTTGTACGAACCCAGGAATGGCCCAAATTAGGTGGTATGGGCCAGAGCAAACAGCGAAAGAAGGCGGCACCGCCACAGCGTCCGGAGCTGTGGTTCAAGGAAGTCTCCGCGGAGACCCTACGCCAGAACCTGGTCCAGCTCCGCGAGGCGATGGGGGAATGTGAGGTCTATGACAACTTCAGGGTGATGACGGAGACCATGCTCCTGGTCCGGGATGAGGTCGAGCGCAAAGGGGTCAGCCTCCAGCGTCTGAAGTTCATTCTGTTCGGCTCAAAAACCGAGTCGTTCGCGGCGGTGTGCCGGCAGGCCATGCGGTCCGATAAGACGGCCGCCAAGGCCAAGGAGCCGCGGGAGAAGGCGAAGGGGCATGGCCGCAACGGCGCTGCGGACTTCCCAAAGGCCAAGCGGATCCCGGTACCTCTGGCCGGGGTGGCAAGCGGCGAGACCTGCCCGCACTGCCCCAACGGCAAGGTCTATCCCCAGAAGGAGCCTTCCCAGTTGCTGCGGATCACGGGCGTGGCGCCATTCACGGCAACCGTCTATGAACTGGAGCGGAGGCGCTGCAACCTCTGCGGCGAGGTGTTCACCGCCCCGGCACCGGCCGGTGTGGGCGAGGCCAAGTACGACCACAGCGTGGCCGCCCTGTTGGGACTGCTACGTTACGGGGCGGGCCTGCCCATGAACCGGATCGAGCGGCTCCAACTTGCGCTCGGGATCCCACTGCCAGCCTCCACCCAGTGGGAACTTCTGCTCGAGGCCGCGGGTCTCCTCGCCCCGGCCCAGGCAGAGCTGATCCGTCAGGCTGCCCAGGGCCAGGTGATGTACAACGACGACACAGTCATGCGGATCCTGGAGCGGGCCCCGATCGCCAGGGAGGGGCGCAAGGCGGTCTACACCAGCGCCATCCTCTCTCGGGTTGGGGAGCACCGGATCGCCCTGTTCATCACCGGCCACAACCACGCCGGGGAGAACCTGGAAGCCGTGCTGAAGCACCGGACCGAGAACCTCCCGGCCCCCATCCAGATGTGCGATGCCCTCGCGGCCAACACGGTGGGCGAGGCCGGGGAGTTGAACACCATCCTGGCCCACTGCCTGGCCCACGCCCGCCGCCGGTTCGTAGAGGTGGAGAACAGGTTCCCCGCCGAGGTTGAGCACCTGCTGCTGGAACTTCGGGAGGTCTATCGGGCCGATGCCCAGGCCAAGCGGGAGGGCAAGGACCCCCAGGCCCGACTGGCCTTCCACCAGGAGCGGAGTGGGCCCATCATGGCGGGCCTGGAGGCCTGGCTCCGAGACCAGATCGAAGGCGGGAAGGTGGAGCCCAACTCCGGACTGGGCCAGGCCATCACCTACATGCGGAAGCACTGGACCGAACTGACGCTGTTCCTCCGTGAGCCCGGCGCCCCCCTGGACAACAACCTATGCGAGGCCACGTTGAAGCGGGCCATCATGCACCGGAAGAACTCGCTGTTCTACCGGTCGATCACCGGAGCCAGGACCGGGGACACGTTCATGAGCCTGATCCACTCGGCGGAACTGAACGGGGTCGAACCGTTCGAGTACCTGATCGAGCTGCTGAAGCACCCGGAGGAAGTGCGGCAGGACCCATCGCAGTGGATGCCCTGGTCCTATCCGACTCCGGTGGATTCAGGCTGATCGGGACCCAAAGTTGGGCGCATTGGCTTGAGTGGTGGACGCTCAAGTGGACCCAAAATTCGGATTTCAGCGCACTACGCTCAAGTCAGACAGCCCTGCCGGAAAGACACGATGCAGGTGAGGGCATTGCTTGCAGGTTGGTCGACCTGGGCACATTTCAACGTCGTTCTGCATGTGCATCCCCTGCTCCTAGTCCCACCCATTTATATAGGAAATCGCCCTTTCCCCAAGTTCCTTCCATTCCCGTCTTGCTTTGATATCCCTTAATCTCTCCACTGCACTCAGCCCTTCAAGCTCAATTAATACTTTCATTTTTTTCTGATGTTCACTAATTGCATGAAAATCCAAGGTATCGTCATCTGTATGCATGTTTAAAATGCCGAATGCTTGACTAGCAGTAGAAGTAGCCTCCCAGTATCGCAATTCGATCAATTTGTTAGGGGCTAGCCTTGAATCCTCAAAATGAGCTATAAGTTTGCTGAAGTACAGTTCTTGGTCACTAGGGGTCACTAGCCCACGAGCCAGAATTGAGAAAAATGTCTTTCTTATTTCTTGGAGAGTATTGGGAAGATTATTTGTAGGTAAATTGAGATGATTCCACGGGTCTTGAGGGTCATAAATTCCAACATGGCCGGTGAACCCATTAAGCAGGACGAGGTCGACCCGATCAGCATCCAGCCGAAATTGTTTGAGTTGAAGTTCGGTTTGACAATTTAGTGGCCCCCAAGATTCACAATGACGATCGAACTCAAGCAATCTGGATGCAATATCTTCCAATTCAGACGAGTTGTTAGATGTGATGAAACAAATCCTTAGTCTCTCAGCGAGGGTGTCGACATCTCCTTTTAGTGCATTTTTTAATGATTGAGCCATTGTATTTCATCCTTCTGCTGGATTGTATGTGAGGGAAATTCCAAAGGTACTCACTCATTCAAAATAGTCTAGAGACTTTGTCGTGGCAGTGTCTGAGGGCAGTGCGGAAGTGCTCTGATGGAGAATGCCCCGATTCAAGGCCTCACCTCAGGGTGCTCCTCGCTGGAGTCGGAGAGTAACATTCGGGGATTCCAGTCTGTCACGAACTCGGGTCCAGCCATGAAGCGGGCTGGGACGGCACTTCATTGTTCCATCAGGAATCCTGGATTGAATGGAGAAGCGTCAGAATCGACATTTTTGGCATGCCGTTAGGCCAATCATTGCCTTGGGCTTCTCTCCCATGGTGGTACTGATGTTGAAGGGGATCTTCTGGTTGGTCGTTCTTCTCGTCCTCATGGGTTTCCACAGGCCTTTTCTAGCCCTGTAGCTATTTCTGGGAATTGTAGGCTTCATTGCGAATATGTTCTTCGCTCCCTTCAAGTAGTAAGCCGGAGGACACATGGAGCGACTAGGTGTAGATCCTGAAGGGCGCGAAGTCTGGTTCCAATGGTCGCTACCATCTGTGGCTGACGGGGCATGTGTACCCGTCGTAACCGGCTTTGCACAAGGGCCTCGGGTTTATCAACTAATGGTGCCTGTGCCACAGCTAATCGGATTGTTTGGATCACTGAAGGTCGGGAGCGGCGGAGTCACTCACCGCTGGCAGTGAGCACACCAGACTGTCGCCCTGTTGCCCAGCCGGTTCCCACTCAATTCACGGCCACAAGTCAGGCAGGGTAACCCCTCTCGGCCATAGACATAGAGTTTCTGTTTGAAGTAGCCAGGCATGCCATCTGGGTGAAGGAAGTCCCGCAGGGTGGTGCCACCAGACTTGATGGCCTGTCTGAGGACCTTTTTCACGGCTTGGGCCAGTTTGGCGTAGCGCTCTCTGGACACCCTCCCAGCCGTCCGACCAGGGGCTATGCCGGACCGAAAGAGGGTCTCAACTGCGTAGATATTGCCAACGCCCACGACAATCCCTTGATCCATCAGGAAGGTCTTAACACTGGCGGTCCGCTTCCGGCTGCGCTCAAACAGGTAGTCACCAGTGAAGTCCTGGGAGAGGGGTTCTGGGCCAAGGTCTTGCAGGAGTTCATGAGTCTCCCCTAGGGGTTGCCAGAGCAGGCAGCCGAAGCGGCGGGGATCGGTAAACCGAATGACCTGTCCCGAATCCAAGGCGATATCCACATGGTCGTGTCGCCCAGGGGGGGAGTCTGCTGGCACCACCCGCAGACAACCGGACATGCCCAGATGCAGGAGGGCGCTCCCAGGAGCTAGATCCAGCAGCAGGTATTTGGCTCGGCGGCGGAGGCCGAGCACCCGTTGGCCTGGGAGAAATTGCCCAATTTCCCTCGGTATTGGCCAACGCAGGTCAGGACGCCGTAAGGTCACCCCAATGATGAGGCGACCCTCTACTTGTGGGGCCAGACCCAGGCGAGTGGTTTCAACTTCAGGCAGTTCGGGCATTTCAAGAGCATAGGGCGGCACCCAGGAGCCAGGGGCCTGGAAAACATGGGGGTAGGGGGACCAATCGCCACCCTGGAAAATCCCTGCATGGGCAGATCCTTCTGACTGCTTGGAAATGGACGAAGCATTGGACATTTGTTGACCGTTCGATCCGGATAGCATGGAATAATTGAGGAATATCTATGGCCCAGCTTGAACAACTCACCCCCGGTGCTCGTGTCAGAGGCATCCTCGTTAACGACGTCGCCGTGGTCGTGAGTTCGCGGTGGTTCGGGTCCGGGGCGGTCGAACTGACCTACAAGGACAGCCACGGGGTGGCCCACTCGAACATCCTCTACCGGGATCAGGAGCACATCTTGGAGGTCGTGGACGGGGGCCGGGCCTGGAGCTTCGATGGCGACGGCCAGGCCCTACGGCTGGCCTACGAGGCTTATCGCATCCGGTTGGCTCACCTGTTCGATCCCATGCTGGCCGTCCACACCAGCCTGGTCCGGCCTCTCCCCCACCAGATCACCGCCGTCTACAGCGACATGCTCACCCGGCAGCCCCTGCGGTTCCTGCTGGCCGACGACCCCGGCGCGGGCAAGACGATCATGACCGGGCTCCTGATCAAAGAGCTGATGGCCCGTGGTGACCTGAAGCGGTGCATGATCGTCAGCCCTGGCGTTCTGGTGGAGCAGTGGCAGGACGAGTTGGCCGAGAAGTTCAAGTTGGACTTCCGCATCCTCACCAACGAGGACGTCCATGCCTCCCGGTCGGGAAACCCCTTCGAGGACAACCACCTGCTGATCGTTCGGCTGGACAAGCTCTCCCGCAACGAGGAGCTCCAGGACAAGCTGGCCAATACGGACTGGGATCTCATCGTGGTGGACGAGGCCCACAAGCTCTCCGCCAGCTACTTCGGCGGTGAGGTCAAGAAGACCCTTCGCTACAAGTTGGGCGAGAAACTCTCCGCCGTGGCCCGCCAGTTCCTGCTGCTGACCGCGACGCCCCACAACGGCAAGGAAGCTGACTTCCAGCTCTTCCTGGGCCTCCTGGATGGCGACCGCTTCGAGGGCAAGTTCCGGGAGGGGGTCCACACGACCAACACCCAGGACTTGATGCGCCGCATGGTGAAAGAGGAATTGGTGACCTTCGAGGGGACCCCCTTGTTCCCCGAGCGAAGGGCCTACCCCCTGACCTACACGCTCTCCGATGATGAGGACACCCTGTACAAACGGGTAACCGCCTACGTCCGGGAAGAGTTCAACCGGGCCGACAACCTGGACGGGCAGCGCAAGGGCACCGTCGGCTTCGCCCTCACCTCCCTGCAACGCCGCCTGGCCTCCAGCCCCGAGGCCATCTACCAGTCCCTCCGGCGACGGCGGGAACGCCTGGAACGTCGGCTCAACGAGGAAGTGCTGAATCCGGATGCCCTCAGCCGCCCCTACCCGAAGACCCTGGGTGCGGAGGATCTGGAGGACTACGACGAGGCCCCTGAGAACGAGCAGGAAGAGCTGGAAGCCTCCATCCTTGACGAGGCCACCGCCCGTCAGACCGCCGAGGAGTTGCGAGCCGAAATCCAGACCCTGGGGGAACTCGAAACCATGGCCGACAAGGTCCGCCGGGGCAACCAGGATGCCAAGTGGCGTGAATTGTCCAGCTTGCTCCAGGGGCAGGCCGAAATGTTCGATGCTCATGGCCACCGCCGGAAGCTCGTCATCTTCAGCGAGCACCGCGACACCCTATCCTACCTGGCCGAGAAGATCCGCACCCTCTTGGGGCGGCCCGAGCAGGTCGTCACCATCGACGGGTCCATGGCCCGTGAGGCCAGGAAGCTCTCCCAGGAGCAGTTCACCCAGGACAAGGACGTCATGGTGCTGATCGCCACCGACGCCGCCGGGGAGGGCATCAACCTCCAACGGGCGCACCTGATGGTGAACTACGACCTGCCATGGAACCCCAATCGGCTGGAGCAGCGGTTCGGGCGTATCCACCGCATCGGCCAGACCGAGGTCTGCCACCTGTGGAACCTCATCGCCAAGAACACCCGGGAGGGCGAGGTCTTCGAGAAGCTCTTCATGAAACTGGAGGAGCAACGGAAGGCCCTGGGCGGCAAGGTCTTCGATGTTCTCGGCAAGCTCACCTTTGAGGACAAGCCCCTGCGGGAGGTGCTGATTGAAGCCATCCGCTACGGCGACCAGCCCGACGTGAAGGCTAGGCTCCAGGAGGTTGTGGACCACGCCATGGATCAGTCCCACCTTCAGGATCTCCTCGAAGAACGGGTGCTGGCCCATGACGCCATGGATGCTGAGAAGGTCCGCCGGATTCGCGATGACATGGAACGGGCTCAGGCCAAGCGACTGCAGCCCCACCACATCGCCAGCTTCTTCCTGGAAGCCTTCCGCCGCCTGAATGGGACCGCCTTCGAGCGGGAGCCCAAGCGGTTCGAGTTGACCTTCGTCCCCGCCATCCTCCGCCAGCGAGACCGCCAGATCGGCACGGGGGCGGCGGTGCTGCCCCGCTACGAGCGGATCACCTTCGACAAGGATCTGGTGAACGTCCCCGGCAAGCCGCAGGCTGCCTTCGTCTGCCCTGGGCACCCTCTGCTGGACTCCGTCCTTGATCTGGTCCTGGAGCAGTATCGGGAGTTGCTCAAGCAGGGGGCCATCTGGGTGGATCCCAACGACGAGGGCACCGAGCCCAGGGTGCTCCTCTTCCTGGAAAGCAGCATCCAGGACGGGTTCTCCATCAGTGGGGGCCAGCGCCGCGTGGTCAATCGGCAAGCCTGCTTCCTGGAGATCACCAAGGCGGGGGTGTGCCGCCGGTCTGGCCTCGCCCCCCACCTGGACTTGCAACCCCTCCCCGCCGAACTCCTTCCCTTCGTGCAGCCCCTGTTGGCCGAACCTTGGCTCACCAGTGACCTCGAAACGCGGGGGATGGATTTCGCCATCCAGCACCTGGTGCCTGAGCAACTGGGCGAGGTCCGCAAGCTGCGCACCGAACGGGCCAGCCGCACCGAAGTCGCTGTCAAGGAGCGCCTCACCAAGGAGATCAACTACTGGGACCATCGGGCTGAAGAACTCAAGGCTCTGGAGCAGGCAGGCAAGCAGCCCAAGATGAACGCCCAGTATGCCCGCCGCCGGGCCGATGAGCTCCAGGCCCGAATGCGGCGGCGACTCGAAGACCTTCAGCTTGAACGGCAGATCAGCCCCTCGGCCCCCCGCATCCTGGGTGGGGCCTTGATTCTGCCCATGGGACTGCTGCCCCAGTCGTCCGAAGCTCCTGCCCCAGGCCAATTCTCCCTGGATCCAGCCGCTCGTGCCCGCATTGAACAGGCCGCCATGCTGGCCGTAATGGCGGCGGAAAGAGGTCTAGGCTTCGAGCCCAAGGACGTGAGTGCCGAGAAGTGTGGCTACGACATCGAGAGTCGAGACCCCCAGAGCGGGCACCTGCGCTTTATCGAGGTTAAGGGCCGGGCCAACGGGGCTGACACCGTCACCGTCACCCGCAATGAGATCATCACGGCCCTGCATGCGCCCGACCGTTTCATCCTCGCGCTAGTGATGGTGGAAGGAGAGGTGGCTGCCACGCCCCGCTACCTCCGCAGGCCGTTTACTAAGGAGCCGGATTTCGCGGAGATCAGCTCTAACTACGATCTCGGCGAATTGTTGACCCGCTCTGTTGAGCCCTGCTGACCGACGCCCTCATGACCCTGCCTCAGAACGCCCCCAGCTCCGACGGAAGCGCCACACCGATGGTGGGTCAGCCGGGAGTCCAGGCGTTCTTTCGCCCTGGGGATGATTGCTGCCCGGGCTACAAGAATGTGAGAGACCTCCCCCGGTGCCAGCCCTATCGAGAGTTGGTGGAAGCCCTGTGGGCAAGGTACCAACCTTCTCAGGATCCCCACTTCCTCACGGATGCTCGGCACCACTTCCTTCAGCGGTTCTGGGAGATGTATCTGTTCGTAACCCTTCAGGAGCAGGGGATGAACCCTCAAAAGGGACAAGCCCTGGGGCCTGACTTCTACCTGGAGATCGAAGGTCGGCGCTTCTGGGTGGAGGCCATCGCCCCCGATGCCGGGCAAGGCGAGGACCGGGTGCCGGACCTCTGGGATCACCCAGCAGGGGAGGCCTTTGGGATGGATGTGCCTAAGCGGGAGATCCTCTTGCGCTATACCAACGCCTTGGCGGCGAAGCGGGACAAGTGGCTTGGCTGGCTTGCCAGGGGGGTCGTGGAGTCCACCGATGGGTACCTTGTGGCCATTGACGGGCGGGGTTGCAACGATTTCCTCGATGGGGTTATCCCCCTGTTCATTGAAGCCTTCCTGCCTTTCGGTCACCTCACCCTGTTGATCAACAAGAACACCGGGAAGACGGAAGATCGGTATTTCCAGCACAGCGACACCGTCCACAAGCGGAACCAAGCCCCGGTTTCCACGGCCCCGCTGCTTGATGAGAGCTACGCTCCGGTGACGGCGGTACTCCACAGTCTGGTGGACTGCGGAAACCATCCTGAGGCCCTTGGTGGGGACTTCGTCGTGCTTCACAACCCCAAGGCCAGCGTCCGCCTTCCTGATTCGGGCTTTTCTTGGTGTCTTCAACAGCACTTTGTGGATGACCACCTGGAGTCGCTGAGGCCCATTGGTGTCACCGAGAATGAAGTGATTGAGCGACAAGAAGGTGAACCATGAGTTCACGGTCCAAGAAGATATTCGACGGTTGGCACGAACCCACCCGCGCCTACGACGAGACCTGGAACCTTGGTCGGACGCCGCCTCCACGAACCCAGGTGGCGGCGATACCTTGCCCCCCAGCCCCGACCATCAAAGACCCAGAAACGGGGGTCCTGTTCCAACCCAAGGCCCGGCAGGGTGAGGTCCGCCCCCTGCTCCTGTCCTTGTGGAATCATTACAACTACCTCACGGATTGGCTCGCTCGAGACCTCGGGGTTGAGGAAGAAACCCTGGATCGGTGGAGGCTTCACGCCGAGGAGATCGACGCCACATCGAAAGGGAAGATTCGCCAGCTCTACGCCAAGACCTTCCCCCAGTAGCCCAAGTGCCCCATTGATCGGAACCCTATGACTGCCTACCGCAAAAAGCTCATCGAAGTGGCTCTCCCCTTGGATGCCATCAACGTGGCCGCCGCGAAGGAAAAATCCATCCGGCATGGACATCCCAGCACCCTTCATCTGTGGTGGGCACGACGTCCGTTGGCGGCTTGCCGGGCAGTGCTGTTTTCCAGTCTGGTGGATGACCCCAGTGGTCATCCAGAAAAATTCCCCACCAAGGAAGCCCAGGATGCTGAACGAGAACGCCTGCACGACCTGATCGTCCGAATGGTGCCCTGGGAAGCTACACAGAACGAAGCCCTGATGAAGGAGGTTCGTGACGAGATCCAAAATGCAACTGGGGGGAATCCGCCTGCCATCTATGATCCCTTTTCGGGTGGTGGCAGCATCCCTTTGGAGGCTCAGCGCCTTGGTCTGGAGGCTCATGGTTCTGATCTGAACCCAGTGCCAGTGCTAATCACCAAGGCTCTAATCGAAATCCCTCCCAAGTTCGCGGATCAACCTCCGGTGAACCCAGAAAGCCTCAAGGCCAGGTTGGGTAGCTGGAAAGGTGCCCAAGGGCTTGCTGAGGACGTCCGATATTACGGGTTGTGGATGCGCAAGGAGGCGGAGAAGCGTATTGGTCATCTCTATCCCAAGGTCAAGCTACCTAAGGCGAAAGGGGGAGGTGAAGCCACGGTAATCGCTTGGCTCTGGGCCAGGACAGTAAGGTGCCCTAATCCTGCTTGTGGATGCATGATGCCCCTGGTTAAGTCCTTCTCCCTTTCCACCAAAAAAGGTCAGGACGCCAGCATTAAGCCTTACGTGGACCGCAGCACGACCCCTCCTTCCATCCACTTCGATGTGCAGGACAAGCCCCCTAGCCTAGATGGGACAATTGGGAGGCAGGGAGCACGGTGCATAGCTTGTGGTGAGTCATCACCTCTCACCTACATTCGAATAGAAGGGCAGGCCAAGCGAATTGGGCAGCAGTTGATGGCCATCGTTGCTGAAGGGAATCGAACTCGGCACTTTGTAAAACCCGACGATGAACACATCCGGGTCGCCGCGACTGCGAGGCCAACAGAACGGCCAGAGGAACCACTTTCAACCCACCCTCAATATATGGGGACGCCACGTTATGGGCTGACGTCCTTTGGTGACCTCTTCACAGACCGGCAGCTCGTGGCCCTGAACACGCTCTGTGATCTCATCCCAGAGGCCCAAGCCAAGGCGATGTCCGATGCCCTATCAGCAAAGATGCCAAGTGGTGGTCTCCGTCTTGCAGACGGGGGCTCTGGGGCCAAAGCTTATGGAGAGGCCGTAGGGGTCTACCTTAGCCTCGGGCTCAGCCGGGTTACGGATATTGGGAATGCTCTCTGCCGATGGGAGAACACCAAGACACAGGTCCGGAATCTCTTCGCACGGCAGGCTCTCTCGATGCTCTGGGACTACGCTGAAACCAACATTTTTGGTGATGCCGCTGGTGGATTTGAAGTCAGCCTAGAGAACTCCACGAAGGCGTTAGCCAAAACACCAGCAATCGGTAAGGGGTTTGTTCGGCATCTAAATGCTGAATCAATCGAGGCACCTGGGGTTGTCTTCTCTTCAGATCCCCCTTACTACGACAATGTCCCTTACTCAGACCTATCCGACTTTTTCTACGTCTGGTTGCGGAGGTGCCTCAAGTCAACTTACCCCGAGCTGCTTGGGACCATGCTCACCCCGAAGACGGAGGAACTGGTTGCTGACCAAGTTCGATACGGAGGCAGGGAGGCCGCTCACCACCACTTCGAACAGGGGATGGGACGCGTCTTTCTCCGCATGGCACAGCAGAACCACCCTGACTACCCTGTGACCCTCTATTACGCATTCAAGCAACAGGAAGAGGATGGTGATGAGGAGGATGAGGGGACAGAGAATGCAATAGCTTCCAGCGGCTGGGAAACGTTCTTGGGTGGACTGGTGGACCAAGGTTTTCAAGTCGGGGCCACTTGGCCTATGCGCACAGAGTTAAGTAACCGAATGCGTGGGCAAGGGTCTAACGCCCTTGCTTCCTCAATTGTCCTGGTTTGTCGTCCCCGCCAAAAAACAGCAAAATCTGCCACCCGAAGAGAATTCCTAACAGCCCTCCGTTCGGAACTCCCTGAGGCAATGCGGTTGCTACAAAGGAGCCACATCGCCCCGGTGGACCTTGCCCAGGCCGCCATTGGCCCTGGCATGGCGATATTCAGTCGTTTCGCGAAGGTTCTGGAGGCCGACGGCTCCACCATGTCCGTGCGGACGGCGCTGCAACTCATCAACAAGGCGCTAGACGAGTTCCTCACCGAGCAGGAAGGGGACTTCGATGCGGACTCCCGTTGGGCCGTCACCTGGTTCGACCAGCACGGCTTCGAGGAAGGTCCTTACGGCGTAGCCGAGACCCTCTCCAAGGCCCGCAACACCTCGGTGGAGGGGTTGGTAGAGGCTGGCATCATCTGGTCCAAATCAGGGAAGGTCCGCCTGCTGAAGCGGGAGGAATTGCCTTCGGACTGGAACCCCGAACATGACACCCGCCTAACCGTCTGGGAGTCCGTGCAGCACCTTATTCGGGTGCTGGAGGGCGAGGGCGAGGCCGCCGCAGGTCGCCTGTTACTCAAGCTTGGCCCCATGGGCGACGTGGTCCGTGAGTTGGCTTACCGGCTCTATGCCCTCTGTGAACGGAAGAAGTGGAGCCAGGAGGCCCAAGCCTACAACGGCCTCATCGTGAGCTGGGGCGCTGTGAGCACCCAAGCCAGCAATGCGCCTAGGCCCGCCACCGGGAAGCAGGGTCGCCTGGACTTGGAGGACTGATGGGCACCCTAATCACCCAGGTCCTGGGAAGGTCGGAAGGCCCAGTTCGGGAGGTTCGCCATGAATCTTGAGGAGTTTCGCCAGGTATCCAGCAGTGATTTGGCGAACCGCCTGGTGGCTCAAGCGCGGGAGAGGGTCATCCTGGCGCTTCCTGGCATCCACGAGGTGCTTGGAGTGGCCCTAAGGGAGGCCCATGGGCGACTGCCTGGTCGGGTAGTAGTGATCCTAGACCCCACGGAGATGGTCTTCCGGCTTGGGCTCGGCGACTTCACGGCGATGGAGGCCCTGCAAGCTTGCGGGGTGCCCTTACTTCGACGAGAGGGGCTTCGCCTAGGCTGTGTGGTCGTCGATGACGTGGCCCTGTTCGTGGCTCCCACCGCACAACTCATCGAAGGCGAACCGATTCCCGGTGCCTACTGGATTAACGCAGTTCCGGTCACACCGGAAGCTGCGGAACAGTTCCTGTTCGCCATCGCGGATTCCACTGAGCTTCAGGTGGCATTGAAAGGGCCTAAGCATGCCGTTCCAGTCATCGAGCCCAAAGCACCGCCCGTGGCGAGGCAGGAGATTACGGTCGTAGACCTGGCACTGAAGGAAGCCCCTCCTGCCAACTTCGAGCTGGCCCGGCAGACCATGGTGTTCCAGCCCCACCTCCAGTATGTGGATCTCGAAGTAAGAGGCTGCAACGTCAGCAGAAGGAAAATCTCCATCCCCGAGGAAGTGCTCCCCATGGCCCAGCGGGGACAAATTCAGACCAAGCTGGAACACACCATGACCCTGTTCGGTAACGGCGTGGAACAAGCCTTCTTCCCCGTCCAGAACCGCGTGAAGGCTGTTCGCAAGAAGCTCATCAAGAGCCTGGGCGATCCATACGGAAACGTGATCCTGAAGTCGGACCGAAAGAGGTTGGACGAGGCTATCGTAGCCATCCATGACGAGCTTGAAATCCTGAGAAAAGAACTCAGCGAAGGTCTGCAAGAGAAGCTCGATGAGAGTATGGAGAACCTGATCAAGCTGTGCCGTCCCATGGTCCAGGCGAACCCACCCGACGCTCTCAAGATGTATGGCACGAAACTCACCGAGCAGAGGGTTGAGGACTTCGTTCGCGGGTATCTGGAGTCCTCTTGGCCTACGGCGACGGAGCTGCTGGGGGAGATGAAGCTGTCTTGCGTGATCAGAGAGTTCACCTTTGACACTCTGGATAGCCACGACTTTTTGAAGCGCCTCAAAAAGGCCTTCCCCGACCGGGACTGGGATAAACCCTATCAGGCAGCCATGGCTGTCACCGCCAAGGAAGCCTGAGAGGTCTAACCCTCACTGTCCCCCGAGCCTTTTATTTTCATTCAACGACGAGAACCCCATGGCCCTGAGTAACCGAGACCGCATCGACCGCGCCCTTGAAGCCCTGAAAACGGGCATCGAGCCCTTCGCCACTCAGCACTTGGCCCACGCCTATGGCCCCAAGTGGTGGGATCAGGTGAAGGCGGGGCTGAAGGAGAACAACCTCAAGCTGAAGGGGCCCCAGGATCTGGATGCCCAGGGCTGGATCAATGTGATGAGCTTCCATTGGGATGCCGCCTTTCGCAGTGTATTGGGGTCTTCAGAGCGCACCTATCTCCACGAGATGCGGGAGACCCGCAACCGCTGGGCACACGGAGAACCCTTTAGCTTGGCCGATACTCAGAGGGCCTTGGACACCGCCGTCCGCCTGCTGGAAGCTGTCGGCGGTGCCAAGCAGGCCGTCGTGCTCGACCAGATGACGCGGGAGTTGTTACGGCAACGCTTTGAAGAGGACGCGAAGAAGGAAGCCAAGAAGGCCCAAGGTGCCGCCCTCCTAGGCCAGCCTGCTGAAGGGCTGCTGCCCTGGCGGGAGATCGTGAAGCCCCACCCTGACGTGCTCACCGGGCAGTTCAAGCAGGCGGAGTTCGCCGCCGACCTCTGGCAGGTTCACCGCAAGCTCATGCCCTCCATGGAATACAAAGATCCGGTCGAGTTCTTCCGGAGAACCTACCTGACCGAGGGGCTCCGCCGCATCCTCAAGGACGGATTGTTGCGGGTGAACAACAAGGGTGGCAACCCGGTGCTGGAGCTACAGACCAACTTCGGTGGGGGCAAGACGCACACGATGCTGACCCTTTACCACCTGTTCTCCGGGGTGGATGCCAACAGCCTCCCCGGCATGGAGGCCGTGCTTCAGGACGCAGGCGTGATGCCGCCCAAGGTGGTGCGGAGAGCCATCCTGGTGGGGACCAAGCTGAGCCCTGGTCAACCGGAAGTGAAACCCGACGGCACTGAGGTTCGGACCATCTGGGGGGAACTGGCCTGGGAGTTGGGTGGCCGCAAGGGCTACGACATGGTCCGCAAGGCCGACGAGACGGGCACCAACCCCGGTCAGGCCCTGGTGGATCTCCTCAAGGCCCACACCCCCTGCGTCGTGCTCATCGACGAGTGGGTGGCTTACGCCCGGCAGCTCTATGGGGTCAACGATCTGCCTGGCGGCAGCTTTGATGCCCAGTTCACCTTCGCCCAGGCTCTGACCGAGGCGGCCTCGGCGGTGCCGGGCACCATGGTGGTGATCAGTCTCCCCCAAAGCGAAGTGGAACTGGGTTCTGAGGGCGGCAAGGAAGCCCTGAAGCGCCTCAAGCAGGCCATCGGCAGGATCGAGTCCCCCTGGCGGGCGGCCAGCACTGAGGAAGGCTTCGAGATCGTTCGTCGCCGCCTCTTCGACAACCCTGACCCCGACAAGTATGCTCAGCGCGACGCGGTCATTCAGGCGTTCTCTGACCTCTACATCTCCCAGCCGGACCACTTCCCTAGCGAGTGCCGGGAAGGGGACTACCGTCGCCAGATGGCGCAGTGCTACCCCATTCACCCGGAACTCTTCAAGCGGCTGTTCGAGGATTGGTCCAGCCTCGACCGCTTCCAGCGCACCCGTGGCGTCCTCCGGTTGATGGCCACCGTCATCCACGCCCTGTGGGTGAACAAGGATCAGGGCCTGATGATCCTCCCCGCCAGCGTTCCCATGGACCATCTGACGGTGCAGGACGAGCTGAAGCAGTACTTGGAGGACAACTGGTCGGCTGTGATCGAGAAGGACGTGGATGGCCCCACCAGCCTACCGGTCCGCATCGACCAGGAGGTGGACACCTACAAGCGGTTCTCGGCCACCCGTCGCGTCGCCCGCACCCTCTTCATGGGATCGGCTCCCACTCACCGGGCCGCCAACAAGGGCCTGGAAGAAAAGCGGATCAAGCTCGGCAGCGTCCAGCCCGGAGAAAAGGCCCCGACCTTCGGCGATGCCCTGCGTCGGCTGGGTGGAGATGCCACCTACATCTACAACGACAGCACCCGCATCTGGTATTCCACCCAGGCCAGTGCTTCTCGCATCGCGGATGACCGGGCTCAGCAGCTCGCTCCCCACCTGGTAGACCAGGAAATCCTCCGCAGGCTGGAGGGCACCCGCAAGCAGCGTGGCGAGTTCTCAGCCGTTCATCTCAACCCCACCAGCCCTGCCGATGTGCCCGACGAGCCTGACACCCGCCTGGTGGTGCTCGCTCCTTCCCACCCCCACAACCCCAGGGAAACGACCGCCAGCCTAGGCACCCAGTTCGCCCTCACGATTTTGGCTCAACGCAACGCCGGGGACCGGGCCTACAAAAACGCCTTGGTCTTCCTTGCCCCTGACCATGGTCAGTTAGAGTTCTTGCAACGGGACATCCGGAAGTATCTGGCTTGGAAGTCTGTGAAGGATGACGAAGTCACCCTGAACCTGGACTCCCACACCAAGGCCCAGGCGGACGCCAAGACGAAGGAGTTCGACAAAACTGCGAACATGCATCTAACGGAGACCTACATCTGGCTCTTGGTGCCCGAGCAGACCCTGGAAGAAAACCGCTCGAACGCCCCCATCAAGTTCCACTCCATCAAGGTGCAAGGCCCTGATATCACTGACGTGGCTCCCAGGATCATCCGTAAGCTCCGTCAGGAGGAACTCCTCTACACCGAGATGGGCGGCGTCATCCTGGGCATGAAACTCAGCGGTTTCGACTTCCTGTGGCGGAGTGCCCAGCATGTAGCAATCAAGCAACTCCAGGATGACTTCGCCCGCTACCTCTATCTTCCCCGCCTGCTCAACGAGCAAGTGCTGAGGGAGGCCATCAGCAGTGGCACCAACCACCTCATGTGGCGGGAGGAGACCTTTGCCTACGCTGAGGGATTGGATGAGAAGACGGGCCGCTACCTTGGCCTGACAGGTGGGGATCCCTGCGTGGCCAAGCTGAGCGGACTACTCGTGAAGAGCGTCGCCGCCGACGCCCAGATGACCCAGGACAAGCTCAAGGAGCAAGGTATTGGCACCATCGTTCCGGTGATTCCCGGCTCCTTCGTGCCGCCCACTCAGTTACGGATTTTCAACGGACCCACTGGCGATAGTGTTGCACCGGAGAAGCCTAAGCTGCCTCGTCGCTTTCATGGGCATGTCCAACTCGATCCCAACCGGACCGGGCGGGATGCTGGCACGATCGCCGAGGCCATCATCCAGCACCTGACCTTGTTGAACGGAGCAGAGGTGGAGGTTGCCCTAGAAATTCGAGCCCACATCCCCAGTGGGGCCAGCGAGCAGATCGTGCGGACGGTGACGGAGAACTGCCGAACCCTGAAGTTCTCAGGCTTCGGGTTCGAGGACGAGTAGGCAAGACAACCTGAAGGTGATCCCGTGTCCCTGATTGACCATTGGCAAGCCAACCAAGCCGAGTTCCAGACCAAGAAGGTTCACCAGATCCTGACTTGGGCGGGGGACGGCCATCTGCTGGATGGGAACACCGCGAGTCTCGATTTTCGCAACCTCTTGAAGCAACTCCCCGTGGAGGTCTTAAAGGCATACTCCGATGAGTGCGTAGTCGGTGCCTTCAAGGACAGTGGCCTGGCTCTTCAGGACATCATCAATGAAGTTGGACACCGTCTCGACTTCCAGATGACCCACGGGAAATATCGGGGGTCATCAGCGGAGCCCGGGCATGACGGCCTGTGGAGGTTGCCCAGCGGAAAGGCCCTGATCATCGAGGTCAAGACGACGGCTGACTTCAGCATCGACCTCGACCGCATCGCCGAATACAAAAAGCACCTTGTGGCCCATGAGCATGTGGAGGCCGACAACGCGAGCATCCTCGTCGTGATCGGACGCCCTTCCAAGGCCACCCGTGCCGTGGAAGCTCAAATCCGGGGTGGTCGTCACGCCTGGGAGATGCGGCTGATCAGTGTTGAGGCCCTCTTCCGCCTGCTAGAAATTCGGCAGAGCATCGAGGGTGCCCATACGCTGAACAAGATCCACGAACTCCTTTTCCCCATGGAGTTCACCAGCCTGGACGGCATCATCGACCTCGTCTTCTCCACCAAGGAGGAGGTGACGCAACCCGAGACTGAACCACCGGTGGAGGCCACCGAGGCCGGTGCCCCCGTGGCAGCCCCCAAGAGCAGCCCGGTGTCCTTCCAGGCCACGATGATCCCCCTTCTGGAACAGAAGCTCGGGTTGAACCTTGTCAAGCAGAGCCGGGTAGCCTTCGAGAACCCCCAGACGGGACGGCGCTTCCTGCTCCTCAGTTCGCGTATCCACGAGAAGCCCAACGGACGAATGTTCTGGTTCGCTCTCCACGCCCACCAGCGTGAATACCTTAGTGCCAACCCGGACAGTGCCATCGCCCTGGCCTGTGGGTCCGCCGGAGAAGTGCTGCTGGTGCCCCACACCGCCATCGAGGCCATGATCCCCACCCTGAGCAACTCCACCTCCGACGACAGGAACTACTGGCACCTGGTGGTGTTCAACACCGGACCAGGGGACTGGAAGCTCACCCCCCTCCAAGGGCACCCACCTCTAGACCTCGCCCAATATCTGGTCCATGGATAGTAGGGAATGGGGCGCTCCGTTGGGTTAGCTGGACTCAGTTGGTATTCCTTGGAACTGAATATGGGTTTGGCTGGGGGTTTTCTACGAGGTTCTCCATCACCAGCGGAAGTGTCGACTCATTTAAAGCATTTAGAACCAAAACATAGCCATTCTTCGTCCATGGATCTTATGTGTCTATTGGGAGCAACTTGACCAATCGGTAAAAGTGTCATTAACCTATTCAAAGCATGATGAGCGGCCCTATGGTGGGGTCCGGCAACCGAGCAAGCTGCCACGGTGCCATGGATCGCAAGATCCCATGCGCAGGACGCAACCTGAAAAGGAGTAGACATGACGCGCGAGCACCTCTTCACGTCGGAATCTGTGTCCGAAGGGCACCCGGACAAGGTGGCAGATCAAGTCTCAGATGCTGTGCTGGACTGGTTATTGGCTCGTGATTCCCATGCCAAGGTGGCCTGCGAGACCCTCATTGCCAAGAATTCCCTGACCATCGCTGGGGAGTTTCGGGCTGCGATCCCCGATCTGTTGTCTGAGTTGAGAGGTGTCGTCCCTGGCATTGCTCGGAGGGTGCTGACGGAAATCGGCTATTCCGCGGATTCGGGCTTCGATCCGGATCGGCACGACTTGAACCTGGTCTTGAACGGACAAAGCGACCACATCCACCAGGGGGTCGAGCGTGGGGGTGGGGTCATCGGTGCCGGAGACCAGGGCCTCATGTTTGGCTATGCCTGCAATGAGACACCAGAGCGGATGCCTTTGGCCATCATGCTTGCCCACCGCTTGGTGGCTCGGCAGGCTGAGGTCAGGAAGTCAGGGAAGGTCCCCTTTCTTCGGCCCGATGCCAAGAGCCAGGTGACCCTCCGTTACCGTGATGGCCATCCCATCGGGGTTCATGCCGTAGTGCTTTCCACCCAGCATGATCCCGATGTTACAGATGCCAGCCTCCATGAGGCTGTCCGGGAGGAGATCTTAGTGCCAATTCTTGGCAGCGACGCTGTGGCTGGGGCCCAGGTCCACATCAACCCCACCGGTCGCTTTGTGATTGGGGGCCCTGAAGGGGATACGGGGCTTACCGGGAGAAAGATCATCGTCGATACCTACGGTGGCTCCTGCCCCCATGGCGGCGGCGCTTTCAGCGGGAAGGATCCTTCTAAAGTTGACCGCTCCGCAGCCTATGCCGCGAGATGGGTCGCCAAGCACCTAGTCGCGGCAGGGTGCGCAGAACGATGCACCATCCAGGTTGCCTATGCCATTGGTGTGGCCGAACCTGTCAGTCTTTTGGTGGATTTCCATGGGACTGGTGCGATTCCCGAGGATGTGGCCGTCGCCGTGGTCCGGAAAACCTTTGACCTCCGGCCGGCCGCGATCCTTGAAGCATTGGATCTCCGGACTCCCCGTTACCTGCCAACGGCCGCCTACGGTCACTTCGGTCGGGAGACCCCAGGCTTTTCCTGGGAACAGCTTTCTCGTCTAGCCCAGGTGAGTGAGCTAACTTCGCAGCATGGAGGTGGGGGCTCGAAATGGTAAACAACTTGGATCCTAAAAAATCACGGAGACTCCCAGCGGGGGTTCGTATCCCAGAATTCCCCGTGGATGACGTCCCGGAGCCATACTTCCCTGTAGAGTGGGCCATTCTCTTCGACTGGCTTGGCATTGAGCGGCCTGCCCAGCTTAGGTCCATAGATCCGTGGGATGTTTCAGAAGAGTTGCCAGAAGGTGTTGTGCGGCTCGAGAAGTCCCGCGATTCATACGCCGACGCAAAGATGGCCCTGCCTGCTGCCATCGCCAGGCTCGTGTTGGCTCCAATTAAGGGCACCCTGCCTGTCTGGGCTCGTGTTTCAGAAGATGGGGATGTCAAAACCACACGGGATGGAGAGAAAAGCTATTACCGCAAGGTGAATCCGTTTCCGCGGCTACTCTTCAACATCAATTGGGCTGATAGCGGTCCAGGCTTCTCCTGGCCAGATTCGTACCACGTGAGCTACCTTCCCGAATTCAATTGCCACATCGTCACTTCTTCCCGCGATTCGGATGAAATTTACGGATTCAACGACATTGCCATTGGCTGGTTCTCAGAGGGGGAGGACCTTCTCGAAGGTGCAGGTCGAGTGATCATCGAGTTCTGGAAGGGGTACCTGGAGGAATGTTCGGACTTCGCGCGATGGGCCTATCTGTTCGATGAAGGCCTCATGAATACTGCGACTGTCGAGGAATTGGCCGACGAGGTTTGGGGTCCGAGCAAGGAGGAAATCCATCGGCTTTCAGTTGAAGCATTCGCGTCCGAGGACATCGAAGCAGACTGGTCGAATGCCGTGTATGAACTGGTGGCTCTGGCACGCGAGGGGAACCACAGGGCAAGCCGGGCCCTATTCGCTGGTCTTGAATCTGCCCGCAGAAATGATGCTGTCATCGAGGCCCTGGAATATATCGGTGATTCGCATGACCCGCTCCATGATGGATTGCCAACGGCCTTCAAGCTCCTCCGTCACGCGAGCTGGGATGTCCAAGAAGCAGCACTGGCTGCGATCGAAGGAATCAAACCAGAGCCAAGTGAGGCGGTTCTAAGGCCCATCATGGAGATCGCAATCGACCCAACCCTGGACCTAGATGTAAGGTCCCGCGCGGGTCACACATTGGCGATACTCACGGGTGTTGAGGCGTTTGATTCGGCCTTTCCCTTTCTCCCCCGCAAGCGTCTATACAGATCGGGAAGGGCATTTGTAAGCTCGGCTGACACCTCTAATCCGGCGTTGGCAGGCAAGAATAGTGATTCCCAAGATATCGCTGTTGAAATGGTCAAGACCATTGAAGCCCAATTTCCAATTTCGTATGGGCAGGCAATCGATCCCATGAATCCAGGGGGCACGTTCGAGGCCTCGGTGGAGCAATGGATACTGAAGCATCGGGCCCGACAGGCAGCCGAGGAATCTGAACGTCAGGAGGCAAAACAAAAAGCTGAGCGGGAAGCTCGCCACCTCGAGGAGGAAGTCCGAAAAATCACGCAAGTTGATGGGTGGCTGGCCCCTTGGGAAGTCGATCCATCTCGGATTTACGGCTCCCTTTCAAAGGTAGAGAAGGAACTCCTCCTGAAGTGGCTCGAGCAGCATGGGGTCAAGGATCCCCGATATGGGATGGTTGCTCCATTCGGTGGATATGGAATCAGTTGGATCGGGAAAAATGGCCGTGAAAATATGATTCTGGGTGGTTCCTACCGTGGCGAGAAAAACGTGGCAGAAGTATGCCGAACCATACTCCAGCGCTCAGGACTAATGCCTTGATTGTGTCGGATATGACCCAATCCACGAGCTCCAGAGGGGTAGGTGCAATGGTTGCCAATCTCAGATGACACGGATTAGGAAAGCGCCGCAATTTTTCGCTTGGCCTCTGCCTGTTCCTCTATCGAATCGGTAAGCTCCAGCAGGAGCTTCCAGCCTGTCAGAAAATCGGGCTCGGCCTGGAGATGGGCTTTGACGGCACACAGCGTTCCATTCGGATCCTTGAGTTCAAGGAAACAGAACACGCGACGCCGAAGAGCCCTTAGATTCTTTGGCTCCTGGGCCAACCACCGATCGAGGTAGCAAATAGCCTCCCGATGCTGGCCGGCCTCAATCAGATAGTCTGCAAGATTCTCTTGGAGCACGCAGAAGTCGCTGAAGGCATCTGCGGCAGGGCGGAGTAGGCGAATGGCCTCCTGGGTTCGGCCCGCAGCACTAAGCGTGACCGCCATATTGCAGATCCATTTCGGATCGCCGGGCTCAAGGTCAAGGGCCTTCTGATGGGCTCCGAGAGAGCCCTCCGTGTCCTTGGCCTCTTTGAGTGCGCTGCCGAGGCTTGACCAGCAGGACGCTACCGAAGGCGCAAGATCGACGGCCCTTCTGGCCGCCAGCACTGCTTCGTTACCACGACCAGCCTCTCGCAATGTGTTGGCATAGGCTTGCCAGACGTCCCAGCCAGCAGGTGCCAAACGAGTCGCCTCAAGGTGGGCCTCTATTGCGCCTTCGAATTCCCCCAACTCCCTGCGGACCAGTCCGAGGTTATGCCAGAGTCCGGCATCCCCGGGAATGGACTTTACCAATTCGCCATACATCTCGGCTGCATGCTTGAAATCGCCAACCAGGTGGGCTGACCTGGCGAAGTCGAACATGTCATCTATCTGGGTCTGGTCCTCGTTCCTGGGGATTCGATCCGCACCGTCTTCCCACATGAAGATGAAGGCCCCCTTGCGGAGGAAATTCGCAAACCTCCTCAGGAATCCTGCACGGACTCCAAACATCAAGTGGCAGAAGGCCTCCATGGGATAGCGGTCACTGAGAGCCCGCGTACCGGGGCCTTTAAGGGGAAGAATGCCTTCACCGAGGTCTATGGCCGCTCGATCGAGGGCCTCGGCCCAGGCGGCGGAATCTTCTTGCCTGACCCGTTTGATGAGGGGGAAGTCCTCCACCTTATAGCTGGCATCAAAGCCACCGTGTTTTGACCAGTCTGTTGCCTGGCTGGGTTCAATAATAGTGCCGGCGGGTTTCCACCCGTATTGCTCACCGAGCTCACATAGGAGGTCCCAGGTGGCCCACTGGCATCCGAAGGCACCCCCTATCTCCAGTCTCGGGCGTGTGAACATCTCGACATAGGGCATGGCGCGCTCCGTTGGTATGGGTCTTCGGCTCTAGTGGCTGGTTGAGCATGCAGTCGCTATGGCTGTCATGGCTGCCTGAATCTTGCTTTGAAGGGCTGAGTAGTTCTCGTTGCGCTCACCAGTGGCCTCATCGAGGTAGAGGCCTCGATTTACCTCGACCATGAGAGAGAAGACTCTGGACTCTTGTTGGTAGTGTTTCAGGGGCAGGAGTGTGCCTGAGAATGGTCGGTTGATCGAGACGGTGAACCCCAACTGCTGGAAGGCATCAACTGCGGCAGTGATCAGCCTTGGTGGTGTGTGAAAGCCATCTGTCCCGAGACAGATGTCTGCCCGCTCAGGGCTTTGGTCGAATTCATAGGGAAGTGGTCGAGCTGGAAAGCTGTGGCAGTCGATTAATAGGCAGGTTGAATGGATGTCCAGGACGCGACCGACCGCAATTGCCAGGGCATTGTGGTGGGGATCGTAGTAGCGGTTGATGAATGCCATCCGAAGTTCAGTGGATGGCTGTGCGCGAAGAATGTTCCCTCCGGAGGTTCGGGTGTAGATCACACCCATACCTCGCCCAGCCATGGTCTCCAGAGAGTCATCCAGGAATCGTTCTGGATCAACCACCAGACGACTGATGGGGAAGACAATTCGCGTGGCTCCGGGAAGGTCGAAGAGTTCGTCCGTGAACCAGTCGGTCATGGCCAGGAGCTCCTGATGAAGGTCGCAATCACTAAGGAGCAGGCCAGAGCGGTCCTCGGCAGGAATCAGGCTGGAACTATGGGGAATGTGAAGGACTACAGCAGGATGCACGGTGAAATTCCTCTTGTTTGTGATCCATCATTGGTCGCAACTGAGTAGTTACGGCTCTAGCTGGGCCCGAAGAGCCTCGACAGCTTCGCGGAGTGGGCTAGACCATGGCTCTGTGGAATCGTCCCCCAGCAATGCGAGGCAAGAGGTGTAGTACCAGAGCTGGTCCTTGGGACCTGCCTTGAATCGATTCCAGAGGTTCGGCCCTTCAGCGCGTAAGTCCGTAAGGATTGAATGAAGGTTGTGCAGCTTGTCACTGGCTGCCACCAGGCGAACTGGCCTGTCGGATGAGGCCAGGCCTTCAAGATGGTGCAGCTTGCGTTCATGCCAGGGTGCTTTTTGGTCAGGATCATCGGTGAGGCTGTCGCTGCAGGCGCGAACAATGCCCTCCACTTCGGGGCCGAAGGTCTTCCGAATGTCATCGAGGACAGCCTTGCCACCGCCGTCCTCCGCCGAATCGTGGAGGAGGGCTGCGATGGCTTCGTCTTCAGTGGCGCCAAAGGTTAGGGCTAGGGCGCAGACAGCCAAAGGATGGGTGATGTAGGGAATGGTGGTTCCCTTGCGAAGCTGACCGTCGTGAATCTGACGAGCGAATTCGAAGGCTTCCGATAGGCGTGGCCCGGGTCTGGTCCTTGAGGTCGGGGCTGTAGGTCGTTCAGTCATGCGAGCTCCACCGAGTCGGATGGTTCGGGGTTTGCATTGCAACCAGCTCTGCTTCAAGGCCGGGTTCGGCTTCGGTTTCCAGCGTCTCTCCTGGGTCTGGGCCGTGGCCTGGCCACATCTTGAACGGCCCGGCATTGGTGGCATCCCAATCATCTAGCCAGCGTCCGAGGATACGCCGGCCATTCCACTGCCCGAGATAGGTCATTCGGGTCGGCACGGGCCCTAAGGGACGTGTGTAGACCTTTCCCAGGGTTACATTCCCAGCAGGTGAGAAGGTGCCGGCGTACTGGAAGTCTCCATCCCGATCGGAACCAAAGCCAATGACCTGCGTGTCCTGGAAGACTAAATCCAGTGATTCCTTGCCCTGATTGGGTCCCTGTTGCCAGACGGCCGTCCAAGGGCCGCTCAGCAGCTCCAGGGAACCAGTGCGCCTTGGTTCAGTCATTGGAGGCCTCCGTGTGAATCAGAAATCTGGCTAGGTGTCATCAGAGCCCCCAATCCTCATGCGCTCGTCGCCAGAAGGTCCATGACGTCTCAATGGCCGAGTTGATCATGGCATTCAGCGTTTGTTGGTGAATGCCCTTCGGAAGACAGACTTGGTAGTCGAGGACCAGGTGGGTGGCATGGGTGGCCTCTCGTGCTTCCACTTCCTCCTTGGACGGAGGCGGATCCTCGTCGGCATCGGTATAGCGGTAGTCCTGTTCCACCATGGCCCGGGGCCAGCGGTATTCGTTGTTCCACCAGTTGCAGAGCCGGAGGGCGCGAACGAACTGGTCGGGTGGCACCCGCTTGTCGCAGCTCCAGTTGAGCACTAGGATGTCCGCATCTTTCCCGCTCACATAGAGCCGGAACTGGACACAGCGATCGGATCTGAGACTGAATTTGTAGTTGATGAGGAAGCCACGCCCGGGATGACTAAAGGCGGTGTAGCCTTCTTCGGCAATCCAGGCACCGAGCATGTCCTGGGTCAAGGGACTCAGGCCACTTTCCGGCTTTGGCACGTCTGGGCTCTCGTCAGTCATGGCTTGGGTCTCCAAGGGAGGCTCCCAGGGGGCGTGAAAGGCCTCCCAGGCTGCCTGATTTAGGGTTTTCAGCACCTCAGGGCTTCGATCTCCGCCTTGGTGGAGCCGGAGCGCTTCCTCTCTGGTCAGTTGTTGAGTAGGGCGTTCAAGTGTCATGGGCGTTCTCCCCGCTTGCTGGAGCCAGGTCAAGGTGCCGGGCAGAGGGTATCGAAATTGATCCGGGTGGCCTCCATGGAGAGAACCCCAGCCCGGCATTCATGGCCATCGGCATGCACTCCCCCGCTAATCTCAACCGCCCACCTATCGCGGCCACCCCAGGCAGGAATGAACCTTCCGAAATCGGCCCGATGTCCAACGTCGTCATGATGGGAATCCTGGCCGAATAACTTGACCACCCCCCGAGTTTCCGGGGGGACTAAGAACTCCCCGGGAACCAAGGAGGGCACTCTCACCAGTTCTCCTGGTTCATCACCCTGCAGCCAAACCCCGGAAAGCTGGTTGATCCCGCAACGTGATTCGAGCCAATGGGCAGATTCGGTGGGCCCCACGGCCATGTCGACTACCAGCCAGTCCTTCACGCGGATGAGACCCAAGCGTTGTTCGAGCACCCGGCCAAAGTTCCTGACATCTGCGGGCGCCATGAAGGTGGTTCCCATCAAGTGGTCATCCTCGCGATACCAGTCCGGTTCCCAGCGGAACAGGGCCCGGGCAAGGTCTTTGCTATGACCTGCCAATCGTTCTAGGGATGCCTTTCGAAGGACAACGCTTAGGAAGGCGATCTCGATTGCCATGGGGCTCCTTTTCAGGTTGTGTCCTGCGCATGGGAATTTTTGAATCCTGGGCACCGTGGCGTCTTGCTCGGTTGCCGGGCTCCACCATGGAGCCGCTCGTCATGCACTGATTAGTTTGAGTTGGGAGAGGAGCATGTCAAGAGCCTCCTAGACGGTTGGACAAAACATGTCCAATCAGATTGGAAGGTGGACATGAATGGCCCACCAGGCCACGAGGCTGGCGGGGATGAACAGGAGCCAGCCACAACCCTTGAGTCCGAAGCTGGTTCGGTTGTAGACCCGGTTATAGGCGGCCTTGCGGGGATTGGTGAGCCAGCCCCAGCCCCGCGGTGCCTTGAGGCCGAGGCTATTCCGAACCCATCTGGCAGGGCTGGTTCGGGCGGCGATGCGCTTCGTCAGGGAAGGGACACGGAGACCGAATTTCATGAAACCACCTGGGTGGGTACCAGCCCAGAGCGTTGGAAGAGTTGGCGGCCTGTGTGGAGAATCCGGTCTCCCTGGGAGACGCATTCCCGCCATTCCTTGGGGATGGCGGAAACCCCGTCTCTGGCACCGAGTAGCGCGCCCACGATGGCTCCATTGGTGTCGGTATCGCCTCCCTGACGAATGACCCAGGGCAAGGCCTCGATGTAGGGGAGGCCCGAAGCCAGGATGGACACGGCAACTTGCAGGGCGACCAGGGTGGAGCCCATGTCCCAGTCATCGATACGCTGCTCGGCAAGCTGGTCCAGTGAGAGGGGATTGTAGGCTCTGGCGACCTCGGGCAGGAGAGGCTCGGCATGGGTCCTAGCAAAGGTCATGGGCGCCCGTTCGCCTCGGACCAGAGCCGCCGTCAACAGAGCAATGAGGGCCGCTGATTGTCGGCAGATGGGGTCGAAGTGGGTGAGAGCGGCATCCTCCCCTGCCAGTTGCGGGATCCTCTCGGGTTTGCTGGCGAAGGCCACTCCCAGGGGCGCGATTCGCATCGCCGCGCCGTTACCAAGCGGCTGTTGCCTGCGCTCACGGCGACTCTTCCAGACCCGCTCGGAGGCATTGGCTTCTCCGGCGAGGCTCTTGAGCAGGACCTCTCGGGTGAGGGAGCCAATGCCACGGGAACCTGAGCGAAGCCAACCAAGGTAGGCGTTCAGGATGGCTTGGGTGTTCAAGTGTTCTGCATCTGTTGGAAGACTGAGCAGAGATTCAGATAGGGCCATGGCCATTGCAAGGTCGTCATCCCAATCTCTGCCGCGCTCCTCGGTGGGGAGCCTGGTGAAGGCCCCACTTGAGCCAAGGCGGGCCTGGACTTCTTCGCGGGAGCGGGATTCCACCGCCAGCCCAAGGACATTTCCGACGGCAAGGCCGGCCAGGGAACCGATGGCTCGGTCCTCCAAGGCATGAAGAGATAGGTCAATGCTGTTCATGAGGCCTTCACGGTGAGGGATTTGGGGCGAGACGCAGTAGCATCCGTGGGAAGGGTGGTAGGGCCAGGGCAGCGGTAGTAGTGGGTGGCTGAGTTGGTGAATTCTGTCCAATGGGGCCAAAGGCTGATGATTTGGAACTCCACCAGCCGGCGCCCACAGCCGGGGCACCAGCCCCGAAGCCCTACCCGGCCCCGGGACCGGTCCCCGCATCGGGGGTTGATGGCTTCAGGCCGCTGGGGCTTGTACTTGGTGGGTTTCACTCCACATCCTTCGGCGGCTCCTGCTCCGGGCGGGGCATCGGCTTGCCCTGGCGAGGCTTTCGACGGGTGTATGAACTCGTGGACGGGCGCAGTAGGTCCTCGTCCACATCTGTGAGGCGGTCGCTGGTCGCCTTGGACCCGTATCGGAACTCCTTGGTGAGGGAGTGGTATTCCTGGCTTTCCATCAAAGAAGCAAGCTCATCCACTACCGCCTTCGACCAGGGATGTTCTGCGGCCAGGGCCTTCATTTCGTCGAGGTAGGTCCGAACAAGATCCCAGTCGTTGGCTGCCGCGGCATGCCAAGCGAGTTCCTGCAATTTCCCAATCCGGAGTTCTGACATTCGGCTGGCAACCAGGGAGTCCTTGGGTAGGGCAATGGCATCCCCTTCAGAAAGCAGGGGGAGCGAAAAGGTGGCCATCAAGGCATCGGCGGGTTTTCCCTTTGTGTCGTGCCAAGTGACCTTGATTTGGCCAAGATCGAGCGTTCCGCCGGGCTTACCTGCCGTCGTTCCCTGGATCCTGAACAGGGCCCAGGCCTCGGATTTGTATGCCAGATCTGGAAGTGCCCATTGACCCGACTCCAGGACGGGGTAGCCATTCATCTGGGTCAGGGTGAATGCCTGCTGAGTGTCGAAAGACACCGTGAGCTTTCGCGCCACCAGGTTTGAGAGCAGGTCGAACTCCTCCATGAAGGGATCCAGCAGGTCCTCTGCGAGGTCTCCGTAGTAGGAACGCCCCGATCCCTGTTTGGCCATGGCCGTCATGAGGCCTTCCTCAAATCCACGCCCCAGACCGTAGGTCGAGGTGCTGATGCCGGCGGCTGCGGCGGCATTGGCTGCTGTAGACAGCGTCTCCAGGTCGGTGATGCCTTCGTTGGCCGCGCCGTCGGAGAGCAGCAAGACGCGGCTGATGACATCCGGTTTGTGGGCCTTGCGCAGGGCTTCGACGCCTGCGGCCCAGCCGCCGTGGAGGTTGGTCGAGCCCCCCGCCGAGATGGAGTGGATATACCGCTGGAGTTCCGGGAGGTCGTTCACGGGACCGCAGGGGCGGAGGAGGTTGATCCGATTGTCGTAGGTGACCACGGCCAACTGGTCCCCGGCAACCAGGCGTTCGGCGATGGCTGAGGCACAGCGGCAGGCTTCATGGAGCGGCTGGCCCGACATGGAGCCTGAGCGATCAAGGACCACCGCGATGTGGAGGGGCGTACGCTTCTGCTCACTTCCCTTCGGACGCTCGGGTGCTTGTACCCGCAGCAGAACGTGGAGGTCGAAGGCTCCTGAGGCGCTGAGACCCTGTTTGAGCGGTTGAAGAATGAGCTTGAGTTTGGTCATGATTCCTCGTGAAAGAAGTGGTGCGACACTTCAATATCGGTGGAAGAGATTGACAACGAGTGTCGAATTCGAAGGCAGGAAGCCAAGTGGTTGCAATAATTTAAAAGCGTAATAAAAGCGAACTCCGCGATTGCAACGTGGGATTGGCTTCGGTGTGATGGACTAGATTTGAGACCGGTGCGTTAACTGGATGTCTTGAAGGAGGAGGGCTGTTTCTGAATCGAAGGCCACGATCGTTACGGTTTCCGGGAAGTGGTGCTGACCGAGCCAAGTCGTGATCGTGGACAGCGCGATCGCACAGGCCTCCTTCATGGGATAGCCATAGGAGCCCGTGCTGATGAGTGGGAAGGCCACGGATGTGATCTGATGTTCCTCGCAGAGGGTCAGGCTCGCCTGATAGGCACTTGCTAGGGTTTCGGCTTCGTTCTGCTGCCCATAGGCCCATACCGGGCCCACCGCGTGAATGACCCACTTGGCCTTGAGCTTGAAACCAGGCGTCAGGCGGGCTTCCCCAGGGGTGCAACCGCCGCAGGCGAGGGAGGCGTCTGCCAGTTCAGGCCCGGCGGCGCGGTGGATGGCGCCACAGACGCCGCCACCAGGTCGAAGCAGCTTGTTTGCGGCGTTCACGATCGCCTCTGATTCCACCTGTGTGATGTCGCCTTCGACGACTTGGAGCCGGGAGCATGAGCCGGATTGCTCCGAGGTGGGTATATGGATACCCAGGTCCGTGGGACTCAAGAGGCGTCCAGCCTTCGGGTGTCGAAGGTCGGGCTGGAGTGTCAGGTTCTCCTGGCTTCTCATAGGCTCAGGATCAAAGGCTTCCATGCGGGCGGTCTCAGCCTCGTCTGCCGGATCCACGACCTTCGTCCACTTGATACAGTGAGGACCGGCCAGGATCCACCATGGAGCTTCTTCAGTGCCTCCACAGACGCCGAGGAACCCCAGGGAACGGATGGCCTCGGCGAAGGATCTGCCATCTGGAAAACGGGCGACAAGGGCTTCGTGGACCTCGGCTCCGGTCATGGTTTGCCCCTGGCTTTTAAAGCCTAGGGCTTCGATCTGGGGTGGTGTGTAGCAACGCTCCTTCCGAAGGTCCAGAGCCTTGAACCCGAAGCCAGCAAGGTAGACCGCGTGGATCTCCTCGCCTTGATCAAGCAGTGCTGCGGCTCGGCCCAGGCGTGGGAACACGAGGACGCCGTCACCCCCTTGGCTGGAGGGGTATTCCCGCACCTCGGGCATTCCCAGGCCTCGGCGAGCCACATGGAAGCTGTAGTAGGGCGGTGGCGGTGCCGTGAACATGGCCACCCGGTTCACCTGGACGGCGCGGACATTCCTTCGCTGGTATTGGCCAAGGAAGCGGCCTGGGTAGTCATCCGGAGGCTGGCCCATGGGGGACTCCTGGTAGCAGGTTACCTGGTTGGGTTGACAAATATGCCAGGTGCATATATGTTTAACGCATAGAAGGTGATCATGCAACCCCCCTCCGTTCTTATTGGTCGATTTCAGCCCTTCCACGAAGGGCACGCTCGTCTCCTGGCCGCCGGCCTAGAGGGCGGGGGTGAGGTTCTGGTGGTGTTAGGAAGCCATGGACGGCCTCGAAGCCCGCGGAACCCGTTCACCAGCGCTGAGCGTGAGGCCATGATTCGCTCCACGCTGTCCCCCTCTGAGCAGGGTCGGGTCTATGTCGTCCCCGTCGAGGACCACCTCTACGACGAGGAGCGGTGGCGCCAGGTAGTCATGAGTGTGGCCAAACCTATTGCTAACGGGGGGCCCATCCGCCTCATCGGCCTTCGGAAAGACAACACCTCTGCCTACTTGGACGATTTCACGGGCTGGCCCTTGCTTGAGGTTCCTGGGTTGGCAGGCATCTCTGGATCTGACCTCCGTGCCGCCTGGCTCGAAGGCAAGCAGGGGTGGGATCGACACCTTGCCCCCCAAGTCCGCGAGTGGCTGCTCGGCTTTGAGGCTACCCAGGCTTTCGCCTGGCTACAGGAGGAGCACCTCGCCCTCAAGTCCTACCGAGAGAGGTGGTCCAGGGCGCCCTATGTCCCGGTTCTGGTGACTGTGGATGTTCTCGCTCGCCATCTCGACTCAGTTCTCCTGGTCAGGCGGGGCAAGGCCCCCGGCAAGGGGCTGATGGCCCTCCCCGGGGGGTTCCTAGATCCCGGAGAGCGGCTGGTTGAGGCTGCACGGCGAGAACTCCTGGAGGAGACCGGCCTTCAGTTAGGAGCCGGTCATTCGTCTTTCCTTGAGCCAATGGGTGTCTTCGATCACCCCCTACGAAGTGAGCGCGGGCGAATGATCAGCCATGTCTATCGAGCAGACCTCTCAGGTGAGCCGTTGCCCAGGGTGGTTGGCGGTGATGACGCCGCGTCGGCCCAATGGGTGCCCCTTGGGGAAGCCCTGAACCATTCCGAGTGGTTCTTTGACGATCACCACGAAATTCTCAGCCTACTCACGGCCACCACGGCCTAGGAGATGCAATGTTCGACCTGGGTTTGAACCCCATCCTTGACACCGATTCCTATAAGGCAAGCCACTTCCTCCAATACCCACATGGCACGACGGGGCTCTTCAGCTATCTAGAGAGCAGGGGAGGTCGGGACGAGGAGACCGTGTTCTTCGGATTGCAGTATCTCCTGAAGCGGTATCTTTCACAGCGAGTGACCACCGAGATGGTCAAGGAGGCGGAGACCTTCTTCCATGCACACGGGGTCCCATTCCCCCGGGAGGGGTGGATGCATGTGGCCCGGGACCTCCAAGGCCGAATTCCGATTCGGGTCCGTGCTGTCCCGGAAGGAACGGTAGTCCCGACGCATCAGGTGCTAATGACCGTGGAGAGCACGGACGCCCAGGTGCCGTGGATGACCTCCTGGGTCGAGACCGCTCTGATGCGGATCTGGTATCCCGTTTCAGTCGCCACGCAGAGTTGGATGATCAAGCGGATCATCTTGCGTTACCTGGAGGAGACGGCGGACGATCCGGAGACCGAATTGCCCTTCAAGCTCCACGACTTTGGCTCCCGTGGGGTGAGCAGTCAGGAGAGTGCGGCTATCGGCGGGGCGGCGCATCTGGTGAACTTTATGGGGTCCGACACTGTGGCTGGAATCTGGCTTGCGAACCAGATCTATCACCACCCCATGGCCGCCTTCTCGATCCCAGCAGCCGAGCACAGCACCATGACGGCCTGGGGACGGGAAGGGGAGGTCGAGGCCTACCGGAACATGCTCACCCAGTTCGCCAGGCCAGGTTCCGTGGTTGCCGTCGTCAGTGACTCCTGGGACCTCTGGAACGCCTTGGAGAACATCTGGGGAGGCACTCTGAAGGAGGCCGTTCTGTCGAGTGGCGCGACCGTAGTGATTCGGCCCGACTCAGGTCACCCAGCCACGGTGGTGCTGCGCGCACTGCGAATTCTGGAGGAACGATTCGGGGTCACCACCAATTCGAAGGGATTCAAGGTCCTCAATGCAGTACGGATTATCCAGGGGGATGGCGTCGACCGCGACTCACTCCAGGAGGTGCTTGAGTTAGCCCGGAACCATGGCTACAGCGCCACCAACCTGGCTTTTGGCATGGGCGGTGCCCTGCTCCAGAGGTTGGATCGGGATACTCAAAAGTTCGCCTACAAGTGCAGCGCCGTCCGGATCGGAGATGCCTGGCGGGAGGTGCACAAGGATCCGATCACAGATCCAGGGAAGCGCTCAAGAGGTGGCCGGCTCGACCTCATCCGGACGGGTGATCACTTTGAAAGCCTCACCTACTCCCATGAGGCACATGCCAACTCGGTACTGCAAACGGTATTCGAGAACGGAGAGGTCCTGCATCAGACTACGCTGGCTGAAATCCGGAGGAGGGCCTGGCCAGTGGTCCCCCGACAGTCGGCTGAACTGGTTCTGGGGGCCTGCTGATGAAGCTCCCGAAGACTTCCCCCATCGTCATCCTCACGGGCGCTGGTATCAGTGCAGAAAGCGGTATCCGGACGTTCAGAGACTCCAATGGCCTCTGGGAGAACCACCGAGTGGAGGAGGTGGCGTCACCCGAGGGATTTGCGGCAAATCCTGATCTGGTGCTGAGGTTCTACAACGCTCGCCGGGCGCAAATGGGCGAGGTGGAACCCAACGCCGCCCATCTGGCACTGGCTCGTCTGGAGCAAGGGTGGCCCGGCGGAATTTTGTTGGTGACCCAAAATGTGGATGATCTCCACGAGCGTGCGGGCACCGAAAACCTGATCCACATGCATGGGGAACTCCGGAAGGTCCGCTGTGAGCGTTGTGGGGTTGTCTTTTCCTGGCAGGGAGACCAAAGCCGCAGGGATGAGTGCCCCAGGTGTCGGCGGAGAGGAGGAATGAGACCTCACATCGTCTGGTTCGGGGAGATGCCTTTTGACCTGGATCGGATTTACCAGGCACTGGAAGCCTGCGGGTGCTTTGTGTCCATCGGCACCAGTGGCCACGTCTACCCGGCTGCGGGGTTCATACAGGAGGTGAATTCCTTTGCATACACGCTCGAATTGAACCTGGAACCCTCCCGTGGGGCGAGTCAGTTCTTTGAACAGCGCCAAGGACGAGCATCTGACCTGGTCCCAGCCTGGGTCGAGGAGATCTTGTCTGGTCTGTGAGTCTCACGGTTCCCGTTACCGTGAAGCCGTGGCACCTTGGAACAATCATGAGTAAACCCAAGACCCACAATGAAGAGCAGGATTTCCTGGACGCCTACAATCCGGCGGCCTTTGATCGACCCAGCGTCGCGGTAGATATCGTGCTGCTTGCCCCAGATGAAGGGGGCCTTCTCACGCTAGTCATTCGAAGAGATGAGCATCCCCATAAGGGTCGCTGGGCTCTTCCTGGGGGCTTTGTCGGAATGACTGAGTCGCTTGACGCAGCCGCTGAAAGGGTCTTGAAGGACAAAACAGGTCTCAAGGGGATTTTCCTTGAGCAGCTATACACGTTCGGCAACCCCAAACGAGATCCGCGCATGCGCATTCTAAGCGTCGCCCACATGGCCTTGGTCTCTCGGGAGAAATTCGAAGGGCTCAAGACTCATGCCGGCCAGGTGGCAAGAGTCGAGGTTCCTTGGGAAGGTGAAGTAGGTGGCCCTGTAGTTCTGCTGGATGACGCGAAGAAGCCACTGGCATTGGCATTTGATCACGAGGAGGTGATCGCCACGTCCATCAAAAGGCTCCGGGGGAAACTGGATTACAGCCCAGTCGCTTTCCAGCTCCTACCAGAGTCTTTCACGCTCCTTCAGCTTCAAAAGATCCATGAAGCAATAGCTGGTCGTCTTGTGAACAAGGACTCTTTTCGAAGGCGCATGCTCTCAACAGGGCTGCTTGAGCCTACGGGAGAGATGCAAGATGGTGTTGGTCATCGTCCCGCGGCGCTGTACCGATATATCAGCTAGGTTCCAAGCATCAAGTCGATTCGGGGAGCAACTCCATGCCTGATCTATCCCAGCTCCTCGATGAGCTCCTAGCGATTCCTTCTATCGAGGATCGCATCAAGGTCGTTGCGATTGACCTTCAGGAACGGACCGACAAATACCGGGACATGGATCCGTTTGACCTGGCTGATGCATTGGGTGTCCCCACGCCAGAAGATCGAGGAGACTGGGACAACTACTTCACGTCAGAAATTCTCTCCGTTGAAGAGGAGGACCAGATGGGCGGACCTCCATCCGAGACTGTACGGCCGCTCCTGGACTTCGTAACCGGTAAGCGGGCTGAGGAGATTGAAGCCGAGGCGGCGAAATTGGATGTTTTAGTAAATCCGACCTTCGATTTCCTTACGACTCAGGAGCGGACCATCCTCGAGAAGGAACTCGCAGATGCCCGTCTTGAATCAAAGAGTGAGAATGGTATCGGTGGCATCATGCGCTATTGCCTTATGTCGGGTGAGATCACACTTATCTTCGAAGGCGATGTAGAAGACGATGGTGCCTGCATCTTTTTGCGGTCGCCCTACGACTATCGCGATGGCCGCTGCGTCGACCTGGATAAATGTGTGTACACCTCCTGGTAGGTGCGCCCTGACCGGGGACCTCACTGGGGTCCACTTCTGGAGAACGTATGGATCGTCGGGCATTCATGGAAACCCTGATCACCCTTGGCCTTGGCAGCAGTGTCTTAACCCGCCCCACCGGGAATGCAACAAATGAATGGGTCCAACAGTCCTGGACATCCCTCATGGCGAATCCCGTAACTTTTGATGTGGATAGCTCGGGAACTCTGTTCATAGCAGGAATGGATGAACCCAACACGCGAGGTGACTGCCTTGATCTCGAAGTTCCAAAGGATGTGGGGGGATGGCTGGATCTTGCCAATCAGGATTGGCGCGCGAGAGAAATAATTGCCCGGGCATACCTTGATTCAACGGAAATCGCTGATTTGGAGCCAGAGGACGTTTCAGACGATCAGTTGGCTGCATGGTTTCAATCAGATCCGACCAACCTCGACTATTGCTCCACGGAGCTCGACCGTTGGCTTGCCGATACAGACCTCGATGAATGGGACTACGAAGAAGCGGCGCGACGCTCGAATACCCCGCAGGGGGCAGCCCTTCGATTTTGGCGCGACGGGCCACCGGACCTCGACATCCTTGGGGTGGAGGTTGTTGAAGGAGAATGCCCTGGGAGTACGTTCTTCGCCGCAGTTCTTCGAATTTCCATCCCGGAGGCCAACGACCATGCCGCTCACGCCGGGATTCCCGTCAGGTTTCGTGACCTGGGCACGACTTGAGTGAAGCGAGTAATTCCTTGGATGACTCGAATCGGATGGACACGATTAAATCCCTCCGGTTCGAGGCGTCAAGGCAATGAAATTTTTCCTCAACAAATGCCTTTCTGACACCATCAAAATAGACTAAGGCGAATCAATACCATCCTTGGCATACGAATTTAATGATTGGGTTGTTATCGATCACCCTACCTGATTCCTGACACTTGGGCATGCCGCAGAACTCAGCGGGTGATCGAATCCTCTCCAATCATTTTCCCGCAATCAAAAAATGTGATCGTCTGAAACATTTCAGTCGTTCAGGCCTTCAGCAGGCAATTTCATAGCTGTTCATTAAGAACTTGCTTGAAGCCAACAGATTCGTAAAATGGAACCTGCATAGGATGGGGATCCGCGGCTATCGACTCCTTTCAACGGAGCCGTTATGTGTGCGAACGAAATTTCTTCCATCGAACTGTCCATGAAAGCCTTTCATCTCCTGGCTGGGTTCAAGCCCGACCAGGCCTGCCGTGTTCTACGAAAATTACTCGACTCATCGGTAACTTCGGAAAGGGCATGTGGGATCGAATACTTTCGATCCGTTGAAGGCAAACTGCCCGGCTACATGGTCTGTCGGAGTAAGAAGGAGGCGAGGCAGTTGGGCCTTTCGGATCTCGATTGGGAACTGGCTAAGCGATTCAGGAGGGCAGGAGCTGAGTTGACACCCAGCGGCATCACGATTCCGAGCTACCTAAATCTGAGCGGAATCCATGGCCCTCTGTCCCTACCTATTATCCGGGTCGAGCTCCTGAATATGGCCTATTCCTCGGAGCTCATTTTGCCATCGCTTGAGGTTGTGCCAGGTGATTTCCTGAATCTCGTGGGGTCGCAGAATATCTCCCTACCAACTCTAGTGAAGGCCTGTGGTGATGTCACCGCCACGAGAGCTTCCGGGCTTCATCTTCCGGCACTTCAGATTATTGATGGAGTCCTCGCGCTGGGCGGAACGAACGGCGAATGTTTGCCGAGGCTGGTTTCTGCGGGATGTGTCTCCGCCTTTCAGGCGAATCACCTGAATCTGCCGTGGCTACAGCACATTCAATTTGATCTGTATGCGGTCGAATCTCTTGGGATGAATGTTCCTGAGCTGACCAGGGTTGGAGGTGTGCTGAATGTGCGGAAAAGCAATGGTTTCAGCGCTCACAAACTGACTCGCGCAAGGATCTTTTTGAAGGGCGATCATCGCGATCTTCAGCTCCCGACTTTCAGAACCGCCTAGCATTCTGAGGATCCAAGATGGGTTCCAAGGGATGCACTGGCCCAGTCATCTTGGTGATCCGATGGTGTAAACCGCATCGTCGGTTTCGGCCACCCTGGAGGGCGAGTGCTCAGTGCCTGGATGACATCTGTCTGATCATTCCTTGATCGGTACGACAGTGTGCCTTGATGCCCGGTAGGCCTCGCCTTGGTTACAAGGTTGACGCGAAGCGAATCTGCCAGTTGGGAAGGTTGGGATCGACGTCTTGAAAGAGAGGATCCTCGATGGTAGTGATGTTCTAAGGAGTGAAAATATTTTTAAATAAATAAATAATTAAAGTTATAAAATTGTTCCATTATTACGATGAAACTCCGTGAATTCGAATTAACCCGCATGAACAAACAAGAAATTCATTTTTCAAAATTGCAAATTCAAAAATAGAGTTGTCACATACAATGTGGCGCAAATATATGGACGGACATATCCTCCATGCTCGGTGACATCACCCCATGGAGAGTCCTATGACCGACTTAACCTATGCGATCGCATCAGGTGACAATTTAACCGAAATCGAACCACTCCTGACCATTCAGGAAGTCTGCGATTGGCTTGGAATCTGCGATACCACGCTGATGCGGTTGCGACGCGAGGGAAAGCTCGAACCGACCATCGATGACAGCGGTCTCGTGCGCTATCTGCCATCGGATGTCCGAGCGTACCTGGCGCGCGAGAAGGAAGCTGCGAGGCGGGCTCTGGCCGAAAAACAGGCTCGCCGGCTCACCAGGGCTGGGCAGAAGTCGCAGAACTCTGCAGTGGCAGTACTGGCTGCCCAATTGTGAGGTGACACCAGATTCAACCTCCTATTCCACCACCTCGACTGGAGCGCCATGCTGATTTTGGCCAAGAGCAATCAGGAGAAACCCGCCTCTCTGGCGGCCCAGAAGGAGTACATCTACGGCCACCTGGCGGCTACTACCGAGGCGGGGCCTTTCATGGAGTTGGAAGGGTACCTCGATAGCAAGGGGCAGGTGGCACCCTTGGTCTCCCACCCAGCCCTCTTCGCGCAAGTGGGTTGGCCTGGAACTGGGCCCCTCCCACCCAAACTGGTCGAGAACCTTCTTCTGGGCCTGGACCTTGCGGGGAATCGATTGACCCACCTGCGTCCGGGAGGCAGGGGGTGGCAGGAAGGCAAGGAAGTGATCATTCCTTTCCCTGCCGAATTGTCCGAGCTCCTGCGGCATAGGCCGCCCCAAATCGCCTATGAACTGGTGGTGGAAGTCTTCAAGGAAGTGGTCAACCTTATCGATGCCGAGGCTGTTCGGGTCCGCGTCGGTGGAGGTCGGCAGGAGTGGCGCGAGGCTCAGTGCCTGACCTTGGGTTATCCCCATGCCCTGAATCATCTGGGTGAGCCAGAGGTTCACCTTCAGACCTACACATTTGCCCCGGCTCTTGATTCTTTCGACGTGTGGCGCACGCGGGACAACGCCGCGTTTCTTCGAGATCTCCAGGGGCGACGCCTGGATCTGGACCTGGCGGCGGAAGTGAGCGGGCGACGCGCCTTGACGGATCGACTTGTAAAGGCCTGCCGGGCCCGTGGCATCGAGATCGACCTGTCCTACCGTTTCGCGTCCCAGGAGGGGCGTGTCTCCCATGGTGCGACTGTCTCCGTGCCCGAGGTGACGGTCCCGGCAGGTGAGGCCCCCAGGGAACGCCACGCGCAGGTTGTGGCTTCGCAGCACATCAGGGCCCTCCTGGGCGTCCAAGCCCCTACCAGGAACGAACTCCAGCGGCTGTTGGCTTACCCCGGGCAGTCTCTGGGGGCGCTTCCCAGCAAGCCTTCGAAAACTCTCCTCGCCAAGCTCCACACCCTCGGGCTGATCGATGAGGGCGACCGCTTGCTCCCTGAATTTGGCCTGCGCCAGGCTCTGGCGTCGGTCGCTTCTCGTCTGGAGGTCGCTGAAGTGCACCTCGATGCCTGCACCAGCCTGCCCGGAAGTTTTCTCGGGGCGCAGAAGGTCGTTCAGGAATGCCGTAGCGAACTGCTTGACGCTCTGGGCTTGCCCATAAGGGGTCCATCGCAAGAGGCGATCGCCACCTGGCACCAGGACTACAGCAGTGCTCTGGCCTGGGTGGGCCGTCCTGGTCCGTCTCCACCCGATGACCCCGACCGCCCTTCCTGGGTCCTCCTACGCGACCTCCGAACCGCCGGCTTCATCAGCCCGAAACCAACAGGAGAGAGAGATGGCTATCACCTCACCGAGGCAGGTCGAACCAGGCTTCAGCGAGCTTCAGTGGCTGGACCATCGCTGGTCACTGCTAAGCGCTCAGGCCTGGGTGCGCGGCTTGGGGCAGATTCAGGTCCCCGAATTCACGGAGTGGAAGAAGGACGAGTTGGCCGGCAGCAAACCGGTGCTTCCGACCTTGGACCCCAAAGTGGTTGGCGTAACGAGGTATCAGCTCCAGCTCCAGGCCGCTGGCCTCGCCTGGGAGTGGGCACTGCAGGCACAGTCGCACGACCAGCGCTGGAAGGCTGGCTATCGCCCGGATTACACCGTGGCTTGGCAGCCGGTGACCTTCGGGAAGAAGACCGCAGATTCCAAGCCAGCCCCGGACCTCTTGCTGATCCTGGTCGGTGCTCACCAGATCGCGCCGATGCTAGAGCAACTCTCCTCTTCGATGCTGATGCTCCAGCCTGGGATGGTCGTTCAGAAGGACTCCAAGGCGATCATCGAACTCATGCCCGGCCCCTGTCTCACCCTGACCCAGGGCTTCCTGGAGGTCCTGGCCCACGTCCCCTTGGAGGACCTGCCAGTGCTTCCTCTGGCCGCACCGGCGTCCTTATTTCAGCGTCTGGCCTCGGCGGAGATCGCCGCCGCTCAAGACTTCACGCAGCGACTACTGGGGCCAGGGACCTACTGGGTCCCGGTGCTTCACGCTCCCCCTACCGGATCAGTGCAGAGGTATTAGAGCGTCCACAGCTTCCCAGCAGTTCCTTGCCGCCTTGGCTGACGGCCATGCTGGAGTCTCCGGTGGCCAATGACGATGCTCGCCGAATGCTCAGGGGTAGAGGTGGCCTGAATGCAGGCGTGAGGGGCGGCGTGCCCGGATGGGAGGCCACGCCTTCCCAGCGCTGGGACCAGGACCAGGCCAATAATCCTCAAGCTCCCTCGGTGGCCACCCCACCCAGCCAGCAACCCTCCCGCCCAAAGCTGCCCTAGGTCCAGGTCAGGCTCAGGTGGTCTCCGAATGCTGAGGCAAAACCCAACGAGGTTTTGCCTCTTTGGTTTTGCCCCGAGGTGAAAGGGCCCCTGAGCACGGGCAAAACCAGCGGCAAAAGGGTGTGCGTCCAGTGCTCACCAGAGGTAGTGGCCAAAACAATCGGCAGCCGGGTATTGCCGACGCGACGGCCAGCCTTCAGGAGGGGAGATGAGCCGGTTCCTTGGGCAAGGCAAGGATCCGGCGAACAGATCTCGCGGACACCCCTAGGGTTCTGGCAACCTCGGCGACGGACTTGCCCTCTGAGTGGAGGCGCAGGACTTCTTCGCCCTTCAAGCGTGCTGAGGGAGGTCGGCCACCTCGGTTGGGCGTGCGGTCGACAGGACTCGAGGGTGCTTTGGTGGAAGCCATGGGAAGGCGGTGGAGGAGGCGCATGGTGCTGGCCCCGCAGACCTCGCCTTCTACCGTCATGATGGTCAGATCCAGATCGGCGGCAGCTTCCAGAAGCCCCCAGAAGTCATCGCGGGTGAAGCCAAGATCGTGGAGTTCAGGGATGGTGGGAAGGCACAGCCTCCGGGGAATCTCTGGCGGCAGTCCGGCTGAGACGGGATCTGGCAGGTTCCTCAGGTCCTTCGGGTTGGGCGGCCAGGGGATTGTCCCAATGGGGGTATAGGTTTCCAGGCTGAGTTTGCCAAGGCTCAGGGGCTTCCCATCCGGCATACAGGAGATCAGCGCCCAGTGCTTGATCTTGTGCTGGGGTGGGGAAGGGGGCGCAGGTCGGTTCGGCAACTCCCCAGGGATTGGTGGCACCACTCGGGTATCCGCGAGGTCAAACCTGCACCCAAGTGCGGCTGCCAGGGACCTGATCTGGGATTCGATGGTGTTGGGGGCGGTCGTGAACACAAGGAGACGATCACGGTAGTTGTTTTGGAAATGAAGTGCGTTCAGCCGCTCCTTCTCGCCGCGATGAAACCCGATGGCTGCGATTCGTTGGAGTACAACCGATCCCACCAGACAAGCCACAGATGGCTCCGGGAGATCCTGTGCCATTTGACAGGAGGGACACAGCGGCAGGCCCTTTGGGAGGCGACGCCGTGGCGCGTCACTCCCAGGTTTTGGGGTGCCGTCCTCGGGTAGTGGCTCGTTCCGTGGGAACCATGTCACATGGCCACAGGACGGGTGCCACTGCAAAAAGAACCGGGCATGAATCGTGTGTCTTGGGGCGAACGGGGCATCCATTTTTGACCTCGCACGATGCGAGCAAACTGGGTGCAAGAGTCGCTCCGAAATGGCGCTCCGCCTGCATCTGGAGCAACTCTGCGCAACCACATCCAGAGGAGGAACCATGCGCTACTTGATCACGATGACCGTCGACGTGGAGGAGTTGCCCGTGCGAGGCCCTGGGCGACCGCGTAAGACCGTGCCAGAGCCTGAAGTGGTTCCACCACCACCGCCGCCAGTTCCTGCCCCGGCCCCATCCTCCCGCCAGGTGGCCTACAGCGTTCCGCAGGCGGCGCTGGCACTGGGGATCAGCAAGACCTCCGTCTGGAAGCTGATCAAGGAGGGGGATCTGCCCGCGGTCAAGTTGGGGCGACGCACCCTGATTCCCACTGGCGCGCTTCAGACCTTGCTCGATGGGCTGAAGGGCAGGTAGCCCGGAACCGCCGTGGCACTAGTACCAGATGGCTGGCTCGGTCACCTGGATCGGGAGGCGATTGCCCGTGCCCAAGGCGATCTGGTCAGCGGCGAGGGCAGCGGCGGCGGCATCAAGCACATCATCCATGGCGGCCTTGTCCATCTCCGGGAACTCGACCGGAAGCTTGACGCCTGCTGCCTCCAGGGCGTTCAGCCGCTGTCGGAATCCCGTCCATGATTTCTTGTAGGCCATGGCTCCACCTAGGCGGAGGAACACCAACTCGGGGTGGGTCTCATGCAGACGCGGGTCGCTTTCGCTTAGCGCGATCGCTTCCTTGATCCCTGCCCAGAGGGCATAGGACTGCTGCGAGATCCCACAGCCAATCGTGGCTTGCGAGAGTGCATTGGCAGCGGCGTGATTCTCGGCGGCCAGCACAGCCTCCGGGTAGGTGTCGAACATGCTGTTGCGGCGAGGACCCAGGAGCTTGCGCCCTTCCCGCTCGCAGACGCGTCCCTTGGTGCCGGGGGTAGGGTAGGACAGGGGGATGTCCACGGTGATCACACCGGCGTCTGCGCCGAAGGTGGTGGCCACCTCCGCCAGACTCGGCAACACAGTACCCGCATCAAAGCGCCCATCGACCAGGCGGATGACCGCCCAGGAGCCCGCGCACAGGTCTGCTCCGACTACGATTCGCGTCATGGGGGGAACCTCCTCCGCTGGAGGAGAGAATCGCACCAAACACCGTCCCACCCTGGCACACCGTAAAGCACCCGAAAGCACCCCAAGTGAGGCAACTGGTGAGGTAAAGCGAACAAAAGCAGAACACCTCGTTCACCCCAAAACGACAACCCCCTGACAAAGCAGGGGGTTGGTGTTGGTAGTCCCAAGGGGAATCGAACCCCTGTTCCCGCCGTGAGAGGGCGGTGTACTGACCGCTATACGATGGGACCATCGACCAAGTTGTGAATGGTTGGGGAGGAAGGATTTGAACCCTCACCTGAC